>Ga0247669_1000172_pt1 | contig 32817 bp, 25 predicted proteins | sample CNK10_metaG_FD_182734 | JGI IMG/M metagenome (GOLD analysis project Ga0247669, IMG submission 182734) | Soil microbial communities from Purdue University Martell Research Forest, Indiana, United States - CNK10 | ecosystem: Environmental > Terrestrial > Soil > Temperate forest > Bulk soil... | reverse complement strand
ATGGCTTTCCAAATCTTTTCGGTAATGATCCAGATGCGGTCGCCGCCCTCCTCGACTTTACCCGTCCGGGTGGCTCGGGAACTCGGAACGGTTTGAACGGTCCCGGATATTTTTCGGCGGACATGACGGTCACCAAAGGCTTCCGCCTGCCCTGGAGCGAAAATCAGAAACTGATCTTCAGCGCCGCGGCCTACAATGTGTTCAATAACGTGAACTTCAGCGAACTGTTCGTGCAGGGTTTGCAGCCGCAACCCGACACAACGTTCGGCCGGTTCAATGGAACCACCAACAGCCTCCGTGGAGGCAATAACCGTGACATGGAATTCGGCCTTCGCTTCGAATTCTAGTTATCCACCAACTTCAAAGCAGGCCCCCGCTTCCGGGTGGGGGCCTTTCTTTTTTCTGCGTTCGGAACTAAACAGGACGCAGCGCCTAGCGCAGCTAGAACGCGCAGCCGGGCGGCAATGCTGTTAGGTGCGGTACGTTCCTGGAATCGGCACCAGAAGCAAGCAGCGGCTCGGCCGTCATCGCTTCTCCACCGGCAGAACAAATTTCAACGCGGTATGCGTGGGCGAAAAACCGACGACCTTCACATCTTTCAAGCCGGCCTTTCTGCCTACGCTCAGCACGGCATTTTCCGTAATGTCTTGTTGACCCTTCGGATAGACAATCCACAGCGCGGTTCCGCCGCGCATCGCCTTGGCGATATTCGTCGCGCGAGCGAGTTCTTTCTCTGTTTCCGCCGTCAGAAAGATAAACTCCGTATCTTTCGCAATTGTGCCTCGCACAAAGTCCGGCGTGACTTTCTCCAACTCCGCCTCAAACTTCGCTTCCAATTTCCCGATTACCGTGACCGTCGCGCCCTCCTTCACCCCCAGCTTTTCCATGCGCGACTTCGGATTCAAAATCTTGTGCGCCCACTTCTCCGCCTGCGGCCCCACTTCAAATACGACCGCACCGTCCGGCGACTGAACGCGCAACTCACCGTCCACGGCTCTTACCGATTTCATTTGCTCGAAAGGAATCTTCAATCGCAGGGCGTCACTTCGAAAAATAATCTCCGTCGTCTCGAGCAGTGCCTTGCCCTCCGCCCGCTTTCCATTCGCACGAACCACGCATTTCACTTCGCTTCCCAAAGCTTCACCTCGAAGCTGCTAACTTGATTCTCTCTCGCTGCCGCGAGACTTGGCCCCACGGCAGACAAATCCCCGGTAAAATAAACCGCTTCGCCCTATGCCCTCCGCCGCCACATCTACCGCTCCGACGCGTACCGACTGGTCGCAAATCTGGGCGCAACGCGGTTTCCGCTATTTCTTCTTCGCGATGTTCATTTCGCTTTTCGGCAGCGGCATGAACTTCGCCGGCGTCAGTTGGTACATCCTCGCCACCACGCATTCTACCGTGAAGGTCAGCTGGCAGGTCATCGTCGCCATGGCACCGGGCCTCCTGGTGCCGTTCGTCGGCGGCGTGCTTATTGATCGCTTCGACCGCCGCTACCTCGGCGTCATTCTTGATTTTGTTCGCGGCATCGCCGTCCTTGGCACAGCGTATATCGCCTGGCACGGCCACCTCCAACTCTGGCACCTCTTCGCGATTACGCTCGTCACCGGCATCGGCTCCGCCATGTACTGGGCAAACGTAAATTCGCTTGTGCAGGAAGTAATTCCCGCCAGCCAATACACCGGTGCGAACGCCGCCGTCCTCATAGGCGTGCAAAGCGGCATGCTTTTCGCCGGTGCCTTCGTCGGCTTCGTCTACAATCGCGCCGGAATCGCCGGCATTCTGGGTATCGATGGCCTGACCTATTTCGTCTCCGCCTGGTGCCTCTTCCACATGCGCCGCGGCTATGTCTCGCCGCGCGACCATCTCGCAAAGTATCCCCACGAATTTTCCGAAGCCACCGAAGTCACCTCCGCCGCGCTCGAATCCGGCGAAATCCCCGAAGTTGCCGAAGCCGGCCTTTCGCTCGCCGTCTATTCAGACATTAAAGACGGCTTCGCGTACCTGAAAGCCCAGCCAATCGTCCGCGCTCTCGGCGTCACTCATTCCATCCTTATGGGCGGAATCGTGAGCGCAAACGTCCTGATCGTCGCTCTCGCAAGCTACATTCTCCACTCGGGCCCGCGCGCCTTCGGTTTCCTCGAAGCCGGTTGGGGACTCGGCGCGATTCTCGGCGGCGTGCTCGCTAGCCAATTGCCACAGCGCCTCCGCCTCACTCTCTATGGCCTTTCCCTCGCCGGGCTCGCCATCGGTCACGTCGCTATGCCTTTCTTTACCTTCGTGGTCGCCGCCGCCTTCTTCCAAATACTTTTCGGATTCTTCCGCGCCCTTTCCGGTGTCGTGGCGCAAGCAACGCTGATGTCCATCGTTCCGCGCCACTTCATGGGCCGCACCCAATCCGCCATCGCCATCCTCACCACGATCTTCCAAATCCTTATGAGTTTAGCGCTCGGCTGGATCTCTCAAAGATTTTCATTAGTCGCGGGCTTCTGCCTGATCGCACTTTTCTATGTCGGCGGCACCATCTCCGCGTTTCGTGCGCGTTATCTCATCCAAGCCAACCCGCCACCCGAGGCCTGATTCCGCTGAATTCGCAGCTTGAACATTTCTCTGTTACAAGATGCGACATCTTAGTACCGCGGTCCTATGTCTCGTTACGCGCAAAACCCTGATTCTGGACCCTGGTCCGCGCTTTTCCACTGGGCGCGGGTTCGGAATCGTCCCCTCTGGAGGCTTCTATGCGCCGGTCATTAGTAGTGTTATTTGCGGCCAGCTTGCTTACCGCTCTCCCGCTCTGCGCACAGGAACCAGAACAACAATCTCTCGGAGACATCGCGCGCCAAGCCCGTAAAGCCAAGGAAGACCGCGACAAGACTGCCACGCCCGCTAAGGTTTTCACGGATGAAAATTTTCAGTCCGGCTCAACCGGCAAAGCTGACCTCGCTCAATTAGCAAGCCCTTCCGCATCTCCGACTGAGCGCATGGTCGCTGCGCGCCGCGCCATCGCTCGCGGTGAGCAGCTGCTCGACACGTTGGACCCCATGAATCGCACGACCCTGGCCGAACTTGCCTTGCAGGGGCAAAACAACGACTTTCCGGGTCGCCGCGCGTGGGAAGAAAAACTCTTCGCAGCCAAGGAACACTACGTCTCGCACGGCCGCGATCTTTTCCGCGAGACGAAGGCCCTTCTCAACAATATGGAAGCCTCGGCTTCAAGCGGCAAGGCCAATCCGTCCGACCCGCGAACGACGGAGATCTCCCATCGCGCTCTTCAGCTCATGCAAGACGCGAACAAGACCGATGCGGACTTTCAGGCCATCGTCCTCGAAGGACAGGATCTCGCGAAACGTTCAGCGAACCATTAACTTGCTCGTTATCCGCAACCCGGGCTCAGCCAAACTGATTCGTATTCGTTTTCAGGCAGGTTTTACTTCGGTTTCAGCCGAAGAAGAGATTTGCACGCCATGTCCGCCGAGCAGTTCCACCGCCGACTGGTAAAGCTTGTTGCGCAACTGAAAGCGCTCGTTGGCCCGCGTTACGTAGCGCACTTGCACGTCAATTCCGCCTGCGCCCGGCCGAACGCTAATCGCCGGTGTCGCGCTGATCGACGCCATGTCCCGCGAACCGGCCGCACCCTTCCACTCGAGTTCCGCCTGTTTGGCGCTTTCTTCCGTAGCTTCAAGCACGATCTTTCGAATCGCGGCCACCAGGGGAAACGGATCGCGCCCGGGCGGAATCGTGATTTGCAATTCGTCCCACAACCATTGCCCGGAAGTTGAAAAATTAAAATAGTGCCCTTCGATCGCAAAACTGTTCGTGAACGTTACGCGCCGTCCTGTCGGATGGCCGGAGTCGGTCCAATTCCCCGTTTCCAGCAGCACCGTGTGGAACATTCCAGTCTCCACGACTTCGCCGGTCACTCCGTTAATTTCCACCCAATCGCCCAATCGAATTCCGTTTCTGCCCATTAGCACGAACCATCCGATAAATCCGACAATGAAATCCTTCAGCGCGACCGTGAGACCTGCGGTGGCAAGACCGATGAACGTGCCTAACTGCGTTGGAGGGCCAAAAATTACGAGCAAAATAAAGAGCACCGCCAGAATCTGCAGGGTTACGCGCGTGACGGCTTGCAGCGTCTGCAATTGACGGCGATCCATGGTCAAACGGCCAACCAGTTTTGCCATCCATGAGTTAAAAAACAGTCCGACGAGCACGATGGACAGAATCAAAAAAACGCCGATAAGCGCGCGATGCACCACGGCTCGCTGCCTGCCGCCGACTGCCTCAATCCAGCCGCCGTAGAGGGCGGAAAGTTGCTTGCTCGTATCTGCACGCTTGTCGTACGCGGCGAGCAATTGCTGATCGTAGGCAAGCTTCCAGGTTTTGTCGGCAACAGCGAGGATGCTATCGAGATTCTTTTGCGCTGCATCCGGCTGATCTTCTTTGCTCGCAGCGCTTCGCGTGTGGTGCGCCAGCTCTGGCGACTTCTTCTTTTCCGCTTCGAGTTTTGCTTCAAGCGCATCATGTTTTAGGACCATTGAAGTGGCGGCCGTTTCCGCATCCTGTTTAGCCTGCCACAGCTTCATTTGCCTCGAATGAAGAACGCTCCATTGCTGGAAGCGATGAACCAGACCACGCTCATCGGAAAGTGCGACGACATTTGTTGGCGGCGCCGTTCCAGTGCGCTGCGCCGCTTTTAGCTCCTTTTGCGCCCCCTGGATGCGCGCTTCTATATCTCCGCCCGACCGTTCGAAGTCTTGCTGCGCGTCGTCGGCTTCATCTTCGGCAAGGTTACGGTCCGCTTCGACCCCGTCTAACTGCTCGGCGAGTTTGTCTTTCTTGTCTGGAGGCGGAGCCTTCGCAATCTCGGCGTTCAGCCGGGCGATTAAGGCGTCATCCTGCGCGAGGATTTTCTGCGCGCTGGCGAGACGATCCTTGGCGTCCTTTGCGTCCGCACTTAGAGGCGGAGGATTTTCCTTGGCTTCGTGCAAAGCGGCCGAATACGCCAGATCTACGTCGAAATCCGCCAAGCGAAGGGCTTCCTTGGCTAGAGCTTGTTCATCTTCCGTATCGCCAAGCTGCGCCAGATCCCGTGCAGTCTTAAGCGGCGTGGTGTCCACAATGATGGGCTGCACCGTGGTCTGCGCCGCGACTTTTCCCTTCTTGGGCACGGCTACGTGGTCGATGGGACGCGAGGTTTGATAGAGACCGTAGCCAGCCAGACCCAACAGCCCGACCAACAGAAATGCAGAGACTTTTTGAAGTATTTTCATGTTGTTTTCGCTGGTGCTTTTATTCTAATACGCCTTGGAGGAACTACTGCACCATGAAAAATCCTGCCCACAGGGCAAAAACAAAAACGCCCTGAGATTCTCAGGGCGTTCCCGTCTCCGCTCGGGTTTTTCTACAGGTAATCGCGCGATGGGCCTTCCAAGAAGGCCCGCAACTTCCGCGACCGCGAAGGATGCCGCAACTTGCGCAGCGCCTTCGCTTCAATTTGCCGGATGCGCTCGCGCGTAACGGCAAACGATTGTCCGACTTCTTCCAGTGTATGTTCGCTGCCGTCGTCAAGGCCAAACCGCATCTTGATAACTTTTTCTTCGCGCGGTGTCAGGGTCTTCAGCACCGAAGAAGTCTGTTCCTTCAAGTTGAGGTTGATGACTGCGTCCGACGGCGAAACCACTGCCTTGTCTTCGATAAAGTCGCCAAGATGCGAATCTTCCTCTTCGCCGATCGGAGTTTCCAGCGAAATCGGCTCCTGCGCGATCTTCAAAATCTTGCGCACCTTGGACACCGGAATGTCCATGCGCTTGGCGATCTCTTCACTGGTAGGTTCACGGCCGAGTTCCTGCACGAGCTGCCGGCTGGTGCGCACCAGCTTGTTGATCGTTTCGATCATGTGCACCGGAATACGGATCGTGCGGGCCTGGTCGGCAATCGCGCGGGTAATGGCTTGCCGAATCCACCACGTCGCATACGTGGAAAACTTATATCCGCGGCGCCATTCGAACTTGTCCACGGCCTTCATCAAACCGATGTTTCCTTCCTGGATCAGGTCCAGGAACTGCAATCCGCGGTTCGTATATTTTTTCGCAATGGAAACGACCAAGCGAAGGTTCGCTTCGATCAATTCCTTCTTCGCTTGTTCCGCTTCCGCTTCGCCGCGGTGAATGAACGTCAGCGTACGCTTCAGTTCCGTCAGTCCAACTTCGCTGGCATCCTCGATGTCCTTCAGCTCCGAACGGCGCGTGCGCAATTCCTTCCGCGCGTCCGCCGCCACGTCGCCTTTGGCCATGTCCACCCGGCGTTCGAGCCGGCCCGCTTCGCGTTCAAGCGACTGCAAACGCTCGACCGTGCCGCGCATCTTGTCGATCAGCCGCTTCTTCTCGAACGGGTTGAAATCAAGATCGCGGATCTCCACTGAAATTCCCACGCGAGTCCGCGCAACGGCCCACTTCGCGCGAATGTAAGGCTTTTTCTTCGACTTCAGAGTCTTGTCCAGCTTTACGGCCTGTTTCAGCGCCGCGTCGTAAAGTTTGGCAATCTTTTCGATGTGCTTCAGCGTCTGCTTCGTCTTGTTGGCGATTTTTTCTTCGGTCAGTTCTTCGTCGTCAAACTGGACGATTTCCTTGATCGACCGCGCGCCTTTGCGCAAATCGTCGCCGACCGCTATCAATTCCTTGATCACGATGGGCGAACGCGTGATGGACTTCATCACGACGAGTTGTCCGCGCTCGATGCGCTTCGCGATGGCCACTTCGCCTTCGCGCGTCAACAGAGGCACGGTGCCCATTTCGCGCAGGTACATGCGAACGGGGTCGTTGGTTTTTTCCAGAGAACCCGGCGTCAAATCCAGGTCGCTGCTTCCCTCATCGGAATGAGCGTCGTCCTTTACGTGCGCGTCGCGCTCGGCGCCTTCCACCGACAGTTCCACCGCTCGCGCCGCTTTCGCCGACGCCTGGTCTTCGTAAATTTCTATGCCGTTGCGTTCAAACGTGGTGAGTAAATCGTCGATTTCTTCCGACGAATGTACTTCCGCCGGAAGCGAATCGTTCACTTCGTCATAGAGCAAGTAACCGCGCTCTTTGCCCAACACGATCAGCGCTTTTACTGCCTCGTATTTTTCTTCCAGAACCTGCTGCGCCACTAATTCCTCCCGCTCTCAGAAACCGCCATCAAAGCACACTTCGGCTGCAACGGGACTAAAATCCGCTTTTGATACACGTTCAGAGGGACGCGCGCTCGCACGTTTGGGGAGGTTCCCCGGCTCACTCAAAATTTTGTGTGAAGCTTTCTGCGCTGCGCCCGCTGCTCTTCGCTTTACCCTGCGCCGCCCGTAATCGCGCGCCGGTGGCCGATTCCTGCCGCTAACTACATTTATATAGATGCAGTTAGGAGCACTCTCGTTACCCGCGAAACCTTAATACGCTACACGGATAAGTCCTCTGTAGTCAACGTTTTAATTGGTGGAAAACTGTGGGAAACGGGCCAGGGCTAGGCACTGGCGGCCAGCCGCCGCATAAGCTCCTGTTTCTTGGTCAATAGCTCTCGCATGGCGGGGCCTGTCGGATTCGCCTCAATTCCGCGCTGCACCTCGGCCAGCTCTCGTTCAACTTGCTTGCGGGAAAGGGCTTCCAGGCAGCTTTCGGCCTCTTCCCAAGAGCCTTCCTGTTCTTGTTCGAACAGGATCTCAAACAGAACGCGCCTGTCCTTTTCCTCCAGCATCGCGCCGATTTCGGACGGTTCGACTGGCCCCCCGCTAAAGCTCGCGACGATCAGCGCCGCGAAAATCTTCTCCGTTTCGAGGCCGTGGTAGAGCTGCCCGCTCTGCAGTTGCTGCGCCAACTCCCGCCGAAAACCTTCCGCTTCGGCTAGCATTCGGATCAAACGCCGCTCCGCTTTCCTCGCATTGCTGTTGACAAGCTGCGCCTGTGTTTTCACTTCACTGTGGCGGTCGGCGGCGGCTTTGCTGAATGCTGCTCTCAAGACGGGCTCATCGATCCTGAGCTGGGCGGCCGCTTTCGTCGCCCACTCGGTTCGTATCATTTTGTTCGGAATCTTCTGCAGATAGGGCAGAAGGTAGTTCAACGCTTTCAATTTCCCCTCTGCGGTCGTCAAATCCATGTTCCGCGTTCGATTCGCGAGGTAGTTTATGTACGGCAGGGCCTCGCGCAACTGTTTCTCGTAAGCGTCCTTTCCCTTTTCGCGAATATATAGGTCCGGATCGGCCTTCTTGTCTCCAACGGGCGGAAGCGACAACACGCGCACTTCAAAGTCTTGCTCCAACAATGTGGAAAGCGAACGCTCTGTCGCGGCTTGCCCGGCAATATCCGGGTCATAATTCACAATCACGCGCTTTGTAAACCGGCCGAGCAGCTTGATCTGCGATTCGGCCAGTGCCGTACCGCAGCTGGCAACCACATTACCGAATCCCGCCCGCGCGACGGCAATCGCGTCCATGTAGCCTTCGACCAAAATTGCGAAATCCTGTCTCCGCAGCGAATCTTTCGCTCGGTCCAGGTGATAGAGCACGTTGCTCTTTGAATAGATCGGTGTTTCCGGCGAATTTAAATATTTCGGCTGGTCGTCGCCAAGAGCGCGCGCCCCGAATGCGACGATCTTTGCCGATTCATTCGCAATCGGAAATGTAATGCGCCGCCGGAAGCGGTCAAATAAACGTCCGCTTTGATCGCGCGAAACCAGGCCGGACTCCACGAGAAGTTTTTCCGGGTATTTGATCTTCAGATGGCGCAGCAGCAAGTCGCCGCCGCTCGGCGCATAGCCGATGCCAAATCGTGAGATCGTATCTTTGTCCAATCCGCGATCTTCGAGGTAAGCGCGCGCTGCCTTTCCTTCGAGCGTGCCTTCGAGTTGCTTCACAAAATAGGATTGCGCCTCGCGGTGCATCTCCACGAGCACAGCACGTTGCTGATTTTCCTTCCGTTCTTCCGGCGAGCGCTCCTTCGGCCTTGGAATCGCAATGCCGCACTTTTCTGCAACGATGCGAATCGCCTCCGGAAATGCGCACTTCTCCATCTCCATCACAAACTTGAAAACGTCGCCGCCCACGCCGCAGCCGAAGCAGTGATAAATCTGCTTCGTTGGGTGCACGGCAAAGGAAGGCGACTTCTCCGCATGAAACGGGCACAAACCCGTAAAGTTGGCGCCGCTCTTCTTCAAACGCACATATTCGCCGACAACCCGCACAATGTCGGCTTGCTGCTTGACCTTATCCGCGAATGATCCGGCCTCTGCCATTTCCGTCTGAGCGGCTCAACGCAAGTATATATGAGCCTACAAAGCAGGGTCGCGCTGCGGCTTCCCGAAGACGGATTCGCCTAGTACAGAGCTTTAGTCTGTAAATGCAGGCCAAGGAGACAACCATGATGAAAAACCAGTCGAGCGGAAACTCAGGCCCGAAGGTGAACGCCAGATTCGCCAGCAAGGAAACGCAAAATACAGCAAAAAACGAGAAAACGAGGAATTCGGAGCTTTAGCACCTTGAAGAGTCGCCGCCGGCAACAGCGAAGTTTGCTACGACTTGAGCTCGACCAGAGTGATCGCTTTGCCGCCTCGATCCTCGGCTTCGAACGAGCTTCGCGCTACAAGTGGCTGCGTCTTAAGGTATTCCGCGAGACCTTTGCGAAGCGCGCCTGTCCCGTGCCCATGAATGATGCGGACTTGTGGCAGGTGCGCCAACACCGCGTCGTCGAGGAACTTGTCTACAAGCTGGGTGGCTTGCTCAACCGTCATGCCAATCACGTTGATTTCACTCGTCACCTTGATCTCTCGCGGAGCCGTTCTCACGGATACTCCCGAAGGCGGGCTCTGTTTAACAGCGGACGCTCCCTCAATCCCGGTGATTTCGTCGAGGGCAACTTTCATGCGCAGCGGTCCTGCTTCGACTTCTGCGGAATTGCCGTCGAGCCGCCGGAAAATGAGCGGTTTCGCAAATCCGCGCACACGAATCTTCGCGCCCGGTTGCAACCGGTCCGCTGCAACGGGCTGAAATTCAGCCCGACTGATGCCGAGATCTAGCTGTGATTCCGAAATCGTCTGCACAATCGCGGCGTTTAAATCCTCCTTCGCGCCGCTGCGGACTTCTTGCAATTTGCGGCGCGACGTTTTCTCAAGTTGCACCTGCAGCTCGCGGTCTTTCACTGCCTCGATCACACCCGCCACGTTCTGCTCGAACCGTTTTTGCATCTCCGCAAATTGAGTCTCGAGCTCTGCGATTCGCTTCTGCTGCCGCCCGATCCACTCCGTCCTCAATTTCTTTCGTTCTTCTTCGAGCGCTTGTCGCTCTTGCGTCATTTGCGCCTGCAAGCGGCTCAACTCATCGCGCGTCCGGTGGAGGTACGCAATCAAGTCCGCCGCTTCGAGCGACTCCGGCGCCATCAATTCCCGCGCCCGCTCGATAATGCGCGGTGTCAATCCCAGCCGCTGCGCAATGGCGATTCCGCTCGATCCTCCGGGAACACCAACCGTCAGCCGGTAGGTCGGCCTCAGATTCACTTCATCGAATTCCACAGCCGCATTCACTACGCCGGGCGAAGCCGCCGCATACGTCTTTAACCGGTCGTGATGAGTCGTCGCCAGCACAAAGCAATTCTTCGCCTTCAATTCGTCGAGCAGCGCCACGGCAAGCGCCGCGCCTTCTTCTGGCGCAGTGCCCGTGCCCATCTCGTCCACCAGAACAAGCGAATTCTGCGTCGCCGATTCCAGAATCGACTTCAAATTCAGCATGTGCGAAGAGAACGTGGAGAGGTCCGCCGCGATCGATTGTTCGTCGCCGATATCGACCAACACACGATCGAACACCGGTAGCACGATCTTCTGTGCCGCCACCGGTATCCCGCATTGTGCGGACAACGCGGCCATACCCGTCGATTTGAGTGCAACCGTCTTTCCGCCTGTATTCGGTCCGCTGATCACAAGCAATTTCTGATCGCCGCCGAGCGCCAGTGTCATCGGCACAATCAGACGATTCTCCTTGCGAAGCTTGTCTTCCAGAACCGGATGCCGCAACGCTATGAAATTTAATTCGGCGCCATCTTTAAAATCGGGAATCGCCGCATCGAAATCCCGGGCGAATCGCGCCCGCGCAAACGCGCTGTCCAATTCCGCAATCGTTTCCACGGCGGAAACCAGCGGCCCGCGAACCATCCGCAATCGCTCAGTCAATCCCCTCAGAATGCGAAAAATTTCCGCCGCTTCCTGTTCTGAAAACTGCACCAGTTGATTGTTCGCATCAACCGTTTCAAACGGCTCGACGAACACCGTCTGCCCCGTGCCGCTCGCTCCGTGCACGATTCCCTGCACACCCCGCTGCTGCTCTGCCCGCACCGGAATCACGAAACGCTCGTTCCGCAGGGTCACATAGTCTTCGCCCGCTCCCGCATTTCGCGCGCGCAGGATCTGTTTCAGCGATTTCTGGATCGAATCGCGAGTCTGCAGAATGTTCGCGCGAATCTTGCGCAGCTCCGGTGAAGCATCGTCGCTGATCTCGCCCGTCGGCAGAATCGCTCGGCGAATCAGCCCAAGCGCGTCGCGAAAATCGATTACCGATTCCGCACGCGCCGCCAGCAACGGAAATTTTTCTTCGTCCTCTCCAAATTGTTGGCGCAGCCACGACGCCGTCTCCAGCAGCGACGCGACGTCGAGGAATTCCCCTGCTTCCAAAACGGTGCCAGGCCCCTCGATCTTTGCCAGCCAGACCTCCGCATCGGCTAGCGCTCCAAACCCCAGCTCTTTTCCCGCGCGAAGCCATTCCCGCGCTTCGCGGATCAGCGCAAATCCCTTTTCCAGCTGCGCCCGGTCTTGCGAAAACTGCAGCGCATCGAGCGCTCGCTTGCCCGGCGCACAAGTCGACCGCCCGCGCAGCAATTCGCGCAGCTTTTCGAATTCCAGAATCTCTTCCGCCGTCCGCGACATAATTCTATCTTCCGAGTTTTTCCAACAAATGGGACACCGCGTCTGCGCCCGACGCAGCGACGTGTACGATTCGTCCGTTCGCTTCACCCCACGGCGCTGAATGTCCCAACTCTACTTCCCGCACGCGATCGAGCACCGGCACCCAAAAATCACCGAGCACCGCAAACGGTTTCCCTTCCATCACCGCTTTGTTCACCATCTCCCACACGACCGCCAGTTCCACGAGCGTTCCTGTGCCGCCTTTGCAAGCGACGAACCCGTCGGCCAGCCTTATCAGTTCAAACAGCCGCTCCTGCCAGGTCTTCATCCGCACTTCGACGTCAATCCAAGCGTTCGTCTTCGCCTTGAAAAATTCCGCCGTTACGCCATAAGTCTTTCCGCCGGCTTCTTTCGCGCCGCGTGAGACCGCTTCCATCACGCCGCCGTACGCGCCGCTGCACACCGCGAATCCCGCCCGAGCCAGTTCCCCGCCCAACAAGCGCGCTTCTGAATAGTCCGCTTCGCCTTCCCGCGGCCGCGAACTTCCAAAAACCGTGATGATTTGCTCGCTTTTCAATTCATTCGACCTGCTCACTTACGCCTGCAACATCCCGTCGGTTCGCCGGCAAACTCTTCCACCATAGCCGAGCTTAGCGCGTCCAGCGCTTCGGTGGCGTCGTGACCCTTGCTCCCCATGTTGTTGCTCATGAACGAGAAAATCAGTCGTCGCCCATTGGTCAGCTCGGCGTAACCCGAACGCGTGCGCACATGCTCGACCGAACCTGACTTCGCGTGAATGCGCATCGTCGCGCTCGAATTCTTCAAACGATCCTCAAGCGTTCCATCCAGACCGGCGACCGGCAAAGATTCATAGAATGCCGCAAACCAGCTCTGCTTCGCGGCGTACTGCAACAGCGCCACAAACGCGCGCGGTGTTACAAGATCGTGACGCGATAGGCCCGATCCGTCGGTTTGCACGACGTCGCCCGCAGTGACGCCCGCTTCCGCATAAAACTTCGCCGCAATTGCCGCATAGTCCTCGCTCGTAAGCGCCGAACAATCCTTCGTTTCCGTTTCCGGCCTCGTCTGCAAACAAATCTGCCTCGCTGAAGTTCGCAGCAAACTCTCAGTGTGCAGATTCTGGCTGATTTTGTTCACCAGTTTCACCGCGTCGGCGAGGGGCACGGAATTGTGCGACGCAAGCACCACGCGTTCGGGAGCAGCCTTGGTGTCCCGCGAAGTCGACTGCGCGCGCGCAACTCCGTCCACCTTTACACCGTGCTCTTCCATCAAACGCTTCAGCATCGCCGCCGCGTGCAACGCAGGCTCCTGCACCGCAAGCAGAAGTTTCCGCGGCTTGCTTTGTGCGGGCAGCGTCCCGCTCACCGTCACCGTGTTCGAACCCGGTTCGCGTTTCAGCGTCAAATCCGATTTCACTCCGCTCGCCGAAGTCGTCACGAGGTTGGTCACGGCAAAATCTGTCGTTGCGGGAGAAATTTCCGCCCGAACCGCTTTCCCGCTTACATCACCGGGTGTGAGCGTTAGCGCCACAGTATTGTCATCGACGATGATTGCGGAGACCGCCGCGCCGTACTCCCAGACCATATCGTCAATTTCCCAGCCGTTCGGGTAGCGTTCGCGCGGAAAATACGAATCGTCGCCGACAATATCTCCGCTGATTTCTTTCACCCCAGCCACAACAAGCTGGTCCGCCAGCTCGGCGACTGCTTTTTCCGGCGGCCCGTCAAATTCTTCTTTTGTGTCAAATGGAAACTTCCGGTTGGAGAGGTTTGGATCGCCGCGCCCAACAAAATACACAGGCCCGCTGATTTTGCCTTCCGGAGAAACACCCGTTTGCGCCTCTAGCGTTGTTCGAAACCGGTAGTCGGGTCCCAGCGCCGCCAGCGCCAGCGCCGTCGTTAGCAATTTCATGTTCGAAGCCGGAACAAAATAACGATCCGCGTTTTGTTCGAACATAACCTGCCCGCTCTTCGCGTCAACGATCAAAACTCCCCATTCGCCTTTTGCCGGTTGTTCCGCCGAGAGTATCGCGGCTGCCCGTGCCGCGAACTTCAGCTTCTCGTCCTCTAACAAGGACGGCGATCGCGCTGCGGTTTTTGTTTCGTGTTTCGCGTGATTTTGAGCGCTTAAGGGCGAAGCCCAGACCACGAATATGGACAGCGCCAATACGAGCGCAGGGTTCCATCGCCACAGCCGCTTTTTCTCCACGACCAGCCCCCTCTGGAAAATCGTCACAGCGACAAGTATAGTCGATACGTTGCGCAACACTTCCTCCAGACAAGCGCCGGCAATTCTGCGCTCATCGGCGGAGACTGGATTCGAAGGTTTGCAGGCGCCCAGCCCAGGCCCATTCAATCGGAAATCATTCCCATGGAGGAGAGCATCATGAAGAAATTCGCAGCACTGTTGGCCGCGGCCGTTATCCTTGCTGGACCGCTCGCCGCTGCAAGCAAAGATGAAAAAGAAACCGATCGCCTGGAAAATTGCGGCATGGTCCTCAAGGAAATTATGGACATTCCGGACGACATTCCGCAGGACCTGATCGACAAGGCCGAATGCATCATCGTTTATCCATCGGTTCTGAAAGCCGCGTTTGTCATTGGTGGCAGCTACGGCCGCGGTGCCATGACTTGCCGCACCGGTGAGCATTTCACCGGCCCGTGGAGCGCACCGACGATGATGGCCCTTGAAGGCGCAAGCGTTGGCTTCCAACTTGGCGGCCAGGCAACCGACTTCGTCCTGCTCGTCATGAATACCCGCGGAGCGCGCGCCATTCTCAGCAGCAAAGTGAAGCTTGGCGCCGATGCTTCCGCCGCCGCCGGTCCCAAAGGCCGGTCCGCCACGGCGGATACCGACGTCACCTTGCGTGCCGAGGTGCTCAGCTACTCCCGCAACCGCGGCCTCTTTGCAGGTATTTCGCTTGCCGGATCGACCGTGCGTCCCGACAACAACGCCAACGAAAAAGTCTATGGCAAAAAAGTCGAAGCGACAGACATCATCTTCGAGGGCAAGGTCGCCGTTCCAGGCCCTGCGCAAAAATTCATCGCGTACCTCAATCAAAAGTCGCCAAAAAACTTGTCGGATCCGCAGTCGCTTAAGTAGGCTCCAATCCGGCCGGCATTTCGCTAGACCCCTTCGTACACCCCGGAGGGGTCTTTTGATTGGGGCCATTGACGATTCACAATAAATGACCTATAGTCATACTTGACTGTAGGCCACCGTGACCGCTCCTTCCATTCCCGTCGCCGCTTCCTCGGAACCGCTCGTCCCTTCCCGCCGCGAACGCCGCAGCGCCGACATCCGCGAACGCCTCTTCCGATCTGCCCTCCATCTTTTCGCGCAAAAAGGCTTTGCCGAAACAACGGTCGAGGACATCACCGAAGCCGCCGACGTCGGCAAAGGTACCTTCTTCAACTATTTTCCCAGCAAGGATCACATCCTTCTCGCTTTCTCCGACATGCAATTGGCAAAACTCGAGCAATCCATCAACGGCCTGGTCGCTTCGCAACAGCCGCTGCGTGAATTTATGCGCAGCCTGGTGTTGCGCATGACCGAGGAGCCGCTGCGCAATCCGGGAATGATTCGCGCACTTTTGCTGGGCTATCTATCCTCCAATCCCGTCCGCGAAGCGATGATCAACAAGCAGAATCGCGCGCACGCATTGCATAAACAGATGGTGGAGATCGGACAGGAACGCGGCGAAATCCGCAAGGACTTGCCGGCCGCGGAGATCGCCCACGTTTTTCGCCAGACGATTTTGGGCACGCTGCTGATCTGGTCCGTGACTGGCGACGCCTCTCTTCGCGATCGCATCGATTCCGCGTTGCAAATGATCTGGACCGGCATCGCGCCGAAAGATTCCGCGGTCAATTCCGGAGTTCCGCCCTCTGAAGGAAGTGAAGCCAAATGAAACGCAGACTTCTTATCCTCGCTGTGGTGGTGGTCGCGGCTCTGGCTGTTGCAGCCGTATATGGCGGCTGGTTTCGCAAAAACTCCGGCCTCGAAGGGTCCGGCACCGTCGAAGCGCGGAACATTCGCGTGGGCTCGAAAGTAGGCGGCCGGATTCTCGAAGTGCTTGTCCGCGAAGGCGATCACGTCCAGGCCGGCCAGACGCTGATCAGGTTTGACGAGAAGGAATTGGAAGCATCCCTGGCGCAAGCGCGCGCCAACGCGCAAAAGTCCGCGCGCGGTTTCCGGCCCGAAGAAATTCAGGAAGCGGCTGCCGCCGCCAAGCAGGCCAAAGCCGATTACGACATGCATGTGGCGGGCTACCGCAATGAAGACATCGACGCCGCACAATCCGACCTCGACCGCGCGACAGCCGACGAGACACGCGCACACCTGGATTTTCAGCGCTATGACGCGCTCGCTCAAAAGGACCTTGTCTCCAAGCAGCAGCGCGACACTGCCGAAGCAAATTGGAAAATAGCGCTCGCTGCGAAGCAAAATGCACAACACAAGCTGGACGAACTGCAGCGCGGCTTCCGCCCGGAAGAAATAGCCATGGCGCAGGCGCGCTACCAGCAGGCGCAGGCAACGCTGGATAAAATGCAGCACGGCAACCGGCGGGAAGACGTGCAAGCCACGAGCGCGGAACTCGCGTACGAAGAAGCACGCTTTCGTGAACGGCAAGTGCTGGCACCGACGGCGGCAACGGTCGAGGTGCTCGATGTTCGTCCGGGCGACCTCATCGCGCCCAACACGCCCGTCGCGACGTTGCTCGAGAGCGATCAGATTTACATTCGCATTTACGTCCCGGAAACGGAGCTGAACAAAGTCTCCGTCGGCCAGAAAGCGGAAATCCACGTCGACCCGTTTCAGAAGCAATCCTTCAATGGCGTTGTCGAGCAGATCAATCAGCAAGCGGAATTTCTTCCACGCAACGTACAGACACGCGAAGAGCGCGTTCACCAGGTGTTCGGCGTAAAGGTTAGAATTGACGATCCTTCGCACCGCGTCTTGCCAGGAATGTCGGCCGACGTCAGGCTTTTGCCATGAGCGGACCGCCATCCGCGGTGAACGCTTCAGCCATCGTCGCGGAAAATCTCTCACGCAAGTTTGGAACGTTTGTCGCCGTAAATGACGTCAGCTTTCGCGTCGAAAAAGGCGAAATCTTTGGCTTTCTCGGCCCGAACGGAAGCGGCAAAACCACCGTCATCAAAATGTTGACTGGCTTGCTTCCTCTAAGCGGCGGCAGTGCAAGCGTGGAAGGGCTCAACGTTCGGACAAATGCCGAAGAAGTTCGCGAGGCAATCGGCTACATGTCGCAGAATTTCAGTCTCTATAACGACCTGACCGTTCTCGAAAATCTCACCTTCTATGGCCGGATTTACAGCCTTCCCGCCGACAAGCTAAAGCGCCGCATCAACGAAATTGTGGAAGTCAACGGCCTCGGTCCCTATGTCACTCGCCTTGCCGGAAAGCTCTCCGGAGGATGGAAGCAGCGCCTCGCCCTCGGCTGCGCCATGCTTCACGAGCCAAAGCTCCTTTTTCTCGATGAACCAACAGCCGGTATCGATCCCGTCGCGCGCCGCCAGTTATGGGATCTTCTCTTCGAACTTTCCGCGCAGGGCATTACTTTTTTCGTCACCACACATTACATGGACGAAGCCGAGCGCTGTAGCCATGTCGCCTACATCTACTACGGCAAGCTGATCGCCGATGGCACGCCCAATTCTCTCCGCGAACTGCCCGATGTCAACCCGCAAGGTACCATACGCGTTGAAATCACTACGCCAGAAGTCACTCGCGCTTTGCGCTCCGCTCGTGAAATTCCGGGCATTCGCAGCGCCACAATTTTCGGCCAATCGATTCACGCCCTCATTGACGACAATGTTTCGCTCGATACCCTGCGCCATCGTCTGGAAGACAAAAGCGTTTCCGTCGCCGAAATTCGCCCGCTCGCGCCCAGCCTGGAAGATGTGTTCGTCGAGCTGACGTACAAGCATCAAGCGGCGGTGGAGGCCAAACGTGAATAACATCTTTCGAGGCTTCGGCGCGGTTTTCTACAAAGAAGCGCTGCATGTGCGTCGCGACGCGGGCACCTTGTTTTTTTCGCTCACCATGCCGCTGCTGCAAATGTTTCTTCTCGGCTTCGCCATTGACACGAACATTCGCCAGATCAACACCGTCGTGTACAACGCCGACGGCCATCGTGAAAGCCGCGAACTCCTGGACCGTTTCCGCAACTCCGACACCTTTCACGTCATTCAGTACGTCGACAACGACCATGACCTCAATGACTTGATCATCGCCGGCAAAGCGCGCGTCGGCATCAAAATTCCCGTCGACTATTCCGATCACCTTTTGCACCAGATGAGCGCGCAAGTTCTGGTGCTCATCGACGGCTCCGATTCTTCCGTCGCGGGCCAGGCCATCAACGTCAGTACCGCCATCGGCCTCGACGAATCCCTTCGCCGCGCCGTGGGGGATCGCGCCGCATTTGCCGTCGACATGCGCCCCAAGCTTCTCTTCAATCCTGATTCGCGCTCGCCCAATTTCTTCCTGCCGGGGCTCACCGCGATCATGCTCCTCAACGTCACCACGTTTCTCACCGCGTTCTCGATCGTCCGCGAAAAAGAGCGCGGAACTCTCGAACAGCTCTTTGTGACCCCAGTCCGTCCGTTTGGCCTTCTCCTCGGCAAATTGCTTCCGTACCTGTTCATCGGTTTCTTCGAGCTTTGCCTCATCTTGACGTGTATGCGCTTTGTTTTTCTCGTGCCGATTCACGGCAACGTGTTCTTGCTCGCACTGCTTTCGCTTCCCTATCTGTTCGCCGCGCTTTCGCTTGGCATCCTGATCTCCAGCAAGGCTTCGTCGCAGGCGGAAGCGATGCAGCTCGCTTTTCTTCCCATCCTGCCCAGCGTCTTTTTCTCCGGCTATATCTTCCCGCGCGAAACCATCCCGACACTCCTGTATCCGCTCAGCTATCTGATTCCTGCTACGTATTACATCAACATCACGCGCGGAATCATTCTTCGTGGCGCCGGCATCACTCACCTTTGGAAAGATGGCCTCGCGCTCTGCATCCTGGGTAGTCTGCTCTTGACCATCGCGGCTCGCCGCTTCCACAACAAAGTCATCATGGCGTAATCGCTCACCTTTATTTTGCATTTCTGGTTGCGCGCGGTATTCTTCTCGCCGGTTCGCGTGAGGAAATCCTTTGTCTTGTCCAATTTGCGAGAAGCGAAAAGCGGGCCGTTTCTGCCCGGCCAAGGGCGAACAGATTTGCGCCGTCTGCTGCGGCACCGAGCGCGAAGTCACGATCCGGTGCCCGCCCGATTGTCCGTATCTGGCCGCTGCTCACCGCTACGAGGATCAGCACAAACGTGAAATCCCGGCAGACACGCCGTTCCTCGAAGAACGCCTTCCGCCCGGAACGCTGCACACGCATCAGCCGTTAATGGCCGCGCTTGCCTTTACCACCGCGAAAGTTTGTACGGCACAGCCATCTGCAACCGATCCGGACACTCTCGCCGCCTTGCGCGCCCTCGCGGAAACCTATAAAACGCTCATCTCGGGGATTTACTACGAAAAAGTTCCGGACATTCCCGTCCAGCGCGAAATCTATACCGCGCTAACTGCGCTGCTCGACGATCTCAAGCAAAAACAGGCCGCCGCCGGCACTTCTGACACCCTCAAAAGCCAGGACATTCTTTACGTCGTTATTTTTCTCTTCCGTATGGGTCTCTTGCGCGGCAACGGCCGTCCTCGTTCACGCCGCTTTATCGAATTCCTTCGCGGCCAATTCCCGCAAGCCGAAGAACTCAAGCGCGAAGAACCTCGCATCATTATGCCCTAGCCGCCCACCCGGCTCACGCTAGGTCCAGCCTTAGCTGCGCAACTGGCGACACCGGCCGCTTCATCTCATCCCACGGCCGCACATCGAATCCGTACTTCTGTCGCAGCCGCCGCACGCGTTCCGCGATCTTGTTCCGGTACTCTTCCGGCGCATACGTATTCCGCGCGTACCACTGCCTGTATTTCTCCACGAGCCGTGGAAATTTCTCCTGCAAAAACGGCATAAACACTTTCGAAGACGATGGCGTCAAAAACAGAACTCCGGAAGTGAACCACTGCGCTCCTGCTTCATGCGCGGCTGCTCCCACCGCTTCCAAATCTCCTTCTCGGTCCGTAATTCCCGGCAGCAGCGGCGAAGCAAACACGCCGCCCGAAATCCCCGCTTCTCGCAATTGTTTCAGCGCCGCCAAACGCAGCGCTGGCTGCGGCGCCCGCGGCTCCAGCAACCGCGCCAACCGGCTCCGCGTCGTCGAAACGGTCATATTGATGAACAGCGCCGATTTTTCCGCTATCCGCCTCAACAATTCCAGATCCCGCAAAATCTGGTTCGACTTTGTCGTAATCGAAATACTCAAACCTTCGCGCTTTGCCAGTTCCTCCAGGCACGCCCGCGTCACGCCATATTCCTTCTCCGCCGGCTGATACGGATCGGTTGCCGTTCCAATCGCAATGTGCTCGGGCGCCACTCCGCCCGACGCCGCCGACTCATACGAATACTTGCGCGCAATCTCCTGCGGCAGATACGCTTCCGCTCCCTGCTTTACGTAAATCTTCTTCTCAAACTCCGTCGCATCGAGCTCCATGTACTCGTGCGTGTACCGCGCAAAACAATACTTGCAGCCAAACTCGCACCCTCTATAGGGATTAATCGTCCATTCAAACGGCACCCGGTTTGAATCGCACCGGTTCAGAATTGACCGCACAGGCAGCAAAAAATACTCTGGCCGCGCTGGTGAAGCCCGCCGCGAATCCGCGGGCGCAGACGATGCAGCGAGGCGGGCTATGCCAACCAGCTTCGTGGCGTTCACGCGGGGCGCTTGGTGTTCCTGCGGAGGGCAATCCGCTGGAACGCGCCCCGGCAATTCACCACGAGGGCCATCAGAAAGCTGGGCAAGCTCTGGGGCCCTTGCGTTTGGGCTATGTTCAGGGCATTCAGGAAAGAGAGACAGCGTAGGAGTTGTTGCGGGGGGTAGTGCGGAGAATGCCGGAGACATGGCCCACCTCGAAGATCCCGCGCAGTATTTCGCCTTTTGTTCGCCTTGTCAAGACCTATTTCGCTTTTTCTTTGCCCCGAGACCGTCTCGCCACGCTTCCACCCCAAACGCCTTTACTCACCTTTCCATCCAGCTTAAGCTTTCCCCTGCTCGTTTTCCGGAGCGCCAATGAACTGCATGAAAAGAGCCCTCTCCGCCTGTCCCTTGGCTTTCGCCTTGCTCCTCGGCCAAACGCTAGCTCCTGCCGCGAACAAGGCTCAGGCTCCCACACCGAAGCCCCCTGCCTCCAAGCCATCTATGGGACCGCCTGTCTCCCAATCGCGCCACTATCCCATCCTTCTTATCGCGCAAAGTACCGACCCCACCTGGAATCTCCGTCTCGGCATGAAAGGCCCGGAACGCCTCGAACGCGCCGGCTACCCGCCGATTCCGCTCGAACCGTCAGACGTCGCACAAGAGACCACCGGCTTGTCCTGGATCTACCACGCAAAGGATTTGCAAACGAACGCCGTCGTCGCGGTGCACGTTTCGCGCGAAATGTGCACCGACGGCACCTCCGACATAAAATATACGTTCCGCGTTTCGCTCGACCACGCCCAGATCGGCACGCTCAAAGGTTGCGCCAAGGTCGCACCCGAGCAATTCCCCGAATTCAAACAAAAGAATCTCGACGACGACGATCCGGAAAAACAAAAGCCCGCACCACCCACCGTCACCAATTTCAAACCGCCCGTCGCGGTCGCCTATATCGACCCCACTGGCAGAGTCATGTTGGCCAGGAACGAAGTCCCCAAGCCCATCGTTCCGAAAGGCTTTGGCCCGTCTGTCTCGCACGACGGCAAGCGCCTGATGTATCTGCGCGAAGAGAACGGCCCGGAAACCAGCATTCAGATCGCGGATCCGCTCACTGGAAAATCTTCCGAACTCATCCGCGGTCTCGTCAATTACGCGTTTTGGTCACCCGACGATTCCCGCATCGCCTTCGTAAAATCGGACGCGTCCGTTTGGCACATCTGGACAATGCCCGTAACAGCGGGCGCGCAGCCCACTCAGCTTTCGCCGACGCCCGTCAATTTTCTGAACGGTTGGGTAGACACCCACTCTCTTGTCGGCGCAAACTCCAGTTCGTTCTTCTGGATCACTGACGACGGCGGCACCTTGCAGGTACTCACCGCTCTCGATCTCTGTGGTCCGGATTTCGAATCCAGTTCCGCATCCACCCTCCGCGTCAATCCCGCCAATTCAGACTTGCTGCTGGTTTCCGGATCTCTTTTGAAAACACCCTCCGCCTCTCCCAAGGATCCCAAGTCCGGATTCGGCGCCGATCTTTTTCTCTATGAAATGCGCTCCAAGCGCCGCGTCCCCCTCAATGTTTCCAATCTTTTCCCAACCAAGGGCGAATGGTCCCGCGACGGTCTGCAAATTTTCTTCACCAGCCGCGACTCCACCGGCAAGAACTTCATCTATCGCATCTTCTGGGACGGCACCGGCCTCAAGAAAATCCGCCCCGGTTCCGACCTCGTCGTCGGCCAGTAGATCCCGCAAACACGCGAAACCTGTCGTCCTTGGGCGAAGGACCTCAACCGCAAGATCCTGCCAAAACTCGGAACCTCCTGCGTGAAGCGCCGAGATCTGACTCCTTTTCTTTTCTCCTACCCTTTCGTACAGGTGCAGCTTAAGTGCCCGTTTTCCCCTTTTCGCACAGCACCGCGCTCCCGGGCGCTATACTCCCAAAATGGCGACCCCTCCCCAACCGCTTCCACCGCGCCCCGTCAGTATTCTCGTTCTCGACGGTGACCCCGCCGGTGGCAACGCCGTTCGCCAAATTCTCGACTCCGAAGGTTGGCGCGTCCGCGTCATTCCGGACACAAAACTCCTTCTCAGCGAACTAAAATCCGCCGAGTGGTCGTTGGTCATCGCCAACATTGCGCAAGTCCCGCTCGACGGCCCCATCTTCGCCATCCTTCGCGAACTCGCCAGCGTCCCCATCGACGAAGGCGGCCGCCTACGCGTCTTGTACATGGTTCCTTCCCTAAGCGGCGCGCAATACGTTCAGGCCCTTGAAGCCGCCCGGCTTCCTTACGTCCTTCGCCCCTACCACCTTCACGATTTCTTGGAAAAAGTCAGCGACCTGCTTGTCGAAGTGAAAGCCATTGACGTCGCGCTGCGCCAGGTTCGTCACGAATTTGGCGGCTTGCGCAAAAAGAAGAAAGAAGCCGGACGTACCAACTCCATGTTCGCTTCTCGCGATGCCTACTCCTCTTACAGCGAAGAAGAGCTCGCCGATTACGAGCGTCAGGAATCCGAATTCAATAAGACGCGCCGCCGTGGCCCCAACACCAATCTCGGCGGGAAATAACCGCTGACTGTTACAAGAAATCGCCTGCGAAAAATTTTCCGCTCTATTTGCCCGGATGCGCCGCACGGTACGGCGCAAAATCGTCCCAAACCCTTCTCACCAGCGCTGGCTCTAACACTTTCGTCAAAGCCGTCACCGGGTCTTTCTCCGAGAAAATATCCAACGACATTTGCGCGCAGCCCGGCGAAAACGCTTCCGGCGCATACTCGTAGAGTCCTTCAAACGTCGTATCCACTTCCCTGCCTCGCGCCATCAGTCCGAATTCATGACGGCCCGGCTCAATCGGCGCCACCGGAGCGCCATTGCAGCGCAAAATCATGCTCTGGAATCCATTCTTGAATTTGATCTTCAGAAACATTCCGAATTTCGGCCGCACCCGCACGTGTACCACCGACTCGTAGTCCTGCGCTTCCGTCAACGCGCTCTCCGGCGGCTTCGCGTCGGATGCATCGCCTCCGGTCCGCTTCGCCGACTTTCTTGCCGCGTACATCTCTTGGTCATGCCGCAAGAAATAATTCAGCGGCGGCGTGTACACCGCGATTTCAAATTCACCCGCGTCGAAAAAATACGGTTTCGTATCCATCTTCGTTTGGGAAAGCAGTGCCTTCAACGCATCCGCCGGAAATCGGTCCTCCGGCTCAACCGGCAGCAATTCCTTTGACGGCGGCGCGCTCCCGGTCATGCTCTTTTTGGCTTGCTCGATCAGCGGTCGCGCTTCTGCAATCGGAACAATGTAAGCCAGCGTCCGCTGCTCCGCCCTGGCAATTCCCGCCGCTTCCCCGGAAAGCGTAAACAGCGGCCCGCCTGAATTTCCCGGATTGATCGTGATATCACTGACGATCGAATCTTTTTCCACCTTGCTGATCACGCCCGTCGTCAGAACTTTTTCCCGCCCGAACGGATTTCCGATCGTGAACACTCGCTGTCCCACTTCAATGTGCGTGCCTTCCATCGGAGCTAGCGGCGCCACGTGCGCTTCCGGAAACGCCGCCGGATTCACCCACAATACCGCCACGTCCTTGTCCGCGTTATCGGCCAGCAATCTCGCCGGCACCTTTCGCATCTTGTCGAATTGCAGCGCCAGATAGTTCGACTTTCCCACGACGTGATGATTCGTCACCACCAGTCCCGAAGAGTCGACCAAAAATCCCGATCCCATGCCAAATTCCGACCGCACCGTAAAAATCGAGCCTTTCAGTTTTTCAAACAACGCCGTCAAATCACCCGGTGCATTTCCGCTTGCGCCGGTCGGTTCCGGCGTCCCCGCTTCCACCTTCGCATTGTCATTCGTCAGCGTAACTTCTTGCTCGCCGCTGCTTCCGCCTTTTACTGTCGCCTCAACGCTCCACAAATATTTCTTCCCGCTAAACTCAATTGCCTTCGTCGTCGAAAAGACGTACTTCCCTTCGGCAAGGTCTGCCTGCACTGCGCCATCGAGACCTGTTTTCACTTCTATTTGCGCGCCAGTCGCCACATTCTTCGTCTTCACGACGAGAAACGGTACAGGCTTCTGATTCAGATCCTTATCCACCAGAATCGCGCGGACCTTCACGTGTACCGGAGGGGCTTGCGGCCGCGCTACCGCCATAACCACTACCGGCACAGCTAAAATTGTCGCGAGAATTCGTACGATAGGCCTGGGCATGGGCACTCCTTACTGCTGCTTCTCTGCCGCCATCCTCTCACTTGCCAATGCATTTGCATAGCCAGCCATTGCTTAATCCTCACTCTCCGCACTTCGCCACAATCAGCGTGATGTCATCCTGCTGCTCGCCCGCCCTGAACTTCCGCACTTCCTCCACAACCGCCTCGAGCATCGCGCCAGGCGGTTTCTCCCGGTTCCGCGTCAGTACTTTCGTCGCGCGCTCTTCTCCAAACTCTTCTCCCCTATCATTCGAAGATTCCGTCACGCCGTCCGTGTACAACACCAACAAATCTCCGGCTAGCATTTGCCGCTCTTCTACAACGCATTCCCACTGTGCAAACAATCCCAGCACCGTCGCCGTCGACGTCAGCCGTTCAACACTGCCATCGCCCCGCAATAAAAGCCCCGCCAAATGTCCGCAATTCGCGTAGCGCAACTTCCGCGTTGTATCGTCGTATTCCGCATAGAAAAACGTCGCATAATCCCCATCGGCCGTATTCTCATAAAACATCTGGTTCACCGACCGCAAAAATTGTCGCGGCTCATCCGCCGCAATCGCGCACTGGCTTCGAAAATTCGCCTGCAAATTCGCCATCAAAAGTGCCGCAGGCATTCCCTTTCCCGCAATGTCTCCAATCACCAGCCCCAGCCGCCCTCGCCCCAAATCCAGAAAATCGTAATAGTCCCCGCCAACATGCCTCGCCTGCGAACAAGCGCCCGCATACTCCAGGCTCTTCGCCGTCGGCATCCTCTGCGGAAAGAGCCTCGCCTGCACTTGCCGCGCAATCTCCTGTTCTTGCGCCGCGCGTCGCTCCGCTTCCAGAATCTCTTCCGTCCTCCGCCGCTGCTCTTCCACCAGCCGGGTCGCCTGATTGAATTCAATCAACGAGAACCGGTTTCCATCCACGTCCTCAAAATTCACCAACACGCTTCCGTAGAGTGCCGTCTCCGGCGCGCGATCGAACCGCACTCCGCGCTCGTTCCATTCGCGGTATTTCGCTTCCACGTTTTCCGTCAGGAATACAATCTGTCGGGCTTTACCAATCAGCGTGTGCTCGTCGGAGCCCGGCAATGGCGCAACCAGCGCAATTCTTGCCGTCCCGTCCGGCGGCGCAACCATTACCCACCGGCCATGCTCGGGATCCGTGTGGTCCAGCGCCACGTTGAAACCAAGTCCATCCCTAAAAAACCGCAAGCTCCGTTCTTGATCCCGCACGAATAGCGTCACCTGTTGCAGCAGAAGATACGGATCAGTCCGATCCAGCCGGGTCGCCTGATTGAAGTTCCAAAGCGGTGAACTTCTCTCGCTCATCGCGCGATTATAAAGCCAATCCGCTCAGCACCGCGCAACGCGCCCCCCTACTCGCTATCTTTGACCACCGTGTCAACAGAGCCCACTTTAAGCCCTTTAGAATCTGCAGTTACAAAAAACAGAGGGCACTACGTTAACCGGATATCCGTCGAAGGGTATTTTCCCGCTCGCCAACAGCCACTTCTTTTCCCTGCAAGCATTCTCGTCACCCCCGTTCTACCTCCAGTCGCGCTGCAAGCCCCGTCTTAGTAAACCGCGACTCTGGAGGCACTTCATGGATCGTTCCGTTCTCTCTGCCCTCTTCGGCAGTCTCATCGGCATTTCGACTCTCGGCCTGCTCGGCTTTGTCTCAGCCAATCCTTCGCCCACGCCCGAACCGCCTAGAGGTGACGGCAACTGGCGCCTGCTCAACCCCATCACCTACGAAAACATCAGCGTCTTCCCCGTCGTCGCCGGTTCCACCTATGACACGGGACACTTCCTCACTCTCGAGGAAGGTCTCGCTTCCGGCGAGGTTATCGTCAGCGAACAAGGCAGCGTCGGCTTCGTGCGCAACCGCGGTGACCGAGTTACGCCAAACTATTCGAGCGGCGCCAGCGTCAATCAGCTCGTTCTCGTCAACCGCGGCAAACGGCCCCTCCTTCTTCTCGCCGGCGAACTCGTCAGCGGCGGCAAGCAGGACCGCATCATCGGCAAGGACCGCATCGTGCCCGCCGGCGCCGACCCCCTGCCGCTCGATGTGTTTTGCGTCGAGCACGGCCGCTGGTCTTCCGGCGCAAATTTTTCCGCTGCGAAAACCATCGTTCATCCCAGCGTCCGCGAACAAGCCGCCGTCAATCAGGAGCAAGCCGCCGTTTGGAACGCCGTTCGCTCGGGAACGACGAAGTCGGTTGACGTTTCAGGAATGGGCGCCGGTGCGGGAAACGCTGCAGCCGCGCCCCGCGTTTCCGGCGAAGCGCTGTCCTCCACGATTAGAAACGAAGCGCCGACGGAGTCCTACGACAACCTCTACAACAAATCGCGCAGCATCGGCGGTTCGGTCGATTCCTTTGTGGAAGAGGTCGAGCGCCGCTTTGCCAAAGAAACCGGCGGCCTCAAGAATGAACGCGTGGTCGGCGTGGTCGTTGCGTACGGCGGCGAAGTTGCCTGGAGCGACATTTTCGCGTCGGAGGATCTTTTCTATAAATATTGGACGAAGCTTCTTCGCAGCTATGCCGTCGAAGCCCTCGCGCGCCCGAACTACCGCGAAGCAGCCGATCGTGACGATGCCGAGCAATTCCTCGTTTCCCTGCACGGAGTCATCAAAGAGGAAACCGAACCCGGCGTCTATCGTTGGCGCGAAATCAACCACGGCCGCTTGTCGCAAATCGAACTCGACGCGCTCGAGCCAAAGGCAATCACACTTCACCGCCTGCTGCTGCGGCGCACAAGCTGAGAAGGAAGTTTCTGGCAAATCGCCGGGGGAATTTCTCTCAGGACGCAGCCAACCGCTTCACCTGGCTCGCATCGGCGGACACCGCAAGAAATCCCGCGACGTTGGTCGTCCAGCTTGGATGCATCAGAGCCGGCGCAATTTCCGCGAGCGGCGCCAGCACAAAATTCCGCCGCAACATGCCCGGATGCGGAATTTGCAATTCCGGCAACTCAATCGTCTCGTCGCCGTAAAGCAGAATGTCCATATCCAGAAGCCGCGGCCCTTTCGCAAACTCTTTCTGGCTTCCGAGTTGCGTTTCAATTCCGCGAAGCGCGTGCAACAGATCGAGCGGCGCAAGCGCAGTGTCGGCTTCCACCGCACAGTTGAGAAACCACGGCTGCTCAAGATAATCGACCGGCTCGGTTTCGTACAAAGAAGACACTTTCACAACGCGCACGCCGCCGGCCGGAAGCGCGGCAATCGCCGCACGCAGATTCCCCGCGCGGTTGCCGAGATTCGAGCCAAGCGAAAGATAGACCGTACGATTCGCCATCAGTTCTCCGCATACCGCGCCGGCAGCGCTAAGCACGCTGCGCTCAATGATGATCCCAGTAATCTGTCGGACGATCATCGCCGAGCAGCGCCGGAGGAAACACCCAGTAGTCTTCGCCGAACGGAATATTGTTCGGCCAGAGTTGATCGAGGGTTTCACCGTCGTAGAGCACGCCGCCTTTAAGGACGTACGCGATGTCGGCGCTGTTGTGAATGTCGTCGAGCGGATTTTTGTTGAGTACGGCCAAGTCGGCTAGTTTGCCAACGGCAATGGAGCCGAGGTCTTTGTCCATGCCGAGATAGTGCGCGCCATCGTTAGTCGCCATTTCGAGCGCGCCCATCGGGCCCATCGCGGAGGAGTACATCCAAAGCTCCCACTGCGAATCGATGCCCTGCTGCTGTCCGTGGCCGCCGAGCGACCCGAAACCGCCGGCCGCGCGAATATCGGCCACTGCCTGCGCGATGAGCGGAAAACTGTAATCCGTTTCCGGGCGCATCATCCGCCGGCGGGCATGTGGAAGAATTTCTCGCCACGGCGTCCACCGCAGGAGTTTGGAATCTTTGAACCAGTCAAACGCCTGAAAGAAATATTCTTCGTTCCACGGTCCCGGCCCCGCAACGATCGCCGTCGGCGAGTACGTGACGCGCGCCATGCCGAAAAACTTTGTCGCGTCGCCATAAAGCGGGGCGTACGAAAGCGGATGTTCAAATCCGGTCTGGCCGTCCATCGCCATCCCGAGATCGTATTCAAGGCTGCCGCCTTCGGCGGTGACGTTGAGGCCATATTTGCGCGCGATCTCGCTGATCCATTGATGCTGCTCGCGCTTTGTTTGCATGTATTGCTTCAAGGTGATGACGCCGTAGCTGGCGAGCCGTTTGATGTTTTGTTCGGCGATTTCGTAGCTGGTGAGGTCGTTGTTGCGGAATCCATCGCCCGCGTAGAGCGGATCGCCGGAAGAAAATGTCCGCGGGCCGATCATTTTGCCGGCGTCCACCAATTCTGCGGGAGGAAAAGCATTTTGCGACCAAGCCGCGGGATCGAAGGTCGTCGTGATTCCGTACGCGAGATTGCTGGCGATTTCGTAGTCGTGAGGCGGAGTGATTCCTGTGTATTCGCTGTAGTGATGCGCGTGCATGTCGATGAGGCCGGGAATGATTGTTTTTCCTTTGGCGTCGATGACGCGATCGATTCCAGCGGTGGAACATTCGCCGGCGCATAGGATGCGCGCGCCGCGAATAACGATGGTGCCGTTTTCGATGACTTTGCGATTGTCGAAGGTGAGAATTCTCGCGCCGGTCAGCGCGAGAGAGCCGGACGGAATATCGCGCGGGACAGACAATTTGATTTCCGTGGTGTCGGTTTTCTTGGAGTCGAGATGGTAGATGAAGTAGCGGTTGGCGCTGCCGAATTCGAGCGTTTGCGCGTCTCGGAAGTGCGGGAAGTTTCCGCCTTCCTTGCTGATTTGCTTCAAGGGCAAAACGGGATTTTGTTTGTCGATTAGTGGCGGCTTCGCGCCAGTTCCTGCGGCTGGAAACGCGAGGGTATAAACGTTGTCGCCTTCCTGGAATGCGGCGGTCTTGAGATCGGGCGAAACGGTAGCTTCGTCGGCGTAGGGAAACACAAGATGGACGCGGCGGTCAGTGCCGTCAAGTTTTACGGAGACGAAATTGACAATGAGAGGGCGGCGAGCTTCCGGTTCTTTGTTTGGAAAATATTCCGGATAGTAGACGCGGCCATCGCTTCCGAATGTTGGAGCGACGATTTGATTGCGTTCCAAATAGCCGGACGGGCGAGGCGTGCGGACGATTTGCTTTGTGTCGCCGCCGGAAGCGGGAACGGAGACGAGGTCGTACCAGGTATTGGAAATCCAGGATTGGCCGCGGAAGAATGCGCCGGAGCTGCGCGCGACGACAATCGTGGAACCGTCCGGCGACCATGCGGGATGAATGTATTCGCCGGGTTCCTTGGTGAGCTGCTGAGGCAAAGAACCGTCGCCAGCGATTTTCCAGACGGCGCCGCCGAGTTTCTCGTCCCACGAAGTGAATACGATGAATTTTCCGTCGGGGGACCACGCGGGAGAATATTCCATCGGCGAAAAATCTTTTTTGGTTAAACGGTGCGGCGTGCCGTTCGGCAAATCCATGATCCAGATGCGGCCGATGGCCTGGAACGCAAGTTTTTTGCCGTCGGGCGACGCGGTGTGCCAGCGGGCGAAACGCATCGGGAATGCATCGTCGGTGAGGCGGCGCTCGGTTTTTGCCATTTCTGAAATCGTGCGATGGACGTGCGCGGTGAACGGAATCGTTTCGACTTTTCCGGAGTCGACCCAGAGGCGGTGGATTTTGCCACCCTGCGAAATGACGATGGATTTTCCATCGTGCGCCCACGCGTATCCGGGAAGCATGCGCCAAACACCCCACGGTTCAGCGGAGTCCACTTCGATCGGGTCCATCGCGACGCGTTCGGCGCCGGTTTGTAAATCGCGCAGCCAGAGCGCGGTGCGGGGACCGAATTTGTGTCCTTTATAAGAGAGAGTTCCGTTCGGAATCCGGCGAGCGAAGGCGAGCCACCGGCCGTCGGGCGAAATTTCCGGAGCGATCGCGCCGCCGTTTGAAATGCGGTATTGCTGCTCGCCGACGCCGGAGGTGACTTCTTCTTTTTCTCCGGTGCGAAGGGCGATGCGTTTTATTTGATAGAAACCTTGCATCACGTCATCGTGACCGGCGTAAGAAGAGGGCTCGCCTGCAGCGTACTGAAAATAGACGTAGCGGCCATCGGGCGAAACGCTGGGCCACGCGGCGGCTTTGTCTTCCTTGGCGCTGACGATTTCTAGGCCTTTGCCACCCTCGCGGTGATAGAGCCAGATGCCGGGAGGAGGAGGAGTTTCGAGTCCAGTGGCGACAGAGCGGCGGCGCACGAGAATGTTTTGGCTGTCGGGAGTCCAGACGGGTTCGTAGGCGCGAACTTCCTTGTCCTCGAAAACGGCGTGAGGATTGGAGCCGTCGGCGTTCACGACCCAGAGGTTGTCCTGGCCGTTGCGATCGGAGATGAAGGCGATGAATTTTCCGTCCGGAGAAAAACGCGGATGGGCGTTGAGGGCGACGCCACTCGATTGTGTGAGACATTCGGCTTTTCCGCCGGAGACGGGCATGCGATAGATGTGTGCGAGAAGATCGAAGACGATCCATTTGTTGTCGGGAGAAATGTCTACGGACATCCAGGTGCCTTCGGAAGTGTCGAAATCGATGTCGCGCGTTTTGCCGCGTGCGAGCGTGGTGTCCCATTTCGCGGCGGGCTTGTCTTTTTCCTTATCTTTGTCTTTCTCTTCTGCATGTGAGGAAGGAGAGCCGACGAGGGATGCCGCAAAAAAGGTGAAAAGAAAAATTGCGCGAAGGGCTGGTGAACTCATGCTTTTGCTCCATGGATGCGTCGTAGGCGGCCGGAAACGACGGGCCAAACGAGAAGCACTGTAGCAGAACAGCGCCACCCACGAGGGATTTCCTCAACAGCCTCCGCGAGGGTCAATCGGGAGTGGCCGAGCGGAGGGGCTGTGACATTTCGTATTCGAAAATGTTGGCGTCGTTGGGATAGGGTTCGGTGCGGCCGGTTTTTGTGAAGCCGAGATGTTCGTAGAAACGGATGGCGGAGCGGTTGTTGCTGGTGACCATCAAGAGCAGGGCGTGGAGGTTGCGAGAGCGAGCCCAATCGAGAACGGCATCCACCAATAGACGGCCGATTCCGAGCTGGCGATGAGTGGGCGCGCGGTCCACATGGACACGAGCTGAGCGTGCGTCGGATCCTTGTCGTCGAGTAAAGAGCCGGCGATGCCGCAGGCGGCGGCGCCGTGCATCGCAACAAAGCCAACGCCGCGTTCGCCATTCCAGCGTTCGACGCGCCGAGCCCACTCGGCTTCGTCAAACTGAACTTCTCGCGCATAGGTCGAGCCGAAGGCGTAGGGAGCTTCTTGTAAAGCGCGGAGACGAACGTCTTTGAAGACGCCGATATTCAGCGGGGTGATACGCTCGATCGGAATCGGTGACATTAGTGCAATTTTATCGCACAAGAGGATGCTGATCGAGCGGACACGCGAAGATTCGAGCGGTCGCATCTAGACGGCGTCCGCGACCAGTTGAGAACAACCACATGGCCGGAACAAAGAGCGGCTAGCAACAGAGTCGGCTAGTAGTTTTCGCGCTTGGCGTGGGCGGATTGCTTTTCGCCTTTGTAGAGTTTCCAGGCGCCGTCGAGGACGTAGGCGTGGATGGCGTCGGCGTCTTGCACGGTCATTTTCATGTTGGGGAAAGCGAATTTCGGCGGATCGGAAAAGCCGGGCATGCCTTTGCTCCAGTGCGTACCGCCGAGGACTGTCGTATACCAGTCCTTGTGGGCTTCGGCGGGCATATAACGCAAATCGGGGATCACACCATTTTCGACCCAGGCACCGGTGCCGTCGAGCTCGGGCGAATGGCAGCCATCGCAGACGAACGTTCCGTAAAGGACCGCGCCTTTTTTGACGATTTCCGGCGTGCCGGTTTGCGGCGGCGGCATGGGAACGGATGGAATCACAATTTTTGGCGTGGGAA
>Ga0247669_1000171_pt1 | contig 33091 bp, 28 predicted proteins | sample CNK10_metaG_FD_182734 | JGI IMG/M metagenome (GOLD analysis project Ga0247669, IMG submission 182734) | Soil microbial communities from Purdue University Martell Research Forest, Indiana, United States - CNK10 | ecosystem: Environmental > Terrestrial > Soil > Temperate forest > Bulk soil... | reverse complement strand
CCCGCTCCAGAAATTCACCTTGACCTTCGTGGCGTCGGGAGCTTTGACACGGATCTGCGCCCTTCCCGCGCTGTCAACTCGCGGGTATTCAGCTCCCCACACATTTGTTGTGGCCGGATGAAAATCCCCAGCATCTTGCGCGTAGCACTCCCTCGTGCAACACAGGTTCGCAAACAGCAGCAGTGCAATTGCGACTGGCTTCATGGCTTCATTTCTTAACCATCGATTTTGGCTGTGCCCATCGAACGGCTTTGGGCGCCGGCTAGATGTGATCGAGTAAACGCTCGCTCCAAAACTCTTCATCCGTTGAAATTTCTTCACGACACCCTGCCTTCATCGTCATCCGACACGAAGCAAAGAAACGCTTCATCGCGGCAGCGCTTTTCGCGGAGAGACTCTGTGCTTGTTCGTTTCAGCGGCCCGCGTGCTGAAACTTCACGCGAAGCGCGTAAGCATACTTTGCCGGCGGCGAACTGGGTAAATACACATGCAAACCATCCGCTTTCTGCTCGAATCGCAAGCTTGGGTCGCCGCCCAGCAAAGCTACCGACGCCACTAGTTCGCTTCCCACAGTGGCGGCCAGCGAGCGGACCATCGCTCTGCCATTTGCAGGCCAGGCAAGTCCGATCACATAAAGCGTGTCGCCCTTGGTGGTGAAGCGAAAATCTTCAGCAGTGTAGTTGGCGGTGTCGGTGTCGTGAAAGGAGCCACCAGCGACTTTGGTCGGCCCTTCGCCGTACGCCCGCCACGGCCGCGTGCCGTAGATCGCTTCGCCGTTGACATTGAGCCAAGCTCCTACATCCAGCAGAACCTGCTGCACCTGCTCCGGAATCGTGCCATCCGAACGCGGCCCAATGTTCATCAGCAAATTCCCGTTCTTACTCACGATGTCGATGAGCTGATCCACCACGAACTGCGGCGACTTGAATGTGTCGTTCTCAATGTAGCCCCACGATTTGTTGCTGACCGACGTGTCCGTCTGCCAATAAAGCGGGCGAATGTCTCCCAACTGGCCGCGCTCCAAGTCGAGCACGCCGGAATGCTCTTGCATCGCGTAATCCTTGTAATTAATCACGCCAACGTGGTCGCCATATTTCAGTGAGCTGTTGTAATAGAACGCAGCGAACCGCGCGAGATTCTCCCGGATCGCCGCCTGCCCGATCCACCAGTCGAAATACACGATATCGGGGTGGTATTTCTCGACCAGTTCCGCAGACCGCGCCAGCCAATCATTGGCCCACGCGGAGGAAACATAAGTGAAATCATTGTTGAGAGGTGTGCCCCACGGGTTCATGAGCCAGCTATGGGCGGGGCCGTACAGCATCGCATATTGCGGGTCGTTTACATCCGAAGAAATTCCCCGGCCCGGCCCAAGGAAGAAATTATGTTCCACGCGGTGCGACGATACGCCAAAATGCAACCCGGCGGCCCGCACCGCCTTCGCCAATTCTCCGGTGGTATCGCGATGCGGTCCCAATTTAGCCACCGTCCAATCGCTCAACCTGCTGTCGTACATCGCGAATCCGTCGTGATGCTCGGCCACGGGTACCACGTATTTCGCGCCGGCTTTTTTGAATAACTCCGCCCAGGCCGCCGGATCGAAATGCTCCGCCTTGAACATCGGGATTAGGTCTTTGTAGCCGAATTTGTCCTGCTTACCGTAAGTCTCGATGTGATGCCGGTATTCGGGGGATCCCTCGACATACATCATGCGCGGATACCATTCGCTGCCGAAAGCAGGAACCGAATACGCTCCCCAGTGAATAAAAATTCCGAACTTGGCGTCCTTGTACCACTCCGGTGCTTCGTAGTTCTTCAGCGATTCCCAGTCCGCGCGATAGCGCCCCTCGCGATCCGCGTTTTCAACGTCCTTCAAGAGCTCCGCTCGCTGCCCGTCATATTTGCTGCTTGCCTTCTGCCAGATTGCGTCGATCGCTTCCGGGTCGATAGAAGCGGTTGGAGCCGTCGGACTCTGAGCCTGCGCTCCACGAAGTGCTAGGAGCGCGAGCAAAAAACCACCAAGTGCAATCGTCAACAGCGAACGGGCACGCATGATTCCTTCCTCCTGCAACTAGAATAAAGCTCTGATGCCGTCAATCCAGGGAGACCATGATCTTTTTGAAGCTTCCCGGATTTTCGCTCCACGATCGCAGGGCATCCGCCGCCTCTTCGAGCGGCACCACCAAACTCACAGCTTGGTCCACAGGAAACTTTTTCCCCTCGAGAAGATGGATTACCGCACGAAAATCTTCCGGCAACGCGTTTCGCGAACCGAGAATGTCCAGCTCTTTTTGCACGAAGAGTCTCGTCTCGTAGCGCACCGGTTCTTTTGCATAACCGATGTACACCACTCTTCCCGTGAAGGCGACTTCTTCAACAGCGGCTCGAAAGGTTTGCGGTGTTCCGATCGCTTCGATCACCACATCCGGGCCGCGGCCTTGCGTCAGTTCTTGCAGGCGACCGTGTAGCGATTCTTTCGCGGTGTTGATTGCATCAGAACCACCCGCCGCTCGCGCCACGACGAGCTTCTCATCATCCATATCAACACAAATCGTGCGAGCGCCGCGTGCGTTCGAAGCAGCGACGGCTCCGAGTCCCACGCCGCCGCATCCCAGGATGGCGACAGTGTCGTCTGCTTTTATTCTGCCGCGCGCCACAGCATGGAATCCCACCGTCAGCGGTTCGACCAGGCACAACTCTTTCCTCGTGAGTTTCGCCGGATACAACTTCTCTCGTGGCATCGCGACGAATTCCGCAAGCGCTCCGTCCCGTTGCACGCCGAGAGTCTGATTGAACTGGCACGCATTCGGACGTCCCCTCCGGCACGAAGCGCACCCGCCGCAGCTCGTATATGGAGAAAGAGCTACTTCTGTTTCAGCAGGCAGCGAGCTATCCCCCTCGATGACCGTGGCTGACACTTCATGTCCGGGGATCCGCGGAAAGGCGACTAGTGGGTTTCGTCCGCGAAATGAGTTCAGATCGCTTCCACAGAACCCAACCATTCGGACTCTCAGTAATAATTCTCCGGGTGCGGCTACCGGATCGGGAACGATTTCAACGGACGCTTCGCCCGGCTTCTTGAGTACGAGTGCCTTCACGCTGGAATTGGCCCCTGGAATGATTTGCGACAGCACCCACACTGGAGTTGAGTGTCCATTGTCCGGCCATCTCAAGAATGCGTTATAGATTGTCCGGCGCCACGCTGAATGTATACTACGCGCTTCATAAACTGAACTCTGAAAGATAATTGCAAAAACTGCTGGATATCAATCCGGTGCAACCTAGCCGAACCTTAGAGAGAACAATAAATGGCCCAAAAACTTGATTTCAGATATCTCCGAGCAATTCAGTACCGAATCCTGCGCCGATCTCAGTTCCGTCGGCCATTCTTGTTTGCGGTTCAAGCGGGATCTCCGCTCGTGCGCTCGCTTCTTGCCAGCTTGACTCTGCTCGTTGTGGCTACGGCTGTGCCGGTGGCGACTGCGCAGAAAATCCAGCTATCCGTTGACGTTTCCAAGCCCGGCCCGAAGATTGACCGCAATCTCTTCGGCCAATTTGCCGAGCACCTCGGCCACGGCGTTTACGAGGGAGTCTGGGTCGGCCCGGAGTCGAAGATTCCGAACACGCGCGGGATCCGCAATGATGTCGTCACTGTGCTGAAAGCGATAAAGGTGCCGAACGTCCGCTGGCCCGGAGGGTGCTTTGCAGACGAATACCACTGGCGCAAAGGCATCGGTCCGCAGCGAACGGTCACTCTCAATCCTAACTGGGGCGGCGTCATTGAGCCGAACACCTTCGGAACGACGGAATTTATGGACTTCCTCGACCAGATTGGCGCCGAGGCCTATCTCTCCGTCAACGTCGGCTCCGGCACTCCACAGGAAGCGTCGGAATGGCTGGAATACTTAACCACTGCTCAGCCTACGACGCTCGCCAAGGAGCGCGATGCCAACGGGCATCCTGCGCCTTATAAGGTTGCGTTTCTTGGCATCGGCAACGAAAGTTGGGACTGTGGCGGCAACATGACGCCTGATTATTATTTAAGTCAAATGAAGATCTACAGCCGCTTTGTCCGCAACTTCAATCCAGCACAACAAGACAAACGGCAGATGCTCAAAATCGCAGTGGGCCCAGGCGGCGGCGAGCCCCGCTGGACGGAGTGGACCGAAGCCGTTATGAAGGCGTATCAGAGCCACACCTGGAGTTGGGACATGAATGGGCTTTCGATGCACTCCTACACCGTCGTGAAATGGCCGCCTTCCTATGCCTCGGTGGGGTTCGGAGAGACCGAATACGCGCAGATTCTCAAGTCCACGCTGGAGATGAACGATCTCGTTGAGAAGCATTCGGCAATCATGGACAAGTATGACCCGCAAAAAAAGGTGGCGCTTGTTGTGGATGAATGGGGCGGCTGGTACGCGCCGCTTCCCGGCAGCAATCCCGGCTTCCTGGCACAGCAAAATAGTTTGCGCGATGCAGTCCTGGCGGCACTGAATCTCAACATTTTTGCGCGACATGCCGACCGCGTTCGCATGGCCAATATCGCGCAGATGATCAACGTGCTCCAGGCCATGATCCTGACCGACAAGGAAAAAATGGTTCTCACGCCTACCTACTACGTCTACAAAATGTACGTGCCGTTCCAGGACGCCACCTTCGTGCCCGTCTCATTCGACGCCGGCACGTACACGCACGGCGATATCACGTTACCTCGTGTAGATGCCATAGCAGCGAAAGATAAAGCCGGAAAATTATGGCTTGCAATAACTAACGTCGACCCAAATCAGTCCGCTGAAATCGAAGTTACTCTGGCTGGTATGAATGCTAAATCCGTGGCAGGAGAAACGCTGTCTGCATCCAAGGTCGACAGCGTAAATACCTTCGACGCGCCCACTGCGGTTGTTCCCAAAACGTTTTCCGCAAAAGCGCAAGACGGCAAGCTGACCCTCAAATTGGCTCCCAAATCGGTAACGATGGTTGCAGTCGAGCAGTAAAGCTAGATGGCTCTCCCAGACTGGTGCTGCTTCAAGAAAGGGTCACCATGACAAGCACTAAATGTTTCGGCGGGATTTTACTTGCGATTGGGGCTGGACTAGCTCCCCATCTCGCCGCGCAAGTGCAAACAGATGTGCCTCCGGCGGTTGCCGGTGCAAAGCCAGTGGCGGTCGAGCACATCAAAATTCACGGAACGGCTCTGGAAGGCAATTTGGAAGGAGACGCGGTTGATCGCGACGTGTTTGTGTTCCTTCCTCCCAGCTATGCGCAAGGCAAGTCTCGACGCTATCCAGTCGTTTACGCCCTGCACGGTTACTCCATTGGCGCCGAGCAATGGACGCATGAAATCCATGTCCCCGAGACTATCGAAGGCGCCTTCGCTCTAGGCGCGAAAGAAATGATCGTAGTCCTGCCCGATTCGAAGACGTTACACAACGGCTCCATGTATTCGAGTTCCGTGACCACCGGTGATTTCGAGCTGTTCATCGCTCGAGACCTGGTCGCATACATTGATGCGCATTACCGTACGATTCCAGAGCGCCAAAGCCGGGGACTCGTCGGCCACTCAATGGGAGGTTATGGCGCTACCCGCATTGGCATGAAGCATTCCGACGTGTTCGGGAGTTTGTACATCATGAGTCCGTGTTGCTTATCTCCCCGGCCAGCCGGTTCCATGAACCCGGAAATCGCGAAGAGCCTTGAGGCTCTGAAAACACCAGCGGACTCAGAAGGCTTACCGTTTTTTGCGCGCGCCACGTTGGCCTCGGCCGCCGCTTGGTCACCCAACCCGAACAATCCTCCGTTTTATCTCGACCTGCCCACGAAGGATGGAACGCCACAGCCCGACGTTTTTGCAAAATGGGCTGCAAATGCTCCGCTCGCTTTCGTTGATCAGTACATCCTAAGTCTCCGGCGGTATGGTGCGATCTCCGTCGATGTAGGCGACCAGGATGGTCTGCGAGCCGATACCGTAAAGCTCCACGAAGTTCTAGATAAGTATCGAATCGCAAATCACTTCGAAGTATATTCTGGCACCCACACAAGCAAGGTGGCGGACCGTTTTCAAAATCATGTGCTCCCGTTTTTTGGCCAAACACTCTGCTTTCAGGCGAGCTGCCAATAAATTCAACCATGAACAACTGCCTTTCCGTCCGATGCACGCAACATCAGTCGTCGAGCGTCCAAAAGCAGGCGCCATGTACCGTTGCTATGTGCAAGATCCGACTGGCTACATCCTCGCGGCCTTTTCGATTTGTATTCAGGATTACGGCTTGTCCCTGCCGCAGTCGGAGGCGGAGTGCTTCCCGTGGATGTTGGTTTCGGGCCGGAGCCAGAACCGGGTTTGGTGCCTTGCGCGAAATTGAATTCGTATTGAGTGAACCTATGCGGGTTGTGCTTCCGCTTCGTCGATTCCAGCATCAACAAGTAGGTTTTGTGCAATCCACTGAGCCACGCCGACGCGTTCCGCCAACTCAAGAAACTTCGCCTGACTGATTTTCTCGCGTCGCAGTGCTTCCAGCCCAAGAGCTAGGAAGCGTCCCTGAAATTCGCCACGTTGTTCTAGGGATTCGTCCTTCTGTACCCCAAGCGCAACGGCGATTTTCTCGCTGCGCCCACCCGCATCCATGGTCCGGAGACGTTCAAATTCTGGTTCGGAGACAAGCTTGAGATTACGCAGTCGATAGAGGGTCGAGGGGACACTCACACCGTAGAAGTGAGCGAGTTGCACAACGTCGTACAACTGAATCTCCTGCGTCCCAGGGTCCGTTCGAGAATCAATGGCGACGACCCCCGCCTCGTCAAAAATGTCCGCGTGAATGCGGCTGGCTGCTCCCTTTCCGAGGGATGCCACGAATTGACGAACACCTGCTTCCGGAAGAAGGAAATTCGCGGCAAACGAATTTGCCCGCACTTCTCTCAGGTCATTTCGTTCGCTCTCGCGACTCACCATGCCAATCGCGTCCTTGTCCAGCAAGACGTGAGCATACTCATGGCACCAAGAGAAGCGCCGTCTTTCGCGAGAGTGTCTGTCATTCAGGACAATGAAAGGTCCGACCTTTGGATGGCTGATCGTGAAGCCGGAGACGGAATCCAACATGGAAACCGTTCCGGTTCTTATGCCTTGCGCTTCGATCATGGAAGAAACGTCTCCGAGCGGAGCGGAGCCAAGACCCAGTCGTCGGCGTTCTTCGAGGGCAACATGTTCGCCAATTTGAATGGCTTCCCACCGGCTGCGAGGGAAGGCGTGCGCGTAAGTGACGACGGTTACAGTCGCTCGACTGATGCCAAGTAGGTCTTCCAGATTCGTGAGCTCGTGCCCGAGCGCGATGCAATCGCGAAGTGCTTGTTTGACACCATCTTCACCTACATCTTCGTGCGAACGAAACAGAGCATGCACCACGTCGTCTTCAGCAAATTCATCGGCTAGAAACTCGCGGATATCTCTGGCGAAGAGATACGCAAGCATCTGGAGTTCGAGACCAGAGACAGGCCGTTTGCCTTGCTCAATCTGAACAACAATCGGCCGGGAGACGCCGAGTTTTTGTGCGACCTCGTCCTGCGTCATGCCACACGATTCGCGTGCCTGCCGGATCCGGCGGCCCAATTCGATTTGGTCGATGGCCAAATTTCCTCCTAACAGAGGACTGGAAGTGAACTCGGAGTGAGCGAGTCTAATGCCAAGTGTAATAGCCGACCTTGCCGGTGATGCGCATACTGTGCGCTTCGGCGCGGTGGCGTGGAGAACATGGAGTATCAATCCAGTCGGGATGCAGTCCTCCGCCAATCCCTCTAACTAGTCCTCCCGCCGCCTCAGCCAATACATTAAGGTCCAGGCTGTCCCCATGCATGGTGAGTAGCATAAGCGGCCCCCGACAGAGCTCCGAGAGGAAGATGGACATCACGGTTTGGCATGGACGGCTCCTTGCCGCCTAGTGGGTAAAGGCGGTAGTCGCCTCGCGCTTGATGCTGTTCAACGGTGAACAGCTGGCTCATCAAAGGATGAGCGCCGGTCTACGCCCCTCGCTGAAAGAGGATCGATTTTGTGCAGATCAGAGCTCTTCTCGATATCCCCTTGCGAGAACTTCTTCCCCTCTCACAATTCACGCAAACGATCTCCGATCACCAGTGGTGTCACCTTCTTCCGAGCTTCTATTCCGATTCTACCAACCGCATCGTGACACCTATCACGCGGCCGACGATCTCCGCCTCGCGAGGATAGGCGAAACGGCGCACCTGGCATTTCGATTTCGGATGCGGCACGGCCGATAAGTAACCGTCGCCCATTTCGCACCAACTGCAAATGAATTCGCCTCGCAGCTCCACGAAGTAGATCGGCCTGTCGTCCTCGTCCTCCCACTTCGCCTGCATCACTTTTCGCTGATTCTGGTCGATCTGCACAATCGAGCCCGGCCGGATTATGGGAAACATTGTTCGGTCGGCCATGCCGACGAACCCATAAACACCATTGCGAAGATCGAGATGCTGGATAAGGCGAATTGGAATTTCTCCCCAAATTTTCCCGAGCCTCGCGAGCAGGTTGGTTCGGTCGAGCTTGAATTGTCTCCGCAACTTCATCGGAACCACAATTCTGTCGTCCGTGTCCGACGAACGGGAATCCAGTTGTGTTTTGGAAGGAGTGAACATGGCCTGATCCCTGCCAAAGTCGCTGACGTTGCAGCCGAAAAACGAGAAGATACTGGACCAGTGCACGTTGTAAATGGCACCTAGCGAGTAGAGCTTACAGAGGCTCGGATGATAGGTTCCATTCTCGATGTTGTTCAGCCAGCCGCGCGAGATAATGTAATCTGCGTTCTGCTTCTTCCTGCCAAGGCGCCGGCTGCGCGCTTCTACCTCTCGGAGCGTCAACCCGAGGCGCTCTCGTATCCTTTTCAAACGAAGACCCGCCCTCTCGGATTGCTCGTTTGGTTCCATGAGCCCGGACCTGACTTGACGTCGCCGTTACTACACATACTTAAACGTACCCACACATTAGCACAACTGTCAGCCGTCCTTTCCCGGATACCGCCGTTGTCTGGAATTCCGGACAGCGCTTCTGTCCGCAAATACAGCCAGCAAACACCTTTCTCACCCAACGGTTCGCGCGCGCGGTGCACTTAGCGAACCATGTCTCACGCTCTCGGTCGCCGGTTACCGGCTCTTCCGGATCGCGTCCGCTCGATTCTCGCGGCGCGCGGCCTGTCGCTTGCGGAAATGTCCCGCGCTTCGTGCGCGCTCGTTCGAGAAAACCATCTCGGCCACGTTCCTCACAATTTCTACAGCGCACTGCGTAATCGTCGATTCAGTCCCAGTCTCTATCAGGCGTTGGCGCTGAGTATCCTCTCGGATTGCCGGCTGGTCGATTGGCTCGACGTATTTGGGTTTTCGTTGGATGACATCCCGTGCTTTCAGGCCTGTCTTCCGGCAATTCGCACGGTTGAACTCGATGCCGGCATCTATCAGCCGAGCACTTCGGTTCCATGGTTTTATGACCTAAAACCGGCTGACCTTTCTGAATCTCTTGTTCCCCTCAGCCGCTGGATCACTCCGGGTGCTTCGCGCAGATTCGACTCTCTGTCACAGGCTGCGAGTGACGCATACAGTTACGTAAAGATAGGCACGCAGGACGCTCTGGCGTTCCCCGATTTGCTTCCGGGAAGTGTCGTGAGAGTGCTTCGCGCCTTCCGCGCATTCGAGCGGCTGCCGATCGGTAAGAAACCCACAAAGAGCGTATTCCTGATCCAGCATAGTGAGGGATTGACATGCTCGCGGCTGTATCGACCGAAATCCAACCGACTCGTCCTGTGTTCGAGACATCTTCCCTACGCACCGGTCGAACTGGAATATGGAACGGAAGCTGCAGTGCTTGGTGTTGCCGACCTCGAGATTCGGCCCCTCGGAAGAATCGCGAGACCAGTTGTCCCGTCTCGCCTGGGACATTTTTGGACGCCCGCCGCACTCGTGCAATCCCCCATCTCCGGGCATGCAGGTGAGTTCATTCAGCGGGCGCGAAAACGCTCCGGCCTTTCCTTCCGCGAGGCTTCCGTGCGAACAAGACTGATCGCGCGGAAGCTCGGGGACCGGAGATACTACTGCGCGCCGGGTTCTCTTTCCGATTACGAAACCCGAAAGCTTCCTCCACGGCACATACACAAGTTGCTCTCTATCTGCGCTGTCTACTTCGCAAGCGCCGCCGACCTTCTCGAAGCCTCGGGCGCGGGCTTGAAGCAGGCCGGCAAACTTCCGATTCCCGCTGAATTTTTGGGGCTTTCACCGGCAGACGCTCATCCCGCTCCGATGAAATCGGATTTTCTCAAAGGCATGCAACGGCGTTTAGGAGAGTTGCCCTATTTCTTGTGCAATGCCGCTGCGCCGCTGTTCGAGCTGCCGGACCTTTCGGTCCGCGACATATTCTGGGTCGGTGGCGCCCGGCACTCGATGCATTCGCATTTTGCAGGTGCTCTCTTCGTGATCGTCGATCGAAAACGGAAGATTCCACGACCCTCGCTGTCCTCTCCACTCTGGGCGCAGCCAGCCTTCCTCTTGCAGCGCCGCGACGGCGCTTACCTGTGCGGTTTCTGTAGCTTGGAGAACGGCACGCTGATCCTTCGTTCTTGCCTGGCAGGGCAACCCAAACTCGTTCGACTGCGCAATCGCGAGGACGCGGAGGTCGTCGGCCGAGTGGTCGGGATCATTCGGAAGCTCAAATGAACTTCGTGTTGCCGCTGCCGAAGGTCGCGAAGGCGAACACTCAAACAAAACTCCTTCCGTCGGCGCTGTGCCCTTTTCTCAAGCTTCAAGCTCATTCCGAAGCGCCACGGAACGTTCGCGAACAAATCCTGCGATCAGTAGCTTTCGAAACATGGGAATGGCAGGCTGCCACAAGGTGAAAAAAACCTTTACGGAAAGCCGGATCATGAAGCCGCTTGTCGACAGCATCCGAACAGTATCGAACAGCGACGGCGGAATCGTGCTGGATCTTCGCCGGGGAGCGATGTTCCGGGTGAACCCGCTTGGCTCGCGGGTGCTGGATTTACTGGCCGGGGGGAAATCGCCTCAGGAGATCGCCGAACAGATCAGCGCAGAGTTTGGGATCGCCCTCGACCGTGCGCAGGTCGACATCGCGGAGTTTTTCAGTTCCTTGGAGGCTTACGGCGTTCTCGATCCTCAGTGGTCAAGAAAGTGAGCCTGAGCAGGAGGCGGACATGGGAAAAATTCAAGAAGAGGAAACCGACGCTTGGCGAATTCTGCTGTTCGGAGGAAACGGCTCGGAATTGCTACTGGTGCGAAGCCCTTCCGGCCTCCGCTTGCCTGAGCTCCGCATCCCACGGTGGCAAAGAATCGTCCCAAATCTCAACGCGGAAGCCAAACGCCTTTGGAATTTGGACACGGTATGTCTTTTCGCCTTCGACGCCCCACGCCCAGAACGCGCAGCCGTGAATTGCAAGTATCACGTCATGGAAGTCTGTAAGCCCGAGGAACTGGCGCGCGTCGCTCCCGACTTCGTGCTTCTGTCCAACTCAAAAGAAGCTTCCTTCGCAGATAAGCAGGACTACTGGGCGGTCCAGCAGGGAATGGGGTTCGACCGGGGTTCCTTCCCCAAGGACTGCCAAGGTCCCTTCTCGGAGTTTGGAACTTTCAGAAGAATCTCGGCTTGGGTCGAGGAGCAACTGCGACCGCAGGGACTAGGTTGGGATGGTAACTTCCGGCAATTACAGGCGAGTGCTTCGTTTGCTCTGGTTGAGTTTCAGACGAATCGCGGGAGGGTGTGGTTCAAAGCGGTCGGCGAACCGAACCTCCGGGAATTTCCCATCACGATGCATCTGGCAAACCGACTTCCGCGGCATATTCCGGTTCTCCTCGCGAGACATCCCGAATGGAATGCATGGCTGGCGGTTGAAGCAGAGGGGCAAGACCTTAATTCCTGTTCGGGCCGTGACGCTTGGTGCCGAGCGGCGGATTCTCTGGCCGAGTTGCAGATCGCATCGATCGACAACGCGCCTGAGATTCTTGCTGCTGGTGCGCGCGACCTACGAATCGAATCGCTTCTTGCACTCACTGCCCCTTTCTTCGCCAAGGTCGAAGGCCTCATGGAGCAGCAAACCAATCGGGTGCAGAAAAGGCTAACCGGCGAAGAGATCGAACGTACCCGCCAAACGGTCATCCGTGCCCTTCGGGAGATGGAAGCGATCGGAATCCCAGAGACCATCAATCACCTGGATCTCAATCCCGGCAACATCTTTGTCGCTCCCGCCAAATGTACATTCCTCGACTGGGCAGAGGCCGCGGTGGGAAATCCTTTTTTCAGTCTGGAATATCTGCGGCAACATTTCGTTCGAGCATTCGAAGGGCAAGAAAACGCCGAAACGGCTCTTCTTGCTCGCTACGTAGATCGTTGGCGGTCGAGCCTGCCTGCAAAGAGCCGCGAGACAGCACTGAGGCTCGCGCCTCTCACGGCACTTTTCGCGTATGCAGCATCCAGTCTGCCCTGGCACCTGAGCCTGAGTGCCCGCCCCGAACTGGCCGGCTTCATTCGCAGCCTCATGCGGCGGATGCATCGTGAATCCGAAGAACTCACTATCAGCCAAGCGGCCTCATCCCGCGAAATCAGCGCCATCTTGCAAGGAGCAATCGCATGCAAATGATCTGGCACGCCTACTACGAGCTTCTTAGTCTCGAATATCCGATGTTTCGAAAGAATTTTTCCCTGATCCACGAAAAGGTTCACAACACCGGCGTTCGACGCACGCAGCACCGGATTACGACGGAAGAGCAGACCTGTCATGCCGTTGAGCTTGCCGCCGCTTTCTATTTCAAGAATGTCCGCTGTCTGCAGCGTTCCGCAGCAGCGGCGCGCCTCCTCAAGAAATTCGGCTTCGCCGCTGAAATGGTCATCGGCGTTCAACAGCTGCCCTTCGTCGCTCATGCCTGGGTAGAGGTCGACGGCAGAGTCGTCAACGACAAGCCATACATGTCGGAGATCTATTCAGTGCTTTCCCGTTGCTGAGCGGTATCTGAACGGAGGAACTCGCTCATGAGCGTGCAATTTGGGATATGGAATTTCAATCACACAGGCTTGGCGGCCGAATGCCTTGCGGGAATTCGCCGAGCGCTTTCGTCGCACATATCCGAAGGCAAATACGAGTATTCAGGAACCGACATTCATCTTCCGTTTCCTGTAACTCCGGAGTCCGCAAGCGAAAGCCAGCCGTTCCTGACGCCTTCCGGAAAAATCCTGTTGTGGGACGGGCGTCTCGACAATCGGCAAGAATTGATTGGTTCGCTCCGAAACGTACTTCGTGAGGACCTTTCCGATGTGGCGATAGCGGCGGCGGCGCTCGAGTCTTGGGGAACCGAGGGACTTGGCAAGCTCCTCGGCGATTGGGCGCTTTCGCTGTGGAATCCGAAAGAACAATCTGTCCTCCTGGCAAAAGACTTTTTAGGCGCGAGGCAGCTCTACTACACGTTCGACAAGAATTTCTTCGCCTGGAGCACCATCCTTGATCCGCTGCTGCTCCGGAATCAGCCGTTTCAGCTTCAAGAGGAGTACATCGCCGGATGGTTCGCTCAGTTTCCGGCGGCGCATCTGACACCGTTCACCGGCGTTCACGCCGTTCCGCCGTCTTCTCTGGTTTCCTTTTGCCGGCGAAAAGTCACTGTGCGGCGGTATTGGGATTTCAACCCCGGCAAGCGAGTCCGCTATCGCGACGATCGCGAGTATGAAGAACACTTTCGCAACGTATTCGGCGAGTCCGTACGCCGGAGGCTTCGCTCCTCGACTCCCGTCCTCGCCGAACTCAGCGGCGGGATGGATTCCTCTTCGATCGTTTGCATGGCCGACGCCCTCATGGCCCGAGGATTTGCCGAAACCCGCAGACTCGATACCGTCTCGTATTTCGACAATTCGGAAACGAATTGGAACGAATCGCCCTTCTTTGCAAAAGTCGAAGAGCAGCGTGGTCGCAAGGGCTTTCATGTTGCGTTGGATTTTCGAGCTCAATGGCGGCCTTCGTACGATCCTCGCCACTTCGCCGCTACTCCCGGCTCAGGCGTGCGCATCAACGACAACAGCCGCTACCACGAATGCTTGCGCTCAGGCGAGTATCGAGTCCTTCTGCAAGGGATTGGCGGTGACGAAGTCCTTGGCGGAGTACCTGCTGCTGCACCCGAGTTGGCGGATATCGTTCGCGCAGGCGACATTCGACTCTTCGTACGCCAACTGACAGCCTGGGCGCTGGCACAGAAGAGGCCCGCCCTCCACCTAATCGCCGATACGATCCATCAATTCCTTCCCGCTCTGTCCAGATTCTTTCCCGACACCATTCCGTGGCTTAGCGCCGATTTCGCAAGAAGGAATCGAGACGTTCTTTGTGGCTACGATCGCCGGTTCACGGTCTTCGGGCCACAGCCATCCTTTCAAGCGAATCGGGCAGCTCTCGATTCGCTGCGCAGGCAAATCGCAAGCCGTGGGCTATCGCCCGGAGAAAGGGTCGAGCGCCGCTACGTCTATCTCGACCGCGACCTCCTTGAATTTCTCTACGCAATTCCGCGCGAACAGCTTCTTCGCCCAGGTCAAAGACGTTCTTTAATGCGCCGAGCCCTTGTCGGCATTGTTCCTGACGAGATTCTCATGCGAAGACGGAAAGCCTTCATCGCACGCGCCCCCGTGGTCACGATCCAGCAAGAATGGACTCACCTCGAGGCGCTGACAGAAGAAATGGTTTGTGCGCGCGCCGGCATCGTGGATGCCGCGTCGTTCCGCCAATTCCTGAGCAAAGCCTCGCGTGGCGGAGATATTCCCATCGTTCCCGCGCTGCGAACCGTGCTGGTGGAAGCATGGCTCGCACATCTTTTGAGGTGGGATCCGGGCGCCAGCCTTCGCGAAATCCGCGTCGGCGACCGAGTGATCAGCCCGCCAGCTCAAACAGCCCAATTACGACATTCCTTCAGCTGAGGAAAATTCCTGAAGAAAGGAGGAGCAATCATGGAATACACAAAGCCCGAAGTTGTTCAGTTGCCCGATGCAGTTACGAGCATCTCGGCAAACCCGCTTATGAAGCAGGTCAGCACGCCCGATGGTCCGCACAGCACCATCGCAACCGCGCCTGCCTACTCATCCGATGAGTAGCAGTCAATCGCGTCGGGGTGCGGCCTTACCGCACTCCGACGCTCTTTTCACTACATTCCAACGGTCCTGCGCTAAGCCTTAAGAATCCGGTCGCGTACCGCGAGCCTTCGCGCCAGCCGGTAGCCTGAACTCAGCGCGCCTTCCATGTATCCCATGAACGCGTAACAGGTGTGTTCACCCGCAAAATGCAGCCAGCCGCTATATCCGGCATGCCAAAAAGGCCCCAGCGTGTCACTTCGCGAGGGCGGGGGAAATAATAGGACGCATTGCTCCAAGGCTCCTTCGGCCAGTTCAGGAAGGTTCGTTTCGTGATCTGCAATTTGATCCCAGGATATGCAGTCTCATTCGGAGCCGTCCTTTTGAGGTAGCCCGGGGAGTGGCTTTTTTTTATCGCTCGGGAATCGCTGCCACCGGGAGTATTGTTCTTTCTTGTCGGGATTCGGGTCCTGCTCACCTTGCAGCCAAAAACGGAACCAGTCCGCGTTGCGCTCGTAGATTTCGTAGCGATGCCTTGGCTGGTTCTTGATGTGAAGTTCGTTCGCGTAGATATAGACCTCGACCGGTTTCTGAAGCTCTTCGAGCGAAGAACACAGGGCCAGCGTGCCGATGAACTCTGAATCCGCAGAGTTCACGAGCAAGGCCGTTTCGATCTGGTCCGCGTTCAGCGATGCAGCGAATTTCTGCCAATTCTTCTTCGACTCTCCTTCCGGCCATCCGCCCAGCCCCCACTTCGCAAAAAGTTCATGCCAACCCCTCCCTGCCATATAGAAAAAATAAGGATCACGCGCGGCAGGGCCGCTTTCGACTGCGGCTTGAAACACGTGTGTGTGGCTGATGGCGTATTCGAGGATCTCAGCGCCGTGACTGAGCCCGGCGAGTCCGACCTTCGTGCCGTCGACGATCCCCCGGTCCACCAATGATTGCACGGCCATTTCAAGACTCGCCGCGGGAGAAGCCCAATCGAGCAAGTGGCTCTCGAAGTTTCCGTCCTTGCGAAGGCGATTGCGTCCCACATCGAAGCTGAGCACGGCGAACCCGTCGGCCGCGTACACCTGGATCGGGTTTTCGTTTCCGGAAGCACCCAAGAGAAAGTAATCACCGCTTCGGTAGAGCGTGACAATCAATGGATAGCGCTTGCCTTGTTCATAGCCCGCGGGCTTCACGAGATGCCCAAACCACTCTTCGCCGTAACTGTTCACACCGGAGATTCGTTCCGCAGGGCTCAATTCGAGATGTTGAAACTCGGGATTAATGTCCGCCAGCGTCTCGAGCGATCCGCTTCTTTGATCGATAACCGCGAGCCGGGGCGGAGAAAGATTTGTTTCTCGTGTGCAAGCGATCCATCGGCTCGCCGCATCCATCGAAAAATCTTGCAGCATCTCCTCCGCCTGAAAGGTCTCACGGACTTTCCCGGACTTCGTTTCAATGACTCTTACCTTCCGCGGTCGCCCGTCTCCTTGCGATGGTACGAAGTAGAAGGCACTCCCATCGCTGCTCCACCAATAATCGGCGATACGGTAGGAGTCGGGGGCGAGTTGCCAACGGCGCTCCCCGTCTGCCGACATGAGGAAAGCATTCCAGCGCATCAGCCCGGACGGCTCGTGTTCGTCGAAGGAGCAGAAAAGCGCGGCGTAGTTGCCGCCAGGCGCCGGCGCCACCTTTTCGATGCGACATTCTCGGCCAGCTTCCCTTTTGCTATCAAATATCTTTTGGAATCTCTGGATATCGGGTCCGAATGAGAGGGTTTCCGCTTCCGTGGCTTTTCTCTCAGCTCCCGTATCGACTTCATGAACCCAGGTTTCACTTCTCCTTTCTGCAGAAGCGAGGCTGGACGTTAGCGCCGCCGCGCCTTCCCACGGGAGCACACCTCGGTCGTACAAAATTCCACGTTCGAGAAGTTTTGTCGTCGCCTCGCGGCTCGCCGGCAGTTCGACCTTCATCATGATCTTCTGGCTCGAAGAATCACGCGCGTATTTTCTGACGTCTCCGGCCACATGGGTCAACTGCTTCGGAGTTCCGCCTTCCGCGTTCCACTGCCACACCTGCCACGCTTCGTCCGCTCGCATTCTCATCCGATACCAGATCAGTCGGCTGTCGGCCGACCACTGCGGCTGCTCGCCGATCCATTGATTGATGAAATCCCAATGGGGCATGCCGGCGCTGCCGAGGCAAAGGGGTGGCTCTCCACCCGACGTCCGAACGACGAACAAACCACTGCGATAACTGTTTGTTTCGAGGTCCGCCTGACCAACGACAAAGGCAACATATTTTCCATCCGGGGAAATGCTCAGCCCGTGGATTTCCCTCAGACCCAATAGGTCTTTGCTCGTTACAAGCCGTCGAGCGCCAGAGCCGAATTGCGGAAGAGACATAGGAGTCGGATCAAACGCCGGCCCGCTCTCTTGCCCTGCGGCCAGAGCGGCAGGCGCAAGCACACAAAGTACGCACACCCATGGCAATCGCGTTCCCAATTCATAATCTCCGGACCGGTTCGACCGTGCTTTTGCAGTTTTAGAAGGTGATCTTCGCGGACAGCTGCATCGACCGCGGTCCACCCTGCTGAAAGAGCGGATTCAGGCCACCCAGACCGTTGTTCAACATCTTCGATGAACTGAGGTAAAAGGATCCGAATTGAACGAGAGCGCTGGGATTCGTGAAATTCGGATGATTCAAGAGATTGAAGACATCGACCCGAAACTGGAATTTGCATCTCTCCCGGATTGGAAAGAGACGCCCCAGCGACAAATCAACCTGTGTTAGCCCAAAACCCCTGATATCGTTACGCCCCTCCGTGCCCTGTCTCACGGTATCCGGTAAGGCAAACGCGGCACGATTAAGCGTCCGGCCGCCCGCAGCGGCGGGATCTTGCATCCAAATCGGTTGACCCGCGACGAGATCGGGACGAGAAGTCGCAAAGCCTCCGGGCGAATATCCGAAGAGCAACGCGTTGAACGGAAATCCGCTTCGCGCGACGATCACCGGCTGCAGCGACCAATCCTTCGTGACTCCTGAAACCCAGCGATTCTTCCCGGCAGTCGGCAGGTTCACGGACAACGCGCTCGAGAAGCTGTGATGAACGTCGAATTTTGACGAAGCGTAGTCGCTGGCACCGGAAATGATTACTCCAGGAGTGGAAGCGATGACGTCGTCCGAGGCGTTATCGAGCGAATGGGAAAGCGTATAGTTCGCAAGTATCTGAACACCGTGAGAAAGCGGCCGCCGATACTGCAACTGCAACGCGGTGTAATTCGATCGCGCGCTGTTTACGTCGATCTGGAACGCACTCGCAAAATTCGCGTTCGGCTGATCGATGGCTTCATTTCTCAGCAAGTCCCGTCCCGCCTGCCCAACGTAGGTCGCCGACACTACCTGACCGGCGAAGGATCTCTCCAGTGCCACGTTCCATTGGTAGGAGCGCGGAAGTTTCAGGTTCGGAGCCATGGCCTGCACGAGTCCGTACGGCGGGTTCGCGGTGATCGGCGGAATATAGAGCGACGGATCCGCCACGGGAAAGGGGAGGTCCGTTACGAAGGAATCGGAAGAGTTCGGGAAATACGCGCCGATGCTCGCCGCGGCTCCCGTTCCAAGGTCGTAGTACAAACCCCACCCCGCGCGCAGAACCGTCGATCCGCTTTGCGTCAATTTCAATGCCATCCCCACGCGAGGCGCCACATTTCCGTAGGTGGTCGCGTATACCGGCGTACCGAGCGGAGCAAGTGCGAGGTTTGCCGGATCATTCGTTTTGGTCCACGATGCGAGCCGTGTCCCGTGACGCGGTGAAGGCGCGGGATTGAGTTCCCAGCGAAGGCCGTACGACAAGGTCAATCGTGGATTCACCTTCCAAGTATCTTGCGCATACAGGGAGAAAGCTTGTGCCAGAACTTGAGAATGATTCGTGGCGCCGCTTGAAAGCGTCACGGCTGAAGTCGAGAGAAATTCCTCGACGGTCGGCCCGTAATAATACAAACCGTTGCGATAAATGCCTTGGTCCATGAACAGCGCTCGATAATCCCCGCCGAACTTCAGCGCGTGCAATCCAGCCGACACGCTGAGATCGTCCGTGAAATTGAACTGTGTTCCCTTGTTCCGCGTGTACGGTCCGATGAAAAAAGCTTCTGCGTCCGAGAACTGGAAAAAGGCGAGAGATTCAGAGGGCGGCAGTGGACCGAACAAGCTGCCGGGATTGACCGGCACCGTTCCACCGAAAGCGTCCATCGCGTATGTCGAATTGACGGACTGTGTCGAATAGTTCGCATGAATCGAATTCGAGAGTCCCGACCTCAGCATCATGTTCAGCCCCACCGTCGCGGTCCGAGTGTTGCCTTCGAGCGTGTTTACGTCCGCGAGGTTGTTCATCCTCTGCCGGATATTCGACGGCGCGTCGTTGTAGCGCCCGAAGATCAGAAAGCGGCTGGTCAGCGCATGGTCTATCCGGATGCTGGTCGCATTCAGCGTCGCTCGGTTGGCATACGTTCCGGTGAACGTGTCGGTGAATACCCCTGGAGTTGCCACGGCCACATTGGGCATAGGGTACGCGTTCACGAGCGGCGCCTCTGAAGACGAGGCACTCTCGCGGGCATAAAGCGACGGAACGTTGATTTGTGCGGTTTGCGGCAAATCGAGACGCGCGCCTTCGTAGGAGAAGAAGAAAAACGTCCGATTCTTGCGGATAGGACCGCCAAAGATCCCGCCGAAGTCGTTGTGGTGCTCGGCGGCCCGAGGATTTCCCACGCGATTTGCGAACCAGTCGTTCGCGTCCATCACCGTATTCCGAAAATAGTCGAACACTTCTCCATGAAAATCGTTGGTGCCGGACCGCGTCACAAGGATGACCTGACCGCCTGGGGCGCGCCCGAATTCGGGCGCAAAGGAAGACGTCTCCACTCGAAACTCTTGCAAGGCGTCCACGGAAACAAGGCTGCTCGTCGCTCCCAACGTGCTGAAGGCCTGCGTCGACCCACTGCCGGTATTTCCAAGATACCCGCCCGACCCGACACCGAAGTTTGCCGAAACGCCATCAACCGTGACGTTGTTGGCATCGGTCCTTTGCCCCGCGACACTGAACTGCCCGGGCGAAGTGGACGAAGAAGGTGCAACGACGACGCCAGGAGTCAATTGCAACAGCGTATTGAAACTCCGCCCGTTTAAAGGCAGCGTCTCGACGAATTGTCGATCGATGACCGTTCCGACCGACGCGTTCTCCGTGTTGACCAAGGGCGCGCCGCCATGAATGGTTACCACTTCCGAGACGGCTCCAAGAGGAAGCGCGAAGTTAAGCGCGAGTGCGTCTTGCACGTTGAGTGTAATGTCCGGTTTGATGATCGTCTTGAACCCCGGCTTCGAAACCTGAAGGCGATAGGAGCCGGGCGGAATATTGGAGACGAAATAGATTCCTTCCTGGTTCGTTTTCGCCGGGTATTGGACGCGGGTGGTGTCGTTGACGACAAGAATCTCGGCTTCAGCGATCGCCGCGCCCGAAGGGTCGGTCACGATGCCGCTGATCGTTCCGCTTGGCGACTGCGCGAAAGAGGCATGGATGAATAGGAATGAAAGAATTAAAGGGCACACCAATTCGCGCAATCGCAAAGGATCCTCCTGGAAGTGAAGATCGCTCCTCACTGACAAGATCTATGCGAACCTTTCGTGTGTTTGTATCAATCGTTTTGCGTCCTTAATAAAGGACAACGTCTGGGCGGGATGCGTCACACGACTAAGGGTGGTTGGGGTTCAAGCGCAAGTAGGCAAACAGCAGTTGTTTCCCGCTTGGGTGACGGCTTCCGCCGTTCGGCTCTACGGTCACGAAGACAGCGTCAATGTCGTCGAGGGTTTTGGGGTCGTTTGTTTTCAGGACCCAGCGCTTCTTGCTGAGATTGTCCTCGTAGAAAATGCCGAGGCTCAAAACGTTCTGCTTGTCGGGTCCGCGCCGGCCCCAGGCTTGAAACGTACTCGCATTTTTTAAGCCCGGCTGCGCATCCAGATCAAAAGCATAGAAAACCAATCGCTTGCCCTTCGTATAAAAGACACGCCCGTAGGTTTTGTTCGTCTGTCCCGTGGTGGACACATCGTGAACCTCGGCGACGTAAAGATCGCGGGCTCCCATTAATTCTCGGATGTCGCGGTCGTGCTCAAGCAGTTCCCGCTGCTTGGCTACTTCCTCCTGCTTCTGGTCGCGCTCTCCTTCACGGTCGCGCACAAGCTCCGTGAGTTCGCTGACCTTTTCTTGCAGGGTCGAAGCGCGTGTCGTCAGTTCCTCGCGTTGGACGACCAGGGCGTCGAGTGTTTTTTGCAGTTGCTCTGACTTTGCCTGCGCAGCGGCGAGCTGTTCTTCCCGGCGGGCAGCCGCGTCGGTCGAATTCTTATCTTGTTGCTGCCCGTTTAAGGCCGGATGGGCGAAGTTCGCCGCAGCCTTCAGCGTGCCGACTTCCTTCTGCTGATCCGACAATTGTCGTCTCAAATCGGCAACGACCTTGTCTTCCTCAGAAAGCTTCGCCATCAGCTGATCGCGTTCGCGGCCCGCGTTGTTCACCTGCTCTTCGAGCGAAGAGACACTGCCTCTCGGCAGTTCTGGCGTCGATCGCGCAACATCCGTTCCACGCTTGATGCCTGTCCGATAAGAGGCAATGCCCAGCGCCAAAGCAAGCAGCACCGCGGCCGCGAACGGCATCCACACTTCCCGCCAGGGAATCTGCGATGGCCGATAGGTGAATCGCTGTCCTCGTTTCGGCCAAGTCCCTTCGCCGGCCGCTGCAGTTTGACTCGCGGCTTCTTTATCTAGCCGCTTGAAAAAAGTCTCCTCGGCTTGTTCGACGGACCACGAACTGTCGGATTTCGCTCCTTCCGGCGCAAGTTCTGAAGCCAGTGCCGCCGCGCCGTGCCGTGAAGCAATTTCGTACTCGCGCATCGCCTGGCGGCACTCCGCGCATTCGGTAAGGTGCGCATCAAGCTTTGCCTGCTCACCGGAATTCAGCTCCCCGGCCGTTGCGGCTGCGCACAACTCCAGGAATTCCTCATGCGGGGTCATCGATCGAATGCCTCAACTCGTCATCGGATTTCAGGTTGTAGCACACAGGTCAGCGCCTGTTCAATTCTTCAACGGCTAGATATTTGCGGACCTTCTCGAGGCCTCGATAGTGATGGTTTCTTATGTTTCCGTAGGATTGGCCCAGCTTCTCGGCGATTTCTTCAAAGGTAAGCCCTTCGAAGAAATGTAGTCTAAGCGTTTCGCGCTGGTCTTCCGTCAACGACTCGAGTACTTTCCGCCAGCCATTTCTACCGAAGAGACCTTCGACGGTCCGGTCGTATTGTGCGCCTTTATCGCCGCCATGGTTACATTTAGGTGGCTTGTCCGTGATTCCGGACAAATAGAACCCCTGGGACTTCAAACGCCTTCGCCGCAAAAGGGCCTGTGTGTAGGCGACCTGGATGACCCAGGAGCCTGCCGAGCCTTTTGAACTGTCGAACAGAGCGCTTTTCCGGTGGATGTAGAGAAATACCTCTTGGACAAGATCCTCTGCTTCAGCTTTGTCTCGGAGGATTCTTTGGCCGACATTCCGGACGGGAGACGCGTAGCGCCGGAAAAGCAAGGCAAGAGCTTCACGGTCGCCCGTTTGGATGCATTCCATCAAGGCTTCGTCACTATTTGCAAGCGATTGACTACCAGCATGAGACGGCGCTTCCGCTCGGCTCAGTCTAGTTTCAGTGAGCTGCAGAACAGGTAAGCGAGAAGTCGTAAACGAACTCACCGCGTTTTTCAGCCTCCCAGCCTCACGTACGGACTACTCCCGCGCAGCTCTTACAAAAGTTTCCTTGATCCGTAATCCCATTCGGTGGTCATGACTGGACTCGTACGCAAGACTCGGCAGCTAGTTGGAGTACTAAGTGCCGAGCTTGCGCGAAAAATTTGGCCAGCGTCTTAAGGCAATCAGATTGTCACGAAAGTTGAGCCAGGAGCAATTCGCCGAACTTCTAGGAATATCCGTAGATTTCTTAAGTCTCATCGAGCGCGGGATCAATGCGCCCTCATTCGAGAATCTTGATGCCTTTGCCGCGCAACTCAAGATCCCCCTCTCTGGTCTTTTCGATTTCGACGGCACTCTAATGGACCCCCCGTCGCGCGAATAGTAGTTCCTAAGCTGTAGGCTCCCCACCAATCCGTACCCGCAATTAGCCCCATCGCGTGACACTGCTTCAACCCATGAATTTCCAGGATCACCGATGAGAGGACCCGTAATCCCATTCGGTGGTGCTCGTAACGAGGTTACGACAGACTTTTCGGCGGTGCAACGGAAAAATTGGGCAACTTAAAGAAACAATTCGGGTTCCGGATCCGACAGATCCGAGACGAATCTCACAAGACGCAAGAGGAGTTCGCTGAGATCCTTGGCATCTCTGTGGATTTCTTGAGTTTGATCGAGCGCGGAAGGAACGCACCTTCTTTTAGAAAGCTCGAAAGAATGGCACGTGGAATTGGGAAACCCGTTGCGTACCTCTTTACATTCGACACCAACTACAAGCCACCGAAGCGAAGAACACATCGATTTTAAGCACCTAGAGCTGGCTCTAACTGTTCGAAACAACGGCGGGCATACGCATGGCCATGCGCGATTCCAAGAAAGTACTGCCGGGAAATGATAGGAGGGCCTTTCCCGCGCCAAACATGGACGTTAGCTTGTCCTTATTTAAGGACAGTGCGAATTGGAACCGAGCCGCGACCTGTCCCGATGATAGGCTCGCGGCGCGGTATCGAGAAATCCTGGATTCAACGGTGCCCATGATGAAATCTTCTTCACTTTCTCAGGCTCAAACGATGTTCTGCCACACATTCCCTGCCTGGCTTCGCTGGTGCTCCATCATCACGCTGGCGGCTTCGGTCGGGCTACTTTTCACGTCTCTTTTTCCTTACCACTACGACGCCGCGTTTGCCATAAATCTCGTCCCATCACTTCTGGTTTCCTTGAGCTTCGCGATCTTTCTAAACATCTATTCACTTTGGCATCTCCGGAGAGAGTACCGGAAAACAGACCAAGCTTTTCGTGATACGGACTGTGAATTCTCATCCATTTTTCAGAATGTTCTCGACGGAATCCTGATCGTAGACAACGAGGGCGATTGCTTGGACGCGAATCCCGCTGCGGCGGCTATCCTGCGAGTTTCAATCAACAGGTTAATCGGTCGCAACGTCGGTCACTTCGTTACGGATCGTGATGCGTTTACACATCGATGGAACTTATTCCTCCGGAACACGAACCAACGAGGTCGCGCACAACTCACCGCGGGCGACGGAACACCCCTCTTCGTAGACTTCACTGCAGCCGCAAACTATCTGCCCGGACGGCATGTGGTAATCCTCTGTGACGTGACAGAACGCACGCACGCTGAGATGAAAATTAGTGAACAGCTCGATGCAGTAGAGGTTGCCCGGGCTGAAGCGGAAGCACTTCGCAAGGCGACGCTGGCTCTTAGTCAGAATCTAGCGATGGATTCTGTACTAGACACGCTGTTGCACTGCATTTCCGAATTGGTTCCGTTCGACAGGGCAACGGTGCTATTTGTGGAAGATGAATTCGATCTGATGGTCGCCCGTGAAGCTCCTCGAAGCGCGCCCAGAAGGATTGGCCTGACTTTGAATGTCTCTGAAAACGCATTCCTTCGGCGCATCCTTTTCGAGAAAAAGGCGATCCTGTTGGCAAATGTTGCCAACCAATCTGAGTGGCGCGGCGCGCCCCCGCTTGACCAGCTTCAATCCTGGCTAGGCATCCCGTTGATGGCGGCTAGCCGCGTTCTCGGAATTCTATCGCTCGGAGCGAACGCGTCTTCTGTTTTTACCGCTGAACACCTGCGCCTCGCCAAATCACTAGCTGTGCCCGCCGCTGTTGCCATTCAAAATGCCAGAGTTCACGAACGCGCTGAAATCTATGCCTCCGAGCTAGAAGCCCGCCTACAGGAATTACGTGAGACCCAGAGAGCCTTGGAAAACGTAGCAGGAAAAAAGTTTCGGCCCCCCGAGCACTGAGGCTCGAACCACATAACATCGCCGCCTGCTCGAACGGTTCAGCTCCCGATGCACCCGCATGGCGGTGGGGATCGAAAACAACGACGAGCGGAATTTCAAGGACTTCCCCAAACTCGATTCTCGAGGTCCGCAAACGCGAGTGGTTCAGTGCCGGCAGCTCCAGCTCTGACGGGCCTAGTGATGACACGTTGAGCCGCCTCCACGACAAGGGGTGCGGTGATTGCGTAAATATCTCGCCCCGCGCCTAACCGGACTCGCTACTAGTACCGTCCCGACCGTACTAAGAATCTGTTGTCTCCGTTGAAGTCCGAATTTCACGGGATTATTATTGGGTTGTCCGCGACACGGAAATCTGAACAGAAAGGCGGATCTTCGATGGAATCAATTGCACAATATAGGCGCGACGAAACGTGGGCACCGACCGAAAAGAAATTGGCGAGGATTGCTTTTGACAAGGCATTCGAGAGGCAGTGCACGGCGATCACTCAAGAAGCGAGACGAATGCTGGAGACTACGACTTCTCCATCTGACGTCTTTCGAGTTCAAGAATATCTTACGGAGCAGCGAAAGATTGTAGGTGGACTTTATGATTACCGATATTCACGGCTCTTAGGGGTTTTTGGCAGACTGCTATCAGATGGATGGTTAAGGGAGGGCGACCTTCACGGTCTCCAACCAGAGAAGATTGCCAAGATTAAGCATCAAGCAAGTTTTTTTGCTGAGGGTAATCTTTAGCCTCGATTGTGAGTGCTATCAAGATGTTTTCACCAACCGCTCCGTCGAATTGCCTGCGTAGTTCGCGTTACCGTGGATTTGCTGGTCGGCACTTGGATGATTACGGCGCTAATCAGGGATGTGCCCGGAATGTGGAATGTTTGATGATGGATCAGCGGGTGCCGAATTCTCTATCCCCACGTCTAATAGTCGGTTAGACAAAGTGAGGTTGCATGTTCAGTGCTACTCGAATTCCCGCCCGACGCAATGATTTCTCGCTTATTCATTCTGTTCGGAAGCTTACGCTTACCTGCTTGCTTGGCCTCGGAGTTTGCGCTGGGCTTTGTTCACAGGCTACCGCCCAGCAAACCAGCCAACCATCCGATGCGCAGGCTCTGGTGCAGCGTGCGTGGGAGGTGATGGGGGGCGGGCAAACCGCTGGAATGCTTGTCCACTATCACGCTTCTGCATCTCTTTCACAGAACTATCAGTCGGACCGCATGTATCCTCCTTTTCTCGATTTTTTCCAGGAGCAGGAATCTTGGTTCAATCCGCGAACTGCCGTGGAGCGTTCGAACATCCAATCCTCATATCCGCTATCGAAATCTCAGAATTCCGTCCTGCTCACCGACGCCGAGCGCGCATTTTCCGCGGCGCAGAATGGATTACAAAGTTTGTCCCGCTCCGATATGCAGCGTCGCTACCTGAATCCGTGGCTGGTGATCAACGACTGGACGAAGGCAGGCGGAGCGCGTGTCAGCGGCACCGAACGATACCGAGATTTCGCCCGTACGGTGCTTACCCGGCAAACGGAGCAAGGCGAGCAGCGGCTCTTTCTCGATCCCAAATCTGGCTTTCCCGTAAAACTAGAGTTGACCGCCAAGCATTATTTGTGGGGGCAGCGTCATATCGAATATGTCTACACGACTTGGGTCAGCCAAAGCGGTATCGCTTTCCCCGGTGCCAGCTATCTGCTGGCTGACGGCACAACGGAAATCTCCCAGACCATTGGAGAGGTCGAGTTGATCGCCGCAACCGGCGCCCCTTCACTCTCTCTTCCGGCAGAACCGCAACACTCCGAAGATACGCTTCCCCGGTTCTTGCAGCCGCTGCCGCTCCAGGTTACGCAGGTCGGCCCGGCAGCGTACATCCTGCAAAATCCCGGCTACCGCGAAGTTGTCACAAGAATCGGTGATGAGGTTTTTCTACTCGACGCGACCCAAGGCGAGCAACGAGCGCGGGAAGACGAGGAACAGATCGCTAAACTTTTTCCTGGCAAGCACAAGATTACCGTAGTCGTGACCGACCTGGCATGGCCGCACGTCTCCGGACTTCGTTACTGGGTCGCGTCGGGAGCCACCGTCGTCGCACATGCAACAGCGCACGATTTTTTGCAAAGCGTGATTGACCGCAGGTGGACACTCGCGCCCGATTTTCTGGAGCAGCATCGGAAGAATGCCAAGTTCAAATTTAGAGGTGTGGACAGCCACTATGACCTCGCCAACGGCGCGCTTACCCTACATCCCATCGACGGTATCGGGAGCGAAGGGGCGCTCATGGCTTTCCTTCCATCCGATGGCTTCCTTTGGGCTTCGGATTTCATTCAAACGGTCGACGAGCCCAGCCAATACGCTTCGGAAGTATGGAAAGCCGCGCAGCGCGACAATCTTCACCCCGAGCGCACCGCTGCGGAGCACCTGAACTTGACGCCGTGGTCGAAAATCGAGGAACTGCAAAAACCGCAGCAAACCGCGCCCTAACTTCGCCATCCGGCAAGACGCCGCTTACCCGACAAAATTGCCCCGTTTTTGCTGCCTTTCATGCAAGAACGCGCACCAGTTCGCGCTATGAAAACCCACTTGACCGGTAACGGCAGCTTCTACCAGGAGCTGTGCGCGAAAAACTCACAATCAATGAAAGACACAATGGCCATTATCATTTTGTCGTTCGGGGCTGTAGAACAGAAACCCTGGATGGGGCGCCGCCCAAAGGAATCGTGATCTTCCGATTCGACAGCGCCGAACAGGCACACGCCTGGTAGCAATCAGACCGATTCGGCAAGCTGCCACTGAGGGTCAAACGTTTCTCGCCGACGGCGTCGCCCCATAATCATCGTGTAACGGGCCAGTTCCGATTGGAACGCTCACCTTGCCAATGGCATTCGCTGAATTGTTAGCGTAGGTAGGTGAACCGCGCACTTCCTCGCCTTGAAATATATTCGGGCCGGTCACAGCATTTTCTAAGAGTGCCACGGGAAAGACCGATATATCATTCTACATCCAGCCCGAGTACGTCACGTTCACCGTACGAGGAACTATCGGGACCGAGGCGCGGACCTTCCGAGATTGGGTCATCCATAAGTACGCGAAAACCCATGGCAGATTGGCAAATGCGAGAAAAGCGGCCGCTTCGGGGACCGGTGCGCGAGGAAGCGGGCCCGACACTCAAGAACTACATCACGCCCGCCGGATTGCAGCGACTGAAAGACGAGCATGTGTTCCTACTGAGGCGCGAGCGGCCCGCAGTGGTGGAGGTCGTGGCGTGGGCTGCTAGTAACGGGGACCGCAGTGAAAACGCCGACTACCTCTACGGCAAACGACGGTTAAACCAGATCGATTCGCGGATTCGCTTTCTCACGAAACGCATTGACGCAGCCGTGGTCGTAGATCCCGTAGCTCCGCGGCCAGGGTCCGTCGCTACGCGCGTTTTCTTCGGCGCAACCGTGACCTACAAGGACGCCGCCGGCCTCGAACACGTCATCTCGATCGTCGGCATCGATGAGGTGGACCTCGACCGCGGCTACATCAGCTGGCGCTCACCACTCGCTAATGCGCTGATGAAGGCGAGCCCCGGCGACCGCGTGGACCTGCGCGCGCCAGCAAAGACGGAGCACCTTGAGATCATCGAAGTCGAATACGCGCCGATTCCCATGGATCCTTTCCGCGAACCGCTAGGAGCTCAGTCGAAACCCAAGGTCGAAGGCTCCTAGACCAAGCCGCCCGACTCCGTCAGAAGGATTCGATCCAGGACCCGCTTTCACCGGTAACGGCGTCAGTCCGGAGTTGACCCGCCTGGGCAATAACTGTTGGAACTGGAACTTGTTCACGACGGTAATCGCTGCGGGTGGATAAACACGCAAAGAATTGTGAAAATAGAATTGCATGCCCGCTTTTGCGCCATGGGCGGCGCACACATCTAGTACCACTGTGCTTCGCAAAGTGTTTCCTTCCATGCGAGTTTCTTGATTTGAGGATATTCTCGCTTGAATTGGATTTTCTAATAAGTGGTCGGCGTACTCTGCTGGTTTTGGTTTCCCCACAACAGGCAGCTTGAGACCTGGCGCTGCGGAACTCCTACTGCGTGCCAAACCTTTCGCGATAAGCGCTCGGCGAAACTCCGGTATGCCGCTGGAACAGTGCGCGGAAGAAAGCAATGTCCTGATAGCCCACCGCGTCGCTGATCTCCTGCATGGTGCGGTAGTTGCTCTCTAACATTCGCTTAGCCGCGGCGACCCGGAGTTTCTGCAAGTAAGACAGGGGACTGTCGCCGGTTGCTTGCTTGAAACGGCGGACGAAGTTGCGGACACTCATCCCGACGCGCCTTGCAGGATCTTCGAGCGGGAACGCCCTGGCAAAGTTCTTGTGCATCCATTCTTGCGCGCCGGCGATGGCGTCATCGCTATGGTCTGTCTTCAGCGGAACGATGGCAAATCCGGCTTGCCAGGCGCGCGGCGTTTCAATGAGTAATGCCTTGGCGGTCTGCATCGCGATTTCGTGGCCACAGAATCTCTCCACCAGATACATGCTGAGGTCCAACGACGCGTTCACTCCTCCACCACAATAAAATCCGCGGTCTTCGGTGACCATCAGCTCCGGCATCCAGTTGACGCGAGGATATTTTTGGCGGAATCGCTCGGCCAGCCCCCAATGAGTCGTGGCGCGCTTCCCGTCGAGTAAACCGGCCGCGGCGACCAGGCCCACCCCGGAGCATACGCTCGCGACCGCCACGCCACGGCCACTCCGGCGCTTCAGCCAGGGCACGATCGGCGCGTTGCGTTCAAGCACGTCGTCAACGCTCAATCCCGTTGTAGGAACAAAGATGAGATCGGTCTTGCCAACGTCCCGGAGAGCGACGTTCGGGCGAATCTGAATTCCGCCATCGCAACTCACTGGCCGGCCATCGGCCGATGCGGTGGTGACGCGAAAGCGCGGAGTCATCTGTGTTCCGATGAGAATGTTCCACAACGAGCCCGCATGGCGGAAAACTTCCATTGGCCCAATAGCAGTTGAGGAAAACATCTGGTCGAGAAGAAGGACCGTAATCTCTTTCACGATTCGCCTCGCAGCCATGGAAGTCCCCTTGGCCTAAATGCCTATCTACAATGGCAAATCTGCCATCTTGATGCAAGTGAGTTCTTCGGATACTTTGGGGCAATCGAACGCAATTTGTTTCAGAAATCAGGCAAAAGAAAGGAAGCAATATGGCTACTGCACAAAAACTCTCGAGTGCTGTTAATGGAGTTGCCGTTGACGACCTCTTCGCTACCATCGAGGCTGTCAAAGCCACGCCGTCCGTCGCCAAATTCAAGTTCCGCATTCAAAACCAATGGGAAAACGGCAGCCGCAACTGCTCCACCGCAGCGAGGTTTTCCGGTGCCAATCAGGAGCTGTCGCATCCCAAGCCATTTTCGCTAGAAGCCGATGAGCCTGCCATTCTGCTCGGCAAGGATATGGCCGCCAATCCAGTCGAATACCTGCTCCACGCTCTGGCATCTTGCATGACCACTTCGATGGTCTATCACGCGGCGGCGCGCGGAATTCACATCGAGCAGGTCGAATCCTCTTTCGAAGGCGATATTGATCTGCACGGATTTCTCGGCCTGGATCCGAGCGTTCGCAAGGGCTACCAGGGAATTCGCGTGCGCTTCAGGATTCGCGCCAACGTGCCCGATGACCAATTGCAGGAAATTGTCCAGCTCGGCACGAGATTCTCACCAGTCTTTGATTCGCTGACGAATGGAGTGCCCGTCTCCGTAGCCGCGGAGCGGTTGTAGGTTTTAGAAGTGCTGCAACTCGGGAAACAAAGCGACTTTTACCAACTCAAAAGGAGAAACCCATGTCACAAACGAAGAAAGCAACTCACAGATGGACGCTAAGGATCCTGAATTTCGGCCTCCTGTGCGGCGCGGTTGCCATCGCCCCGCTTTTCGCGCAGAACGCCCCCCATCAGGATCATGGCGTGCCTGCCAAGCTGGTTCAAGAGGTTCGCGAAGCAACGCGCCAGTTTCTTGACGTCAACAACGCCGGGCCGGCGGGATATGGACCGGCTTTTGGCTGTGTCAGCGGTCCGGATCATGGCGCGATGGGGATTCACTATATCAATGGCGCTCTGGTGGGCGACGGAGAGATTGATGTGGCGCATCCTGAAGCTTTGATCTACGAACCGGAGGGGAACAAACGCCGGCTGGTCGGCGTCGAGTACATTGTGGACGCGGCCACCTGGCTAAGCAACAAGGACCACGACAACCTTCCCCCGGAGCTCGAAGGCCAGGCCTTCCAGTTCATTGGCGCGCCGAACCGCTTTAACCTGCCAGCGCTGTTTGAGTTGCACGTGTGGGCCTGGCGCGACAATCCGCAGGGCGCCTTCGTAGATTGGAACAACAACGTGACTTGCGAGGGTCAGTAAGCCCGTCGATCGATTCGTTCTAACGCCCGCCAGGCTCGCTCAGATTTCCAATTTGAGCGGGCCTGGGTTTCTATCCTAGGTGATTTCTCGCCCTTGGTAGTCCGCTCCACCGGACTCGTGTCCAGTTCGCTGGCTCATCAGGACCTAGACTGAACGCTCTTCACTTTGTAGTGTTGAGAGCCATGGATAATCGTAGTACGCCAAAATCTTGGTCACGAGAAGACGATTTCAGCCAACGCATGCGGTCCGGCGAACGCAAACGAAATCTACTGAGAGTGTGAATATGAAATGGTTTTCCACGCAGTGTACGCAATGGTTGTTGTTTTTCGGGCCGATCGCTGTGCTTTTGCATATGAGCGTTACGCCAGCGCACGCGCAGACCAACAATTATGAATTCAACGATTCACATTTCCACTTGACCAACAACGTTCAGGAAGGCCCCAGCATCCGAGATTTTCTGAACATGATGGGAAGCAAAGCTGGCCGCGTAGCCCTTTTCGGAGTTCCCCTGCAGCAACAGTGGTCGTACCGTGTTGACGGGGACCGAGCGCCGACGTACTACCTGCACTCAGACGCTCCGCTGTACTACTACTCGTTTACGGACGCGTGGATCGCCACGGCCTACAAGTCCTTGCCGAAGGAACAGCAAGCCCGCTTTGATCCCATGATCACCGGCTTCAACCCCACAGACATGTATGCGGCGGACCACATTCGCAGGGTGCTCCAGACCTTCCCAGGCGTGTTCACCGGCATTGGCGAATTCACGATTCACAAAGAGTTTGTTTCGGCGAAGGTACCGGGCGAAGTCGCCAGCCTTCAGAACCCGGCCCTCGATCGGCTACTCGATTTTGCCGCGGAAGTTGGTCTGGTAGTCATACTGCACAACGATATCGACATCCCCATTGCAAAAGACATTGCAAAGGACCAATCCGAACCTGCCTATCTGAGCCAGATAAAGGCCGTCTTTAAGCGGCATTCCAACACGAATATCATTTGGGCCCACATGGGTCTAGGACGTTTGGTGGCGCCGCCCAAGGGACACCTTGCCCAGATCGAAGCGATATTGCGCGATCCCGACTTCAGTCATGTTTACGTCGACGTCTCCTGGGACGAAGTTGCAAAATATTTTGTCGCCAGCCCGGAAGCGACAAAGGGGCTGACCGATTTGATGCAACGTTATCCGGATCGCTTTCTGTTTGGCTCGGACAGTGCCGCGCCGTCGGACCGGTCCAAGTATTTAAAGGTCTTCAATCAATACGAGCCTTTGTGGAAGTCACTCGATGCGGAAACCTCCCGGAAAGTACGGTTGCAAAACTACGAACGCATTTTCGACGAAGCACGCCGCAAAGTGCGGAGTTGGGAGAGCGCTCACGTGCCCGGCTAACCCCTGACTAGCCGGATTGCCGGACGATGACCTTCGACCGATAGTGAAACGCGGCAGTGGATTTGGCTCCGATCCTGATTCAGGGTTGCAGTGAGACGATGTAGGCCGTGAGGTCGACGATGTCCTGATCCGTAAGGTGCGCGACGATAGGCTTCATGAGAGCGGCATAACGGCC
>Ga0247669_1000170_pt1 | contig 33123 bp, 29 predicted proteins | sample CNK10_metaG_FD_182734 | JGI IMG/M metagenome (GOLD analysis project Ga0247669, IMG submission 182734) | Soil microbial communities from Purdue University Martell Research Forest, Indiana, United States - CNK10 | ecosystem: Environmental > Terrestrial > Soil > Temperate forest > Bulk soil... | reverse complement strand
TAGTTCTACTGAATTTTGTCGCCGGAACCCAAATCCCGAGCGTCCAGCGGCTTTCTGCCCGCGAAGCCCTCATTTTGCCGGTGATAATAACGAATCCGATCCTCACCCAACTTCCAGCACAGATACACTTCTTCGTTGTCGATCACCGACGGGAAATCAAGCAGGCCGACGTCCAAGTCTTTTATCACACACCCCGTTTCCAGAATCTGGTCCAGCGCCGACTTCAGATTTTGCGCCAGCCGCGTGTGCTCTTTCCTCACCAACGACAATTTCTCGTGTGGCACCAGCACGCCGCCCATCATCATGATCCGCGCCGCCACCGCCGCCAGCTCCGTGTCCAGCCCGGACAACTTCCTGCGGCAGTCCATCGCCTCGATCAGCACGGGCTCCAGCTCGCGCCGCGTGCGCTCCGCCTCGGTCAGCGTAAATAATCTTGGTTCGGGAGTTTCTTCTTGCGGCAGCTCGTCGTCTTCATCAGCCATTGAGTTTCCGTTGTGCTCGATGTGAGCGCGGGGACGGTCTCCCCTTCGATGCTAACGCAAGGAGAGCATGCGGTCGAGCGCAACGCGCGCAAATTTTCGGGTTCTCTCATCCACGGAAATGCGATTCACAATTTTGCCGGCTGCAAGATTTTCCAGCGCCCAAAGCAAATGCACCGGCGTAATGCGGAACATCGTCGTGCAAACGCACACGCTGCGATCGAGCGACATCACTCTGCGGTCTGTCAATTCTTTCGTCAACCGGTTCACCAGGTGAATTTCCGTTCCCACCGCCCACTGCGAGCCCGGCTCCGCCGCCTTGATAATCTTGATGATTCCTTCCGTCGAGCCAATCTGATCCGCCGCTTGCGCCACCTCAAACCGGCATTCAGGGTGCACAATCACGCGAATACCCGGATTTTCCTTGCGCACGCGCGTTACGTGTTCCACCGTAAATCGCTGATGCACCGAGCAGTAGCCCTTCCACAAAATCACTTTCGCCGCGCGAATCTGCTCTTCTGAATTTCCACCAAGTTCTTGAAATGGATCCCAGACAATCATCTCGTCCAGCGGAATTCCCATCCGGTATCCCGTGTTGCGGCCCAAGTGCTCGTCTGGCAGGAACAAAATCTTTTCGCCGCGTTCAAACGCCCACTTCATCACCGCGGGCGCATTCGTACTCGTACACACCGAGCCGCCTTGCTCGCCCGTAAAGGACTTAATCGCCGCCGTCGAATTCATGTACGTCACGGGAATGATCTTGCTCGTATCCGTCACGCTGCCCAATTCGCTCCAGCACGCTTCCACCTGCCCGATATCCGCCATGTCCGCCATCGAGCAGCCCGCGCTCAAATCCGGCAGCACTACGACCTGTCGATCGCGGCGCAAAATGTCCGCACTCTCCGCCATAAAATGCACGCCACAAAAAACGATGTATTTTCCGTCCACTTCCGCCGCTTGCTGAGATAATTTCAGCGAATCGCCGCGATAGTCGGCGAACTTCACCACTTCATCGCGTTGGTAGTGATGCCCAAGAATCACCACGTCTTTTCCGAGCTTCGTCTTTGCCGCTGCTATACGCTCGTCCAGCGTGTTGTCCGGCACCAGCAAATAATTGTCAAAATCACAGCCGACGCCTTTTTCGATCTCTGGCGCGCGCAGCGTCTCCGGCTGCTCGATGCCGATGAGAGTAGTCGTGCTCGAATTGGAAGAAATCTTGTTCATATTTTCGATGGAATGAAGGCGCTTTCTTGCCTCCCATATTAGATGATTCCCATGGCCGAAAAGTGAGATTTGCGACTACCCGCCAATAAACACCATGGTACGGTTCGGCTGCACGAAGCCCGGGTCGTTGATGTGGTGTCCTTCCTCTTTTTCATCGACCACGGACTTGATAAACGTGCCCAAATCACCGTCCGAGGCGCCGTCTCGCAAATACGCACGCAGATCGCGATCGTCCTTGCTAAAAAGGCATGTCCGCAGCTTTCCATCCGCCGTCAAGCGAATCCGCGAACAATGTCCGCAAAAAGGCTGCGTCACGGGTGCAATTAAACCGATTTCGCCCGGCGCGCCATCCACAAATCGGTACTTACGCGCTGTCTCGCTTTTTTCATGCGGAATTTGGACGAGCGGCCACCGCGCATTGATCCGCTCAAACACTTCCGCAGCAGGCACCACCTTCTCGCGCGACCAGTGCCGGTCCGCATCGAGCGGCATGAATTCGATAAACCGCATAATCACGCCGCGGTCCCGCGCAAACTTGGCGAACGCTTCCACTTCATCGTCGTTGATCCCGCGAACCATCACCGCATTGATTTTCGCCGGTCCTAGGTTCGATTTCTGCACCGCTTCAATCCCGTTCATCACCGAATTAAACGATTTCGTCCGCGTAATTTTTTCGAATTTTTCCGGGCTTAGCGAATCCAGAGAGATGTTGATTCGGTGCAGTCCAGCCGCAATCAAACCTTCGCACCGCTCTGCCAGCAGGTGCCCGTTGGTCGTCATGGACAAGTCGGCAAATCCCAAGTCCGACAAATACTTCACATATTCTTCCGCGCCGCTCCGCACCAACGGTTCGCCGCCCGTCATCCGCACCTTGCGGATTCCCAGCTCATAAAAAACTTTTGCCAAACGTTCCAGCTCTTTCCATGAAAGTATCTGGTCATGGTCGCGGTAATTTTCCGGATCAGCCGAACGGCAGTACACACAACGAAAGTTGCACCGGTCCGTCACGGAAATCCGCAAGTCCGTAATCTGTCGCCCGAATTTGTCGTGCAGGCTCATCGCTTAAATTGAAGACGCCTTAAAAAACAAACCCCGATTCGCAGTGCGGAATCGGGTGCTCGTCGAAAATATACGCATTTTCGACGCTGCACTCCTTTCCATACTGCGGGAGGCCCAGCCGTTTCCAGCCAAACCCTCAGCCCAAATCTTCCGGGCATCGCCCTGGCAGCCACGGGATTTCTCTCCCGCCCGGCTCCAAGGTCGGAGTTTCTGATGACAGTGTACGCTTGGCTTGGCAAGAATCGCAAATTCTGGGGGTAGTTGGGTTGGCGTGAGTCAGTTCCCGGTAACCGCTGTGACTGATCCACAGCCAAATTCAGCAAAAACACGAATCACCAAATTGTGAGCTCGTCGGTCGACCATTTCGTAAGCGGAGGTCAACGTTTTAGAGCAGATTGACGTCCTTGCAAAAAGCGCCGCACGGCGGGGTCGCTTTCAAGCCCAATTGCCATCTCGTAGGCTTTTCGAGCTTCGTCAGGGGAACCGGTCTTCGCCAGCAATTCCGCGCGAGCCGCCCAATACGGCTGATACTCAGCCAACCGCGGATCAGCTGCCAACTGCTGCAAAATCTTAAGACCCGCCTCCGCCCCGGCTAGTTCCGCAATTGCCAGCGCCCGGTTGATCCCGACAACCGGCGATCCCGAAACCGCCAGCAACGCGTCATAGAGTTGCACGACTTCGCGCCAATTCCCGGCGCCTGTCCGGCGCCGATGCACATGCGCCGACTGCAGTGCCCCTTCCAGCTGGAACCGTCCCATCACGCCCAGTTCGCTTGCCCGCAGCAATAGCGCTTCTGCCTCGTGGATCATTTCAGATTCCCACAGCCGCATATCTTGTTTGCTGAGCGGAACATATTCGCCCGCGCAGGTTCGTCGCGCAAACCGCCGCGCCTCCGCGTGCAGCAGCAAAGCCAGCAGTCCCAGCGCTTCGGCTTCATTCGGAAGCAATTCCACGACTAGACGCGCCAGAAACAGCGTCTCTTCCGTCAAATCCCGCCTCGAAATATCCGTCGCCGAAGGGTCGCTCCATCCTTCCGCAAATGCCGCATAAATCGCCTCAAGTACCGCGTCAAGCCGCGCCGGCAACATGGCGCGTTCCGGTATCGCAAATGGAATTCCCGCCTCGCGGATTTTCTCCTTCGCGCGGACCAGCCGCTTCCCCATTGCCGCCGGTGAGGTCAAAAACGCCGAAGCGATCGCTTTCGCATCGAGTCCCAGCACCACTTGCAAAATCAGCGGCGAACGGATGCCCGGCTCAATTGCGGGATGCGCGCAGGCAAACATCAAACCCAGCCGCTGGTCCGGAAGCCGCGTATCTGTTTCCGCCATTTCCGCGCCTTCTGCCATCACCCGCAATGCCTCCGCTGCCAATTCAAGCCGTTGGCGCCCGCGCATCGCATCGATCAACTTTCTTCGCGCCACCGTCAACAGCCATCCTTCCGGATTTGCCGGACAGCCGTTCACCGGCCAATCGCTGAGCGCAGAGGCAAACGCTTCCGAGAGTGCATCTTCGGCGGCCGCCACATCTCGCGTGCGCGCCGCCAAGAACGCCACCAGCTTTCCGTAGCTTCGGCGCGCAGCACTCTCTGCGGCACTGCGCGCCCGCTCGACGTTTTCTCTATCTGCCATTCAGAAAGCTCGCCGCAGCGTTGGCTAGGATGCCGCGCTGCGTAGGATGCTCCAGATCGGTCGCACCTCGACGGTTCCGTGGCCCACCGTCGGGCATCGCGACGCCCAGGATAAGGCTGCGTCGAGGTCCGCGACATCGATCAGGTAGTACCCTCCGAGCTGCTCCTTTGTATCCGCAAACGGCCCGTCCAGAACCTGCGGCTTGCCATTCGCGCCATTCCGCACCGTCGTCGCGGTGGCGATCGGCTGCAGCCGGTTACTGCCCTTCCATACACCGGCCTTTTTCAACGCCTCCGTATATGCCGTATACGCGGCCATTCCTTGTTCCTGCTCCGTCTTGGACATCTTCGTCCAACCGCCTTCTTCCGCATAAAGCATCAACAGGTATTCCATGGTGTATCTCCCTTAAATTGGTCTGTGGGACGTCCATTTTCCGTACCCGTTACAATGACGCTTGGGACTGGCCCGTTTGGACACCTCGATTGTAATCCGCCCCGGCGGACTCCTCAGCCCGGCCGGGTCCTGTGATACAGTTTTTCCCACGCCATGCGGATCTTCGTTCTGGGAGCGGGAGCGACCGGCTCTCTCCTCGCACAACTTTTGCAGCGCCAGGGCCACACCGTCTGGTGCGGCGACCGCAACCCGGTTCGCGCTCGGCGCTTTCTGGGCAAGAAGAGCTCCATTCCCATCGCCGAAGTGAACGCCCGCAATCTGCGCGGCATCGTCAAAGCGGCCAAGGGCTGCCAGCTCGTCATCAATGCAAGCGCTTCCGTTTTCAACGAAATCGTCCTTCGCGCAGCCCTCCGACTGCGCGCGCATTATCTCGACTTGAGCTCGCACCTTACGCGAAATCCTTTTCAATCCGAGCAGTTTCGTTACGTCAAACGCTTCGAGGAAAAAAACCGCTCTGCGGTGATCAACGCCGGCGCAGCTCCCGGCCTCACCAACCTTCTCGTCAAACGCGCCGCCGACATGCTCGACGAAGTCCTCTCGGTTCAAATCCGCCTCTACGAAAGCAGCGAAAGCCAGGACCCTATCTCGCAATGGTCGCCGGAAGTCTCTTTCGACGAAGCGGTGTCCCATCCGCGCATCTATCGCGACGGGAGATTCAAACTCGCCAAGCGCTTTTCGGAAATTGAAAAATTCCGCTTCCTGGACCCTGTCGGCACAGCCCGGGTCGTCCTTTGTGCCCAAGACGAAGTCGCCACTCTGCCGCGCTTCATTCCCATGCGCGATCTCGACGTCAAAATTGGCGGAAACGAAATCGACCGCTTTCGCCGCTGGCACAAACAGGGAAAACTCTCCAAGTCGCACGGGCTGCGTAAAAGTCATTTTCCGGATACTTCGTCACCGCGCAAGATTGCCGCTCTTATTCGGCAAGGTATCTTGCAGAACGCGCGATTCGCTGCCGCAATTATCGTCAGCGGCATCAAGCGCAGCGCCAAGGAAGACGTCCACCTTTCCATCCGCTCGGACGTTCTTTTCCCTTCGCTCTATACAATTCGCAAACAGGGACTGTTCACAACGCCCGTGGCCTTCGCCACCGCTCACGTTGCTGCTCAATTTGTGAAGAATTTTCCGCGCGAAGAAGCGGACGTGTTCGCGCCCGAAACTTTGCCCGACGAAATTCGGCGCGCCATTCTTTCAGGCGTCCGCTCGCAGGGCCTCCGCATTGCCCACAAAATCACAATCCTCAAGCAAGTTGCCGACGACGAAGAAGAAGAAATGTGACGCCCGAGCGATTGACTTCCTATTAGTTTCCTGCGGCTGCAGTTTTTGCCATGCCGGAGAAGTGAATCGTAATCAAGAATCCATTCGTTCCGTCGTAAGAGAACTTGTGGTCCTTCCCTTCAAATTCCTCGTGTTTGCTCTTCCACATTCTGAAGCCATCGTTAGATTGCGCCTGCCAATACTTCAGGTTCTGCATGACGATCTCGCGGCTGGGATCATCGCCCTTGCTCTTTTCCAAAACGACCTCTGCCTTTCCATTGTTCATTTTGGCTTTGGCGGTCCCTGCCTTTTCATCCACGTCCCAGGTGAAGCCTTGCGTGTCTACGTCGAATTTCTGCCACTGGAACGGATAGAGCTGGCCAATTATGTCGTTCAACGCGGCTTTCTGCTCGGCAGTCACACTGGGATCGTAGTTGAGCACTGCCCAAGAGTCTTTGCCAGTACTCCACTCGCTGCCTAAATCTGTCGCGATCCAGACCTTCGCGCCGTCTAGCTTGGTATTTTTGTAATGCCCCTTGTCCACTTTGAGAACGAGGTTGGCGCGGCAAAAGTGCTCGTCCTTGTGATTTTCGCCCATGCTCATATGATTCGTGGAATGCGTATTGAAGTAGCAGGGACAAAACATATCGCAACTGCACGCTTCAATATATGAAGCCGTCATTTCAAAATCCGGTTTCGCGCTCTTTTTATCCTGCTGCTTCCCTGAAGAAATCAGCGTCGTTGTTGCGACCAAACACACTAGCACCAGTAAGCTAAAAACTCTGCGCATTCGACCTCCTCCTCACTAACTTTGATTAGGGCCCGCCGGGAGAGATACCGCGCATTCTATGCCTGACCAACGCGCAAGACAAGAGAGCAGTGGCTTTCAGCAGCAGCGGTTCGGCCGGGAGTACCGCCGGTCTAGCTGCTGCAAATAAAACTCTTTGGCCGAAAGCCGCGCGCTCGCGCGCTTCCGCTCCATCGCACACTGATACCGCTCATACGCCGCGTCGCCGCACCATATCCGCAGCCATTGCCAGAACATCCGCGCCACGCCGACAAATTCTCGCCAAACGCTCATCAGTCACCCTCCGCGCCCGCAACCCACTGCGTCGCCACATACGGCGTCTCGTGCAAGACGGAAGGGCTCCGCTTGGTAAGAATCGCGGTCCACCGCAGAATCGCTTCAACCACCAAAACCAGAATCATCGTCGCCAGCGCCGCCGTCACCATGGCGTCCAGCCGCAAATTGAAAATCGTCCGTTGAATTTCCACGACCTTCGCGGCAGGAATTTTCCCCGCCGCAATCTGTTCCGCCCAGTTATTCGCTCCCGACAAAAATCCGATCTGGGCATTCCCGCTGAATATTTTCTGCCAGCTCGCCGTCATCGTAACCGTGATCAGCCATACCATCGGCACCAGCGTCACCCAAATCCACTTCAGCCGCCCCATCTTCAACAGAATCGTCGTCGCCACAACCAGCGCGACCGCCGCCAGCAGCTGATTTGCAATTCCAAACAGCGGCCACAGCGAATTAATCCCGCCAAAAGGATCGATCACGCCCTGATACAGAAAATATCCCCACGCGCCCACGACAAACGCGCTCGAAATCACCACGCTCGGCATCCAACTTGTCTGTCCGAACGGCTTCCAGACTCGCCCGCCCATCTCCTGCACCATAAACCGCCCCACTCGCGTCCCCGCATCGAGCACCGTCAAGATAAACAGCGCCTCGAACATAATCGCGAAGTGATACCAGATGCTCATCAATCGTTCGCCGCCGATCGTGCTCGAGAAAATCTGCGCCATCCCCACTGCCAGCGACGGCGCTCCTCCCGGGCGATTGAACAGGGTCTGCTCGTGCACCATCTGCGCCATGTGAATCATCGTCTGTGGTTCGAGCGGATATCCCCAACCCGTAATCGTTGCTGCCGCCGCATCGGGCGCCGCACCCACCACTCTCGCCGGCGAATTAATCGCAAAATAAACTCCCGGCTGCATCGCGCACGCCGCTACCATCGCCATCACGCCCACAAACGATTCCAGCAGCATCGCGCCATAACCAATCATGCGCGCGTGCCCCTCGCGCTGAATCATTTTCGGCGTTGTCCCGCTCGAAATCAGCGAATGAAATCCGCTGATTGCCCCGCAAGCAATCGTGATAAAGCAAAACGGAAAGATCTTTCCCGCAAACACCGGCCCCGAGCCGTCAATAAATTTCGTCAGTGCCGGCATCTGAATTTCCGGCCGGACAATCAAGATTCCCGCCGCCAGAGAAAAAATCGCGCCCGCCTTGATGAACGCGCTCAAATAGTCCCTCGGCGCCAGCAACAACCACACCGGCAGCGCCGACGCTGCAAATCCGTACGCGATGATCCAAAACGACAGCGCCACTCCACTCAACGTAAACAAGCGCGCCCAAGACGCCGAATCCGCCACCCACTGCCCGGCCACCACCACGAACATCACCAGCGCCAACCCAATCAGTGATGCCTCAAGCACTCGTCCCGGCCGCAAATATCGCAAATACACGCCCATCAACAGCGCAATCGGAATCGTCATCGCCAGCGTGAACGTCGCCCAGGGCGAAGTCTTCAGCGCGTTCACTACGACCAGCGCCACCACGCCCAGCAAAATAATCAGAATCGCCAGCACCGCAAGCTGCGCGATAAATCCTCCGCGCTTTCCCACCTCATCCCGCGCCATCTCGCCCAGCGATTTCCCGTTTCGCCGGATCGAGCAAAACAAAATCACAAAATCCTGCACGCATCCTGCAAACGCCGCGCCCGCAATCAACCACAATGTTCCCGGCAAATAACCAAACTGCGCAGCCAGTGTCGGTCCCACCAACGGTCCCGGCCCCGCAATCGCAGCAAAATGGTGTCCAAACAACACCCACTTGTTCGTTGGAACAAAATCGCGTCCATCGTCATTTCGTTCCGCCGGTGTCGCGCGCGAATCGTCCAGCGCCACCAATTTCGCCGCTAAAAATGCGGAATAAAATCGGTACGCTACCAGGTAAAAACAAGCCGCCGCCACCACGAACCACGTCGCGCTGATGCGCTCATTCCGCTGCAGCGCAATCGCTGCCAGCGCGCCCGCGCCGATCACGGCGATGACGATCCACACGAACGCGGAAACAAATTTCCTCATTTCGGCAGGCTCGCCTGAATAAACTGCGCCAAATCCTGCTTCAACTTCATCAGGGAATCGTGATGCACGTACATCATGTGCCCCGCTTCGTAATATCCGCCGCTGATGTGCGACCGCAGCGTGGGATCGAGCCCAAGGTGATCAAACGTATAATCCGCGGCGAAAAACGGCGTCGCCAAATCGTAGTAGCCCTTCCCTACGAACACGTGCAGGAACTGATTCTGCGTCATCGCTCGCCGCAACGTCTCCGCAACGTTCACATAGCGATTCTCATAAGGCGCGTAATTCCACGGCCGCACTCGTCCCGTCAAAAATTCATAAGGTAAATCGCTCTCAAATTTCAGTTCGCCCCGCACATACTCGTTCAATGTCGCCGTGTACGGCCCAACAATCGCCGCCAGGCTCGGATCGTAGTCCGGCTGTTCTCCCGCCGCATCCGCATCGATTCCCGTGAATCTTCCGTCCAGTCTCCCAACCGTCCGCCGCTCGCTCTTCATCAGCTCTTTGTCGAATCGCTGAATCTCGATCCGCAAATCCGCGCGGTCGATATATTCCGCGGAAACTCCCGTCAGCCGCGACAGCTTTTGTGCAATCTCTGTTCGCTTCGCCGCCGGCAACGCGTCGCCCGCCATGAGTGCGTCCGCGTACGCCCCCACCGCAAACGCTTTTGACTCCGCAATCGCCTTCTGCAAATCCGCCTGCAAATCGTTCGGCAATTTCTTGTGATACCACGCAATTGCCGTGTACGTCGGCAAATAAAGAATGTACGGCAAGTCGTTTCCCGTATCGAACTCCGCCGTCTGAAAATTCAATATCGACGAAATCAAAATAATTCCGTTCAAATACATTCCGTACCGCTGCTGCAAGTAACCGCTCAATCCCGCCGCGCGCGTCGTGCCGTAACTCTCTCCCGCCAGAAATTTCGGTGATCCCCATCTCCGGTTCCGCGTCGCCCACAGCCGAATAAAATCTCCCACTGACTGCACATCCTCCTGTACGCCATGAAACTGCTTGTCCGCCTCGCCCGGCACCGGCCGGCTGAAACCCGTGGTCACCGGATCGATAAACACTATGTCCGTCACATCGATAATCGAAGCCTCGTTGTCGACAAATTTGTACGGCGGCGGCAGCAAATTTCCCACGTCGCCCATCTCCACACGCCGCGGCCCCAACGCGCCTACGTGCAGCCACAACGATCCCGCTCCCGGCCCGCCGTTGAACGCAAACGTAATCGGCCGCTTCGTCGTGTCCGCCACATCGTCTTTCGTGTACGCCACGAAAAACACGCTTGCCTTCGGTGTGCCATCCTCCAGCTTCAGCACCATCGTTCCCGCCGTCGCCGTGTACTTCACCTCCTGTCCGCCAATCCTTACCGAGTGTTTCGTTTGCACACTTTTGTCTTCCGGCGCTTTTTTGTCCTCTTTCGGTTTTTCTCCAGCCTTGTCGGCGGATTTATCGGCCGCCTTCTCCCCGCCGGGTTGTTGCGCCATCGTGAAACTCGCGCAGAAACAGAAAACCGCCGCCGCAAAAACAAAACGAAGCCGTGTAGGCATAGGTGGAAATCCCTCCCACAAATCAACTCTAGGCGCGATTGCGCCCGCGAAATCGTATGCGACCCCGCTCTACGCGTCAATCAGCGCCGCAGACGCACCAGCGTTTAGCCCAGCCCGTAAGGGCTTTGGGTCGGCCAACCCTTCACTCCAGGCGCCGCAGGTGCTTTACTGGCTCATTTCGCGGCCACCGTGAGGCTCCCAATTTTGTTAGACTCTCCCTCCAAACTCCGCAGCGATTCGAGGCACAATGCGTTTTACCAGCGTCGTCGCACTACTGACACTCTTGGCGTTCTCCCCGCTTCTACGCGGGCAACAACAGTCGGTCAAAAAAGACGAACTCCCGCATCCCAAAACACTCGAAGAATTCCAGTCCGCCGCAAAAAAAGCTCTCGACGCCGAACACGTTCCCGGTGCCGGCATCGCACTCGTTTCCGGCGGCCAAATCCTCTGGTGCGGCGGCATTGGCAAAGCCGACCTCGCACAAAATCGCGACATCGCCTGCGACACGGAATTCCGCGTCGGCTCAATTAGTAAAACTTTTGTCTCGCTCGCGCTTCTCAAACTCGAAGAAGAAGGCCGCATCAATCTGCAATCCCGCTTGCAGGACGTCGCGCCAGAGATCCCTTTCAACAATCCGTGGGAATCCACGAATCCCGTTCGCATTGCGAATCTTCTCGAGCACACTGCCGGATTCGACGACATGGCCCTTCGCGAGGTCTACAACACAAAAGACCCGCCCGGCATTTCACTGTTGCGGGTCTTTCAAAGATTTCCCAATCCACAGAACGTTCGCTGGCCGCCTAGCACTCGTTTCGCGTATTCCAATCCTGACTATGGCATCGCCGGTTATCTCGTTGAGAAAATCAGCGGTCAGCCGTGGACCAGCTACATCCGCGCGAATATTTTCTCTCCGCTTGAAATCTCCACCGGGGACTTCGACCTGAGTCCGCAAAACCGTCCGTTACTTGCGCTAGGTTATCAACGCCCCGACGGCAAACCCATCCAGCCTGTCGCCTACAAGGAAATCTATCTTCGTCCCGCCGGTGATCTAAAAGCTTCGCCCGCCGAACTCGCTAAACTCGTCCAATTCTTTCTTCGCCGTGGCGCCGCAAACGAAAAACAACTTCTCAAGCCAGAAACCATCGCTCGCATGGAATATCCGCAAACGCCGCTTTCCTCGCGAAACGGCTTGCGCCTCGGCTATGGCCTCGCCAACTACACAGAAGTAAAAGGGGGCGTCGTCACTCACGGCCACGACGGCGGCATCGACGGCTTCATCTCAAGCTATCGCTATATGTCCGAACAGAATTGGGGTTACGTCGTTCTTCTGAACGCCGATTTCTCCGGCAAGGCGCTCGACGAGCTCAACACGCTCGCCATCGATTTTCTCTCGAAGGATTTTGCAAAGCCGCAGCCGCCAGTTCCAACCGTTGTGAAGGCCGAACTCGAGAAATTTACCGGCTTTTATGCTTCCCGCGCTCCGCGCAGTCAACTACTCGTCTTTGTCGACGATTTGCTCGACGGCAAGCGCGTTCGCCTTCAGAACAATCAACTCACTATTTCCGGCTTGTTCGGCCAGCCAAAACCGATCATCCCCGTCGGCACAAATCTGTTCCGCAATGACAAAGACCCCGAAGCCACGATCTCGTTTTTTCCCAACGCTGCCGGTCAAATGTGCCTCGTAGAATCCGGAGGTGCTCCTTACGCCGAGCGCATCAACGCCATCTGGCCTTACGCGCGTCTGTGCGTGCTCGCACTGTGTGGAATTGTTCTCGCTAGTTCCCTGCTTTACGCCATCTTCTGGATTCTTCTCTGGCTTCTGCGCCGCCTCAAGGAAGTAAAACATCTCCGCGTCCGTGCGGTTCCTTTTTTCGCCGCGCTCGCGCTCATCGTCGCTTTCTTCTGCGCCGGAAAATCCATCGAGACGCTCGGCGCCCTCGGCCTCTGGTCCGTCTTCTTCTTCCTCGGCACTATCGCCTTCGCCGCGCTCTCGCTAACCGGCCTCTATCTTGCCGTTGCCGTCCCGCGCGACGAAATTCACCCTGCCGTCCGCATCCACTCTCTCCTCGTCTCCCTCGCCTCCTCAATCCTCACCATCTTCCTCGCAAGCTGGCACCTTCTCGCCCTCCGCCTGTGGGCCAGCTAGCGACATGCCTCTTCTAGATTAGTCCGGAAGCGATACGAAGCGCAGGAGCGGAAAAACGTCGCGGTAGATTTTTGCCAGTTCGCCTGGAAATCCGCTGCGCGTGGCTGCCGCGGGCGAGAATTTTCGGCGCACGATCCACGCTTGCACCTTTGACCACTCTTCGTTCGTCGGCCATCCATTTCGCTGCGTCCATTTCCCCCTGGTCATGGAATACCAATAACTTTCATATTTTCTGCCGAGACGCTTCCGCTGCTGCGCAAGCCATCGCGGATTTTTCGCAATCCGCGCGTCGGCAATCAGCGCGAGTGGAGATTCTTTTCGTTTCGATCCCCCGTACATGCGAAACCCGGCGGTCACTACATCCGTGGAAATCCCCGTATAGAGTTGTCCGCTTTCCAGGTCCGCGGAAACTGGAACGGAGAATTTCAAGTACATGTGGGTTTTATAAAGGGTTTTGTCTTTTGAGAAACGGATGTCGTTGTTGATCCGCGAAAGATTCGCTCCACGCCTCCCCGTCGTTTCAAACCGCGAATCGAGCTTCAAAACGGCGGGAGCCATTTCTTCCATCAGTTTCCTCAGCGGCTGCACCACCACGGCCTGGTAGCGGTCACGGCTCGCGGCCATCCAGTCCTTGTGGTTATTTCTTTTCAGATCGCGAAAGAATTTGAACGCTTCTTTGCTGAAGATTGCCTGTTTAACCGCCATTTTTCACCCCGTGAGTGCAGGTTCTAAAGCCTACACCTTTCCAAAAGGCCGTCAATTCGACTATGCTTTGCGGTCTGCCGAAGGCAGTTTGGCCTGCCACATAATTTTGCGGAAAAGGTGAAGTGAAATGCGAAACAAGCGGCTTAGGAAAGCACTGGTTCTGGGAATTGCGGCAATGTTTTTCGGCGGGCCGCAAATCGCGCGAGGCTCGGACGAACCAAAACCGGCAAAAGACAGCAAGAAGAAAATCGAGCCCTGGAAAACGGAAGATTTTGTCTACACGGAATCGGCCGGGTTCGTCCGCATTTCGCGCGACGCAAAATGGGTCATCTGGACAAAATCCACGACCGACAAAGAAAAAGACGGCCGCGTTTCCAACTTGATTTTGTCGAGCCTCACCGACTCCACCGAAATCGAATTGACGCGCGGCAGCGACCACAACAACGCTCCGAGTTGGTCTCCCAACGGGGAGCGCATTGCGTTTCTGAGCGATCGCAAACGTCCGAACGGAAAACCCGATTCAGCGGGAACACAGATCTGGCTGATCAATCCGCACGGAGGCGAGCCGTGGCCGGTGACGGAATTTGCACGCGCGCCGCATCAAGTGGATTGGCTCGACAACGACACATTGATTTTCAGCGCACAAGAAGATGAATCGCTTTTCGAGCAGCAGGCAAAAAAGAAAAAAGACGATTCGGAAGTAGTAGACGACGAAGCGCACGAACCGCCGCTGCGTTTATACAAGCTAAGCGTCAAAGATAGGAAGGTTACGCGGCTCACGACGAACACGGACTGGATTCAGCGCTGGTTTGTTTCCAAAGACGGAAAATATGTCGCGGCGATTCATGGAAAAAGTTTGCGCTATCAATTCGATCAGAAAATTCCGCCCGTTTCCGTGCTGCACAATCTTGCCGACGGTACCGAGGAAACAATTTTTGCGGAAGGCCGCATTCGTCCTTACGGATTTGAATGGGCGCCGGACAACTCCGGTTTTTACGCGTGGGCGCCGTATTCGACCGACGCGCGATTTCTTACCGCGAATATTATTCTGCTCTACTTTTTTGACGTGAACGCCGGCAAGAGCGCGCAAGTTCCTCTCGATTGGCCGAACGGAATCGGCTCGGACCTCGCCGCGACAAAGGACGGATTCATTTTGGGGTTAGCGGCGGGCGCGCATTTTGAAATGGCGCGATATTCGCGCGAAAAAACCGGCGACACGTGGACGTGGAAGCGCAGCGCACTCGAGGGCGAGCACGCGAAAAATCTGGAAAGCTTTGAAGTTTCTGCGGACGGAAAAACGATTGTTTATTCTCATTCGACGGCGAGCAAACTTTCGCAACTTTTTCACGCTCAACTCGACGGTGACAAGATTTCGTCTCCGGTGCAACTGACAAAACTGAATCAGGGCCTCGTGAATGGCCGCAACTATGCAAAGAGCGAAGTGATTCACTGGACCGGATCGAACAGCGAAGAAGTCGAAGGAATCTTGTATTATCCGGCGAACTACGAATCCGGGAAAAAATATCCGGTCATCACCGCGATTCATGGCGGCCCCTCCGGCGCGGACAAAGACTTGTGGGGCGAAAGCTGGGCGTATCCAATTCAGTTGTTTACGGATCGTGGCGCTTTCGTTCTGCGGCCGAACTATCATGGCAGCAACGATTACGGATTGAAGTGGGTCGAATCGATCTGCTGCGGAAAATACTATGACCTGGAAACTCCGGATATCAACGCGGGCGTGGATTATTTGATCTCGAAAGGAATGGGCGATCCCGACCGCGTGGGGACGATGGGCTGGTCGAACGGATCGATTCTTTCGACGAGTTTGTTGATTACGTATCCGGATCGCTACAAAGTGGCGAGCGTCGGCGCGGGCGACATCGAATGGTTCAGCGATTGGGCGAACGTGGATTTTGGGGAATCGTTTGACGCGTATTATTTTGGCAAATCTCCGTTCCAGGATCCGGAGCTTTACATCAAGAAATCGCCCGTTTTCAAGATGGATCGGATCAAGGCGCCGGTGCTGATTTTCCACGGCAACGCGGATCGCAATGTTCCGTTCGCGCAGAGCTGGACGTATTTCCGGACGTTGCAGTGGCACGGAAAAGTGCCGGTAAAATTCGTAATTTTTCCAAACGAGCCGCACGGTCCGCGCAAGCTGACGCACCAGCTGCGAAAGCTGGACGAAGAGATCGCCTGGTTCGACAAATATTTCTTCAAGACGGAAAAGCCGTCCAACGAAGCGCTTAAAGAAGGCTCACCACTCGAAACGGCGTTTCGGACAAAGAATATCGCGCGCAGCGGCGCGCGGTATGGCGTGGATTTCGGCGCCAAGCCGAAGCCTGTTTTGACGCCGGAAGTTGTAAAGCGCGGCGACATCGAGATCGCTCGCTTTGAAGTAACGCGCGCGCAATTTGCAGAGTTCGACAAGGGCTACAAGTTCGACGCGGGTACGGACAATTATCCTGCAAACGGAGCCACGCTCGAGCAAGCGAAGGCTTACGTGGCGTGGCTTTCCAAGGCGACAAATCAGACCTGGCGCGTTCCGAACAAAAGCGAAGTCGCCTCCCTGTACGAAAAGAAGGACAACGAAAATACGCTCGACTACTGGGCCGGATACGCGTTGAATCCGGAAGACGCCGCGCTTCTAGCAAAAAAAGCGTCGGAACTGTCCGGCAACGCGGCTTTGCTCAAACAGGTTGGCAGTTTCGCGGGCCAGGGCAAAGAAGAGGAAGAACTCATTTTTGATCTTGGCGGTAACGTCGCCGAGTGGGTTCTTCTGCCCGACGGAAAAGGGGAAGCCATTGGGGGAAGCGCGGACCAACCCGCCGATTCTCGTTCGACCCATGCCCCGAATGTGGCTTACACGGGGTTTCGCGTTGTGCGCGGCGCCGCCAAACCGGAAGCTGCGAAGCCTTGAATCGGCGGCCAGATTGGCCCTTGTAGCGTTGACCGTCGGTGTTTAGCTTAAGTACAGGGCCGAGGAACCGGTCTGAAGATCGGCCACTACACGGGAAAGCACGCGAGTCGAGAGCGCGAGACAAACTATGAGCGAATTTGCACCTACGGAACGGACACAAGTTAAACGGCTGCCGAAGCGTGGGAAGTACGATGTCGAGACGGTTCGCAAGATTCTGGATGAAGCGTTTGTGTGCCACGTAGGATTTGTTGTGGACACTCAGCCGTACGTGATTCCGACGAACTTTGGCCGCGTCGGCGACACAGTTTATTTGCATGGCTCCGCGGCGAGCAGGATGTTGCGAACCCTGAGCGGAGGAATTCCCGTTTGCGTGACGGTGACGCTCGTCGATGGCCTGGTGCTGGCGCGTTCGGCGTTCCATCATTCGGTGAATTACCGCAGCGTCGTTATTCTCGGAACGGCAAAACTCGTGGAAGATTCCGCTGAAAAAATGGAAGCGCTGCGACTCTTCACCGAGCACATCATGAAGGGCCGCTGGGAGGAAATCCGCTGGCCCAATGAACAGGAGATAAAGGGCACGACGGTGCTGGCGTTGCCGCTGGAAGAGGTTTCGGCCAAAGTGCGCGTTGGCGGTCCGGTGGACGACGAAGAGGACTATTCCCTGCCGGTCTGGGCGGGCGTTCTGCCGCTCTCGCAGACAAAAGGCGCTCCGGTGCCTGATACGCGGCTGAAGGAAGGCACGCCGGTGCCGCAATACATCTCGAACTATTCCCGGTAGTGAAAACCTAAACATCAGAAAACACGATACTTGGTAGAATTGCTTCTCTTGACCCCACACCCCGGTCTTTTGTGCAAGAGTGCGCAAACCGATTGATTCCAAACAAGACCCGCTGCACGGAATGCAAAAGAACGCAAAAGAGTGTGTAAGTCACTGATTACTTGAAACTTAGTTTGCGGGAATTTTCACCTGCCTAGCCGACAGAATTACGCCCGTCAAGGCGAATGTCGCGACGGCGCCCAATCGGGCGCGGGTCCCACTCATGCTTTTTTGCGCTTAGGCTTTTTCAGCTTTGCTCTCTGGCGACTGGATTTGCTGACCTTGGGGCGGCTGGGCGGGCCTTTTTCAAGGCGGGCGACGAATTTGGCGACGCGGCGTTCGACCGTGGCTTCGGCTTTGGCCGAGGTGAGATAGCGAACGATCTGGCGGCGCAGAGCGGTCGTCATGGCGCGGAAGCGCCGCGCGGCTACTTTCGAGAATTTGAGCGCGGCGATGAGAGATGGCGGAAGGACCGGTTCGCGCGACTCTTCGTCGAGTTCCAGCGAGATTTCGACAACCGCGCCGGCGTCAATTCTAAGCTTTCTGTAAATGTCACCGTGAATGGCCAGGCGATGGCGGCTGTTGCCGCTGGGAACGAGCGTAGTGCGCAGCGGAAGGCCTTCGACAGTGCCGCGGACGGGGATTCGCTTTTTGGCGCTGCCAAGAGCGCGGCTGATTTCTTTCGGGACATCGACAAAACGAATGAGCCAGACTTTGTAAATTCTAGCTGCGAAGACGCGTGGCGCGGGACTCACGAGCACTATCACCGGCTTTCGATGTGCGAAATAGGAGCACGAAAAGCGGGCGCAGAATAACACAACGAAGCGGTCATAAGCCGGGCGCCGGTCTGCGCTACTTGGCTTTTGCGCCGGAGATGGCGGTGGCGATGCCGAGAGCGATGAGCGAGCCGCCGGAGACGTTTTTCTGAATGCGAAGCCAGCGGAGATTGGCGCGCAGCCGGTCGGCGAGCGTACCGGCGAGCATGGCCCAGCAACTGTCACTGAGCAAGCCCAACAGAGCGAACGAGCAGCCGAGGAAGAAGATTTGCGCGGAGACGTGTCCGCGCGAAGCGTCCACGAATTGGGGGAGGAAGGCGAGGAAGAAGAGCGCGGTTTTGGGATTGAGAAGGTTGACGAGGACTCCCTGACCGAAAATGCGGGCGAGGCTGTGCGGTGCGGCGGAAGAGACGACGTGCGCGTCTGTTCTGCTTATTAGCGTACGCACACCGAGAAAAATCAGATAAAGCGCGCCGGCGAATTGAACGATGTGAAAAGCCCGCGCGGAAGAAACGAGAATCGCCGAGAGGCCGAGCGCCGCGGCGGTGGAATGAACGAGAGTGCCGACGGAGATGCCGGCGGCGGAGACGACGCCTGCTTTGCGGCCCTGGCCGATGGAGCGGCTGAGGATGTAGAAGACGGCGGGCCCGGGGATGAAGAGGAGAATGAGGGCGCCGACGAGAAATAGCGGGAAGGTTGAGGGAATGTGCGGCATGGGAAATTGGATGCTGTCGCGCGAAAAAAGAGCACAGGCTGAAGCCTGTGGCCACACGGAGCGGCAAAATGGCTCGCGCGGGGAACGACAGTGGCATAGCGGCAGCAGTGGTCGTCGGTAGCAGAGGCAGGAGTGCCTGTGCTGCCGGCAGAGCCGGAGAGATTTGCTCGAATCAGTTAGAAAGCTGTGCGGTCACTCCGGCTTGATCCCAATTTTGCCAGGCTTCGACGAAGCGGCCGTCTTTGATGCGGACGATGGAGATGCCAGTGGCTGTCAGATTCTTTCCAGAAGCTTTGTCGCGGCACTCGACTGTCCAGCGAAGAGAAGCAAGGTCTCCTTCACTTAGCGAGACGCCGGGCGTCACGCGAATGTCCGAGAATTGCTCGCGAAGTGCATCGTGGAACCGTTGAAATTCCTGGGGACCGCGAATTTGAACGGCGCCGTCGTGAAGGATGCATTCCGGGGAAAAAAGCTCGGCAATCACTTCGGGGCGGCTTTGATTCCAGACTTGTTCGAACCAACGATGGACGAGATGCTTGTTCTGCTCGGAAGACGAAAGTGGTTGGGCTTGGGATGACATGGGATTACCTCGGACGGAACGAGTCGGGCGAGTATACAGCCGGGGAGGCCGAAGGGCTAGTGGCTAAGAATGTAGAACACGGTAGGACCGGGGATGAAGGCCGGATGAGTGCGCCGGCGAGAGTCAGCGGATAGGCGGATGGAGTGTGGATCAGTTTGAATTTTGATGCTCAGTTCCGCACAAAAGCGACACAGGCGGAAGCCCATCTCGCGACTGAGAGTATTGCCATGCGTACTCAATGGCAGCCGCAACCACCGCCACAGCAGGAGCCACCTCCTCCGGAAGAGGGAGTGAAGGATTTAGATGACCCGCCGGCGATAGTGGAGCTAAAGACGGAAAGCTGGAGCGTGGCTTTTTTGCCAGCGCATTGGGGGCAGGAGATTTCCTGCTGCTTGTTGAGAACGAGTTTTTCGAACTGGGTTTTGCAATCGTCGCAGATGTATTCGTAGATGGGCATTCGATTGGGCCTTCGAGTTTTATCGACTACGATTATACGCCACCCCGCCTAGGTCGATTCGACGATCAAGAAGAAGATCATCCGTTCTGCCCGATTGATCCATAACCAGCGTGACGAGCCCCGCGAAATAAGCGCCGAGTGGCGCTACACACAAATGTAGCGACGTACAAAAGGCCTTCTACATGGACATTCTGTAACCGGTCTAACTCCAAACGAAAAGGGCCGCTTTGGAAAGCGGCCCTACAAGAGCTGATAGAAAAAGCCGTAACTAGTCGCCAGCGACTGGTTCAGCGGTTTGTTCGGCGGCCGGGGCGATATTCACGGGCTTGTTGGCGTTCGTGAAGTTGGCCGGAACGGCTTTGGCGATGTCTGAAACGGTGCCGATCTGGACGACGGTCGGTTGCGGCTTCTTGAGAACGAGTTCTTCGTAGATGGCGCGAACCTTGGCGGCTTCTTCCCATGCCTTCTTGCGGCGGATGCGGTCTTCTTCGGCCGCAGTCTGAGGGATGTCGTGCTCGAGGTGGCGGACGCGGGAAGCGTCTTCCGCGTCAATTACGAGCGAATGTTCGAAGCTCTTCAGATCAACCGCTTTGCCCTTGGCGTAAATCTCGTGCTTGCCGTGGGTCTTGTACCATTCGGCGACAGTCGCGTTTTTGTGCATGTTCTCGATAATCTGGCGCCAGCCTACGCCGGTGTTGTAGGCGCAGAAGCTGATTTCACCCTGCTGCGTGGCGTACGGGATGATGCACATTTCGGTGCGGCGGAAATCGTAGTTGAAAAGATCCTGGAACCACATGCCGGCGATGAAGAGGAAGTTCCACGGATCGGTCTGGCGGCGCTTCATGGCGTCGTTGAAATCGCGCTCCGGCGAAGTGCGGCCGTACTTGGTGTCCGACTTCTTGGTGAGCGCCCAGGTCTTATCGAACTTCTTGAAAAGATCCCAAAGCTTCAAGCCCTTGGGCCCCTGGAACGGGTGGTAGTTCTTCAGGAGAGCCATGCCCATCATGAAGTTGGAGAAGCCCTTGCCGCGCGCCGCGTCCGTAATAGCGGTGACGTCTTTCGTCAATTGCTGCGCATCGAGGAAGCGCGGAACGGGAGCCCATTCCTTTGTCTCCTTGTTAATCATGATGGCGGTACCGACGCCGCAATTCGGGTGGCAGCCGCAAGAGAGCGAACCCCACTGGGATTCGTTGCCCTTGACCATGTCCGCGAAGCCCGCGAAGGTGGAGATGAAAGAGATGGGGAACCAGTCGCGCGTCGGTTCTACTTTGCCGACTTGCGCGCTGACGTCCTGTGCGAGGTGCGACAAGGTGTAGCGCTGGCGGAGGCGGCGTTCCGGAGTGATGTCTTCGTCGCGGCCAGTAAAGGAAACCGGCTGGAAGCTGACGAAAGCGATCTTTTTGGGGTTTTCCATCGCGAATTTCACGACGGTGCCGACCTGATCGTTGTTCACATTGTTTACGATGGTGACTACGAGAACGATTTCGATGCCGGCTTCGTGCATGTTTTCGATGGCGCGAAGCTTGACGTCAAAGAGATTGCCGATCTGGCGGTGGCTGTTGGCGTCATTGCCGATGCCGTCAAATTGCAGGTAGGCGTAACGCATGCCCGCTTCGAATGCCTTGCGGGAAAATTCCTTGCTCTTGGCAAACTCGATGCCGTTGGTCGCGGCTTGAACGGAGTTGTAGCCGATCTTGCGGGCGTAGGAGACGGCGTCAAGAAAGAGCGGGCTCATGGTGGGCTCGCCGCCGGAAAACTGCACGGACATCTGGCGACGCGGCTTGATCTTGAGTGCGTTGTCGAGAATTTCTTTGACTTCATCCCAGCCGAGTTCGTGGACATAGCCAACCTGGTTGGCGTCCATGAAGCAGGGGTCGCACATCATGTTGCAGCGGTTCGTGAGGTCGACGGTGAGAACGGAGCCGCGGCCATAGCGAACGGTTGAGGAACCATGCTTGTGAAGGTCTTCGTCGTTGTGCGCGGGAATGTCGCGGCCGGGGAATTGCGATTCGATCCACTTGAGGAAGTTGGCGTCAATGGCCATCAGGTCTTCATAGTGGCCGTGAATCGGGCAATCCTTGACCATCCAGACCTGGCCGTCGCGTTCGATAATCTGCGCTTTGATTTCGCCGATTTTTTCGCTCATCAAGTCGCGCCAGTCTTTTTTGCCGGCGATGATTTCGTTGCGGGCTTCCTTGACGCAGCCCGGGCAAAGCGAATCGGTTTGCCGCGGGAAGCCAAGCGTGGGCTTGGTCTTTTCCCAGGACTTCAGCAGCGGCTTGTCCGACCACTGAGGAATGATGGACGGATTTGGATTGCGCTTGTTGAAATATTGAATGGAGTTAAACGTGACCGCAGCGGCTTTGCAAAGGATGTAATCGAGACTGCGCGCGATCTGAGTACCAATCGTGTTCGGCATGAACCTCTAGCCCTCACTTTCAAAGTGACGAGACAAATTTACCTACAGAATGAATGGCCCACTTGCCCTAATTGGAATAAGCAGGAAAAGCCCCCAAACAGATCCCCCGAGGCCATTTCCAACGTACCACGCCCAGTGACACGTGCCTAAGTCTTTCGGCATGTATAGTTTGCCCGCTGGTAGGGGGGTAGGCTAGCGAGATACGGCGAATGGGGAAAATGAGGGGTTGGATGGGGTAAATGGGGGGTTATTTGGGTGGTTTTGAGGGGGTTAATGTTCGGGTGCAGGGGGCAAAAAAGCAGGGTCAAAAGGGTTAGGAGAGCGAGGTTTGGGTTCTAACGACGGGGAAAAATCAGGACTGCGAGTTCAGAATCGGCCGGAGGATGGCGATGACGAAGTGGGCGAAGTGTTCGGCGCCTTCGTCCAGTTGGAGCCAGCGGACGACGCAATGGTCGCCGAGATATTTGGCGACGCGCGTTTCTGGAATGCCAAGATGATCGGCAAGAAGCGGTTTGATGGAGATGCCGGTGCGGCGATTGCTGCCGCCGCGCGCCGTGTTGGCGATGGCGATGCGTAGCGTGTCGCAGGCTTCGACGTAGTAGTAGGTGGTCATATCGTCGTCGGTGAGAACAAAAACGCCGGGACCAGCAGGAGCGCGGTCGGCTTGATCGAGCTTCACAGCGGCACAGGTTAGCAAACGGCGAAACTGCATTTCGAGAAGAGAGATGCGCGAAGAGAGGCCGGGATCGCCGAAGCGGCCTTTTACACCGGGGCCGGAGATTTCGGCGGCGGGCTCGACGGGGAGACGCGGAATTGAGCGGCTGTCTACGACGCGCGGCGGGGCGATTTCGGCGGGAGTAGACGGCGCGGACGAAGTTGGCTGAGCCGGATGCCGGACGGCTGGCGTCGCCGAGGATGGCGCAGGCGCCTTGCGGCGATTACGGCCACCGCGACGTCCGCGACGGCGACCGCGCTTTGGTGCCTCGGCGTCAGTAGACCCTGGCGCGGCTTCTGGGGAGTCTTCGTCGGAAGCAGAAGCTTCAGAAGGTTGCGCGTCAAGCGGCGCGCCGCTTGATTCGACGGTCTCGGACGAATCTTCGGCCACCGAAGATTCCGTGGCGGCCGAACGGGGAACTTCCGGAACTGGCAACACTTCGCCTTCCGCGGGAAGCGTGCCGCCAAGCCGTGAAATGCCTTCTTCCGATTTCGTCTTCCAGTCGCCACGGCGAAAACGCTGCCAGGAAATTGCGTACCACTTCACTGCGTCATCCGGCAGATTAACTGTTTCAAGGTGGCGCGCGAGTTCGAACGCGACCATAGCATCGCGCGTTTTTTGAAAAAGATTGCAGAGCTGGCCGGCGGGATCTTTGCTTCCCTTTGCGCGGCGAATGCGAGCTGTGATTTGTTTCCAGTCAGCCATCGAGAGATTGTGTGGAGGCATTGTAGCAGTGACAGGCGGCACGCTACCAGCGACGCGGAGAAAAAGAGTGGCAAGGCGGGGCGCGGAGAGAAGAGTTCCAGTACTGGTCGGACCTGAAACAGTGCTACGCGGGAAAAGATCCCTAACAGACGCGTTTACTCATTGACGTTGCCACAGCCAGTGAGTATTCTTTTTTTGGCCCAAAGGGAGGCCTGATGGCGCGCTTGCGTGCATTGTTTTGCGTAGTGCTTTCGGCTCTGTTCGTCGTTTCGACCGCGATGGGATCGTCTTCACCGGCAGTTGGAACCGTGACGTCGGCCTTGGGAGCTCATGTTGGATCGGCTCCCGCCACGACGGGCGCAACCGTGTTCAGCGGCGACAGACTTAGTACCCAGCAAACAGGAACTTTGCAGATTCGCGCAGGAGCGGCGAGATTGATGTTATCAGCTGCCAGCGCGGCCATGGTCTCTGACGCGAACGGAACGCCGGGCGCGACGCTGCTGCAAGGGACAGCGGTATTTTCCACAGCAAACGCGAAGGCATTTGTGCTGCACGCTTCGACGGCGGATATTCGCCCGGGCACGGATGCGCCGACGGTCGCGCAAGTGACATACGTGAATTCGAAAGAACTGGTCGTGCGGAGCACGCGTGGATCGCTCTCGATAACCGTTGACGGCGAAACACAAACGGTGCCGGAAGGCACGGCGTACCGCGTGATTCTCGACCCCGATTCGTATCTGGAAACGACCGTAACCGCGGCACAAGGTCCGGCGGGGGCTGGCGCAGATCGCACGAGAAACCGTCCGCTGAAAGCGGGCCGCAGCCGATTCCTGTTGATCGCGATTGTGATTACTGGCGTGGCGACAGGCATCGCGCTATACGAAGCGCTAGAAAGCCCTCACAAGCCGTAATCGTTCGACCGGCGAAAGCTTCTTTAAAACTTACAAAAGCGGAAGTGAGACCGTTGCCTAGAGCGTTGCGATGACGTCTATTTCGACGAGCGCATCCTTCGGCAGACGCGCAACTTCCACCGTCGAACGCGCAGGCGGCGCGGCTGGAAAATACTTCGCGTAGACTTCGTTCATCGCGGTGAAGTCGCTCATGTTCTTCAGATAGACGGTTGTTTTCACGACACGATGGAGATGGCAACCGCCAGCTTCCAGAATTGCTTTCACATTTTCAAGGACGCGTTCAGTCTGCTTGGCGATATCGCCGGTGACGAATTCATTCGTGGCGGGATCGAGCGCTACCTGGCCGGAAGCGAACAACAAACCACCGGCTTTGATTGCCTGCGAGTAAGGACCGATGGGCTTGGGGCCCCGGTCAGTAAGAACAACATCTTTCATGGGTGAGTCTCCTTGGATGAATTGGTTCCAGAATTTGCGGCCGGAGCGACGGCCATCGCATAACGCGCGCGAAACTGTTCGGGAATGGCCGGGTGCTTGAGCCACTGCCGAATAAACGCGCCTTGCGTTTCGTGGGCTTTTCTGTCGAGCGACGCGACGAGATCCTCCAAGCCGATGTCCCTTCCGCGGCGATCCGCGAGCATGGATTTGAGCGCTGCGTGAAATGGCGCGCGGCCGACTTTGTCTTCGAGGGCAAAAAAGAAAATACCACTTTTGGTCCATGCGGCGGAGTAGGAGCAGTCATCCAAATTCGCAGGACGCGGCAGAATCACTTTTTCCTTGCAGGTTGCTGCGCTGCGATCGAATTCAGAAATCAGGTTGCGAATGCGTTCGGCGCGGGCTTGGCCGCCATCCTCGACGGCCTGAGCTTCCCAGCCTGCGTAGGGCGCCAAAGCGTCCATAGGAAGCGGAGATTGACGGAACGCCACGTGAGCGATGCCGCCGAACCAGGTGTAGGCGAGCTCGAAATTCACGTCTTCGTAAAACTCGCGTCCGGCCAGTCCACGGGCAACCCAGGCTTGTTGCACCAAGATGGTTCCCGGCAGAGCGCCGCAGCCAAAGTTCTGCACGGGAATGAAACATTCAAGAAGCCGTATCGAAAGGACGCCGTCTGCCGGCGTACCGTATTCCGTTTCGTAATAGTGAGCGCGCGTCGAGATGGATGTCGCGGCATTTTGCTCTGCGACTGCATCGACAGGCTTGCGCATCCAGAAGACAACATCGCGTCCGCCCGAGTCAATTCTCGCTTCCACATAGTTGCCTCCCGCGGCGAAGGGGGCAAAGCCATAGGGCAGTTGCGTGAACGAATAGAGCCACTCGCCTTGCGAACTTTCGCGCCTCCCCGCCGTGCCGCTCGCGTGAGCCAGGTCTCCCGCAGGCACCCGGACCGAGATCGTCCATTTCTTGGGTGGAACTCCGCCAGCGGCGAAAATATTCTTCGGCGGCAACAAGACGGGGTTCCAGCTTCCGGGATAGGCAAAAAACGTGTCCCGACTGACGGCGAGGAAGCCGCCGAGATGAGAGCCAGAACTGAGTTCGTAATCGAGAATGAGAGTGCGCTTTTGTTTCGGCCGCCAAGCTTCCGGCCAGCGGAGCTCGATGGTGTCGCCCTGTTCCGAGAGGTTTGCCGGACTTATTTTCTGAAAAGAGATGGATTGATTGTTCCAGTGAGCGATGGTGCCTTGGCGGTGAAACGCTTCGGACGACGAAAGGCTAATCTGAATAGCTTCGAGGGGTTGATTGCCGGAATTGACGAGTTGATAGGTGGCGCGAACAGCGAGATGAGGTTCCGGCGAAGGGATATAACGCAGTTCGAGGTTCTGTTTTTGAATCGTGTAGCCCGGACCGAGGGCCATCGAACAACCGCCAACGATGAACAGTGCAAGCGAAAAAAAGATAGCGAGCGAAAGGAATTTGGGGCTCAAATGTTGCAAGGTAAAGCGATTGTAGCGAGAGGCAGTTGCGGAAGCAAAGCACAGTTCAACGGGAGACGATCAGCGCGCTTTACGCCCGCGAATGCTGGTGAAACCGGTGTGCGAGTGAGCAAGCGATTTCTGGCGCCCGGCGGCCTCGGCCTGACCTTGCGCGTCGGTCATGCCGTTCTGGATGCGATAGACGATATCTTTTTCGCTGAGTCCGGTATTTTTTAGCGCCGCGATGGTATTGACCGACATCGTCGGCACGCCCTTCAAGCGCCGATCGAGAAGCCATTGAACGGTTGGATCGGAGAGACCGACGACATGCAGCATGACCGCGTCACCACCGATGGAATCGAGCTTATCGGTCTGCGCGATTTGAAGGATGCGGGCTTCGGAGAAATTTGCGCCGGCAAGGTTGCTGACAGGGTCTGTCGCGGAAAAAGAATGCTGGTGATCGTGCGCGATGCGCACAAGGGCGACAATCGTTTCTTCGCTGATACCGGCTTTTTTGAGGCGGATGAGTTCCGGCAACTCCAGGTCCGTGGTATTCAATTTTTTCAGGTCTTCGATCGTGCCGGAGTAAAAACCGGCCTCTTTCATCGGGCGGTAGTCCGTAAAGGGGTGGCTTTGGCAGCCGCCCAAAAACGCCGCCAACGCGAGGCCGATCAACCTGGACGAGATTCTCATGAGAACAGTTTATGCAAGATAAGGTGGACGGAGGCGCTGTGTGCCGTGGGCGATACCCGTCCGAAGGGGCAGGGCCGGTATCAGCTGGCGCCGGCTTGATAGACGCGCTCGACGCCGAGGACGCCGGTGATCTTCCGGATGTTGGCGAGAATGGTTTCGAATTGGCGGCGATCGACGATTTCCAGGCTGGCATCAATTCGCGCGTTGTTGCGATCCGGCCGGCTTTCCAGATTGCGGATATTCGAGCCGGCACCGCTGATGACGGCGGTGATTTCGGCGAGTAGGCCGGCGCGATCTTTGGCGCGAATGGCGAGCTGAATCGGGAACGTCGTGGCCGATTCCCCGCCCCATTCGACGGCGATGCGGCGTTCTGTTTCATACATCAGGTTCTGGACGTTCGGACAGAGTTTGGTGTGAACCGCAACGCCGCGGCCGCGCGTGATGTAACCGGTGATGTCGTCGCCGGGAATCGGATTGCAGCATTTCGCGCGAAAGACGAGCAACCCGTCGTGGCCCTTAACGATGAGCGGCGCTTCACCCATGCCGAGCATGCGCTTAACGGTTCTGACGATAGTCGGCTTTGCATCGTCGGCGTCCGCCTCCGACGGCTTCGCGTTTTCGCCAAGCGCTTTGGAAATAATCTGACGCGCGGAATATTTGCCGAACCCAACGGCGGTATATAGATCTTCGATCTTGGAAAGGCCGTAATCCTCGGCGACTTTTTCGAGGTCGGCTTCCGGAATCTTCTTGAGGGCCTTGCCGAAGGCGCGCGATTCCTTTTCGAGAAGGCGCTTGCCCATGTCGGTGGCTTCTTCCCGCTCGTGGAGATTGATCCAATGGCGGATTTTGCTGCGTGCGTGGGAAGACTTGGCAAAGCTTAGCCAATCGCGGCTCGGCGTATGGCCTTTTTGCGTCAGAATCTCGACAACGTCGCCATTCACGATTTCATGGCGCAGCGTAACCATCTGACCGTTCACTTTTGCGCCGACGCATTGGTGACCGACTTCCGTGTGAACCGAGTACGCGAAGTCAACCGGCGTCGCTCCGAAAGGGAGTTCGAGCACGCGGCCCTTCGGGGTAAATGCGTAGACTTCCGCGGGCGCAAGATCGACTTTAAGGGTATTGAGGAATTCCCCGGGTTCCTGCAATTCCTGGGACCATTCAATCAGCTGGCGCATCCAGATGATGCGTTGGTCGTCGTCGCCGCTGACGGGTTTGCCATCCTTGTATTTCCAGTGGGCGGCGACGCCTTCTTCGGCGATGCGGTGCATTTCCTGGGTGCGAATCTGCACTTCGAATGGCTGGCCGCCATGGATGACGGTGGTATGCAGCGACTGATAGAGGTTCGGCCGCGGCATGGCGATGTAATCCTTAAAGCGGCCGGGAACTGGGCGCCAGATGTGGTGGACAACGCCCAGCGCCGCGTAACAACTGCGTTCGGAGTCCGTGACGACGCGGACGGCGAGTAGATCGTAAATCTGCTCGAGGCCGCGGCCCTGGCGGACGATTTTGCGGTGGAGCGAATAAAGGCTTTTGCGGCGGGCTTCGAGTTCGGCGGGAATGCCATTTTCCACCAGTTTGGTGCGAATGGTGGACTGCACATCATCGAGAAAACGGTTGTGGATCTCGGCCTTGTCGGCGACTTCTTTTTGGAGGGCGAGATAAGCTTCCGGCTCAAGGCAGCGGAAAGAGAGATCTTCCAGTTCGTTGCGGATCACGCCCATGCCGAGTCGGTGCGCGATGGGTGCATAGATATCAAGCGTTTCGCGGGCGATGCGCTGCTGTTTTTCCTGCGAGAGAAATTCAATGGTGCGCATATTGTGCAAGCGATCGGCAAGTTTGACGACGACGACGCGGACGTCGTGCACCATGGCGAGCAGCATCTTGCGAACGTTTTCCGCCTGGCGCGCTTCGGGAGCAAGCATATTGAGGCGGCCGATTTTCGTGACGCCTTCCACGAGACGGGCGGTTTCTTCGCCGAAACGTTCCTGAATGCGTGAGACGGGAAACTCGGTGTCTTCAACGACATCGTGAAGGAGCGCGGCGGTAAGAGTTGTGGCGTCCATGCGCATGTCGGCCAGGATGTGCGCGACCTCGAGAAGGTGCGTCATGTACGGGTCGCCGGAGCGGCGAAGCTGGTCGCGGTGACGTTCCGCAGCAATTTCGTAGGCGCGACGGACTACCCAGGGATCTTCGGTGGGACGATTCTTGCGGAGTTTCGTGAGCAATTCTTCCAGGCGGGCGTCCAGCTGGCGCTGTGTGCGCTCGCGGTGAAAATGCAGGGGAAGGTTACTGGAGCCCGACATTTGCCTAGTTTACGCCTGCAGAGGGAAAACGGCGAACCGCCGCAAGCTGGTGTTGCCGAAGCGCGGCACTCACTGCAAAGCGCCGTAAAAGCTTCCGGCAGTCTCAACAATGAAGAAAAACGGCGCCTTGCGGCGCCGCTTTCCGGAAATATCAAAATGAGGTCAAAGTGCGGGTCAGGAAGCTGCCGGCGCCGGCTGCGATGCGCGCTTCTGCTTAACTTCCTTGACCTTGTCTACGAGGTCGTCGGCTTGTTTCTGGAGCTCGGCGCGCTGGTCCGCGCTATCCACGGCATCGGCCTTGCGGCGATAGAGAAGATTCAGGTAGGCCATGGCGTCGTCATAATCCGGGCGCAAATCGATCGCCTTCTTAAGATTATCGATGCCTTCGTCGATCATGGTGCCGTACTTCGCGACGTAATCCGTGCGGACGGCGCCCGGAAGCGCGTCGGTTTCCTTAACCTGCTTTTTGATGTTCTTTTCGTTGTAATCCTTGCGAAGCTCGGCGTTGCCGCGGAATGCGAGCGTCCAATCGATAACGCCGATCCAGTAATAGGGCTCAGGGTCTTCGGGCTTAAACTGGATGTGCATCTGATGGTATTTCTTCGATTCTTCGAACATCGCCGGCGTGTAGGGAGTACCAGCCATCTGGAAAAGGATCGAGCCGATGCCGTCGATCGCGTTGAGATTCTTGGGATCTTTTTCGAGAACTTCCTTGAATTCCTGAACTGCCTGTTCGCCCAATTTTTTGTTCTGGTCAGAAGGCGCGCCGGGGATGTATTGCGTGGCGTACGCGGTGGCGAGATAGAGCCGCGCGTTCATGAGATCGGGATCGGCTTCCTTGGCTTTCTGGAATTGGTCGACGGCTTGATCGTACTGGCCGTTCTTGAAAGCGGTCACGCCCTTGTTTAGAAGGTCGCGTGCCTTGAGCTTGTTGCAGCCGGAAAGGCCCGCCGCGAGAATCACGAGCGCTGCCGCAGCTGCCGCGCGACGAGCGATTGAAAGCGATGCGTAAGTCATCGAAGCATCCATCCCTGCGAGAAGTAGGTTCCGCCCTGTGAGGGGCCATTTCATCACAATCAGCGAGATTGTTCCAGCTTCGGGGTCAACAATCCCACGGACAGGTCCAGCTGCCGCAACACATCCAATACGCGTGCAACCGTTGCAAACTCTACAGGAGCTTCGCCTCGAATGAAAGCAATTCTACGAGCGCGCCCCTTGTAAACTTCTTCCAGCCTGGGAGCAAGCCGTCCCCAAGTGACGGACTCCTCGTTAATTTTGAGCGAGTCGTCTGACAGCACCTGGACAACGATGGCGATCTCGGGATGCAGATCGACCGCCGAAGATTCAGAGGGCTGAGGCAACTTCGCATCGAGCCCAGTCTGGTGGTGCGGAATGATCATAAAGATCACCAGCAGCACCAGGAGAATATCAATCAGCGGAACGACATTCGGATCCGCCGCAACGCCACGCCTGCCACCAAACTGCATTCCCATGAGTCACCTCGCAAAGATTGCCTGCGAGAGGACTCTCACATCCTGCGAACGAGCAAAACAGAAACTACTGACCTGCCTCGAGCTTGGCGGTGATCAAACCGATCTTGTCGATACCGGAACCGCGCATGATGTCGATGGCTTTGGCAACGTCCTGGAACATGGCTTCGTTGTCGCCCTTAACGAAGGCGATTTTCTCCGCGCGTTCCTTGAAGATCTGCTCGATACGAGGGCCCAGCTGATCCCAATTGGAGTCTTCCTGGTTAATCCTGACCTTGCCGTCCTTGCTGATCTGGACGACAACGGTCTTGTTTTCCAGTTCCACATCTTGTTTCTGATTGGGATTCGGCTGAGGCACAAGGGTATCAAGCCCCTTGGGAATCAAAGGTGTGATCACCATGAAAATGATGATCAGCACGAGAAGAATATCAATCAGCGGAACTACGTTAGGTGACGAGAGCGAGCCACTCTGTTCACCGACATCCATCCCCATTGTGTTATCTCCTAACCAACTGCAAGCATCCCTGAACTTGCTTTAGCGAAACCGCGCCGGGTGGGAGCCAGCGCGGCACATCTTGCACAAGCGCAAACGAATGTAGCGAACCGAGCACGTGGAGCCGTTCAATCTCCTGTGTTGCCTTCCGGAGGCGGAGGCGGAGTCTTGGACTGGGCCTTTTCAGTGAGCAGACCAAGCGAATCCACGCCGGCGGAACGAATCTCGTCGACTACGGCAACCACATCGCCGTACTTGGCGCGAGCATCGCTCTTGACGTAGACCGTTTTGTCGAGACGATTGGTCAGCTTGTCCTTCACCTGACCAGTGATGTCTTCTTTGCCCACCTTGACGTTGTTCAGGAAAATGCTGCCGTCGCGGGTAACGGCAACAACAATGGCGTCGTCCTTGTCCGCTTCCTTCATCTCATGGGCGTTGTTGGTCATCGCCAGATCCACCGGAGTGGTCTTCTGCAACATCGGCGTGATCACCATAAAGATGATGAGCAGGACCAACATGATGTCCGCCATCGGAATCACGTTGGGCGCAGCCATCTGAGCACCGGCTTGTGGCTTATAGGCCATAAGGTTCTCTTACTTACTTCTTCGCGCCACGGCGAAGAATGAAGTAGTTGATGAGCTCCATGGAGGAGTTGTCCATCTCGACGTCAAACGCTTCGACGCGATTGGTGAAGTAGTTGTACGCCCACACCGCGGGGACGGCGACGAAGAGGCCGAGTGCGGTGGTGATGAGCGCTTCCGCGATACCGCCGGCGACTGCCGACAGACCGGTTGCCTTGTTCGCCGAAATGCCGCGGAACGCGTTCAAGATGCCGACGACCGTGCCGAACAGACCGACGAACGGCGCGGTGGAACCGATGGTGGCAAGAGCCGAAAGGCCGCGCTTCATTTCCGCGTGCACGATGGCGACCGAGCGCTCGAGACCGCGCTTGGCGGCTTCGATTACTTCGGCGTCGCTCACCTGCTGCGAAGCGGATTGAAATTCGCTGAGGCCCGTGGCAACGACCTTGGCGATGTGGCTCTTCTTGTTGCGCTCGGCGATGGCGATGGCTTCATCGAGCTTGCCATCCTTGAGCGCACCAGCAACCTGCTGCACGAACACGCGCGATTGCTTGCGCGCGGCGCTGTACATCAGGGCGCGGTCAATCATGACGCCGATGGAGTAAATCGAGAGAAGAAAAAGAATAATAACAACAGTGAGGGCGAGCCCTCCCATGTGGCCAAGCATGCTGCGGATGTCCCAACTGACCTCGGCTTGAAACATCATTGCTGCGTACAGAGTGGCTAACATTCGTTTGCTCCTTATTTCATTGCGGCTCCGGCGATGCCGGAAGGCGCGAGAGATAGATGAATCGACTCAGTCCGCCGCGCTTGTCCCACGACCGGCGCGGCGCACCGTTTGCTGCATCCCTACGAAGCCAGAGAGAAAATGACGTCAATAGTGGTGTCGACTTCGACGGGTTCACCATTGAGGAGCGTTGGACGATACCGCCATTGGCGGACGGCGTCCAGCGCGGACTGTACTAATAGTGGATGGCCGGA
>Ga0247669_1000169_pt1 | contig 33150 bp, 27 predicted proteins | sample CNK10_metaG_FD_182734 | JGI IMG/M metagenome (GOLD analysis project Ga0247669, IMG submission 182734) | Soil microbial communities from Purdue University Martell Research Forest, Indiana, United States - CNK10 | ecosystem: Environmental > Terrestrial > Soil > Temperate forest > Bulk soil... | reverse complement strand
CGGACCTGCGGGGAGTTGAGATCCTGGGGACTCATCCCACGTCTTTGACTGTCACGGCTTCGGCCTTATAATCATCTGTCGCCAAGAGCGCCGTAGCACTTCATAAGCAAACAACGAAGACTGTCTCTATTGTGCAAATGCTACTCTCCATCGCGACATTTCTAGCACTACAAACCTCCATCAGCCATTACTGGCACAGGCTTACGGACCGCACCTTCTCCGGCGTCTACCACGCCAATGCCTTCGACCTTGCGATGATGATCCCCTACTTCCTCGTCCTCTTCGTCCTCGCCGCTTATGGCCTCCACCGTTACTGGCTTGTCTACGACTACTATGCCTATTCGAAAAACGTCCCCGGGACGCCGCCCGAACTCAAGAATTGGCCACGCGTCACTGTCCAGCTCCCCATCTTCAACGAGCGCTACGTCATTGAGCGCCTCGTCGAAGCCGTCTCGCGATTCGACTACCCGCGGGAGCTGCTCGACGTTCAAGTCCTTGACGATTCCACCGACGAAACTTGCCAGGTTGCCAGCGCTTGCGTCGAGCGCCACGCCGCGCAAGGGATGCCCATCGTTTACATCCACCGCACCAATCGCGAAGGTTATAAAGCCGGCGCCCTCGAGAACGGCCTCAAGACCTCGCAAGGCGAATTCATCGCCATCTTCGACGCAGACTTCATCCCCGAGCCCGATTTCCTCCGCCGCACCATTCCGTATTTTGTCGATCCGGCCAACGGCCCCAAAATCGGCATGGTCCAGACACGCTGGACCTACCTCAACCGCGACTACTCGCTCCTTACCCAGGTTGAAACGATTCTCCTCGACGGCCACTTCGTCGTCGAGCATGGCGCGCGCTCCCGCCGCGGCACTTTTTTCAATTTCAATGGCACCGCAGGCGTCTGGCGGCGCAAGGCCATAGAAGAAGCCGGCGGCTGGGAGCACGACACACTCACTGAAGACACCGATCTTTCCTATCGCGCGCAGCTTAAGGGCTGGAAGTTTCTCTATCTTCCGCAAATCGAATGTGCTTCCGAATTGCCAGTCGATATGAACGGGTTCAAAGCGCAACAAGCTCGCTGGGCCAAAGGCCTGATGCAAACTGCGAAGAAAATTCTCCCGCGTGTGTTGAAATCCGACGCCCCGTGGCACGTCAAAGCCGAAGCCTTCTTCCATCTCACCGCCAACATCAGCTACCCGCTCATGGTTCTTTTTTCCGCGATGCTTCTTCCCGCCATGATTGTCCGTTTCTATCAGGGCTGGTTCCAGATGCTCCTTATCGACCTGCCGCTATTCCTCGCTTCCACGTGCTCCATCTCCAGCTTTTATATCGTGGCGCAACGCGAGCTCCGTCCGAAAAACTGGTGGCGCACTTTTCTGTACATGCCCTTCGTCATGGCCGTTGGCATTGGCATTTCCGTACGCAATGCGCAAGCTGTCCTGGAAGCCATTGTGGGCAAGAAAAGCGAGTTCGCGCGCACGCCCAAATTCAAAATCGAAGGCAAAAAGGGAACATTCGTCGCAAAAAAATACAGGAACAAAGCTGGCTGGATGCCCTACGCCGAAATACTGCTTGGTCTCTATTTCGCCGGCACGATCGTTTACGCCGTTATCAACGAAAATTACGCCACAATTCCCTTTTTACTCCTCTTTGTCTGGGGCTACCTCTACACTGGCCTCATGTCCCTCGGCCAAACCTACTTCGCGCATCTTCGCTTCGGTGTCAACGCCCCGGAAATGCGCCCCGCCGCCTCCGGCGCCCCCGGCTTCTGAGCACTGGCGGCATCGTAGCTCTCCTTCGTCGGCAAGACGCCTTTAACTCGGCTGGCTTTCGCACAACCCGTTTGTGGAGCGCTTTCTTGATTGCTGTTGAGAAGTCTTGTTCTCGACAGCGAATTTCAGGCATCGATATATTAGGCCGGAAGTCTCATGTGGATTTCCAGTCCATGACGGCCGAGCGGAATTGCAATCCTACGCAGAAATGCCCGTTCGTCAGCGGCTCACAGTAAACTACTTTCGCTTGCGCCAGGAGCTCGCCTGAGCTCGAAGCAAGTCGTGGCTGCTCTTCGAGCTGCCATCGTCGTCTCGTTATGATGCGAGCTCCATGGGAACTCACGTTTACTGTCTTCGCCTGATCGGCAAAGAGCAGCTTTTCCGCGATTACAAGGCATACTGGGATTGCCATCGTGACGCGCTTTTCAGTTCTTCCATCCAAGCGCGTTTGAGCGGATATCTCCGAGACGGCCCTTGCCGGTGGCATGGAGTTGTCAGAATTGCCCACCGATTGTCCTCACACCGCCTTCTGAGTCATCCGCTTTTTCTCGTACATGGCTTTGTCCGCTTGCACCATAAGTTCGCCGAGCGTAATGGCGCGCTTGGGATCGAACCGCGCCACACCAACACAGAGAGATAATGCGTAACGCGGTTCTGTTGCACTCGACTTTTTGAGATTCTTCTCTAAACGACGGAGAATGATTTCCTGAGTTTGATTCGAGGTCTCCGATGCCAGTGCAACAAACTCATCCCCACCCAGGCGAGAAAGAATGTCGGAACCACGGAATGATTGCTCCAGAGCGTCTGCTGTCCGAATGAGCGCCAGATCCCCTTCGCGATGACCGTAAGTGTCGTTTATCTTTTTCAGGTTGTCGACGTCACAAAACATTAGCAGGAGACTCTGGCCATTGCGCTGGGCCAGTTTGAGTTGCTGCGTCGCAGCAGCAAAAAAACCGCGCCGGTTGAAGAGACAGGTCAGATCGTCCGTGAGAGCGAGATAACGCAGTTCTCTATCGAGAAGGGCCTGCTTAACCGCGCCCCAGACTGCCGGGTGAGTTGCAACCCTCATAGTCTGGGTGTCGGGGTGGTCTGACTTCAGGAGCTTAGAAATCTCCTCCACTTCCTTCAATATCTGACCAAACTCGGAATCCGCAGCTTGCAAAGCGGAGGAAAGATTTTCCGCGAGGCCGTTTTCTGGAGGGCCATTCTTGCGACCCATGGCTATAATCTTGCGATTGGAGATCTGCTTCGGCAATCCCGTCGTCAAGCGAGTGGCCAGCGAACTATTGTCGGCCTGCAATTCTTGTATGGGCATCACCCCTCCTGCCAGCAAGCGCGGAGAGCGTCCTCACTGGCAAGCACATGGTTCCATTGATCCGGACAGACGGCAAGCGGGTAAGGCCCGCAGTGTTGGTACGGGTGATTCCACTAGTACTTCCGCAAAGCGAGCGTTCGTGAAGCACCAGGCAGTAGAACGGTTCTTCAGGAGATAAGGCTTTAGCTCCCAACTCAGGTATTCACCTGATGCCGTTCGCAGGGGTTCACTTGCTTGAGGAAGCGGGTAAGTCATGGTATTTGTTTCGAATCTGCAGGGGCCCCAGACAATTCGCCGATACGAGCGCGTGCCGTTCAGAGCAAGGAGAATCGATTCATGTCCAGAAGCGAGAACACTTCAAAGGACTCGGGGGCACGGAGCCATCCCGGGGTGGAATTAGGGCCGAGTGAAGCGCCTTCAGAACTTCTTCGCGAACTGGTGGCGCACCTACGTCAGAACCGTACCCAGCTGCGCGAGGAATGGGTGGTGCGAATCACTGAGACGCGCCTGCTTACGGCGATGACCAAGGAAGAGATCTTCGCGGAAGCAACCTCGGTGTACGACAGCTATGTCGAGGCTCTGGAAACCGAAGCATTCGAAGCACTGCAAGCTTACGCGCGCAACCTTTCCGAACGCATCATTCCGCGAGGCGTCGAGACGCACGAAGTCGTTGGTATTGTTCTCCTCCTGCGAGACGTGCTAGCCCGCTCCCTGTTCGCCAAGTACCAGACGGATTTCAAGAAACTGAACCGCATCCTGGATGCGTACGAGCCTGCCGCCAATCGCATTGCGAACACCGTGGCGGTTGGCTTCGTGCAGGAGCGCGAGCGCGTCATCCGCCAGCAACAGGAAGCAATCCGCGAACTCTCCACGCCAGTGCTGCAGGTTCGCGAGCGGTTGTTGATTCTTCCTATCATCGGCGTCATCGACCCGCAGCGCGCCCGGCAATTGACGGAGCAGCTCCTCCGCGGAATCCGCACGAATCGCGCAAAAGTCGTGGTAATCGATATAACCGGTGTGGCGGCAATGGACGTGACAGTTGCGAACCACCTGGTGCAAACCGTGGAAGCTTCGCGGCTCCTGGGCGCCACGGTCATCGTCACGGGCCTTTCGCCGGAGATTGCGCAGACCTTGGTGACGATCGGAGTCGATCTCGGCAAGATGAACACAGTGGGCGACCTGCAGGGCGGTATCGAGCAGGCCGAGAGACTGTTGGGGTACAAAGTGGTTACACTGGCGGAACCGCGCTAAAAGATCGGGAGGAAGCGCCACGTGGAAGTCCCCATTCTGAAACAGGGAGAGGTCCTGATCGCCACCTTTCAGGCGGCTCTCTCGGACGCGGACCTGAACCAACTGCGCATGGGTTTAGTTCAGCAAGTTGTTAAGTTTCGCTCCCGAGCGGTTATCGTCGATGTCACCGCAATGGACGTGATGGACTCGTTCGCCTCGCGGACGCTGCGGGAGATCGCGCATATGATCCGGCTGCGCGGCGCGGAAACGGTTATCGTGGGGATTCAGCCGGAAGTGGCGTTTGCAATGGTTCAGTTGGGACTGACACTGGAAGGCGTTGCCACTGCGCTGGACCTGGAGGAAGGCCTGGCTTACTTGATTCAAAAATTTAAGAACATAGACTGAGAGAGACAAACATTGAGGGCTGGAGAAATCCGGGTAGCCATCAACTCGGACCAAGACATAGTGACAGCCCGTCAGAAAGGCCGCGCTCTCGCAATTGAACTTGGTTTCTCGACGGGAGACGGCACACTCATCGCCACTGCTATTTCCGAGCTTGCGCGCAACATTGTGTCGTATGCCCGCAAGGGCGAAATCACTTTGAAAATAGTCCATGCCTCGAGCCGCCAGGGCATCTCGATCATCGCTTCCGATAGCGGCCCGGGGATTCGGGACATTCGTCAAGCCATGCGAGACGGTTTCTCGACATCCGGAAGCCTCGGCCTAGGGCTGCCCGGAGTGCGGCGCTTGATGGACGAGTTTGAAATTGCCTCCGAACCAGGCCGCGGCACGATCGTGACGGTGAAAAAGTGGAAATTATAAATTTGCCCTTGGTGGAATACGGCGTGGCAAAGTCTATTCTCCCGGGCCAGGGTGAATCGGGCGATCGCCATCTGGTTTGTTGCGCGGGAGATGGAATCCTGATCGCGGCGATAGACGGAATTGGGCACGGGGAAGAAGCTGCCAACGCTGCGGAGGCGGCGATTTCCATTCTCAAAGCGAGCCCGGATGAGCCCGTCATTTCTCTGCTAGAGCGCTGCCATGAGGGCCTTCGCTCAACTCGCGGCGTGGTACTGAGCCTTGCGTCCATCGATCCGAAGCATGGCATGATGACCTGGGTTGGTGTTGGAAATGTTCAAGGAGTCTTGATGCGCGCCGGCGCCAAAAAGGGGAGAGTGGAGGAGGTGCTGCTGCTGCGCGGCGGCGTCGTCGGCTCGCAATTGCCTGCCCTGCAAGCCGCTGTGCTGCCGATTGCAAAGGGGGATACTCTGGTTTTTGTCACAGATGGGATTCGCAGCGAATTTGTGGAGGGTCTTTCCACCCTGGAATCCCCGCAACGGGCCGCGGACAAGATTCTCAAACAGCATAGCCGCGGAAATGACGACGCGCTTGTTTTGGTGCTACGGCTAACAGGGGTTCGTGCATGAAGACGGCAGCCAAACGGAAGACGAAGTTGCCACCAATTTTTGAAGAAGAATATCGTTCAGCGTTGGGTGAATACGCCCGGCGTGGTGGAGAGGCCGCACTGAACAGCGCTTACGACCTGGGGCGCCGCGCCATCAGCGAGAAAAAGAGCCTCATGGAAACGCTGTCGATCGATTCGGCACGTGGCCGGGGAACGAGACTCTTGATTCAGCTTCCGACGGAGGTTTTGAATGCCAATCCGCATCGTGCTAGCTGATGACCATGTGCTCGTGCGCCAAGGCCTGAAGTCCTTGCTCGAGCGCGAAGGATTTCAAGTCGTTGCAGAAGCCTCCGATGGGCAAGAGGCCCTTAGTCATGTGGAGTCGCTGCAGCCCGATATCGCCGTAATGGATATCAGCATGCCCACACTGAATGGACTGAACGCCGCCCGGGAGATCAGCCGTGCTTCTCCAAAGACTAAAACCATTCTGCTCACGCAACATGACGAAAGTCAGTACATCCGCGAAGCGCTGGAAGCAGGTGTGAAGGGGTACGTGCTGAAGAGCCAGGTCGCCAGCGATTTGCTGCTGGCCATCCGGCAGGTTTCGCGTGGCCAGGTTTATCTGAGCCCCGGTGTGTCCAGCGCCGTCATGGAGGCGTATAACTCCAAGTCGGAGACATCCAAGAATCCATTGACGGCGCGGGAGAGACAAGTGCTCCAATTGATAGCCGAAGGGAAATCCACCAAAGACGTCGCATCTTTGCTTGGCATCAGCGTGAAAACAGCCGAATCTCATCGCACGAGGCTGATGCAGAAGCTGGATATTCACGAGACAGCGAGCCTCGTGCTCTACGCCGTCCGTCACGGCATCGTCCAGCCCTGATCTCTCCCAGCAAAAGCTGCATCCTCGCGGATATGCGATGCGTTGTCGGAATCGTAGCGAATCGCGCGGCCGATGATCCGAATTCGCAAATCGCCTGGGTTGGATGTCTCCAGCGGTAGTGCTCTCCCCTTGTCAAACTAGGAGAGCATCCATTAGACTCCTAGTTAGACTAGGAGGCAATTATACGGTGGGCAAAGCCGCGGAACTACTCCCGGGCACACTCGATATGCTGATTCTCAAAACGGTGTCTTTGAAACCGCTGCATGGATACGGTGTCTTGGTACGCATCCGGCAAATCTCAAAGGATGCGCTCGAGATCCCACAGGGATCCTTATATCCGGCCCTCTACCGGTTGGAGCATCACGATCTGATCGCTGGCGAATGGGGTCAGAGCGAGAACAACCGCCGGGCGAAGTACTACACCTTAACAGCCGCGGGGCGTCGCCGCCTGCGCGACGAAACGGCCGGCTGGAACCGGCTAGCGACTGCGATTGCCGCGGCCATGAATACGACATCGGAGGAGGTGTGACATGTTTAAGCGCTTTCGTTCCTTGTTTCGTGTGCTCACTCGGCGGCGCGAGTTCGAAGACGGAATGTCCGAGGAGCTGCGCTTTCACATCGAGCAATATACCGACGACTTGGTGCGCTCCGGTATGTCACGGGAAAAAGCGGCCCGCCACGCACGTATAGAGTTCGGCAGCCTTGACAGTGTCAAAGGGGACTGCCGCGAGGAACGTGGCCTTCACCTGTTTGATGAGTTTTATAGAGAGCTGAGCTATGCCGCCCGATTGCTGCGAAAGACGCCCGGATTCACGGCTACTGCTCTTTTGACCCTCGCCGTTTGTCTCGGTGCCAATCTAACGATTTTTGCCGTGATCGACTCAGTCCTGCTCCGTCCGCTGCCATTCCCCGAGCCCGACCGGCTCATGACGATATTCAATACTTATCCGAAGGCCGGTGTCGAGCGCGACGGCTCCTCGCTGACCAACTACTACGAACGACGTGGTCATCTTCCTGCCTTCACCTCGCTCTCGATCTATCGCTATGGCACCGAGATTGTCGGAGAGCCTGGCTCAACGGAGCGCGAGCAGACCATGCGCGTATCTCCGGATTTTTTCTCTACGCTTGGGCTCGGCCCGGCGATCGGACGCACTTTCACAGAAGAAGAAACCACTTCTGAAACCGATCATGTTGCCATTCTTTCCGACACATTTTGGCGGCAACGATACAACGCGGATCCCCATGTGATCGGAAGGCAGGTTCGTGTAAACGCTGTTCCCAGAACCGTGATCGGCGTGTTGCCTCCCGCCTTCCGCTTTCTCTCCTCCGACGCCCGGTTGTTCCTCCCCCTTGCATCGCGCCCTGAAGATCGCACTCCCTTGCAGCGGCATTCCGGCGGCAACGTCATTCAAATGATTGCCCGGCTTAAACCGGGAGCCACGCTCGCACAAGCCCAGTCTCAGCTTGACGCGCAGAATGCCACATTGGAAGCAGATGACCCCCAGGCCAAAATGATCGCCGATGCGGGCTTCCGTTCCATAGTAGTGTCCTTGCATGCCGACCACGTCGCAGCTATCCGTCCCACTCTACTGCTGTTGCAAGCAGGCGCGATTGCCCTTCTCCTAATCGGCGCAGTCAACCTTGTAAACCTGCTTCTCGTCCGTGCCAGTGGCCGAGTTAAAGAATTAGCCGTTCGCCAGGCGCTGGGCGCAAGTCGGGGATACGTCGTGAGCGAAGTGGTAGTCGAGACCACCTTGCTCACGTTTGTCGGAGGACTACTCGGACTCGCCGTCGGCGCCGGCGGAATCCATCTCCTGCGCGTGTTGGGTGCGGATCGCCTGCCTTTGGGAAGTCGCATCGTCTTCGATGCGCGATTGGCGTTGGTCGCCCTGGTCGCAGCCATCATCATGGGCATCGTGTTCGCAGTGCCCATCGCTTGGTTCAATCTTCGACGGCATCTCGGTAATGCGCTTCAATCGGAGAGCCGGGGCGGCACGAGCGGGCACGGCGCTCAAATCCTGCGTCACAGTTTCATCGTCTCTCAGATTGCCTTGGCATTCATGCTGTTAGCCGGAGCTGGTCTGCTCGGCCTCAGTCTTCAGCGCGTGATGGCCGTCTCTCCGGGCTTCCAGTCCGACCACATCCTCGCTGGGCACATCTTGCTTCCATGGGCAACCTACCCGGACGGAACATCCCGTCTTACATTTGTTGAAAGGTTGATGGACAAAATCGGCCACCTACCGGGAGTGTTGTCCGCAGGCGTGGTCAACAATGTGCCCTTCAGTGGCAACAGCGGTAAAAGCGCCTCCACCGTAATGGGTCACGTTCTCCGCCCAGGCGAATCACCGCGAGGGAACTATTCTTACGGGGTCGCGGGCGACTACTTTCGCGCCATGGGTTTCTCCCTAAAGGCAGGACGATTCCTCACCGCCGCCGATTCACATCGCTCCGGGCGGGTCTGCGTGGTGGATGAAGACTTCGCGCGATTCTACTGGCCCAACGGCAGCGCTATTGGCCAACGTCTGTGGGAAGGCTCCGAAGTGGGGAAAGACGCCGAAGCTTTCACGGTCGTCGGCGTTGTTGGCGGAGTGAAACAAGCGGGGCTCACCGAAGACGAAGCCCAGGGCGCGATTTATTATCCCTATGTCTTCCGTATCAGTGACAGCGTCTTCGTCGCTGTCCGCACGAGCCTTCCACCGGAATCGCTCGGGTTGGCGCTGCAAAAGGTGGTTCGGCAAATCGACCCCGACATACCTGTCAATGACCTCCGGTCGATGGAGACTCGCATTGCCGATAGTCTTGTCGCGCGTCGCTCACCGGCACTGCTGGCTGGCCTCTTCTCGGGGATAGCTCTGCTGCTTACGGCCATCGGCACCTATGGCGTGTTGAGTTATGCCGTGGCACAGCGTCGCCGCGAGATTGGCGTACGGATGGCCTTGGGGGCCCAGCCGGGGCAAATCCGCAGCCAGTTTTTTTCGCTCTCCTTACGCCTTCTCGCCGGGGGAACGCTGTTGGGTGTGCTGGGAACCCTGCTGGCAGGCCGAGCCATGCAGGCGGTGCTCTTCCACGTCCCAGCATTAAACCTGGCAATCCTCGCCGGCGCTGCGGGCGTCACGGGGGTCGTGTGCCTCGCCGCTTGCTTGCTGCCTTCTCAACGTGCCGCGCGGATTTCCCCGATGGAGGCTCTCACGGAGGAATAGAGAGTCTGTTCAACCTTGTACCCGCGCTGATAACGAATACGAGCGAAAATGTAAGGGTTTGACGAATACCTCCGAAGATGTTTGCTCGCGTTTGACTACGGTGTGGAGGATCAGGAATCTAGTTATGCGGTTGCCGGAATCTGACCAGGAGAGGCTGCCATCGAAACGATCAGAGTAGGTCGTTCCTGAGTCACGGCGCATTCGGAAACAATCCACACGGTGGCTCCGGAGCCCCGCGTCTTCTAAATCCTCACAATTCGCCATTATCTTTTTGGGACCACTCCCCCCGTCTTACCCGCCCGCAAGCTAAACTATTCGGACTACATTATTCGGAGAGTTCATGCGGAGCAAGACTTCCGCCGCCCCAATCTTGGCTAGCCACATCCTCCTGGTTCTCGGTTCCCTTGCCGTGCAGGCAAAGTCCACCGAGACGTCTGTACTTTCCCTCCCTCCCAGGCCGCACTATGTTTTCCAACGCGTGGGCGATAACTTCGGCCTGAGCTCTTTGACCCCCTCCTGCATCCTGCAAGACCAGGACGGCTTCATCTGGATTGGCACGCCCGACGGCCTTCTTCGCTTCGACGGCACTCATATCGTGCGCTTCGGCCTCGAGCAGGGCCTGCCCAGCACCAATGTAAACCAGCTTGTTCTGGCTCCTACCGGGCGAATCTGGATTGTCACATCGCGCGGCATTGCCTACATGGAAGGCGGCGCCCTTCATAAACTGCCCCTGGCCAAGACCTATAATTCCTTCCGTCGACCATCCGCTCTGGCACTCGATTCCTGGGGCAAAGTTTATCTCGCCACGGAGGGCGGCCTGCTTCGCGTCGATCCGGATCGTCCCAACGACTTTCGCCTATGGACGCTTTCCGAAGGCCTGCCCAGCCTGGAAACAGAGGCAGTCAGCGTCACTTCGGAAGGCCGCGTGTGGTTCGCCGCAGGACACCGCGTGGGCTGGCTCGATTCGCAGGACCACGTCCACATGTTTCCCGCGCAAAGCGGCTTGCCTCAAGAACAAGTGGTCAGCATCCTCCAGGACTTCGAGAAGATCCTCTGGGTTCGCACCTCCGCCCAGCTTTTTCGCCTGAATCCGGGCTCGACTCATTTTGTCTCCGAACTTCCCGATCTTCCTCCCGCCAACGACTATGGCTTGCCTGCTCTGGACCGCGCCGGCAATCTGATGATTCCCACCGTGGCAGGCCTCTATCGCCGAATCTCCGGCCAGTGGGAAGTCATCGACCAAAGCCGCGGCATGGCTGTCAACGCTACGTTCGCCATCACCGAAGATCGCGAGGGGGCATACTGGATTGGCCTCGGCGGAGCAGGCATCCAACGTTGGATCGGCCGGAAAACTTGGTCGAGCTGGACGCAAGCCGAAGGTCTTTCCGACAACGTGGTCTGGTCCGAAGTGCGGGATTCGCGCAAGCGCCTCTGGATCGGCACCAACAATGGCGTCGCCATGTGGGATCCCCAGGCGGAGCGCTGGCGAACATGGAAACCGAAGAACGGCCTCAATGGCACAGTCGCCCGCGAAATGATCCTCGCTCCCGATGGCGCCGTCTGGGTCCTTTGCTATCCAGGCGGACTCACTCGTTTCGATCCGGCAACTCTCAGCCCAGAAAAAATTTCCACTCCCGAGGCCGTCCCCACCGGCATTCACGTCGGCCCGGACGGGCGCATCTGGATCGCCAATTCTCATTACCTAAAAGCTGCTCGTCTTTCGCAGCGCCCTTTTCATTTCGTGGATGTTCCGTTGCCGCCGGAAATCCACCAAGGCATCGGCCGGTTCGCTTCCAGCGGCGACGGAGTTATATGGGCCGTGGGCAGGGGCGGCCTCTCGCGCTTCGATGGCAAGCAATGGCTGCACTTCTCGACGGCCAACGGTTTGTTGCAAGACGAAGTTGTGGAAGCCGCTGCCGTCAGCCGCGATGAAGTCTGGTTCCGCTACTCCGACGCTCTGGGTCTCAGTTGCCTGCGCCTCGTGGATGGAAAACCGCGGCTCACTCACTATGGCTTGGCGGACGGGCTTCCTTCGCTCGACGTCTACATGCTCGGTGCCGATCACGAAGGCAACGTCTGGGCCGGCGGCGCCTTTGGCCTCACCGAATTTTTCCGCAATGGCCACACTCTGCGCTATACCCGCGCCGATGGCCTCATCTGGAACGACCTAAGCGAGCGCGGCTTCTTCGCCGAAGAAGATGGCACCTTGCTCTTCGGCACGAGCGGCGGCCTCGCTCGCTACAATCCCATCTCTGCTGACGAACGTGTCGAGCTCCCTCCACGTGTGGTCATTACCTCCGCACAACTCGGCTCGCGCGATCGCATCGGCGAGCGCAAACCCGAGGCTCTGCGCAGCGATAATACCTTCCACGTGGACTTCGCGGCTCTCACCTACCGCGACCCAGAAAATGTCCGTTGCTCTTATCGCCTGGCGGGTCTCGAAGCTGAACCTAATGAAACTTCCGGCCGCGAAGCTCGCTATCCCGCGCTTCCGCCCGGCAATTACAGTTTCACTGTCTCCTGCCGCTCCGCCCGCGGTACTCTCAGCTTCCCGGCGGAATTTTCCTTCACCGTGATTCCGGCCTGGTGGCAACGCTGGTACTCGCGCGGCCTCGGCGTTCTTCTCGGCATCTTCGCTCTCTATTTCCTCGTGAGTTACCGTACGCGCAAGCTGCAGAGCGAACGCCTCCGGCTCGAACAAGCCGTCGCCGAACGCAGCGAAGCCCTCGCGCAAGCCAACAAGGAACTCGAGCAAATGTCTCTCACGGATCCCCTCACCGGGGCGCGCAACCGCCGCTTTTTCCAGGCCACCATCGCCAGCGACGTCAGCCAAGCCGTTCGCGCGTACTCCTCGCCCGATCCCACGCGCAGCCGCCGCAATCGCGACATCATTTTCTACCTCATCGACGCCGATCACTTCAAAGAAATCAACGATCGCTTCGGCCACGATGCCGGCGATCAGATGCTCGTCGAATTGACCGCCCGCATCAGCTCCGCGATTCGCTATTCCGACGTCTTGGTCCGCTGGGGCGGAGAAGAATTCCTGGTCGTCTCTCGTTTCTGCGAGCGCAAGGAGGCCGCCACGCTCGCCTCACGCGTTCTCTCCGCAGTCGCCTGCGAACCTTTCAAGATCAAAGGCGCGAGCCTTTCTTTGCACCGCACCGTCTCGATTGGCTGGGCCGCCTTCCCCTGGAACATGGATTCGCCCGTCGACGTCAACTACGAAGAAGTCCTTGCTCTTGCCGACCGCGCTCTCTATAGAGCCAAGAATGCCGGCCGCAACCAGGCCATTGGCGCTCTCCCACCGGAATCCGCCGCCGAGCCCCACACCGCCGTCGCTCATGGCGATTCCGAAGCCCGCGTCTCCGAAATTTTGGCCACGGCACAATTCGTCACCACCTATGGCCTGGAGACCACCTCGATCACCTAACTAGTTTTTTCTCGAGCCTCTCTTTCCGGCGTAAACTCGCTATCTGTGCCAACCTCTCTCGAAGATTTGACGTTTCACAATGGCCCGATCGAGCTTCACGCCGTCGCCGCCGGCCCGCCTGACGGTCCCGTCATCGTCCTCCTCCACGGCTTCCCCGAATTCTGGTATTCCTGGCACCATCAAATCGAGCCTCTCGCCGCCGCCGGCTTCCGCGTCATCGTTCCCGATCAGCGCGGCTACAACACCAGCAGCAAACCGCGTGGCGCTGCCTCCTATGCGCTCTCGCATCTCACGTCCGACGTTCTCGCCATCGCCGATCATCTCGGGCAAGCGCGCATCTTCCTCGCCGGCCACGATTGGGGCGCCGCCGTCGCCTGGAGCGTTGCCCTCCTCCATCCGCAACGTGTCGCCAAGCTCGCCATCCTCAACGTTCCTCATCCCTCCGTCATGCGCCGCTACCTAAAAACAAACCGCCGCCAGCTTCGCCGAAGCTGGTACATGTTCTTCTTCCAATTGCCTTGGCTTCCGGAAGCCGCATTCTCCGCGTTCAACTTCCGACTTGGCGTGAGGTCTCTCGTGCGCTCCAGTCGCCCCGGCACTTTTTCCTCCGAAGCTCTCGCGCTCTATCGCGCCACATGGTCGCAACCCGGCGCTCTCACTGCCATGATCAACTGGTATCGCGCCGCTTTTCGCTACCGCTCCAAATTCACGGACTCGACCGTTCATGTCCCCACGCGCATCTTGTGGGGCGAGCGCGACGCCTTCCTCCTCTCCGAAATGGCCCACGACAGTCTCCGCTACTGCGACAGCGCCGAACTCTACACCTTCGCCAACGCCTCTCACTGGCTCCAGCACGAAGAGCCCGCTCGCGTCTCGGAACTCCTCATCGATTTTTTCCGCGCCTAACCAATCGCTGATTCTCCCCAGCGAAAAAAGTGATACGATTTTCGCCCATGAGCTCAAACTCGAAAAAGCTTCTGGTCGTTTTCACCGTCTTAGTCACACTCGCCGCCACCTCTTGGCGTACCCGCTCGCTCAGCGCAGTCGTCACGGCAAGCGCGCAGCAATCTCCGCGAGACCCCGCTCTGGCCGCTCGAATTGCCCGCATTGAAAACGGCCTCCTCCCCGCCGTGGTCATCAAAGGCCAGGCGCCAGCGCCCATGACCATCGCCGACCGCATGGCGCACTACAAAGTTCCCGGCGTCAGCGTCGCCTTTTTCGACCACGGCCAAATCCTCTGGACCCGCGCTTACGGCCTCGCCGACGTCGCCGCCAAAAAACCTGTCACTCCCGGCACTCTGTTCCAAGCCGCCTCAATCAGCAAACCGGTCGCCGCGCTGGCTGCGCTTCGCCTCGTGCAGGACGGCAAGCTCAACCTCGACGAAGACGTCGATGTCAAGCTCCACACCTGGAAAGTCCCCGAAAATGCTTTCACCGAAAAGGAAAAAGTCACCATCCGCCGCATCCTCAGCCACAGCGCTGGCCTGACGGTCCACGGTTTTCCCGGCTACGCCTCCGACGAACCCATCCCCACCGTCGTGCAAATCCTCAACGGCGAAAAGCCCGCCAACACCGATCCCATCCGCGTCGATGTTGTCCCCGGCACTCTTTGGCGCTATTCCGGCGGCGGTTTCGTCGTCCTTCAAACGCTTCTCTCGGACGTCACCGGAAAGCCCTTCCCGCAAATCATGAGCGAACTCGTTCTCCGTCCCGCCGGAATGACCCACAGCACCTATGAGCAGCCCCTCCCAAAAAATCGCGCCCCTGAGGCCGCTACTCCCTACCGCAGCAAGGGTGAGCCGGTAAAGGGCGGCTCACACACATATCCCGAGATGGCTCCCGCCGGTCTTTGGACCACTCCTTCCGACCTGGCCCACATGGCCATCGAAGTTGAAAATGAATACACGGGAAAATCCTCGAAAATTCTTTCGCAGGACATGGCCCGCCTGATGCTTACCAAACAAATCGGCACCTGGGGGCTCGGCTTCGGCCTCGAATCTACCGGCGGCAAATCCACGTTCGGTCACGGCGGCGCCAATGAAGGCTTCCGCTGCAATATCGAAACCCAAATCGACTCCGGCCAAGGCCTCGCCGTCATGACCAACTCCGATAGCGGCGGCGAATTAACCAACGAAATCTTTCGCTCCGTGGCCAAGGAATATGGCTGGCCCGATTACCATCCCGCCGAACATGTTCTGATCAAAATCAATCCCGCACTTTTCAAACCGTACGCGGGCATCTATGAAGTCCCCGGAGTTGGCAAGTTAACGGTGACCGTGAAAGACACTGGCGCCTACATTCAAGCCGACCCGCTCGGCCCCGAGCCGCAGGAACTCCTCCCCGAATCGCCCACCCAGTTCTTCGTCCTCTCCAGCGACATCACCTTCACCTTCCAAAAAGACGACCAAGGCGCCGTCACCAAGCTAATCGTCCGCGCCGGCCCCCAAACCTTCGAAGCAAAAAAGATCTCCTAGCGTGCCGCTACCAAAAAAGCGTCTGAAACCGTATCCGGGCTTTGCAACACACGCGGCAACATGAGGACTGTGAAAATAAGCAAAATGATAGTATAGATGGAGACCGTCAGAGCCATGACGGTGTCCAGATGGTGTCCACGCAATGAGCGCCCGTTACAACAAACTCTACGAGGAACCCGCCTACGGGCTTTCAGAAACAGCCGTCTATCTCAAGGTTCCTTACACCACTCTTCGCTACTGGCTCACAGGTTTCAGCAAGCGCCCTCCGATCATTGAACCTGTGGCGCTGAATCCCATTCGCCTTTCGTTTTTGAATCTGTTGGAGTGCCACGCTCTCGCCGGAATGCGCAAAATTTACAACCTGAAACTCCCGAAGGTTCGCAGCGCACTTCGGAAGGTGAGCGAGCAATTTCCTCAAAGTCATCCCCTCATCAGCGAAGTGTTTTTAACAGACCGTAAGGACTTGTTCATTGAGCGCATGGGACAGATCGTCAATGTTTCGCGGCAGCAGGATCAATTGAGCTTGGAATTTTACCGCATGCATTTGGAAAGGGTACAAGTTGGCCCAAAGGGTCTCTTCCGTTTCTTCCCCTTTGTCGTCGCACCAAGCTCTTCCGAGCGAAAGACCATCGAAATCAACCCCATGGTCGGATTTGGCAAGCCGGTAATTGCAGGAACAGGCATTTCGACTGCTATAATCGCCTCGCGTTTCAACGCCCGGGAGTCCATCACCACCTTGGCCGAAGAATATGGCTGCACGCCGCAGCAAATCGAAGAAGCCATCCGGTGGGAGCGCGCCATCCCCCTCCCCGTCGCCGCCTGACGACTTCGTCCTTTACCTCGACGAAAATCTCTGCAACTCACGCGCAATCCTCGACACACTGACCAAGCTTGGCGTCCGCTTCGAACGCCATCTCGCTCACTTCGATCGAGGAATTCTCGATGAAGCTTGGTTGCCACTGCCGGGTAGCCACAACCCAGTCAGAGACGAGAAATAAGGGGGACTCAGCAACTGCTCCCGATGATTCGCTCATGTAACAAGGCTACATTTTCTCGTCTGTAGCCGCGACCTAACTCAAACGCGCCACCCTTGCCTGCGGAAGAACTCCACGACATCCATATAAGGGAGCGCCATGTCCACACAAATATCGGGGATCTTCGGCCTAGATAACGTGCCTGAGGGCCTTTCCGCGGTGACGACAGAGAAACCGCGAACTTGAGCCAGGGCAATTACCCAGGGATCACACCCAGAGCGATTTCTTCTCGTGTCTATGATCTTTGGATACCTGCGCATGATCTCTGCGACGCTCGCTTGTATTTGCACATCAATAGAAATGACCATTTCCCTCTGGCTCTCAAACCATTCATGTGCGCCATCGTCTTTGCGTTTCAGTTCGCTGAGAACCTCATCGATGATAAATATCTTTCCAGCGCGAGCCGCACCATCCATACGCTCCCAAATAGAAGGGAATACATCGGGCGGATAATGGCGGACCCACGCGTCCAGAATCGCACTGGTGTCGAGACTAAATGACACTGATTCTTCCTAAGCTTCTTTCAGGATGTCAGCCTGCAGGTCCTTCAAGTGCTTAACTCTGATCTGAAGGTAGTCGCTTACGTCGCTGGCCGTGATCCTCTCGCGATTGAAATTCTCGATCACCAAGTTAGTAAACAACGGACCTGCACTCGACAATGCAATTATATGCGGGGGCGCAAATCCTTCTTCCTCCTGCCTCCTCACTTGCTGTTCTCTGTAAATCCGCAAGAATTCCTTTCTCATTCGCTCGTAGAATGCTTGCGTTGTTAGTTTGAGAGTGAGCAAGCGAACCAGGGCGGCCTCACGGCTGCCGCCGAATTTTCGAGACAGCTCCTGAAGCTCAATGTCACTCCAAACGGGGCTGCCCTTCGGATGCTGACGCACAACCGCGCTGTTCAGCAGTGCGTCCTTTGGAAACAGGACTGCTCCCGCCACTTGGTTACAGAACGCCTCCTCATCGGCATCGTGAAGATCGCAGATCCCGCCGACCGTCAACATGACGTGAACAAGCTCATGAATTAGGGTGAAGATGCGGCCGCGAGGTGCGTCTTTGATGTTAGCCACCACCACAGGCAACGGATGCATGCCGATGGAGAAGCCTCTCGCCTCCGAAAGCTGAATTCCTGTCGCCTGTAACGCCAGCACTCCTGCACGCTCGATGAGAAGCCTCCAATTTTTGAAGGCGTCGTACGCAGAGCTCCATTTAGCCTGATCCTCGATGAGCACTGAAAGGGCTTGGCGTAGTCGGTTAGCGACGACTTCAACGTTCTCGCCAAGGTTGGCTCTTGCATTGAAAACAACCGGCGACTCGTCAAGGCCCTGAAGCAATTCTAAAGCCCATTCACGCCTGTCGAACGCTCTCCGAACTTCGTACGCGAGTTTTGGAGAGCTCTCATAGGTTACGTAGCCGGATGATAGCTGGCGGAAGTCATGCATTACCTCGAATCGTCTGGGCGGTTCCGCTAAGTAGAACGCCGCAAGAGGACGACGATAAACAACGGCCAGTTTACGCAGTTGAGGAACGCTAGGCTTGGAAAGTCCGTTCTCCCACTCGATTAGCTTCTCCGACTTGACGGCTGCTTTATGAGCTGCAATTTCGACAGACATCCCTGCGGATTCCCGGGCCCATATCAGCAAGGACGGTGTCGGAGTAGCCTCTACGCGTTCCATCTGAGTTCCTGTCTCGCCGCGAAGTTGAACTCTACTTCCTGGACGCCCGACTTGCAAATACTGACTGATTGGCCAGGCGCCCCAGGTGTCGCCGGCCGCACCTGGGCCCGTTGATCGCTCCTCGCCCAAGTCCTCTCGGACATCTCTGCCTACTCACTCCTCGACTGCCCTTAAAAATAGTCCCTCAGCCTTAATTTCCGTCTCACTAAACTACAAATTCCCCGCCAACTCCTTCTCACTCCTCGACTTCCACGCGTCTCATTCGAACGATACCACTCCGGTACTATAGCTTGACAGTAATCTGAAACCATGCTACCATTATCTGTGTTTGTCAGCCAAAATCCGCGCCTAGCCGCTTCACTGTTCAGGTCCTGCCCCATAAGTCCTTTCGTTGCCACTCTTACGGAACGCCCGCAACCAACTAAAAACAAAACAACTTTAAGTCTCGTATTTGCCACTCTTACGAGCCGCGTCAAGCATAAGTCTTGTGTTTGCCACTCTTACGAAAAACACCCGGGGTGGGGGTTACATCTTTCAATCCAAAATGGGCTAGCTCAGATTGTCAGGCTTTGCCCCTGGGTTTGCCCGTTCGCCTCGTTCAGCTACAATGCTCGTCCGTTTACTCGCGAGGTGAACAGGTGAGTGGTCTACTCAGAATTCCCAGCGATTCGTGTGCCTCTCGTAGGGGCACGACATGTCGTGCCCTCTTTTCCGTCTTTGTGGCGGCTGTTTGTGCCCTCTTCTCTTCTGCGCCGCTCACCCGTGCCCAGGAGCGCCGCGAGCGCGAACCCAACACCGTGTACACCGCTCGCCGCGCCAAGCTCGCCGCCGAGGTCAACGCTCCGATCCTTCTCTGGGGATTCACCGGCCGCGAAGAATTCTCGCAAAACTACATCTTCGAGCAGGAAGACAACTTCTACTACCTCACCGGCCACAATGAAGAAGGGGCCGGTTTAGTTATCTTTCCGCCCGAGAAAAACAGTGCGGGTGCTGCATCCGGGAACGGCCCTCAGGAAATACTTTTTCTGCCGCCCAAGAATCCCACGAAGGAAAAATGGAATGGCTTTCGGATGTCGCCCGCCGATCCAGGCATCCAGGCGAGCACGGGCTTCGCTTCCGTGCTGCCCTTCCCCGAAATGCGCGCTACTCTCGAAAAGCTCGCGAAAATCTATCCCACGATCTACACCATCCTCCCCTACGAAAAAGAAAACGGCGGCTACCCGCACGAAAAAGCCGTTACCGATTGGATCCGGATGGCGGTCCCGCAAATCACGCTCAAAGACATTCGTTCCAGTATTTTGAGGTTGCGTGAAATCAAATCGCCCGGAGAGATTGCTTTCCTCACGCAGGCCATCGAGCTCTCGCTCGACGCTCACTTAGCGGCGATGCGCATGATGCGCCCCGGGCTCCACGAATACGAAATCGCCGCCAAAATGGTTGAAGTTCATGCCATGGGCGGCTCGGAAGCGGAGGGCTACGCTCCCATTGTCGGCGCCGGACCGAATTCCACCACGCTGCACTACGACAAGCTTTCCCGAAAAATGGAAGACGGCGACATCGTCGTCCTCGATGTTGGCGCGCAATACTCCGGCTACTCCGCCGACATCACGCGCACCCTTCCTGCCAACGGAAAATTCACGCCCCGCCAGCGCGAAATCTATGAAATTGTTCTCGGCGCGCAGAACGCCGCGTTAGCGGCCATCAAGCCCGGTATGGATTTTTGCCAAAAGGGATCCAGGAGTGTCTTCAAAATTGCCTACGATTACATCAACTCCCGCGGCAAGGATCGCCACGGCAAATCGCTGGGCCAGTATTTCATTCACGGCCTCGGCCACGATATCGGCCTCGATGTCCACGATCCCGGCGAGTCTTGCAAACCGCTCGAGCCCGGCATGGTCGTAACCGTCGAGCCGGGCATCTACATTCCTGAGGAAAATCTCGGCGTGCGCATCGAGGACGACATTCTCATCACCGAATCGGGCTACAAATTCCTAAGCGAGCGCCTCCCTCGCAATCCCGATGAAATCGAAAAAATCATGGCTGAAGCCGCCGCCCAGCGCGCCGAAGAACCCCAGAAGGGCAAAGATTAAGGGAACCGAGCCAACGACCATGTGCGATGTCGTCCAAATCGCCCGCAATTTTCTTGCCGTTTCAGTTTTTTCAGGGGAGAATCAAGCTTATGAAGCGCAAAGAAAAGCCTCTAACCATGGACGAAGCCGTCGAGAAACTCGCAGCCATAACGGACAGTTTTCTGTCACAACTCTCACCGGAGGAGCGGGCAAAAAGGTTGCACAATTTTTCGAAGACTATCGCCTCCATAAAAAAGAAGAGGCTCGCCAAATCTTCAGCGCCTCGGCGAACTTCTCCGGGTCGTCGTCGAGCCCGAGCCCGCGGATAGCAACCAGAAATTCCTGTTCGGTTCTGGACGTTAGTGCCACTCGCAAATCTTCCAGATGCTTTCTGCGTTCCTTCAAAGCCTCTGCGTCGCGAGGGCGTCGGCCACGGTTTTTCTCTTCAGCCATGACTTCGCGAATATCGTCGTCTATTGTGCCGTTTGCCATAGCCGAAACACGAAACAATACCGCCCCTGCACTTGCCAATCAACTATATTTGTTTGCTAATCTAATATGGCTAACTGTTGTGGTTTCTCCTTCTTCAGCGGAGAATCAAACTCATGAAGAGCGAAGAAACACCTCTGACTATGGACGACGCAGTTGCCAAGATTGCGGCACTAACGGAAGAGACGTGGTCGCGCTTTTCGCCACAAGAGCAAACCGAACGCCTGCGCAAAGTCACAGAGTTCATTTCGTCCGTGACGGAGAAAGAGCGCTAGCCAATCCCGCAATGCGATTGACCGGCGCGAAGGCCGCCCTTTATACTGTTAATTCGCGTTGGGTGAGAAATTCCGCCCGGCGTGCCTCGAGTCATTCCGCGTGCAGTGCAGGGGCGAAGTTGGGTAGCCCTCCGGAATTTCCGAAATCAGCAAATCTTCCAGGGAGATGTCGGCCGTCCTGCGGTCGCAAAAATAATGAGCAGCGTCAAAGCCACGCAACTCCGCCCCGGCATGGTCATCCAGCACGAGGGCCAGCTTTTCACTGTTTTCAGCGTCGATCATCGCACTCCCGGCAACAAGCGCGGCTCGATGCAGACGCGCATGAAGAATCTTCGCAGCGGCACCATGATCGACTACCGGTTCCGCGCGGAGGAATTCGTCGACCGCGCGATTCTCGACGAAGTCGAGTTTGAATACCTCTACAACGAGGGCGACGAATTTCATTTCATGAACACGAAAACCTACGAACAGATGCAGATGACCCGCGAAGAGCTGGGCGAAACGGTGTACTATCTTATTCCGAACACGACCGTGAAGATCGAATTTTTTGAGGATAAACCAATCGGCGTCGACCTGCCCGACACCATGGAATTGAAAGTTCTCGACACCGAACCGACGCTGCAAAAAGCCACGGCCAGCGCCGTAATGAAGCCGGCCACTCTCGAGACGGGCCTGGTGATTCAAGTTCCGCCCTTCGTAAATTCCGGCGACAGAGTGAAAGTCGATACAACGGAAGCGCGCTACGTCCAGCGCGTCGAGTAATTTCAGAAGGCTTGTTTCGTTTTTGTTTTTCCGCCTCCGCAGCTAATTTCCGCGCGAGCGAAAATTAGAAGAGGCGAAAGAGCCCCGGGCAACTGGGGCTCTTCGTTCTTTGAAAACAATTCTTGTGTTTTGTTTCTTATGCGCTGATTCTTACGCCTTGCCGGCCGCTGATTTTTCACCGGCGGGATGCGCGCCGAACACGCGGTCGAAAATCGCATCGACGTAGCGAAGCTGACGCCCCAGATCGAACGTGCGCGCCAGCGCTTTGGCATCGAGAAACTTCGTGATGCGAATATCCTTGGCCACGCTTTCCTGAAAATTCGTATCCGTTTCCCACGCGGCCATGGCATTTTCCTGCACGGCTTTATACGCGTCGTCGCGCGGCATGCCTTGCTCCACCAGGTCTTGCAGCAACTGCCCGGAGTACACCAGCCCGTGCGTGGATTCGAGATTGCGCAGCATGCGTTCCGGGAAAACGCGCATGTCAGCGACGATCGTGGTCATCTTTGCAAGCATGTAGTCCACGAGAATCGTGGAATCCGGGAGAATGATGCGCTCTACGGAGCTGTGCGAAATGTCTCGCTCGTGCCAGAGCGCCACGTCTTCGAACGCTGCGAGCATGTTCGAACGCACGAGGCGCGCGAGCCCGCAGATTTGCTCGGACATCACGGGATTGCGTTTGTGGGGCATGGCGGAACTGCCGCGCTGCTCGCCGCCAAAAGGCTCTTCCGCTTCGCGAACCTCCGTGCGCTGCAAATGGCGAATTTCCAGAGCGATTTTTTCCAGCGTCGCGGCGATGAGCGCGAGCGAGCTGAGATAATTCGCATGCAGATCCCGCTGGATGACTTGCGACGCGACAGGTGTGACGCTTAGTCCAAGTTTTTTGCAGATGCGCTCTTCCATTTCCGGGCCCAGATGCGAAGCGTTGCCGACGGCGCCGGAAATTTTTCCCACGGCCATCTGCGCCGCCGCATCGCGGAAGCGCGCGATGTTGCGCTGGTTTTCCGAAAACCAGTTGGCTATCTTCAGCCCAAACGTGATTGGCTCGGCATGAACACCGTGGGTACGGCCGATTTGCGGCGTGTTGCGGAATTGGTGCGCGCGCAGGTCGAGGACTTCACCGAACAGAACAAGATCGCGCGCGATGATGTGCGAGGCATCGCGAACCATCAGGGCTTGCGCCGTGTCCACGACATCATTCGAAGTCATGCCGTAGTGCAGCCAGCGCGCGGCGGCGGGATCGCCGATGGATTCGCCGACGTTCATGGTGAACGCGATGACGTCGTGCTTGACCCGCGCTTCGAGTTCGTGAATGCGCGCCACATCCACTTTTGCTCGCTCGCGGATGATCGCAGCTGCGTCTTTCGGCACCAGGCCGGCTTCGGCAAGCGTTTCCGTAGCAGCCAGCTCGACATCAAGCCACTTCGCAAAGCGATTCGCGTCGCTCCAGACATGGCCCATCTTTTCGCGCGTATAACGTGGAATCAAACCCTCTCTCCTTGGGCGTGACGCAAGTCTCGCCCGATCAAACGGGCCCAGGGTTACCAGCTTCAAGGTTACGGAACACGAGCTGCGCTTCTGTTCCCATCATACCGTATCTTGCTCAGCCAAAGGACACGCGGCCAGTGCTTGGGCATCGTACCAAGTGTCCGCTTGTGGGACGATAACGCGCGAAAACGGTCAGTGTCCGGCGCCCGGTCGAGCGGATGCTCCCAGCAAACGCCTGCAATTCAATGGGTTAGTTGCACGACAAAAAGGCCAGCGATCTGCAAACCAGGCTGGGCAGTAGAACGTCTATAGGGTAGGATATAGGCGGTCTATAGCCTAATCGGCGGAGGCGAAATGAGCGAGCGGTATAAGAACCGGATCGAGCTGCTGCAAGGCACACTGGACCTCCTTATTTTGCAAACGCTTCTCTGGGGCCCGCAGCACGGCTACGGGGTCAGCCAGGCGATCCGCGCCAATTCCGGGGACTTGCTGCAGGTTGACGCCGGCTCTTTGTATCCGGCGCTGCACCGGCTCGAAAAGCAAAAATGGATCGGGGCCGATTGGAAGATTTCCGAGAACAAACAGGAAGTGAAAGTGTACCGGCTGACAGCGGCGGGAAGAAAGCAACTCATGAAGGAACGCTCGCGCTGGGAACAGATTTCGGATGCGATCGGCGGCGTTCTAAATCCTGCGAAATAAGAGAGCGCGTCATGAAACTCTGGTGGCTGTGGAGAAAGCGGGAAAGAGAGCTGGAGAAAGAGATCCAGCACCATTTGCAAATGGCTGCAAAGGAGCGCAGAGAACGTGGCGCATCCGCGCGCGATGCGGCAGCCGGGGCGCGGCGGGAATTCGGAAATGTGGAGCTGGTAAAAGAAGTCGCGCGGGATGCGTGGGGCTGGCGCTGGCTTGAAAACCTGTATGAGGACTTGCGGTACGGCCTGCGTGTGCTACGGCAGAGCCCAGCGTTTACGCTAGCCGCGGTCCTTGCGATTGCTTTGGGGGTCGGAATAAATGTTGGCATCTTCTCGGTGCTGAACGGCGTCGCGCTGCGGCTGCTCCCGATTCCTCACGCCGAACAGGTGGTAAGCGTGAACCAGGTCCTCCACGGGCGATTTTCCCGAGAGGTTCACGGCGAAGGCGGGCTGGTTTCCTATCCGGAATACCTGGATTACCGGGACCACAATGGCGTGTTTTCCGGACTGGCCGCCTATGAGCCTTTTGTGGAAGTAACGCTTGCCGGCTCGAGAATGGAGCAACTCTATGGGGCGTTGACTACCTGCAATTTCTTCGACGTGCTGAACGAGCATCCCGCCCAGGGACGCGGCTTTACGGATTCCGATTGCACTGCTCCAGGCGCAAATCCGGTCGTGGTGGTGAGTGATGACTTGTGGCGGCGAAACTTCCGCGCAGACCCTGCTCTGCTGGGCAAAACGATCCTTCTGAACCAGACTTCGTACACGGTCATTGGAATCGCGCCGAGGGCATTCAGCGGTACAGAAATGCTTCCAACCGCGTTCTGGGTGCCCATAACCATGCAAAAGGCGCTGGATGCGGGAGAAGATTACCTGGCCGCCGATAATCTGAGCTGGCTGGCAATGCTCGGACGGGTGCGGCCCGGCGTTTCGCGCAAGCAGGTACGCGCGGACCTGAGCGTGATTGCCGGCCGCATCGACCGACGGTATCCGGGCCGCACAACGTCGTTGGTGATCTCGACGGCAACTTTTTTTGGCAGGCCGGACGAGCGGGAGGTTCTGGTTCCCGTCACTTCCGTGATTCTTACCGCCTTCGGGCTCGTGCTGCTGATAGCCTGCGCGAACGTCAGCAACCTTTTGCTTGCGAGGGCTTCCGTGCGCCACAAGGAGATGGCGCTGCGGCTTTCCATCGGTGCAAGCCGGTGGCGGCTGGTGCGGCAATTGCTTACGGAAAGTCTGCTGCTTTCGCTCGCCGGGGGTGCGCTGGGATCGTTGCTGGCGTTCTGGTCCTTCGCGAGCATCACGCGCCTGGTAGCGTCCGCGCTGCCGCGCGAGGTTTCTGCGCTCACGGTGAATGTTGCGCCGGATATTCAGGTGCTGGCCTACGCGCTGGCGCTGACCATGGTCACTGGAATTGCGTTTGGGCTGATTCCTGCTTTGAAGAGCTCGCGGCTTGACCTGAACACGGCGCTGAAGGGCGACAGCGCGCAATTCAGCTCCGGTAAAAAGAGCGGGCGGTTCGTGCGCAACTCCCTGGTCGGCGCGCAGGTCGCAGTGTGCATGGTCCTGCTCTTGGCGGCGGGATTGTTGCTACGGGGACTGAACCGCGCACAAACCGTCGATCCCGGATTTGACATGAAGAATGTCGTCGTAGCGCTCCTCAATCTGAAAATCCAGGGTTACGACGAAACCCGCGCAACAGCGTATGTGCGAGGCTTGCAAGAGAGCGTCGCGGGCCTCCCCGGCGTGACCGACATCGCGCAAGCGGAATCAGCGCCATTGAGCCATGACAGGAGCGGCGGCGATTTCTTCGTGCCTGGCCGGGACGAGAGGCTAGGAATCGGGTACAACCGAGTTACGCCAGAATACCTTTCGGTTGTCGGCATTCCCATTGTGCGAGGACGCGGGTTTGGTCAGGATGACTGGCGCGGCGCTTCCTCGGTGATCGTGACGGAATCGACGGCGCGCCGCCTGTGGCCCGGCGAAGATCCGCTGGGAAAGACCTTGCGGCAAAGCGGGGTGGGCGAGTATTCGGTGATCGGAGTGGCGAAAGACGCCCAGGTGTCGCAACTCGGCGAGCCGGACACCACCTTTCTCTATTTTCCGGCTGGGCCGCGAGACAATCTGCGCACTTACATGCTGGTGCGCTTCTCCGGAGGTTCTACGCCGATCGCCAAAGGCATTCGCGATGCCATGCAATCGCTGGACCCCAACATGCTGGTTGATGTGGGCAAGCTGGAAGATTACCTGGAAGTCTGGCGCGCGCCTTCGAGGATTGCGAGCGTGCTTGCGGGGTCGCTCGGCGGATTAGCTCTGCTGCTTGCTTCGATTGGCGTATACGGCATGGCGTCGTACAGCGTGAGCCGGTCGGTGCGGGAAATCGGAATTCGCATGGCCCTGGGCGCCAACCCTGCGGAAGTGATGAGACTGGTTTTGCGGCGGGCGATGTGGCCGGTGCTGCTCGGAGGGCTGATCGGTGTCGCGGGGTGCGCAGCGGTGTCCTGGGTGCTATCGAGCCTGCTTTTCGGGCTGGGCGCGCATGACCCCATCGCTTTTATCTCGGTTCCCATGTTTTTGCTGATGGTGGCGCTGGTCGCGAGCTATATCCCGGCGCGGCGGGCGATGCGGGTCGAGCCGGTTGTGGCACTGCGATACGAATGACGAATTGAAGTAGCAGAGCAAATGACCAATGAGGAAGGAACACAGCAGGCCGTAAGCGGAATCCAGCGGCAAGAAAGAGAGCGCGTCATGAAGCAATGGTGGATTTGGCGGAAGCGGGAAAAAGAGCTGGAGAAAGAGATCCAGCACCATTTGCAGATGGCCGCGAAGGAGCGCGGAGAACGTGGCGCAGCGGCGCGTGATGCGGCAGCCGGGGCGCGGCGGGAGTTTGGAAATGTGGAGTTGGTAAAAGACGTGACGCGGGATGCGTGGGGCTGGCGCTGGCTGGAGAATTTGTATGAGGACTTGCGCTATGGATTCAGAACGCTCGGCAAGAGCAAAGGGTTTGCCGCCGTCGCCATCTTAACGCTTGCCTTGGGCATCGGAGCGAACACGGCGATTTTCAGTCTGATTGACGCGGTCCTTCTGCGCGCCATCCCGGTGCGCGATGCCAGCCAGCTCGTTGTTGTTGAATGGCGGGCTCGCAAAGATCCGAGCAATCACAACAACACGTCCTACGGAGATTGCGCGGGCATGCTCGGCAACTCTGCTCAGGGTGATTGTTCGTTTTCCGAGCCGTTCTATAAGGAGATTCGCGCACAGGAAGGAGTCTTCTCGAATCTCGCTGCTTTTGCGGGCGGGGACCGCCTGGACCTGAGCGAGAATGGCGCCGCGAGCACGGTGGATCAGCCTGAGTATGTTTCAGGCAATTATTTTGAGACGCTGGGCGTGCAGCCGGCGCTGGGCCGGCTGATCAACGCGGAAGACGATACCCCGGCCGCTCCGTCGGTGGCCGTTCTGAGTTACAACTACTGGCGGAGCAGATTCGGCGGAGCATCTTCGACGGTAGGCAAAAAGATCCTTCTTAACAAGATTCCTTTCACCATCATCGGTGTGGCCGAACCACGATTTGATTCCCTTTCGCCGGGAAACATGCTTCAGATCTGGATTCCCCTCTCCGCGCTGGCACAGCTGAATCAGCCATGGGACAACCGGGATGTAGATCCCATGAGCTGGTGGCTCGTCATGGTAGGGCGGCTCCATCCGGGCACGACGCGCGCCCAGGCACAAGCTGCCGTGAATATGATCTTCCACAACGAAATGACCGCCGGCGCCAAGCCCATTTTCAAACCGGCAGACGACCCCGCAATTTCCTTGATACCCGTGGAACAAGGGCTTACGGGAAATCGCACGGAAAGTTCAACGCCCCTGTATGTGCTGATGCTGGCGGTGGGAATCGTGTTGCTGATCGCCTGCGCGAACGTCGCTGGGCTAATGCTTGCGCGGGCGACCTCGCGGCAGAAAGAGATGGCGGTGAGGTTCGCCTTAGGCGCATCGCGAGGACGAATCCTGCGGCAGCTTCTGACAGAAAGTTTGATGCTCTCGCTGGCGGGAGGTGCGCTGGGAATTCTAGTGGCTGCATGGTGTGACGCATCGATCGTGACATTCCTGAACTCCGGCGACAACGGCTCGCCGCTCTTCTCCCCAAGCATCGACACGCGCGTATTGGTGTTTACGGCGGCTGTCTCCATTCTGACCGGAATCCTGTTTGGCCTGGCCCCCGCGCTTCGCGGGCTGCGCGTGGATCTTACGCCTGCGCTGAAAGAAGGAGCGGCAAGCGGTTCACAGACGGTTCGCTCGGGGAAGGCGCGGCTGAACGCCGGGAATAGCCTGGTCGTGGCCCAGGTTGCGCTGAGTATCGTCGTACTGGCCGGGGCCGGTTTGCTTGTGCGCACCTTGCAGAACTTGAAGAATCTTGATCCAGGCTTCGACACGCGAAATATCCTCACGTTTAGCCTCGATCCGACCTTGATCGGCTACAAGTCGGCGGACTCTGACAACATTTACAGCGAATTGCGGAGCCGGCTCTCCGCGATGCCGGGCGTAGAAGCAGTGAGTTACTCCTGGACGGCGCTGCTCGGCGGAGGACGCTGGTCGACTAGTTTTCACCTGCGGGGCAAGCCCAAGGACGAGGAATTTGACTCGGACATGCTGCCGGTTGGACCACAGTTCTTCAAGACGATGCGGATACCGTTGCTGGCGGGACGTGAGTTTAGCACAGTGGACTATGCGACGGCGCAGGCGATTGCGGCGGCACAGGCGGCCGAGCGAGCTGCGGCCGTGGCAAAACTGAAGCCCGGCGCCAAGCCCGCGGTAAGCCCGGCCGAGACGGCAGACCTTCCGGCGACACCCGCAATTGTCAACCAGGGTTTTGTACGGAAATACTTCCCCAACGTGAGCGTGGTCGGAGTGCGATTTGGGGAACAGGAAGCCGATCCCGAAAAGGGACAGGAGAAAAGCAGCGGATGGGAGATCGTGGGAGTCGTCGCCGACGCCAAATACGATAAGTTACGCCGCGATGTCCAGCCCACGACGTACATTCCGAACAGCGGCGGTAGCGTGACGTTCGCGCTGCGCACGCAAACCGAACCCGAAAAATTCGTTCCGCAGATTCGTGCCATTGTTAGTCAAATCGACGGCAACTTGCCGGTATACAACGTCAGAACCGTGAGCCAGCAGATTGACCGGCAGATTCTTAAGGAGAGGTTGATCGCCAGGCTGTCAGGATTCTTTGGAGCGCTGGCGCTGTTGCTGGCGTGCATTGGATTGTATGGACTGGTTTCCTACGAAGTGGCGCGGCGCACGCGCGAAATCGGAATCCGCACGGCGCTGGGAGCAGAGAAACGCGAAGTGCTGCGACTGGTGCTCTCCCAAGGGATGCGGCTAACGCTTGTAGGCACAGTCGTTGGAATTGGACTGGCACTGGGACTGACGCGCTATACGAAGGATTTGCTTTACGGGGTGAAGGCGGCCGATCCATTGACGTACATAGCCGTCACCGTCTTGTTAGTGGGCGTGACGCTGGCCGCCAGCTATGTGCCGGCGAGGCGAGCCACGCAGGTTGATCCCGTAGTGGCGCTGCGGCACGAGTGAAAACCCAGGTTCCGTAACTGCGAGAGTTCTCTCCCGCCACATCCCCTGCAGTGCGATGATAGTGCAGGACTTAGGGATGGCGTCCTGCAGGTGCCCTGTCCGCACTTGCGGCCGCGTCATCCCGGGCTGACCTAACCGCAAGCCCCTTTTCCTGTCTAATGATTCGGATGAGCGAAAGCGCCGGCAGCATGCAAGACCGCGAAGCAGCCCAGAACGCGGCCCGAGAGAGCGATGCCATCGCCGTTGAGCGCACGCTCGCCGGCGAGCGCGATGCCTTTCGCGGGCTGGTCGAAAGGCACAGCCAGCAGCTATTCCGTCTGGCGTACCGCATGACGGGAAATGAGCAAGACGCCGAGGAAGTGGTTCAGGAGGCTTTTTTGCGGGCCTACCGGAACCTCGGGCAGTTCGGATCGCGCGCGAATTTTGGGACTTGGGCTTACCGCATCGCGGCGAATTACGCGATTGACCGCATGCGCCAAAAACGCAGCGAGGATGCGCGCCGCAGCACGCCGAGCCGCTTGGCGGAAGAGCACGAGCAGGATCCTTTGGACTTGGCGCTCGATGAGCGGCCGACTCCGGACCGGCTGACGATGAACATCGAGCTGAGGAAAAAAATGGAAGAAGCCCTCAAAGAGTTGAGCTCCTCGGAGCGGACGGCGTTCGTAATGCGCCATTGGGAGGGCTGCGCGATTGAAGAGATCGCCGCAGTGCTGAAATCGACGACGAGCGCGGCGAAAAACACGGTTTTCCGATCGGTGCAGAAATTGCGCCGGGCGCTGGAGCCCTACGTGGGAACGCGGGGCGCGCTGCAAGCAAAAGCGGCGGGAGCGGCGCCGGAGACCAAGGGAACGGAACTATGAAACATCTGACAGAAGAAGAATTGATTGCTTATCGGGAGGGGGAGCCTACGCAACGCCAAGCGATTGCCGAACATTTGACGGGCTGCACGGCCTGCCGCGCTGAACTCGAGCGCATCGAAGCTGTCCTCGCTGCACTGGACAATTTCCCGGTCCCCGAACGTGGACCGGAGTATGGGCGCACGGTGTGGCAACAGATCGCGCCGCGGCTGCCGGAAAAAGCCGGGCGTGGTTGGAGTGCGTGGTTCGAACCGCGCCGTTGGGTAGCCATCGGAGCGATGGCGGCCCTCGTGATGGCCGCGTTTATTGCAGGGCGCTGGACAAAGAAGCCTGACCCCGGAACACCCGCTGCCAGCGTCGCGCAGGTCCGGCAAAGAGTTTTGGTGGTTGCCGTTGGTGACCACCTGGGAAAATCGGAAATGGTGCTGATGGAACTGGCGAACGCCGCGCCGGAAAATCCCGGACAAAAGCAGATCAATATCTCGGCGGAGCAGAAGCGCGCGGAAGATTTGCTGGATGCAAACAGGTTGTACCGCGAGACGGCCAAACAGGAAGGCGATGCGGCGCTGGCCAGCGTGCTGGATGACCTCGAGCGCGTGCTGCTGGATGTGGCGCACAGCCCGGACGAACTCACGCCCGCGAAACTGGAATCGTTGCAAAAGCGCATCGAGGCGCACGGAATTTTGTTCAAAGTTCGAGTGGTTGGCAAGGAATTACAAGAAAAGCAGAAGACGACGAATTCCGCGCCAGCAGCGACGGGATCGGAAAAAAGAGAGAGGAACAAGGCATGAGCACCGGAGTTCGTACAAGCAGAGTGATGACAATTTGGATGATAGCGGCGGCTCTTCTAAGCGCGCCGCGGCCGGCGAGGCCTGCAGCGGCCCACGGCAGCCCGGGCGAATCCGCGGAATCGTGGCAGGAGCAGGACGGCCAGGATCGGGAGCAAGAGGCGCGTGATCGCGCGCAAGAGAAACGCGACCGCGAGGAAGAGGCGCGCGATCGTGAACAGGAGAAGCGCGACCGCGCGCAAGAACGGTTGGAGCGGCTCGACGAGTTTTATGACGAAGGGCGCGAAGCGCTGGATGAAGACCGGTATGACCGGGCCGCCGATAAATTCAGCCAGCTGGTAGAGATGAACGGACCACAGACGGATGCAGCGCTCTATTGGAAAGCCTATGCGGAAAACAAGCTGGGGAAGAGAGACTCAGCGCTGGCGACCATCGCCGACATGAAAAAACGGTTTCCGCAAAGCCGCTGGATCAAGGATGCGGGAGCGCTGGAGATCGAAGTGAAGCAATCGACCGGGCAGCCCGCGCACCCTGAATCTCAACCGGACGAAGAATTGAAGATGCTGGCGATTCAGGGGCTGATGAACAGCGATCCGCAGCGAGCCATGCCGCTTCTCGAAAAAGTGCTGAACGGTCCCGGCACGCCAAAGGAAAAGTCGAAAGCCATGTTCGTACTTGCGCAGAGCGGTTCGGCGCAATCGCGCGAGATTCTGGGACGAATCGCGAAAGGACAGAGCAATCCGGACCTGCAACGCAAGGCCGTCGAATACCTGGGATTATTCGGCGGGCAACAGTCCCGGCAAACGCTTGCGGAAATTTACGCGTCCACGAGCGATCCGTCCGTCAAGCGCGCCATCCTTCGCAGCTACATGATCGGCGGCGACAAGGAACATCTGTTTGCCGCCGCGAAGGGGGAAAAGGATGCGTCGCTGCGCGCCGACGCAATTCGGCAGCTCGGGCTCGTTCACGCACCGGAGGAACTGCGACAGCTTTATGCGGCCGAGACTGCGCCTGAAGTGAAAAAAGGCATTCTGCAGGCATTCTTCCTTTCCGGCGACGCAAAATTCCTGTCGGAGGCGGCGCAGGGAGAGAAGGACCCGGACCTTCGCCGCACGGCGATCCACAACCTGGGCTTGATCGGCTCGGAAGACGCGCGACAGGCGCTGCCCGCAATCTACGCCAAGGAAACCGACCGGGAGAACAAGGAGACGGTGCTCAACGCACTTTTCATTCAAGGAAATGCGCACGCGCTGGTAACCATCGCGCGAAGTGAGAAGGATCCGGAGTTGAAGAAGACGGCCGTCTCAAAGCTTGCGTTGATGAATTCAAAAGAGGGCAACGATTATTTGATGGAGATTCTGCAAAAGTAAGAGAAGTGATTCGTGACTGGTGACTCGTGAGGAGCTGCAAAGGTAGAAGCTGGGGTGAAATGGATATGAAGACGTGGCGCAGTATCTTAATCGGGCAGACGGTTTTGATGGTGGCGCTTCTCGCAGCCGGGACGTTGACGGCAGGACAAACGGCTGAAGCGCCGCAAGTGTTGAACGCGAAAATGGAGACGCGGGCCGTGACCGCCTCTCTTGCGGACACGCTCCACGGCATCGAAGCGCAAGCGGAAATGCCGGAGTGGGTAGGCTACAGCGTTGCCGAAACTGCGGGCGACCGCACGGTATGCTGCGGAAACTACAACGACGGATACGGCAGCTGTGGAACGTGCCGGCTCGA
>Ga0247669_1000168_pt1 | contig 33569 bp, 30 predicted proteins | sample CNK10_metaG_FD_182734 | JGI IMG/M metagenome (GOLD analysis project Ga0247669, IMG submission 182734) | Soil microbial communities from Purdue University Martell Research Forest, Indiana, United States - CNK10 | ecosystem: Environmental > Terrestrial > Soil > Temperate forest > Bulk soil... | reverse complement strand
ACGCCGTGCAGGCCGCGGGTATCGAACGCGTCCGCATCCGCTCCGTGCTCACCTGCGAATCCCGCCGCGGTGTTTGCGCCCTCTGCTATGGACGCAATCTCGCTTCGGGCCGCATGGTCGAACTCGGTGAAGCCGTCGGCGTCATCGCCGCGCAGTCCATCGGCGAACCCGGCACGCAGCTCACCATGCGTACCTTCCACATCGGCGGTACCGCCACCCGCGTTTCCGAGCGTTCCACTCTCGAAGCGCGCAACAATGGCGCCATCAAATTCATCGACCTTAAATACGTCGAAGGCCGTGGCGGCACTTCCATCGCCATGAACCGCTCGGGCCTCATCGCCATCGTCGACGAAAAGGGCCGCGAAAAAGAGCGCTACCACGTTGTCTACGGCGCGCGTCTCCGCGTTGCCGACGGCGACAACGTCACTCACGGTCAGGTCCTCGCCGAATGGGATCCGTTCACGTTCTCCATCCTCACGGAAACGGGCGGCGCCATTCGCTTCGAAGATCTGCGTCCCGGCGTCACCATCGAAGAGCAGGTTGACGAAGTCACCGGCCTTTCGCAGGATGTCGTCACTCTTCCTCCGGGCGATGAAAAGCATCAGCCCGCCATCTTGATTCGCGATAGCTCGGGCAAAACCAAGAAGAAATACCTCATGCCTTCGCGCGCTCACTTGATGGTCAAGGATGGAGACGACGTTCAGCCTGGCGACATCTTGGCCAAGATCCCGCGTGAAACCACCAAGACCAAGGACATCACCGGTGGTCTCCCGCGCGTCGTCGAACTCTTCGAAACCCGCAAGCCCAAGGACCCTGCCGTCATCAGCGAAATCGACGGCGTCGTTCGCTACGGCGAAATCGCCAAGGGCATGCGCAAGATCTACGTAGAAAGCGAAGACGGCAAAACCAGCAAGGAATACTCGATTCCGCGCGGCGTCCACATCAACGTTCAGGAAGGCGAACACGTCAAAGCTGGTGAAGCTTTGATCGACGGGCCGTCCAACCTGCACGACTTGCTGGCCGTCCTCGGCGAGAAATTCACGCAGGCTTATCTCGTCAACGCCATTCAAGAGGTCTACCGCCTCCAGGGCGTCAACATCAACGACAAGCACATCGAAACCATCGTTCGCCAGATGATGCGCTGGGTCAAAGTCGAAGACGTTGGCGACACCAACTTCCTTCTCGAGGAACAAGTGGATAAGTTCCGCTTCCGCGAGGAAAACGATCGCATCATCAGCGAAGGCAGCCGCCCCGCAACGGGCCGTCCGCTCCTCCTTGGTATCACCAAGGCTTCGCTCTCGACCGATTCGTTCATCTCCGCCGCCAGCTTCCAGGAGACGACTCGCGTCCTCACCGAAGCAGCCGTCGCCGGTAAAGTGGACTACCTCCGCGGCCTCAAGGAAAACGTCATCATGGGCCGTCTCATCCCGGCCGGCACGGGCCTCGAGCACTACCGCAGCTTGCAGTTGCTGACGGAAGTGCCCGCACCCCAGCCGATCGAAGACATCCCGGAAGCCGCCGAGCTCACCGCAGAAGAAGCGGCCGCTCTCGACTTCATGGGCAAAGACGCCGACGAAGCCACCGAAGCCGACGCCGCCGCAGAATAACGCGCCGCCGTTGTAGGGCCGGCTTTCTGAAGCCGGCCGCTGATGGGTAATCTATACGTGACCGCTGTAGGGGCCGACTTCCGAGTCGGCCCTTTTTTCTGCGCTGTTCGTGCCCCATCCCGACCCGCCAACTCAAAACTCAAACGGCGTTCCGGTTGCGTCCGGAACGCCGCTTTTCTTTTCCGCCCGCCTCGGCTGGGCGCCCATCTTACGGCACCGCCTGCCTCCACCCTCCGGGATGGCCTTCTCGTAGTCCTCTTTTCCACAGCGGTACCACGACTGCAACGACGCCTGCGCCCACGATCTCTTCCTTATCAACGTCAACGGGGATGCCAGGAAACAGCGTGACCATCATCGGTACTGGGTTTGGTGCCACGCAGGGCAACAGCGAAGTGCGCCTAAATGGATTGCCGACACAAATCGAATTGTGGAGCGACACGTCTACTACTGTAACTATTCCCCCGGGCGCAACTTCTGGTCCAATAACGGTCGCCGTCGCCCCGAGCATGAACTGTAGCAACCCGGCAACATTCAAAGTGCTCCCCTATCCCATGCTGGACCTCGACATTGGGGCAGTTGGCTTGGCCGGGAATGCCACCTACGCGAACGGCACTTATGTCATTTCCGCTGCTGGCCCTTCCATTTACAACACCGCCGACGGCATGCATTTCGTTTACAAACCTCTCTCGGGCAACGGCACCGTCATCGCCCGAGTAGTTGGCGTAACTGGAATGAGAACTGGAACAAGCGGTCGTGCTGGTGTGATGATTCGAGAATCACTGAACGCAAATTCGCGTGAGGGCACGTCTGCTTACTCTACTTGGGATAATCCGACGGGTGCTCCCATCGGAATCTATCTCTATCGGACATCGACCGGTGGGAGCACCTCGTTCGCGAATTCTGGGGCGATAAACGCACCCTATTGGGTAAAGCTAGTTCGAAACGGAAGTATTTTTAGTGCTTTCATTTCGCCAAATGGTACGGCCTGGACACAAGTTGGCGGCAATCAGACCATCAGCATGGCCACCAATGTCTATGTGGGCTTGGCCGTGAGCAGCAACGATAACAACAACAACAGCTTGATCACAGCTACGTTCGATAGTTTTTCCGTACAGTAGCAGACTCGAGAATCCACCCAACGGCGTTGCCGGTCACATTTCGTTTCTTTGCTGGAACGGAATTGACATTGCTGGCCGCCATCGATTCAGACTACTATTTTCTCCCGGTTTGGAGTGTATTCAGGTGCTCAACTTCGTGCCCATTCATGAATCTGTTTCCGTCCGAGACTGCGCCGGGCGATTCTATGCCGCGGCGCGGCGAGCTTCATGAGTAACGCGCGACTCACCGTCATTCAAAGTGCTGTTCTGAATCGCTTGCCCACTCTCGGTCTGCCACCCAAAGCCAAAGCGCTCGATGCGCCATGCGGCGGCATGGCTGCCCTGACTTTGGCACTTCGCGAGCAAGGCTTCGACGCCACCGGCGCAGACATTGATAGCGAAGCCGCGGTAGCTCTTGGCAACGATTTCGTGAAGGCTAATCTCGACGGTGTCCTTCCCTGGCCAGACCAAACCTTCGATCTCGTAATTTCTACCGAAGGGATCGAGCATTTGGAGAATCACTATTCATTTCTCCGCGAGGTCAACCGGGTCCTAAAACCAGGAGGCACATTGGTGTTGACCGCGCCAAACATCACGGCCTTAAGGTCCCGCGTGCGATTTCTTGGCAGTGGATTCTTCGGCCGCGACGCAAGACCACTTAACGAATCGCAGCGCCACCCGCTTCACCACATTGGTCTGGCAACGTTCTCCGAGTTGCGCTACGAACTACGCGTTTCGGGATTCCAGCTCAAGGAAGCCCGTCACACGCATATCAAACCAATTAGCTATCTATATTCTATCTATGTGCCGTGGATTTGGCTTTACACTTTGACGGCCTTGCGGAAAGAAAAAGATCCCCAACAAAGAGAGCGGAACAAGCGCATACGCGCGGCCCTTTTGTCATATTCCCTTCTTTTCGGCGAATGCCTAATGCTGGTCGCCACAAAATCGAGTAGGCGGAATCAGTAGAGAACCAGGGCGATGTACGTTTCGTTCTATACAGGTACGCTTCGGGCACCTCGTTTGGCGCTTCGATTGAGCCTGGCTTATGCTGTCTCTACAATCAAATAAGAGACTCAGGTCGGACGGTGAAGCCAGGGCCGGCTCGATCTGCGCGCTATGCCAGAAAACCGCAAGCCCGATCAGCCGAAGCAAGGCGGCGAATCCGCCGGTTCGACGAAACACGTCAGCATCTCTTCGCGTCTCGAGCAGTTTGAAAAACGCCAGGCGGACCTATGGCGCCTCATTTATCTGATTCTCGTTGTTGTCGTTTCCGCTTTCCTCTGGATTTCCTGGCCCACCCTGCGCAGTTTTGTATACCGCCTTGAAGCGGCCGCGTTTGGTCTTGTGGTGATGGTGATCCTCCTTGGCGTTTACGTCTGGCGCCGCATGCGCGAGATTTCCGAACTTCGCGGCCTCGTTCGCGGCCTGGAGCAACGCGAAGTCACACCCGCGAACGACAAACACCTCGAACAGCTTTTTGGAATGATCAGCCGGTCGCAGCAGGGATATCGCGACTTGATCGATTCCTTCGACGATATCCTGATCGCGCTTTCGCTCGACGGCGAAATTCGTGCCGCCAACCGGCGTTTCACCGAGCTTGTCGGCTTGAACTTTCAGCAAATCATCGGGAAAAAACTCAGTGAGTTTCTTGACGACACCGGCGGACAGAGCACCGCCGACGCCACGGAAGCCATGCCGCGTTTTCTTGAGCGCCGCAACTGGTCCGGTATCGTGCAAGTTCGCTTGAAGAGCCGCAACGCCGTTTTTTATTTCGATTGCGTTGCGCATGCGATGGTGCGCGACGACGTAGTGCACGGAATCACCGTTCTTGCGCGCGATGTGACCGCGCTGCGGCGCAACGAAGCGCGTTTTACCGAACTTTTCGAGTCGCTGCAGGAAGGCATTTATATCGTTACGCCGGAAGACCGGATCGTGGACGCCAATCCTGCGCTCATCCGCATTCTTGGTTACGGATCGAAGGACGAACTGCTCGCACGAAAAGTCACGGACATTTTCACCGACGAAGCGCTGCGAGATATCGTGCGCGCGGAAGTGGATCGCCAGCCGGTCGTCGAAGGCCGCGAAATCACCTTGATTCGCAAGGACGGCCAGCCCATCACGTGTTTGAACACTGCCGCGGCCGTGCGCGACAACGCCGGCAAAATCGTGCGCTACCAGGGCGCGCTGATGGACGTAACGGCGCGGCGAGAAATTGAGCGGCAGTTGCACAAGGAGCAGGAGTTTGCGCGACGGCTTGTGGACAGTTTCCCCGACCTGATTCTGGTCATCGACACGCAAGGCAACTACACTTTCGTCAGCCCGCGCTGCCGCGAAGTTCTCGGCTATGAACTGGACGATACGCACGAGATGCAATTTGGCGGCCGCACGCATCCCGACGATCTTCCCTCTCTGCTTGCGCTGTACGGCGATATTCTTAAAGGCAAACAAAGTTTCAGTTCCCTCGAAGTTCGCGTACGGCACAAACTCGGCGAATGGCGCCGCATCCTTTTCAACTTCAGCCCGCTGTTTGACGAAAGCGGAAAGATTGAAGGCGTGGTTCTTTCCGGACGCGACATTACCGAACTGAAGCGCTTGGGCGAACAGCTTATCCAATCCGAAAAACTTGCCGCGATCGGACAGATGCTTGCCGGCGTCGCGCACGAATTGAACAATCCGCTGACGGCGATTCTCGGCGTAACGGAGCTGGTGCGCGAGCGCGAGGGCCTGGACGATTCGATGAAGCGCCAACTGGACCTGACGCACCGCCAGGCACGGCGGGCGGCGAGAATCGTGCAGAACCTGCTCGAATTTTCACGTCCTTCGCAGACACCGAAAAAACCGGTGGACATCAACAACATCCTTGAGCGCACGCTGCAACTGCACGAGCACTCGTTGCGGCGGAGCGCGGTGGAAGCCATCTTCCAGCCGGTGGAAGGGCTGCCGAACGTGGTCGCTGACCCGAGCCAGCTGATCCAGGTGTTCCTGAATTTGATTATCAATGCGGAGCAGGCGATTCGCGAAGTGCGGGAATCTGGCCGAATTCAGATTCGCGCCGCAAGCTTGAGCAACAAAGTGATGATCACGATTCAGGACGATGGCAGCGGCATCGCGCCGGAAGCGCTGGCAAAAATTTTCGATCCCTTCTATACCACCAAGCGGCCAGGCGGTGGCACGGGACTTGGACTTAGTATTTGCATAGCGATTTTGCGCGAGCATGGCGGAACGATTGAAGCGCAATCGTTGCCGGCGGGCGGCAGCGCGTTTACCGTAGTTTTGCCGGCGGTATCGGCGGAGCAGGCAGAGGCAGCCGCGGAACTTTCTGTACGAGCGGAAGCAGTTCCGGCAGCGCCGAAGCGAGCGCCGGCCACGATCGAGGGGCGGCGCGTTCTGGTGCTCGATGACGAAGAGAGCATTCGCTCATTGCTCGAAGAGGGACTGAGCCTGCACGGATTGCGCGTGAAGTGCGCAGCGTCGGCGGGCGATGCGGCGCAACTGGCGGTCAAGGAGAATTTTGACGTGCTGCTGTGCGACTTGAATCTTGGCGGAATGGGCGGAGCCGGTTCGGGGCGCGAAGCCGCCGCGAATGTGATCAAGGCGTCAGGCGCGAACAAGCCGCTGGTGATTTTCATGACGGGCGAACTTGCCGCGGCGATGGAAGGCTGCGATGGATTTGAAGGCAGCGCGTTTTTGCAGAAGCCGTTCCGTGTTGCGGACGTGCTGAACCTTTTGCGTGAATCGCTAGCCGTTGTGCCCACAGTGAAGTCCTAGCCTTTCGTTCCGTCGAAAATGTGAATGGCGTCTTGATGCGTCAAGAGGGTTTTTGGCTCGGGCCTGGCTTTGGCATGGGCGGAAGCTTTGCTTTCGGTTCGGTCGGTGATATTCAGATGACGAACCGCGAAGGTTGAATTTTGGAAAAGCGAATGGGGCAATCCGGATGGTTATCAAAGGAAAGGAGTTGCGGGAGACAAAACGGATCGTTGCGGAAAAGAAGCGGGTTAGCCAGATTTGAATTTGCGTGGATAGAAGCTAGAGAAGGGTTTTCGGGAAGCAGAACGAGGCCGGAGCGCGGATTTCACTCAGAAGGGCAGCATAGATTTTTGGGACCTCTCAATACCTCCTTATTACTGATATATTAACCAGTACTGGCGCGGAAGTGGTTGAAAGGGTTGGGGATAGAGCGGAGTCATGCGACGAAACAGCCGCGAATAAGGCGACTTGAAAGGAAGGACTAGGCCGATCGCCAGAGCGTTACGAAATATAGCGTCGGGTCCAGCCGGGGGGCTGATGCCTTGCGGTAAGCAAGGGCGTAGTCTAGGGAGAAGGAAACGACTTTTTGAGGGTTAGCATCAGAGGAATAAGACGGGGAAACATGGGACGGACGATTCATACAATTTTGGCGGTGCTGATTCTGTGGATGAGCGGCGAGGCTGTGTTTGCGCAGACGCCGCCGGGGCCGGATACGAGTAAGCCGGTGGAACAGAGTGCCGGGCCGGAAAAGAGCAAACCTGGTTTGCCGGGCGGGGCGCCGAACGGGAAGAAATTGATTTTGAAGGACGGCGATTTTCAGCTGGTGCGGGAGTACACGCGGAATGGAGAGCGGGTGCGGTACTTCAGCCTGGAGCGCGGGGCTTGGGAAGAGATTCCAGCGTCGATGATTGACTGGGTGGCGACGCAGAAGGCGGAAGCGAAGTCCGCGGCACAGGATAAAGCGGAGCTGGAAAAGCTGAAGAAGCAGGAAGATGCGACGCGAACGGATATGGCGCTGGATGTGGATGCGAGCCTGCAGACCTCGTCCGGCGTGTTCTTGCCCTCGGGCGAAGGAATGTTTGCGGTGGAAGGAAAGAAGGCGACGCTGCTCGAACAGGCCGAAGTGCAGGCGAAGCGCGACAAGAAACAGTTATTGAAGCAGATTGCGAGCCCGATACCGATTGTGCCGAGCAAGACGAACATCGAATTGCCAACGGCGCATGCGAAGACGCGACTGGATCCCTCACAACTGGAGTTTTATTTGCGGGAAGCGCCGCCGGACCCGGATCAGCCATCGGCGATTCAGAAGAGCAGCCGGCCGGGAGAGTCCGGCCCGGAGGTGGAGCTGGTGCGGGCGACGCTGAAAGGGAACAAGCGGGTGCTGGAGCAGGTGAAGGCATTGTTCGGCGAAAAATTGGATGAAGCGCGGAATACGGTGCTGCTCCAGAGATGGCAAGTGGCGCCGAATGTGTACCGGTTCACGTTGGGGGAACCCCTGCTGCCGGGAGAGTACGCACTGGCGGAGATTTTGCCGGACGGAATTAATTTATTTGTGTGGGATTTTGGGGTGGACGGTTCGATCGACAAGGTGACGAAGAAGAAGTAGCGGGAATCGGTTGATCGCGGCCGTCGACAAAGAGCGCTTCGAACAACGTGCCAGGCGCAACGGGACTGAAGCCCCTAACCTGCACAAGCATAGGCACGGAGTAGCCGTCAGTTTGAGGCGGAGGTTGCGGCCGGAGTGATTTCCATGCCGGCTTGAGAGACTAGGTTGCGGAGGGCGGCTTCGCCGCCGGCACCGCGTTGTTCGTCGGAGATGTTTCCACCCTTATCGATGACGACGTAGATGGGATAGACCGTGGCTTCGTACATGGCGGCGAGATTGGTGTCTTCCATGAGCACAATCCGGCAAGAACGGGGATGGGCTTCGAGATATTTTTTGACGAGCTTTTTGGGTTCGCCGACGTTGATGGCGAGGACGACTAAACCTTTGTCGCGATATTCCTTGTCGAGTTTGTCCACGTAGTCGGCTTCCGCGACGCAGTATTTGCACCAGGTGGTCCAGAATTCGAGGAGAACCACTTTGCCTTTGATGCTGGCGTTGTTGAATTTCTCGCCGGTTAGGGTGACGGCGTTGAAGCGAGGGGCGGGTTCGTTTGCGGCGGTGGCCGAAAAGAGGAGGATTGCGGAAAGCAGGAGGGCGATGGCAAGCAGGCGGCCGCGTTTGCAAGGGGTAATCACGGGCGGAATCTAGCACAAAGTTAACGCTGGAGGGAGTGGGAAAGTGAAGTCATCCCTATACCGCAAAACCGAAGAGTGCGCCATCGGCCAAGGCAGATTATTAGAGCGGGGAACAACAAAAAAGGCTCTCACGGGTGAGAGCCATAGAAAAAGCTGGTTCAGAGCAGAGCGGTGCGTTGGCGCGGCCGGGTGCAGCCGGTTAGTGACTGCACTTGGGGAACAAAGTCACCAAGACCATGAGATCGGACAAGGTGAAGAGCCAATTGTCGGCATTGCCGGCGGCTTCGGCGGCGCGCGCGATGAAGCCGAGGTGGCGCGTCTTGGCGAACTTGCGGATGTGTTCGACACAGATGCCGGTCAAGCTGGCAACTTCCGAATCGGTGAAGATTTTCTGGCTCGATTTGACGGTAACCATGGCCTTGCTCCTGGACTACTGAGTACTAACCCCTAAATCGTCTGAAAGTCGCGACGGGCGTTAAGCTCTTTCCTGCTCCGTCTGATGCTAACAGGAGCGTAAAAGATGCAGAATTCTCCTGCAATAGTCGTTCCGTTCTACAAGCGCATGAACGAGCGGGCTAGTACTTTTCGGGAGGGATGCAAAAAGGGGCATTTTTGCTTGATTTTCAGGTGTTTTCCGTAATAGGGAGAAGTGAGGCAACTTTTCTCGCAAGGAGAAAAAATATCCTACTTATGCGAAGTTACTACGTGTTTTGGAATAAGTGTTGCCATTTCATGAACTTGTTTCGCATGGCGGAGCTGGTGGCAAGCGATTAATTCGAGCCAGCTGTAGAGATTGAACATGCCGAGGAAGGGATGCGGAAAGCAGTAGGGCGCGAGATTTCGCGATTTTGTTTCGTCGAGGAACGCGAGAGTTCGTTCGCGAACAGTGCGTAGGCTGGCGAGCATGGGATCTTTTTCGGCGAGTAGGGAAGTGTCGACCGGAAGCGGGGAGCGGAAGCGGCGGACGCGGTATTCAGCTAGAAAAAGGGGTAGGCGGAAGCGCTTGGTGAATGGGACGGGGCGCGGCGGGTGGCGGAGGATGCGGTTGGAGTTGGTGAGTATGCTGGATTCGATTTGGCAGAGATGAGCGACGACTTCGGCCGTCGACCAGGCGTCTTTAGAGGGAGGAGTTTGCCAGAAGTTGGAAGGGATGGTGTCCGCGACGGTCAGAAAACGGGATTGGGCGGTTATGAGTTTGGCGCGGATGGAGTCGAGGTTGGGCATGTTGTGTTAACCCAATGACGGGGAGGTCGTAGTCTACACCGCAGGGGCACGATATATCGTGCCCCTGCTTTTTAGAGGGAGGCGCCGCCGGCTTGTTCGAAAGCTTGGGCGAGCTGGAGGACACGAGCTTCGCCGAACGCGGGGCCGAAGATCTGGAGGCCGACGGGCAGGTTTTCCTGGGGAGTTTTGCCGCAGGGGACGGAGATGCCCGGCACGCCTGCTAGCGAACCTGTCACGGTGTATATGTCGGCCAGATACATTTGAAGCGGGTCGTTGGTTTTTTCGCCGAGTTTGAAGGCGGGAATGGGCGAAGTGGGGGTGACGATGGCGTCGACTTTGGTGAAGGCGTCGCGGAAATCCTGGGCGATAAGGGAGCGGACTTTCTGGCCTTTGAGGTAGTAGGCGTCGTAATAACCAGCGGAGAGGACGTAGGTCCCGAGAACGACGCGGCGTTTCACTTCGGGGCCGAAGCCGGCGCCGCGGGTTTTGCGGTACATACCGATGAGGGTGGGATCGTCGGCGCGGAGGCCGTAGCGGACGCCATCGTAGCGGGCGAGGTTGGAAGAGGCTTCGGCGGTGGCAATGATGTAGTACGTGGCGATGGCGTAGTCGGTGTGAGGCATGCGGATGTCGACAAGTTCGCAGCCGAGAGATTTGAGGAGGGCGATGCCGGCTTCGACTTTGGCGCGGACGCCGGAGTGCATGCCTTCCGCGAAATAGTCTTTGGGGATGCCGATGCGGAGACCTTTGACGGATTTTTCGGCTTCGCCGATGTAGTCGGGAACCAGAGCAGTCGTGGAGGTGGAATCTCTTGGATCGCGGCCGGCGATGGTTTGGAGGATGGCGGCGACGTCTTTCACGTTGGTGGCGAAGGGGCCGATGCGGTCGAGCGAAGAGGCGAAGGCGATGAGTCCGTAGCGGGAGACTCGGCCGTAGCTGCCCATCATGGCAGGGATTCCGCAGAGGGCGCCGGGCTGGCGGATGGAACCGCCGGTGTCTGTGCCGAGCGATGCGACGGCGAGGCCAGCGGCGACGACTGCTGCTGAACCGCCGCTCGAGCCGCCCGGGACGCGGTCGAGCGCGATGGGATTTTTGACGGGGCCGTAGGCGGAGTTTTCGTTGGAGCTGCCCATGGCGAATTCGTCGCAATTGGTTTTGCCGAGGAGGACGGCACCGGCAGCTTCGAGGCGTTCGACGGCGGTCGCGTCGTAGGCGGGGTAATGATTTTCTAGGATTTTGGAGCCGCAGGTGGTGCGGATGCCGCGCGTGGAGAGGACGTCTTTGATGGCGATGGGGACTCCGGCTAGGGTGGGGAGCGGTTTGCCCGCGGCGATTAGGGTGTCGATTTTGTCGGCTTGGGCGTAGGCGCGTTCGGGCGAAACAGTGAGGTAGGCGTTGAGCGTGGGATTTTGCGCGTCGATGCGGGTGAAGAAGTCGGCGGCGAGTTCACGCGCGGAGAGTGTCTTGGCGGCGAGGGCGTCGCGGACGGAGGAGATTGTCCATGAATCTGACATTTACGACCTTTCTTACACCGCAGGGCACGATATTTCGTGCCCCTACTCTTTTGCGTCATCCATCTTGCCGCGAACGGGCCGCTTCAGAAGAGCGGCCTCGACAGCGGCAGGAAAAAGCACCGGTCTAAAGACCGGCCACTACAAAAGCGAAGATTCGCCGGCAAGGTTCCGGCGTTACAAAATGACCTCAGCGCTCGATCACTTTCGGGACGCGGAAGAAGGGCGGCTCGGGATCGGGCGCGTGTTTCAGAACGTCGGCGGCGACGGTGCTGCGGACGTGGATGTCTTCGCGGAGGGTGGCGTCGGCGGTTTGGTCGTCGGTGAGGACTTGCGTCATGGGCGCGACATTGGTGGTGTCGAGTTCGTTGAGTTTACCGATGTATTCGAGGATTTCGTCAATTTGCGCGCGATAGGTTTCGAGCTCGGTTTCGGACAGTTCGAGATAGGCGAGGTCGGCGACGCGGATGACGTCTTGGCGGGTGATTTTCATGTCTTGGGCCGAACTTGGAGCGGTCCGGAAGCAAGAATTTTAGCACAGCCTATCCGGGGTTTATTGCGCGGGCTTCGGTGTCGCAGGTCTGTCGCGGTTCGCAACAGCATGCAGAAGAGTCTCATTGGTAAAAACTAGAATGAAAACCTTTCCGTCGACACCACCCCATGTTGCGGTCCAATCACTGTCCCACGAAATTCGATGGAAGGGTTTGCTCGATATCGCGGTATCACCGCCAGAAAGCTGTTCAAGTTTCCGGTCGGACTGTCCGAGATGAAATTCTCCGAAAGTGACGTTTGGAAATTCTCCGAGCCCCGGGCTCGAGATGATGAGGGCGGCGGGACGTGCATCGGTCGGAATATCTTGATTTGGAGGCGTCAGGAAAGAAGCCCAAATCGCGCAGCGTTCTTTGCCACAAATCCATCCGAGCTCGGTTGTATGGAAGGCTCCAGAAAGCTTGCGACTTGGCGTGTTGAGCCGTTGCTCCAGCGCGGCAAGCGTCAGGTCTGAAGGATTAAGGTCGACTTTGCCCAAAGACGACATTTTGCCCGTCAGTTCTTGTTCGTCCAAGAGAAACGGTTCTAACTCTCCTAAAGCTCCTCTCCGGATTCGCCAAGTCTCGAACCGAAGATAAATAGGAATTGCGATCGCAATCCCTAGTACGACCGCAACGTACAAGATGATTCTTTTTCTCATGGCTCAGATGTCACATGAGTCTAGCGAGAGTCCACCGAAATCGGCATAGGTTTGCGGGGGTATTTGGCGGAGATGTAGTTGTCGACAAGGGATTTGAATGCGACGGCGAGTTCGTCGTAGGTGCCTTCGAGGGTGACGTCTTTTTTGCCGTCGATGTAGACGGGGCAGCGGGGGGCTTCGCCGGTGCCGGGAAGACTGATGCCGATGTTGGCGGCTTTGGATTCACCGGGACCGTTGACGATGCAGCCCATGACGGCGAGGGTCATGGTTTCTACGCCGTCGTATTGGAGCTTCCAGGTGGGCATCATTTCGCGGATGTAAGCTTGGGTGCGTTCGGCGAGTTCCTGAAACGTGGTGCTGGTGGTGCGGCCGCAGCCGGGGCAGGCGGTGACACTCGGAGAAAACGACCGCAGGCCGAGCGCCTGGAGAACTTCGCAACATGCGTACACTTCTTCGCGGCGATCGCCTCCGGGGCGCGGGGTGAGCGAAATGCGAATGGTGTCGCCAATGCCGTCATAGAGAAGAATTCCGAGGGAGGCAGCAGACCAGATCTGACCTTTCATGCCCATGCCTGCTTCGGTGAGGCCGAGATGCAAGGGCTGTTCGGTTTTGCCGCTGAGATCGCGGTAGACGGTGATGAGATCGCGCGGGCGGGACGTTTTGCAGGAAATAATAATTTGGTCGTGGCGGAGGCCGGACTCGAGCGCGAGTTCCGTGGATTGCAGCGCGGACAGGACCATGCACTCGTTGATGATGTCTTCGGATTCTTTGCCGAGATTTTTGTCGGTGTTTTCCTGCATTTTGGCCATGACGAGCTCTTGATTTAGTGAGCCGCCATTGACACCAATGCGGACGGGTTTGCCGTTTTCCACGGCGATTTTGCAGATGGTGGAGAATTGCTCATCGCGGCGCTGGCCAGCGCCGACGTTGCCGGGATTGATGCGGTATTTGTCGAGCGATTTGGCGCAGTCAGGATATTTGGTGAGGAGAACGTGGCCGTTGTAATGGAAGTCGCCGATAATGGGAACGTTGCAGCCAGCGGCAAGAAGGCGTTTCTTGATTTCTGGAACGGCGGCCGCGGCTTCGGGGACGTTGACGGTCCAGCGAACGATTTCGGAGCCGGCTTCGGCGAGGTCGAGCGTTTGCTTGAGCGTGGATTCGATGTCGGCGGTGTCCGTGTTGGTCATGGACTGGACGACGATGGGCGCGCCGCCGCCGACCTGGACGTGGCCGACCTTTACGCCGTAGGTTTTGCGGCGCGGGTGGCGCGAGCCGGCGGAATCGAACCCTGCAATTTGCGTAAGCGTGGCCATTTACCCTAATAGTCTAGCAAACTTCCGTTTCCCGAGACGGGCGGGTACGCCTAGCGCCACGCGGCCAGAATCGCGGACATCACGAGATAGGAAACGAGTTGATAGCCGGTGTTGATGCCGAAGAGCTTCATGGACTGTTTGGAGAAGAGCGCACCGGTCAGTTGAACGGTGGCGACAAAACCCAGCCAGACATGGAGTCCGACGAGCAGGCCGAGCTCGATCGATTGAACGCGCATTTCGTGAAGAAAGAGCGCAAGGATGAATGCCGAAACAAAGCCGGCGAGCAGTGAGGCAAGATATGCGGTACCGGCGCTTTTGCGCATCTGTTCGGCTTTCGACTTGTCATTCGGGTCGTAGCCCATCTCGCGCATCCATGGCTTGGCGAAGAGAATCGGCGAATACCACAGAAATCCTACAACCATAGTGGACAGTCCGGCGACGAAGATAGCGAGGAGATTGAGACTGTGCATATGCATGGCTGGCTCCTTGATTGACCTGTAACGGTAGATGAGGGAAGACGGTTCGGCGAATCGTACGCGGATTTCGGGGGGAAGCAAGGAGAAAGTGACGGAGTCAGATTCGGATTTAGAATCGAGGCGATTGCTTTACGGATGCGGGATGGTCGTGCTGGAGCTGGCGCTGATAATCCGTCGCGTCGAAGTGGCCGAGGGAGTCTTCGATTAAGCCGCCTTCGTTGAAGAGCCATTCTTCGTAGCCGCTGATGCAGACTTTTTTGCCGGTGCCGCTGTTGGTGCCTTCCAGTGTCCAGTGGTATTCGACGCGGGGGCCGCGCGAGATTACATCGTTCATGGAAATCTTGAGGTCGGGGAAAGCGGTCATGAAGCTGCGAGCGGCTTCGGTGAGGGCGGAGCGGCCGACGCTTGGAGCGGCGTCGTTGATTTTGAGCGAACCATTTGTAGAGAAAAACGAAGCGACAGCTTCGGGATTCTGGCTGCACCAGGCGGCAGTGTAGCGCGTCGCAAAATCCCGAAGTTGCGCTAAAGGAAGGGGCATTGATTATCAGGGTCTAGGAGTTGGCCCGGCGAGCATGCCACCATCGAGAACGATTTCGTGTCCGGTCATGAAGGAAGATTTCTCTGAGCACATCCAGAGAACGGCTTCGGCGATTTCAACGGGCTTACCGAACCGGCCAAGAGGGTGCAAGGCGAGCATAGCTTTGTTAACGGCGGGGTCGCCGCCGAACGCTCGATCGGCCATGGGCGTTTCGATGACCGCTGGACAAACCGCGTTTACGCGAATGCCTTGCGGAGCGTATTCGAGTGCGGCTGTCTTGGTGAGGCCAAGGACGCCATGTTTGCTCGCGATGTAAACACCCATACCTGCCGCGCCAATTAATCCGGCGACGGAGGACATGTTAACAATTGCTCCGCCACCACCTTGCTTCAGCATTTGTTGAACTTCGAATTTCAAGCACAGCCAGAGGCCTTTCAGGTTGATGTTGTGAACGTAATCCCAGTTTTCTTCGGTTTGGTCGATGAGAGGCATCAATTGTCCTTCGACACCTGCATTGTTGAAAGCGATGTCGAGGCGGCCGAATTTTTCGACGGTTTTCTGAACAATGGATTGCACGTCGGAAGCCTTCGAAACGTCGGATTTGAGGAAGAGACCGTCGCCGCCAGCGGCGCGGACGAGATTGAGAGTTTCGTTGCCTTCGGTTTCGCGCCGCCCGGTGAAAACAACTTTCGCGCCGTGCTTTGCGAAGAGGACGGCGGTGTCTCGGCCGATGCCGGTGGTGCCGCCGGTGATGAGAGCTACTTTGTTTTCGAGATCCTTGCTCATGATTTTGTCCTGTATGGAGATTGTGAGTACGGAACTCTAGCAGTAAGTGCGCGGAAAATGCACAGCCATTTCGATGCAGGACGCGCGGGAAAGAGTACATGGAAAGGTTCGAAGGGCAAAGGCGAGCGGAATCGGGTTCGTGATTTGCGGCCGAACGGATTCATGCAGAAAGCGATGTTGGCTTTGGGAATGCCTGCATGGCAAGTCACGGCGTTGATCGCGCTGCAGGATTACTACGTAAATGGGACGAGCGGCGGCCGTAGATGGCGTAGACGAGAAAGTGCTGGGAAAGCCGGCGAGGACGATGGATGCATTCTTGACGGAGTACGCAAACGAGTTTCGCGGGCAAGCGGCAAGAGCCTGAGAGAGATGGTGGAGCGATGGGCGCGTCCAGAGGCGCCGCATCCGGCGTAATTGTTTCGGATTTTTAACACTGCAGAAGAGTTCCGGGCTCGAAAGCTGCCCGGGCCCTCATTCGTTTGTTTCTTCCAGAGAGACAGCCAATTTGGACAGCGATTCCAGCTCTGAGCGGAGTGCTTTCCACTGGTCTTCACCAACCTGGTCCACGAAGCGCTGCTGGATTTTTCGCCACAAAGGGATGGCCAGGGCGAGAGCTTTTTCTCCGGCAACCGTCAAATGGAGAAAGCGCTGCCGCATGGCACCTCGGGGTGAGACTGTCAACAAACCTTGCTCACGAAGCAAACTGAGATTCCGCGTGAGGGTTGTGGCGTCCATAACGAGGATTTCCGAGATCTTGCCAATAGAAACCGGCTGATTCTTGGCTACGGCAATGAGGATCGTGAACTGAGTGGAGCGGATACCGGAATCTTTGAGGGCTCGGTCAAATAAGGCGGTCATGGCACGGGCGGCGCGACGGAAATTGAAGGAAGCGCAGGAACCGGTTCCAGTCAGGTCGAGATCGGCAAGAGTTAGGGGCATAAATCGCTTGACTTGTATATACAAATCAAGATATAAGAATCGGTTAAGGAAGTCAACCGGGACCCTCCGCCCTGTGGAAACGGTCCCGACCGTGGTGGTTCCAAAGCGAGTGCGTCTGGACTTCGATCCAGGTGGGCACAAATGAGTACAGAGATGACAGGCATGCAAACGCTAGTGGGGCGGAGCTTTGTCCCGCAAGCGGTACAAGAGGGGCCGAGGTTTTTGAGTTTCGGAAACTTTACGGTCGACCTGAAGCGCGAAGAGTTGTTCAAGGATGGCGCGCGAATCAAGTTGCCCGGGAAAGTTTACCAGACGCTTTTGGCGCTGCTGGCTCGCCCAGGGGAGGTGGTCAGCCGGGAAGATTTGCGGCAACGGCTGTGGCCAGAGGGGACGCACGTCAATTACGACGCAAACGTAAATACGACGGTGAACAAGTTGCGGCTGGCGCTAGGCGATTGCCCTGATGCTCCGATCTTTGTCGAGACGATTCCGAGGCAGGGATACAGTTTTGTGGGTAAAGTGGCGACCGGTGTGCCGAGCGTCGTGTCACGGCGGGAGATTAGCGGCGGCTTGAGCGAGGGTTCAGCCTCCGTTGCGGCTCAGGCGACGGCAGAGGGCGTGGACCGGAAATCGTTGCAGGTTTCAAAATGGTTCGTGGCAGGCGTTGTAGCGCTGGTATTGTCGGGCATGTTGTTCGGCGCCGCCGCTGTGATGTATATCCACCGGTAGTCCCCGCTTGAGAAGTGTGGCAGCTGGGCCGCAAGGTCTTGCCGCATGCGGCTGGCAAACAAACACCTTAAAAGTAGCGTTGGACGAAAACTGTCCTTTCGGGCAGGTGCTTAGCTACGCCGGCGGGACTATCCTACGAGGAGCGTACGGTACGCGCGTGCACGTCGAAGGATAGATGTGTGGCGCAGCGGTAACCCCAACTCGACCGAGACCTGCGCGAAAAGGAAGGCGTCATGTTTGGGGAGCGCGTTCGCGACAGGGTAGCGGGCAAGATTCGTCCGCGGCCATTGTTTCTTTCTTATTGCAGCGCCGTATTTGTGTTTGCCGCGCTGGTCGCGGGATGCGGCGGCGGCGCGACGACCACAACCCCTCCACAGCCTGTACAAACTCCGACCATAACGAGTTTCAGCCCGACGAGTGGAACAGTTGGAACTTCTATTTCCGTAACAGGAACGAATTTGAATGGAGCGACTTCGGTTTCGATCGGGGGCGTGGCGGCGGGCACTTTTTCGGTTGTTAGCCCGACCAGCGTGACGGTGACGGTGCCGGCGAGCGCCGTGACCGGCAAGATTGCGATTGCGACGCCGCGGGGTTCGGCGACTTCAGCAGGAAATTTTACAGTGAGTGCCGCGGCACCGACGATTGCAACTGTTTCACCGACCAGCGGGCAAGTCGGAACGAGCGTGGCTCTGACGGGAACGAATTTTGCGGGCGCGACGAGCGTGAAGTTTAATGGCACGACCGCGACTTTTAGCGTGACCGACGCGAGCCACATTTCGACGACGGTTCCGAATGGAGCGACGAGCGGGACGATCAGCGTGACGACTCCGGGCGGAACCGCGACGAGTTCGGGTTCGTTTACCGTGACTACTTCCTCGAGCGGACTGGATTTGACGATCGACGGCCTGTACATTACGCAATCGACGCAGAATTATCCGGCGCATGATGTGAAGCTAATTTCCGGACGGAGCACGTGGGTGCGCGTGTTTGTGCTCGCGAATCAGGCGAACACGGCGGCGCCGCAAGTGAAGGTGAGTTTTGTGAACGGCAGTACGACGAATACGCTGACGATTGCGGCGCCAGGAAGTTCGGTGCCGACGAGCATTGACACGTCGATTGCGAATGCGTCGTGGAACATGGCCGTGCCGGCGGCGTGGATCACGGCGGGAACGACGGTGAGCGCCGACGTCGATCCGACGAACCAGATCGCGGAGTCGAACAAGAGCAACAATCATTTTTCGTACGGTGCGTTGGCGATGTCTTCCGTACATCAGTGGAAGATCACGCTGATACCGATCCATACGGCGGATGGACGGACAGGGACGGTGGAGACTTCGACGCGGACAAAAACAGATTTGGTCGATCCGGCCAAGAGGTTGTATCCAGTGCCCGACAGCGTGGATGTGGTGGTGGGAGCGCTGTTTAACTCGTCGGCGCCGACGCCGTTAAAAAGTGACGGGACGAATTGGAATACTGTGTTGAGCGATCTATTGGCGAAGCGAACGGCGGACGGCGTGACGGATCGCAATTATTTTGGTTTTGTGAATGTGAGCTACAGCAGCGGTGTGGCGGGACTTGGATATATTAGCGGCCCGGCGGCGATTGGATGGGACGCGAATCAGGCGGCGTGGATCCTTGCGCACGAAGAGGGACACAATTTTGGGCGGCAACATAGTCCGTGCGGCGGCGCAAGCAATCCGGATCCGAACTATCCGTATCCGGGCGGAACGATTGGCGTACCGGGATGGGATGTATTTGCGACGAGCGGAAACCTGAAGCCGGCGACGGATACAGACATCATGGGGTATTGCAGCAACCAATGGATCGCCGACTACGTTTATAAGGCGGTGTTGAGTTTTCGCGCGGCGCAGGGAACCAGTTTTGACATTCAGGCGGATGTGGCGAACGGTCCCGCAAATGCAGGACCGACGGAAGGTTTGCTTGTTTGGGGCCGGCTGGAAGGCGGACGGGTGATTCTGGAACCTCTGTTTCGCGTAGCCGCGACAGGCGCGACGGTTCAGGCAGGACCGTACACATGGGAGGCAAAAGACCCGCAGGGTCGCGTGTTGAAGAGTATGCCGTTCCAGACATACGAGATCGCGGATCTGCCGAATGATGAGCCGCAGCATTTCGCGTTTGTTGTGCCGATGGACGCGGCGACGATGGACACGCTGGATTCGGTGCGCATCGTAAAAGGCCCAAGTGAGCTCGCGATGCAGAAGGCCAAGAGCGCTGCGCAGTTGCAAGCCGCGATGAACATTTTCCGGGTGTCTGACTTGCCGGGACGCCGAGCGGAGATTCATTGGGATGCGGTTGCGCATCCGGTGGTGATGCTGCGAGACGCGAAAACCGGAGAAGTGCGCGGATTTTTGCGCGGCGGCGATGCCACGATTGACGATGTGCCGGACAGTTTGGAGCTTCAGCTATCCGACGGCGTGAAGAGCCGTGCGGTACTGCGAAACCGGCCGAATCAAGAATAGGGCGTTCGCCAGGTTCGCTCTGTTCAGTTGATTTTCTTGCGCCAAATCTTCTGTCACGATCACTCCGCTACGCGGAGGTCGGGATGAGACGCAATTTAAACCTGGGCCGTTAAGACGCGGCGGACTGGGCCTGGATGTTGCCGCGAAGGCCGAGGGCGTCGGCTTTGCCGCGCATGGCTTCGATGCAGAAGGCGATGTGCTCTTCGAGAGGTATGCCGATCTCTTCGGCGCCTTTGGTGACGTCTTCGCGGCTAACGCCGCGGGCGAACGCTTTGTCCTTCATGCGTTTCTTGACGGAACTTGCTTCCAGATCCAAAACACTTTTCGATGGTCGCACGTAAGAGCAGGCGGTAATGAAGCCGGCGAGTTCGTCGCAGGCGAACAGCGTTTTCTCCAGCGGTGTATCGCGTGTGACGCCAGTGTAATCGGCGTGGGAGAGGATGGCGCGGACGATTTCATCGGAGTAGCCACGCTCGCGCAGGATTTTTGCGCCTTCGGCTGGATGTTCGCGGTCGGCGGAGTGGTCGTTATTGGGCCAGCGTTCGTAATCGAAATCGTGGAGAAGAGCGGCGAGGCCCCAGGTTTCTTCATCAGCGCCGTTTTTGCGAGCGTAGGCGCGAACGCACGCTTCGACGGCGAGCATATGTTTCTGAAGCGATTCCGATTGCGTGAATTCGCAGAGCAGGGACCAGGCTTCTTCTCGGGTCGGCATAAGAGTCTCCCAGGGAAAGCGATAGTGTAGCGCGGAAGGCTTCCTGAAAAAACTTGAAGGGGCGATGCCGGGAAGATTCCGTTTGCCATATTGGACGGAGCGAAACCGCGCGAAACAACGAACCCACCCGGTCGCAAGTAATCTGTGATCCGAGTGGGTTCTGCGCCCTAGCTGCTATCCGTTTTGTTTACCTGGCGTCCATGGATCGCGCGGTGTAAGCGAGGCGACCGCGCAAAGCGACGAACGCAAGGATGGCCGTACCGAGAAGCAAAATGGAGGACGGCTCCGGAGTTGTGACGGGCGGAGGAGGCGGCGTTGTTGCGGACCCGACCGTCACGAGATTGGAAGCGTAGTTCGTAATCACAGGATTGGCCGAGTCAATGTTGATGACCAACAAATCTCCGAAGCCATTTGGGTCCGTGTTCGGAATCGGATTGCCGTTGGCGTCGAGGATGATCATCGAAAACTGATCGGGCGTGCCTCCGTTGTCCACGTTGGAGGTCAAGTCCAAATTGAACGAGAGACTCGTCCCCGGCGTGAAGAGCTGTCCGAAGACGCTGAGGAATGCGCTGTCAACAAGGGAGAGACCGGTGGAGAGATTTCCTGTGACGCCGCCGGTGGTGTTGAGCGCGTCAATCGCGCCCGGTGTGCCGAGACCGAGTGCGAAGTTGGAGAGCGCTGCAGTGTTGTTGGCGTCGCCGATTCCGTTGCCGTCGGTGAGAATGAAGAAGACTTCCGCGCCCGGAGTGCTGGCGATAGAAGACGTATCGACCGAGACGCTGACAACCGTGTCTGCCAAGGCGGGCAACTGGCCCACCGTAAAGAGAGCGAAACCAAGAACAACGACCAGGCGAATCAGATTCTTGCGGTGCATGAAGGTCTCCTTGAATTCGTGAATGCGGGAAATTGTCATGGCAGTCCGGCTCCAGCGAGTACACGCGTGGTGTAAGTGATTGGAGCTTTTGTGGGATCGTCGAAGACAAAGGAAGTGGTGGCGCTGCCCCCGGGGCCGAGCGTTACGTTTATCTGGTAATAGGGGCTATTCAACGGGGCGTCGCAACTCGTCATGCCGGTGTTTGCCACAGCCTTGGCGCCGGAACTCAAGTTATCAACGGCGATCTTGATGGGACCGACGATATCAACAGAACCCGTGTTGGTAATTGTGATGAACTGTCCAAATTTATGAACGACGGGACTGAAGCTGAAGCCGCCGCGGGTGACGGACACGGATGCGGACGCATCGGATGCACAGTTCGGAGTGAGCAGGTAGCCGGCGCGGACTCCGTTGTGCGTTCCGTTGCCAACAATCTGGCCTGCCTCGTTGACGGACGTAGCGGTTTGCAGTACCCATCCAGAGTTTGCGGGGATGTACCAGTTCAAATCGCGCATGGTTCCGTTGATGACAACGAAAGCGTGTTCCAGGTTCGGAGTTTGCGTGTCGCTGAAGCCGACGATTTGGTTGAAGCTGTTAATTGAATACGCGGCGCTGTTGCCGGTTCCGTTCTGGCAACCGATGCTGATGAACTGGCCAAGCGTGATGGGGTCTTCCGAGACGCACATGAGATTGCCCAGGTCGAAAAAGGAACCGACTCCGTCAAAACGAGCGGCGTGGCTCGTACCGTCCTGTACCGTGGAACCGCCCACGACGGTGCCATTCTCGTTGACGCCATGGCCGAGGGCGTTGATACCGCCGAGATCCTTCATGGTTCCGTTGCTGAAGAGAAAAGCATGCGTCGAAAAACCGTTCGCGCTGTGGTCGAAGTTGTAGCTGGAGCCGGCGATTTGACCTTTGTTGTTGATAGCGTAGGCGACGCTGATACCGCCGCCCGTTACGCCGAAGTCGTTCAGGGCGCCGATGTCCGTCATCGTGCCGTTGGCAAAGAGAAACGCCTTCTGGCCGGAGTTCGGAGTGCTGCTATAACCGACGACCTGGCCCTGATTGTTGACAGCGTTGGCTGCACTGGTGGAGCCGCCCGGAAGCGTGCCGATGTCGGTCATCGTCCCGTTCGTGATCAAGAAGGCGTGCGTACCGCCGTTGGCGAGAGTGGCGTAGCCGGAGATGTCTCCGAAATCGTTGATGCCGGTGCCGATCGAGAAACCATTATTAATGAGCGCACCCAAGTCGATTAGCGGGCCACCCTCGAACAGGAAGGCGTTGTAAACCGACGAGCCGTTGACGTAGCTGTAGCCAACAGCCTGGCCGTTGTTGTTGACGCCTTCGGGATTAGTGGCTTTTGGGGTGCCGCCGATATAACCGAGATCGGTGACGGTGTAAGACTGCGCGTTCAAGAGAGACGTGAAAACAAGAGTCAAGCCTGCGGCGATGGCGACTGCCGTGGCTGCTCTGCGAAGCAATTCTGGCCAACTTAACTTTAGCCTGCTGAACATGGGACCTCCGGTAAAGGTGGACTGAGGCGACCTACCATTGGGGAGACTGGAGCCGCGTTATCGATGCGTGTTTCCCACTAGGTGGCGTGGAAGGTCAAGAACCAGGGAGGTTGTTTGTCGGTTCCGCGACAAGCGCATGAAAGAAAAGGATTAATGGGAGGAGGTTCCTTGAGCCAAATGCCGGCTGGAAAGCGCATATAGGGTAGAGTCGCGCCAAACGTTTCGTCCCCCGAACCAGGTTGGCAGAAAACCGGGTAAAGGCACCATGTCAGAGATACTCAAATTTGGCGTTTTCGAAGTTGATCCTCGAGCCGGGGAGCTTCGTAAACATGGAATGAAGCAAAAACTTGCCGGCCAGCCGATGCAATTGCTTGTCGCGTTGCTCGAGCGTCCGCAAGAAGTAGTGACACGCCTAGAGTTGCGTCGCGAAATTTGGCCCGAGAATGTTTCTCTCGACTACGATCTTGCGCTGAAGAAGGCAGTTAATCGCGCAAGGGAAGCGCTCGGCGACTCGGCAGAGAGCCCCCGTTTCATTGAGACGATTCCACGGAAAGGCTATAGGTTCCTTGCGCCGGTCACGCTGGTGCATCGCACAAATGGTACTCGCCGCAGCTTTGAACGCGGAGCGTCTTTTCCGCAGCTCGGCGGCGACACGAACATGGGCGGAGGTGAATTTCGTGTCGCGTCCTATGCCGGCGTCAGCGCGGAGAGAGAGATTGCGCTCTGGCGTTACCTTGCCATAGCGCTCGCGGTGGCGTTGGCAGCGATTGTCGCGATTGCGTGGCTGACGTACGGGCGAACGCCGAGGCCGTTTCAAGCGCGCGCCTTGTTGGCTGCTCCAGACTCTCAACATGTAATGAACGATACTGGGCGGCGTACCGACGCGCTGCGTGCTGAACTTTCGCCTGTATCAGCAAGCCGCAGTGAGGCTAGACGTCCTACAGATTCGGCCAAGTCAGTCGACTCTCGCTGAGAAAAGTTGATTCTTGGAACACAGAGTGATGGTCCGCGGACAGAATAGGGACCCTGGTCGTGTGCTAGCACGTGCCGACCAGCGAAAGGCGACTACAACAGTTGTGGTGCTGCGGAAAAGAAAGCACTAGCGATTGTGGAAAAGCCGGACTACGGGCGAAAACCGCACAAACAAAGGCGAAAACGAGGCGTAAGTCGGCGAAGCGTGGGAGAAAATTTTCAAAAAGTACGAAAATACTCTTGACAAAAATTGGCGGCGTAAGCCAGACTCCCGTTGCGCCAGTTTCTGCCTTCCTCAGAACGTTCCGACGTTCTCTCTCTCCTATCCGCACGCCGGACAAAGTCAGCGAGGAGTACCGGTGTCTGCAAATTTAGAAAAGGCTACGATGAACTCACTTGAGATGGACCGGGAAGTCATACGCTGCAAAACCTGCGGCTTGGTGCAGTACCGGACGCGCACTGGCAATTGCCGGCGTTGCGTTCGAGCCCTGCCGCAGCGGCTGGAGTTCCTGATTCCAGAGGCTGAGCCCGAGGCGCAAGCCGGGGCCGAGCCCGTGACCGACAAGTTCGCCAACCAGAAAACGGTGGAGAACATCGGCCAGCGCATCCGCCAGTTGAGGGAGTCGCGCGGGATGACGCAGAGCCAGCTGCAATCCAAGTCCAAGGTCTCGCGTTCCTATCTGTCGCGCATTGAAAGCGGACAGATGACGCCAAGCCTCGGCACGCTGGAGAAGATCTCTGAAGCGCTCAACGTTGGTCTGAACCGGTTCTTTATTCCGGAATCAGACGGCGAAGCGCTACTTGAAGATCCCTTCATCCAGGGATTGCGGCCGTTCCTGCAGCAGCTGGATTGGGAACAATGGCAATCGATCCTGAAGAGGTTGCAAGCGATCAGCGATCACGTGAACGTAACACCCGCGAATCTGCGCCCTATCGGTAATCCGTCGCGGCTACCGCAGCCCGCGGCGGGGAATGGCGGAGCGATCGGTCATGCGCCGAGCCATTCGAATGGGCATGCGCTGACTACGCACGCGCATGGTCATCCGCAGGGCTACCCGCTGCGGCGGCCGAGCGCGCCGGTGTTTCAGCGCCCGCTGGCTCGTTAACCCCAGACCGTTGTTTGGCGATCAGGAATTGTTAAAAAAGGGCGTGCTCCGGCGCGCCCTTTTTGTTTTGTAGAGATGTTCACGGCACTAAGGCCGTGGAAATTATTCGCGGACGACGGCTACTTTGGACGCAGGCACTTCGAGCCGCATGAGGCGATGATTCGTGTCGAGGAGAAGAAGGACTTCGATGTCTGACGTGGTGACACGGAGGCCTTCATACGTTTTGCCGCCCGAGCTTTCGGAGCCAACGGCTTCGGCCGTAATCGTGCCAGGCGTAATTTCCTGCGGAATCAGTACGGGGAGTGTTTGCGCGCCGCGCTTGGACCAGTCATAGATGCGAGCCAGAAGAGCGTAGTGATGATACATGTTGTTGTCGAGAACGATGATAAGTGGGGAATTGAAGCTGACTTCCTGTTCGTAGGGACGAGCGCCCTGGACGGCGAGCGAAATTTTTGCGATTCCGTTTGCAAAAATGACGTGAGCGCTATTTGTCTTGTCTGATTTCGAGACCCAGTCGTAGGCCATGGGCACGCCGTTCGATTGCAGGGTCAGGTTGCCGGTTACTTGTGTTTCCGGTCCATCGCCCGTGTTGATTTGCGCGGTGCCTTTCGCGAGCCAACCCGCACCATTCGCTGAAATCTCGAACTCTTCTTTTCCTATGGATTTGCCGTCGAGCAGAATGTTGAATTTCCCTTTGTCGGGTTGCAGCACGCTTGCTGCGTTATTTTTCTGCGCGGGCAAAGAGGACGCGAGCCCGCTCGCCAGAGTCGCGGCGATAAAAACGGACAAGACAGCGGTAAGGCCTTTCATTGAAATCCCCCAAGCGGAAGCGCTGCGCGCGAGAACGCACGATTGCGTCTTGCTCCCCAGTTGAGAATGACACGGAACGAGCGGCTGGGCAGAAAAATCAGGGATGGGGTTTCTCGACAACTAAATGCTTTTCGCGCGGACCAGCGAACATTGCCAGACGCAGAATCTCCCCTACAACGAGCGCAGGATCCACCGAACTGTCCACCCGGTGGTCCGCAAGCTGATAGGAGGGAACGCGCTGTGCATGCAGCGCGCGGAAGCTCGCTTCATCGCGGAAGAGGGGCCGGCCGGACATGGTCATGCAACGCGCTAGGAGGGAATCGATCGAAGCATCAAGCCATATGACAGCAATGCCTTGTGCGCGAAGGAATTCCGGAGCGCCCGGTTGGGCGTAGGTACCGCCGCCCAGCGCCAGCACAACGGATTCCTTCGTTTCCGCGGCGCGGCCGAGGACGGCACGAAGCTGCTCGGCTTCCAGCGTTCGAAATGCGGGTTCGCCGTGCCGTTCGAAAAATTCGGAGATGCGCATGCCGGCGGATTCTTCGATGCGGTCGTCGAGATCGACGAAGCGCCACGCGAGTTGACGCGCCAGGAGCGTCCCGACTGTGGTCTTACCGGAGCCCATGAATCCGGCGAGGCAAATGATGGAGGGGCGAGTTGCGCCCGCGCGAGGAGCTTGGAGTTGCGTCACGATACCGGCGGCACGAACGAAATTAATCGCGCCTCAGGATGCGAATTGTACCACTGAAGGAAGACAGCTCGACTTTGGCTAGGCCGGAGCCGATGCTGCCGAAAAGACCATGCGCGTATTTGGTGGCAGCGTGACGGATGCCGTGCGTATCCGGCTTGAGAAAGGCTTCGGCGCGATTGTCCACCGTGCCGAGATTTGTCTTGGCGTTGAGGTCGAACGAATCCGTGCTGGAGAAGCGGACTTCGACGACGCCCTTGCCACTCTTCATCGAGTAGATGCCGGTGCGGAAGAAATCTCCGTCATACAGGATGTTGCCGGAAGTCGTCATGATGTTGACGCTGTTCAGCGTGGGTTGCAGGATCTGCGCGTCGCCACTGATGGAAGAAAATTCGAGCTTGCCCGCGCAGAGCGTGCACTTCAAAGAACCGCCCGTACTGTGCACGATGATGTAGCCAGAAACTTCTTTTAGGGTGATATCGCCGGCAATGCTTTCAAGCTTCATATCGCCCATGACCTGCTCGACGTAGATCAGGCCGGTCTGCGTCTTGATTTGCAACTCGGTTTCTTCCGGGACGACGAGAGAGAAACTCTCTTCGAGTTCAGCGGCGGGAGCGTTCGCATCCAGAACGGACGCAGTGACGTCAATGCGATCATCGGCCTGTTCCGTCTCGACGCCAATCTTGTTGGAGAGTTGCGATCCGCTAACGATGACTTCCTGGGTCTTGGCAGACTTCACTTCGATGCGGCCATTGGCAACGTTTTGGATCGAGACGACGGGACGCCCCTTGACGGTGAAGCGTTTTTCGAATTTCTGACCGGCCCCAAACGAGGCTGCGGGAAACAGCAGAACTCCCGCGCCAAGCACCGGCAGCACGTGGCGGTTCCATTTTGTGGCTGAGATCATGACCGGGACCATATTAGTTGACGCTCCTTCCGCGATCGAGCATCGCGGACAGTAATTCTGCTTTCTGCTGGTATGCGGCAGAGAGATATTCGCGGGCCAGCTCGTCGTTGGGATCTTCTTTGAGGCGACGGCGGCACTCTTCGATGAACTGATTGAGCGACTTGAGATTCTGGCGCAAGGACAAATCGACGCGCGCCTCGGCGCGATCCTGATTGGAGTAATCCGCAGGCTGCACAATCGGAAGGCTTTGTTCTTCCTGACGCAACGTTTGGCCGGTCTCGCCCAACGGTTCGCTTAACAAAATCGGAGGCGGTGTAACTTCCACTGGAACGTGACGCAAACCGCGGTTGTGCAGGTCGCCACGCTCAATTTGAACGACCGCGGCTGCAACGATGACCAAGCCAACCGCGGCAGTCGCCAGAGCGCGACCACGTAAGATTTCGGTGAGAGTTCTAACCCAAGAGGTTTGGGGAATAACTTCAGCGCCCGAAACGGTCTTAATGACGCCTTCGGCTTCGAGTTGATTCCGGAGCGCAACCCAAACGCGAGTTGGGGGTTCAACTTCAGCAGGGAGTGTTTCAGCGACCGAGATGATAGCGGAAAAGTCAGCGATGAGATTGCTGCAGGCGTTGCAAGAAGCAGCGTGGGCGCGGACCGCCGCGGGAAGAGGCGAAAGCCCTTCGTTTTCCAGAACCGCTTCGATTTCCTTACACTGCATGGCACTTCACTCCGCGAAGAATAACCTCTGGGCAGTTCCTCGCACGAAACTCTTTACTAGAGCAACGCCACGCACCTGGTTCGTTGCAGCACCCCGAATTGAGAGTATTGTAACTCAATCCGAGTTGCCTTCTTCAGCCTTTGCACTCTGGCGTTCTTGCCTTGCCAGATCGCGGGCCTCTTCCTGCAGCAGCTCACGCAGGCGGGTGCGCGCCTTGTGTAACTGTGACTTCGAATTGCCCACCGAACAGCCCATGATGTCCGCAATTTCGTTGTGTTCGTATCCCTGGACATCGTGGAGCACGAAGACCGTTCGATAGCCGGGCGGCAGTTTTTCCACCGACCGCTCGAGATTGACCCGGTCCACGGCGCCGCTCAGCCGCAAATCGGGGGCGCCGATGTCCTTCCGGGGCCCTCCGGATTCTTCATCCGGTTCCGTAGTTTCCTCAAGCGAAGCAACCGGGAGGGACTTCTTGCGCAGCCGCATCAAAACCACATTGACCGTCATCCGGTGCAACCAGGTTGAGAAAGCCGATTCCCCGCGGAAGGTCCCGATCTTGCGGAAGAGCTGCAGGAATGCTTCTTGCAGCAGATCTTCTGCGTCCGCCGGATTGCCTACCATACGCAGGCAGAGGGCGTAAACGCGGCGACTGTGAAGGTGATAGAGAAAGTCAAACGCGGCTCCGTCTCCGGCTTGCGCCAGGCGAATGGCTTCCGCTTCCGTGAGCGTCACAGGCGATTTACCGGTTGCCTGTTTGGGCTCGGTTGGTCGATTTCGGGCCAACGGTCCAGTTGCGGCGCATCCAAACCGTCGGATGCCGCGAATCCCCTTTCGAGTTGTCCCTGAGCTGCACTGCGGTGCGCAAAGATACGTAAAGGTTACGGCAGTATGTCAGAGCCTTGCACTAGGGTCTCTGGTCAGCTACGGGGTAGAGCTATTTTCCCGGAACTGCAGCGAAACGTCTATGGCGGAAAGCAAGCGCCGGCGAGGGCGTTTCCCAGGAGCGAAAGTTAACCGTCGTTTCGAAGGCGGTAACCTGGTCATCTGGCAAAACAACCAGGAAGGATTTCAGCAGCACAATCGCTTCGCGCAGGCAGGTGTTCAGATCGAAATGGCCTTTTTCGAGCGTATCCCAGAAAGTGTCGTTTTCGAGATACTCGCCTCTTGTCAAGTCGTCAGCTGCTTTAGAGAATTCGCGATTTATGTCGTTGACCAAGTCCCGCAGCGTCGCCACCTTGTGAATAAATTGAGACCGTTGCGAAAGAAGGACACGATTCAGGAAGCCGGTGATCCTGGCGGTGCGCTGGCCGCGCGGTCCACGAAAGTTTTCCGGATCCAGCGGGGCCGCATTGGGCACAAGCCCGAAATGCTTAGCGTGACGATGCAAGTTGGAAAGAAGCATCTCCAGCGTTTGTGAAAAGCGGCGGCAAACCCCTTGCGAAACATGGGCTAGTTCAAACGCTTGTGTGATCGAACCGGCGCGACGAAGTTCCAGCGCTTCGTCGAGGGAAACGCTAAAGATGCAGTAAAGAGTTTCCAGTTCTTTCGAGAATTCGTCGTTGAGACGTGATTTTGATTCCGGCAGCCATGCACGCCAATCATCGCGCACAGTAGTACCTTGTCGAGAAGGAGGGCGGGAGCTCAATTTGGTCCCCTTGAGGCTGGGGAAGTATAGCAGAGTCCCGAAATAGAACCAGAGGTTTGTTGCGGGTAGCCTCGACTGGCCGCTATACTCGCTATCACTCCCTGATAACTCAGTGGAAATGAGGAAGCCGACTTGGAATTTGAGCCGCGGGACCAGTACGAACAAAGGCTAAAGAAGCTCGAACAGCTGCGGGCGGCGGGGCTAAATCCCTACCCGCATGAATTCCGCTGGACGGCGACTGCGGCAGACCTTGTAAGCAAGTATGGTCAGGCCACCGCCGCCGAGCTCGAACAGCAGAAAGTGGATGTTCGAGTTGCAGGGCGAATCGTCTCGTACCGGCTGATGGGAAAGGCAGGATTTGCGCACCTGCAGGGCAACGGAAAAAGGGTACAGGTTTATGTTCGCAAGGACGTCGTCGGAGACAAGAGTTTTGAGGTCTTTCACCTGCTCGATTTGGGAGATTCGATTGGCGTTGCAGGCCATCTGTTTCGAACGAAGACCGGTGAGCTTTCAGTTTGGGCGACCGAATTGTCGGTTCTGTCCAAGGCATTGCTGCCGCTGCCTGAAAAATGGCACGGGTTGACTGACGTCGAGCTGCGCTACCGGCAGAGATATCTCGACCTGATTGCAAATGAGGATTCGCGGCGGGTATTCATGACTCGCGCCAAGATCGTGCAGGAGCTGCGGCGGTTTTTCGACGAACGTGGCTACACGGAAGTCGAAACGCCGATGATGCACCCGATTGCGGGTGGCGCGGCGGCCCGGCCGTTCGTGACTCATCACAACACGCTGGACATTGATTTGTATCTGAGGATTGCGCCAGAGCTGTATTTGAAAAGGTTAGTGGTGGGCGGGATTGACCGGGTGTACGAGATCAACCGGAATTTCCGCAATGAAGGAATTTCGACGCAGCACAACCCGGAATTCACGATGCTGGAGTTTTACGAGGCGTACAGCAACTACCTCGATCTGATGGATCTAAATGAAGCGCTGTTTGCGAGGCTTGCGAACGTAATTATTGGCTCGACCGTTGTGAAGTATGGAGATACCGAGCTGGATTTCGGCAAAATGAATCGCTTGACGATGCGCCAAGCGATTCAGAAATACTGGCCAGACGGCGCGGGCGTTGCGCCGACACCAGCCGAGCTTGCCGCGCCCGGAGGCGCGCGCGAAGCCACGGCTCGCTATAACACGTGGGCGAAAACAGCGGATGCTTCCTACGCAGCCGGTAAGGGGCAACTAAGCGATGGGGAGTGGACCGGACTGCTCTTCGAAACGATGGCGGAGCACCATCTCGTTCAACCGACGATACTTTACGATTTTCCGACGGAGATTTCACCGCTCTCGAAGCAGAAGCCGGATGACGCTTCGTTGACCGAGCGGTTCGAGATTTATGTGGCGGGAATGGAAATTGCGAATGGCTTCTCGGAGCTGAATGATCCAGCGGAGCAGGAACGGCGATTCCTGGCACAGATGGCGCAAGGCGGAGACGAAGTGCCAAAGCAGTTGGACGTTGATTACATTCGCGCGTTGGCGCACGGCCTGCCTCCGACGGCGGGCGAAGGCATTGGCATTGATCGGTTGACGATGCTGCTCACCAACACGCAGTCGATTCGCGATGTAATTCTTTTTCCGTTGCTGCGGCCGGTCAATCAAGAACAGGAAAAAGCTGCGTCCGAGGGTCACGGCACCTAATGCAGGTTGAACCGGTGAACCACGCCGGATAAAGTCCCTAGCCAATGTCGATTGAATGGTTTGTCGCGCAGCGGTATCTGCGGTCACCGAACCGGCCGGCGGTGCTGCGCCTGGTAACAATTTTTAGTGTGCTGGGTGTCGCGGCGGGAGTTTGCACGCTGGTGATCTCGCTCGCGATGAATACCGGCTTCCGGGAAACGCTGCAAGAGCATCTCCTCAGTGTCACGTCGCACGTGTCGCTGACGAGGCCGGGCTCATCTGGTATTCACGACTATGACGCGCTGGCGAAGAAGCTGGCGACGATTCCTGGTATTCGAAGTGCGACGCCATCCGTGTATCAAACCGTGCTGCTTAGCTTCGGCGGGCAGGCACGCGGGATCGTCGCGAAAGGTATCGACGTAACAAGCGAAGCGGTCAACGGCGCAGCTTTGGGAAAGTTTTCGGCCGGAAAGCTGGATTTTTCCGCCGATCGGGACGGCGCGGAAGGTATTTTGGTAGGGAAACAACTCGCAAACGAGTGGAGGCTCTCTCCCGGCGACTTTGTGACCATGACCAGCCCGCAGGGCCGGCTCACGCCGTTTGGCCTTTTGCCGCGAACGAGGAGATTTCGAGTTAGCGGGATTTTTGATTCCGGATTCTATGACTACGACGCGAATTGGTCTTTCATGGACATAAAGTCCGCGCAGGAACTGGCCGGCGTGAGCGACGTCGTAAACGTCATCGAATTTCGCTTAGTCGATCCCGACCAAGCCGAGCAAGTCTCGGAAAGAATTAAGTCCCAGGCCGGACCGGGATTTTCGGTCGCAACTTGGATGGAAGAAAACCGCCCGCTGTTCCGAGCGTTGCGATTGGAGAAATTGGTCACTGCAATCTTCATTGGTTTGATCACTTTCGTCGCCGGATTGAATATTCTTGCAGTTCTGTCGATGACGGTTACGGACAAAGCGAAGGATGTCGCCATTTTGCTTTCGCTCGGCGCGCGCCGCGAACAGATTCGCACAATATTCTTGTGGCAGGGAATTGCAATCGGTGCCTGTGGGACGTTAATGGGCCTGGTCCTCGGCTATGTTTTTGCCTGGAGTGCGGGTACCTGGCACTGGATCCCTCTCGACCCGCAGGTCTACGCGGTAGCCTTTGTCCCGTTTCATGCGAACCTTCTCGATGGCCTGTGGATTTCACTGGCAGCCATGTTCATTTCTGTGGGAGCCACCCTGGTTCCGGCAAGGGCAGCGGCGAAGTTGTTGCCGGTAGAGATTTTGCGGTTCGAATAGCCTCCCTCCCCGTACCTGTCCTTTTTTGACGCTAATTTGGCCCGAAGTTTGCACCGGATAAGGCCTAGAGGCAGGTGGGTAAGCTCGACGGTCTCCCCCATCGTCGGAGTGTAGAAAAATCCCACCGTAAGTTGCACAATTAATTAGAGTTGCTGGTGGTTCAAAATGGTTCAATAATCGCCCAAAAGACGAGCGGCAACGTTCGGGCGAAAAAGGGAACCAGTTGGGCCAGAGGCAAACAGCACAGACCCGTGAGCCGGGTCACGGATAGCGGCTAGGATTGCATCTAACTTGGTGAGGAGCCGGCAAGGCCTGGCTCGGCAATTGCTCGACATAGCGGTATTGAGGACGCAGGAAAATTGAGTCCTAACGGAACCAGCCCGACGGTAGAAAGCGCTCCGCGCGAGCGCGGAAATCCGTCTGAAGTTATCCTGGAAGCGCGCGGGCTGCAGAAAATTTACGATCACCCGCAGCAGCGCTTAATCGTTTTAAAAGAGGCGAATCTCGAACTGAAGCGCGGAGAGATGGTTGCGATTGTAGCTCCGTCTGGAGCGGGCAAAAGCACGCTTTTGCATCTCCTGGCTGCGCTAGACACGCCAACGAGCGGTACTATATACTTCGAATCGAAACACATTGAAACCAAAAATGAAGCTGCGCTCGCGGATTTTCGGAATCGCAGCATCGGATTTTTGTGGCAGCGGCACCAGTTGTTGCCGGATTTCACGGCAGCCGAAAATGTAGCGATGCCGTTGCTGCTGCGGGGGGAGTCTATTTCCA
>Ga0247669_1000161_pt1 | contig 34469 bp, 25 predicted proteins | sample CNK10_metaG_FD_182734 | JGI IMG/M metagenome (GOLD analysis project Ga0247669, IMG submission 182734) | Soil microbial communities from Purdue University Martell Research Forest, Indiana, United States - CNK10 | ecosystem: Environmental > Terrestrial > Soil > Temperate forest > Bulk soil... | reverse complement strand
GCAGTTTCCTACGTTATCTTCATTCAGTACGACCAGGTTCGCATCGGTGCTCGCCAACTGGGCGCAATTTTTATTGCATTGGTCACGATCGCCTTCCTGGGCGTGCTCTGGCAGCAAGGCGCCTATGACGAATCCGCTCTCCGTATGACTTCGTTCCTCCTTGTTCAGTACGTTTTTCTACTTCTTCGCGTCCTTGTGACTTGCTTTCTGCTGCTCGCGTGCCTGACCTTTTTGCTGGAAGGAATCTGTGCCCTGCGCCTTAGATTTAGACCTCAAAACGAGGCGCCACTCGCCCGTGCCCGTGCCGCCGGACGTACCGCTCGCTTCGCTGTCGCCATTCCAGCGCTTCTTATTCTCTTGTTGGCCGTGTTTACTGGCAGCGCGGCCTACCACTTCGTGTCCGCCCGCGCGGATCTTTATCGCGGCATCACTCCTAGAACGATGTGGCTTCCGAAACCGCTGCAGTGGATGGCCCTCACCCCCGATGAGACGGATCGCTTACTCGCCGCCGTGAGAGATTCATCCAACTCGTCGGCCAACCCGGCTTGTCCAACTGGCTGTCCCGCCGTTCCTCCCGCCGCGCCGGGTGCAGTCCAAAATGCCAGCATCTTCCTTCAAGGCTTGATCGTGCAGTCGGCGCCCCCAGGAATGGTTCTCTCCGTCGGCCTAGCCGGCGTTGGATTTTTCCTTTTGATATTGATTGTGCTTCCCTCTATCTATTACGAAATTGCTCCCGCCCGCGCCGCCAGCAATGTTCGCTCGATTCTCTTGGGAGATTGGCTCTCGTCCGGCTTCCGCCATTTCCGGTGGACGGTCATCTTCTTGTGGATCGCCGCATTTGTGGTGCCTCTTGCGTCGCTGGGGTACGGCATATGGCGATACCATTCATCGAATCCGGCAGGCGACGTATTTCTGCTCTATCTGTATAAGTTGCCTCTCATGGCGAAGGGCGGCCGTCAGTTGCTCTCCTTCGGCGGAATTCTTGCCGGCTCTGCCGCCGTTCTGGCCGGTTTGCTCGTCAAATACCTGAGTGCCGTTCTCGACACCATTCTTGACGTGGACAACTACCTTCGCACCTCTCCCGCGGGCGCCACGCCGCGCGCGAAAATCGTCGAACGCTACACTGCTCTCCTTCATCATCTTCACACCTGTTGCGAAGACGACGGCCTGCGTTCATACGATCGAATCGTTATCGTCGCGCATAGCCTCGGCTCACTCATCACCGCCGATCTTTTTCGCTTTCTCCGTCAGCGAGGCGAACCGGACCTGACGACGTTCACCTTCGCGGGCCCCGAGTCAGAAGCCATTCCCGTCTATTTTTTCTCGATGGGCTGTCCCTTGCGCCAACTCTTAAGCCGCTTCTTTCCTCATTTGTACCAATGGATTCGCCCCATTCCGGAAGACACCAGCAAGCACCCTGCTTCGAGCGATCCGAAGGGACTGATTCCGCTCGCCGAACCCCCTCCTCCGGCACAACTGGGTTTGCAACAATGGGTCAATTTTTATCGCAGCGGCGACTACGTTGGCCGTTCCGTCTGGATTAACGACGTGTACGTTCGCCCGACCGTCAGCGAACCGAACGGTCTGCATTCCAACGGCGCTGAGCAATTAATTTTTTGCGACAGCGGTAACCGTTTCCAGGCGACCCGCGTCGACGCTTGCATCGGCCTCGGCGCCCACACTCATTACTGGGACCGCACCGCGCCGGACATTGGCGAACAACTCGACCGCATGATCGTCGTGTGATTTGCCCGGAGCCGCCCCTAGGGCCTCGGCGCGTTCGATTCCGGTCCCATAGTTCGTTCTGGCATCGGCACATTCGTTTCTCGAATTGGACGGTCCATTTCGCCAGGGCGCGCCGGCGCTTCGAGGCCGTCGGTCAGCAGGAATCCTTGCAATGCAATTCCATTTGTCCAGACGCTCTCCAGCGCCGCCACATATTCCGTGTGCAGTTCAAACCAGCGGCGCTGCATTTCCAAAACGCGTGGATAAGACGCAAGCATTTCGCCATGCCGTTGTTCCATCAGCTCGTAGGCCTTTCGAGCGCGCGGCAAGATTTCCCGGCCGTATTGCTCCACCATCAATCGAGCATTCGAGTATTGGTCGAGGACAACCCCAGCCCGCTCGCGCAAAGTCAGCGCAACGCGCCTCTTTTCTTCTTTAGCGCGATCGCCTTCCGCGCGCGCCGCGGCGACATTTCCCTGGTTGCGGTTGAAGATCGGAATTTCGACACCGACCTCCGCTGTCCCCTCCCAGCCAGTTGCTCGCGGAACTGCGCCGGCCAATTCATTGTTGTAGAGCAAACCGCCACGCACGCGGAGATCGGGTATCGCTTCGCGTCTCGCGCGGACAATTTCCGCCGCATTCTTCATCGCAGTCGCATCCGCAATGCGCACCGCCGGGCTGTTCTTCGCAATCGCGTCCAGAACTTCCTGATCCGCCAACTCCGGCCAGCCGTGTTCCAGATCTCCCGCCACGGTCGCCCGCTCCATCTCCGGATCGCCCATTGCCGCGGCCAGCGATCTCCATTCTTCGCGCAGCGTATTTTCCTGCATTCGTTGTGCGAGCATCAGCCGGTGCGCTTGCAGTTCCGCCTCCAGAATTTCCGTTTCGTCCGCTTGCCCTGTGTTTCCCAATCGCTGCGTGGTAATTGCGGTTTCGTTGGCCACTTGGGCCAGTTGCGTCCGTATATCTGTCAGCTCTTGCGCCGCAAGTACCCGGTAGAACGCCATCTTCACAGCCGTCTCCACGCGTATCTTTTGCTCTTCCGCTTCGATTTCTGCCAGCGAAGCGTCCTTCGCAAACACCGCCCGCGCCTTGTCCAGCTTCCCGCCCATTATGATTCGTTGTTCGACAAAAAATCCCTGTTTTCCGCCTCCCGTCTCTCCGCCACGGATTTCGTCGCCGGAGTATCCCACGACCGGATTCGGCAAGAGTCCCGCCTGTTGTTCGCGCGCCCGCGCTGCCTTGATCCCGGCTTCCGCTTGTCGCAAAGTTGGATTTTTCTCTCTCGCAATCTCCTGTGCTTCTTCCAGCGTGAACAATTTTTCGTGCGCATCGCGTTGTGCCTGCCTAAACCGCGGAAAGGCACGCGCGGCCGGCTTCTTCATCGAAGGATGTTCCGTTGCAGTCTGCCCTGCCGGCATTTGCATCCCCGGCATTTGCGGTTCTTGCGCCGCCCGGACGGAAACGATTGGTGTGCCAACGCCCCACAGCAGGGCAATTGTCAAAAAATGTCTCGCCCATTTCGCCGTTAAACCCTTCTGCATGTGGCTCAGATTAAGATTCATGGTGGTGCTCGCTTTCTGCCACAGCCGGCTTGCTCATCCTCTTCGTAACTTCCTCGTACTTTTCCTCGGGCAGCACCCGCACCATCGTCATCATTCCCATCATCCCAGCGCTCCAATTTTTCGGGAGTCCATGTGTCTCCGGTTTTTCCACCAATTCGTCCATTCCCATTTCCATGAATGCATCTTGCGGAAAGCCCGGAGTCCGTTCCGCGTTTTCCGCCACCGGCGAGGGATGCGTATGCGAGAACTTCGCACTCGCCGCCAGCGACTGCATCTGCCCCATCGCGCCTTCCTCGGTCAGGTCAGCCGTCGAAATTTGCCGGTCGCGTAGCAAGTCCATCATCGAATTCATCATGTGATGCGGCAGGTGGCAGTGAATCATCCAGTCGCCCGGATATTTCGCATCAAATTCCACGACTCGCGCCTGTGCCACGCCAACTAGCACGGTATTCGTCGGATACCACGTCGTTTCTGGCGCACGGCCGCCCTCCGTCCCGGTGATGACGAACTGATTTCCGTGCAAATGAATGGGATGGTGATCCATTCCCAGATTTACGAAACGCAAGCGCACCCGGCTGCCCAATCGTGCGATCAGCGGCGTCGTCAGCGGCGCTGCCACCCCATTGAACGTTAACCAATTGAACTCCATCGATGCGCTGTTCGGCACGTTGTTGGATGGCAGTACCGCCCACTCCTGCAACACCAGACCGTAGTCGTGGTCGACCCGCGGCACAAATTCTTCCTTCGGGTGCGCGACGAAAATTCCGATGAGGCCCATCATTTCCTGCATGGCGCTGTGCGCGTGGTAAAAGAAGGTTCCTTCTTGATGCACCGTAAATTCGTACGTGAAGGTCTCTCCCGGCGCTGTCGGTTTCTGGCTGATCCACGGCACGCCGTCCTGCTCGATTGGCACTTCGAGCCCGTGCCAGTGCATCGAAGTACTTTCTGGCAGGCGATTTTCAAATATCACGCGAACCCGGTCGCCCTGAGTGACCTGAATCGTCGGTCCGGGACAGCTCCCGTTGTAGCCCCACAAGTCGAGCGTTTTCCATGGCACCACTTTCCGTTTCACCGGTTCCGCGACGAGCCGGAACACTTTTGTGTTGCCGTCCATCTCGTACGGCAGGTCGCCCACGTCCGGCGTGACCATACGCACCGGCGCAACCGGCGATTTTTTTGAACCCGGTTTCGCTCGTTCGCTCTCGCCGCTGCGCGTCATCCCACGCATCTGCGCGCGCAGACTTTCGCTCCACCCCAATAGTCCGGTTCCAAATAACGCCGCATTTCGGAAGAAATTCCTTCGTGAACCGCTCATAATCGTTCTCCTAAGTTCTTCGTACGGACATTTAGATGCGATCGCATCGCACCGCCTCTTGAATGGCGGCAGAAGCCGGTTATTTGTCGTCTAGAGTGGGAATCAGATGCGCAGAGTGACGGAAGCCGCGCTTACTGAGGAAAACATCGGCGGCGGGCCCGCCGACCAGTCATTCAACACGAGGGGAAACTCGGCGGCCACTTGTGCATTCACGCTCGCCGCAGCCAACCCGAACTTGCCGCCGTGCGATGCGCCCCGGAACGCTTCGCGAACCGGTTGGCTTAGCACAGCGAGCGAACCGTCCGCCAAACCACACGGTTTCGCAGCGGAACGAATGCTGACGTGCAATCCAGCGTGGCCCGTCATGGCGTGGCAATTCGTTGGCTTACTCGAAGCCGCGGATTGTGCAAAACACCCCGCACCGGGGCAAGCGGATGCACACAGCGGTCCTGCAACAAGTGCAACCGCGATTACGCACGCAACCAGCGCGCTGCCCGCGATCGAAAGTCGCTTTGCTTGGCCCATCACTAACATCATAAACCCATTCACATCTTCGCGCGTTGGATGCGTTGCTCGGATTTGTCAACTACGACTATCGAGAAGGGCGCTCACGCACTCGTCGAAGGCGCGTGCCGTCGTGCAGCGTCAAGTCGATGTCCTTGGTCGTTCGTGCGGCGTGCAACCGCAATTCCATCGCGTAGCCGCCTTTCAGAAGCCAGGGATAGGCGGCCTTTGGACCTTTTGAAAACATGCGCGCCAGAAAACGGTCGAAGGCCACTTGCCGGCGCAGGCGCTGAAGGTCGGTCGCTTCCTCGCGCGCGTCTGCAGGCGGGTTTCGAGAGCCGCGCGGAATGCGCCCGCCGTTTTGTAACTCTTGGCTTCGTCCATCAGGGCCTCTGCCCGGCAAGTTCGCGGAGTGACATTTGTACGTTGTCAGGGGGCATGCGATCGATTTCCCGTTTGCCAATGAGGCCGCGCCGGATGGCTTCGTCGACCGCCTGCTTCAGTTGGCTGCGGTCCACGTGTCCGGTTCGCAGCAGATCAACGATCGTGCGCAGAGGACGCGTGACCCGCACGCCGTGTATTTCTTGAACGTCATCCGTCTCGAGATGCGCGTGGTGCAGAACAAGAATTTCCGGGATCTCGCTCATGCGGCGAAACGACTTCGGTACCGTCATATGCAGCTTCGATGGCATGAGATCGGAAAGTTCGTGAAGGCTGAGCGCCGTCTCGTGACTGTAAGTTCCTTCCGGAACTTCCTGTCGGTTCTGCGACCAGAGATACCAGAGCATCAGGTCCGGACGCTCGACCGTGGGAAAGTCGGCAAGCCGGTATATCCCCCGGCGCTCGCGGATCCAGTTTCCCGCTTTCACATGGTAGGAGTGCGTCTTCTCCGCAAACCCCGCCCGAATCGCTTGCTTGGTCGTGAAGAATCCTTGCTGCGATTGGGCTAGTTCGTGAAGCCGTCGCTCGGCTTCTTTACGTGGTCCAAGCATGAACATAAACCCCAATTTACTTGGGGGATTATACTGAACCGCCGCCGCCTGTTAGGGAAGAACTCATCTCAATGGTGCTATGTGCCTGTTTTTAAGTAACTTACAGACTACATATTCCCCTGACTTTGTTGGGGATATATGCTGACGGCCGCGGTCGCCGGATCGAACGACAACTCGTGCCGCTACTCCGTAGGCCTTTTCCCCTGTCCTGCATCCGGGCCAGAAAAAATCAATTTTCGCTAACCCGCCGCCAATCATGGAGGATACGCCACCTCCGCCGACATTCGTTGATTGTCGGCAGGGAATCGCCGCTACTCCCCGCAACGGTTGATCGGGTGAATCGGCAAACCGCCGCCCAGTTAAGTTCGGGTTGGATTGTGGGCTGAGGTTTTGGGACAACCGCCGGGAACCCACTGAAATTAAATGGTTTGCTGGGTGGGGCCTGAACCACCGACTCCGACCTTTATCAGGCCGCGCTCAGACTAAGTGCGAAATTCTGCGGCGTACGATTTCGTTGGAGGAGGAATTTGCACCGACGGGCGTTTGGTTATGAGCCGGATAAAATGTCGCTCCCCCTCCTCCAGAAAATTTGTCGCAGCTGTTCGTCATGGCCTGAAAAACTCTAGGGTTGCACTCGCTGAGCTTGCCACTGGTCCCAGAAGTTTAGCCTGCTGTTCGAATTCTTCCGGAGGACAGTAGCCCAACGCCGAGTGCAGCCGCTGCCGATTGTAATACTTCTCGATGGACTCTTCGACGTTTACCGTTCTCACTTGGCGGTCGTCTGTGCCTATTTGAGCAAAGCCTCTACTCTAAGGACACGGATTTCGCGTTCCCTTTTTTGAAAGCTCGCGGCCGTGTTCCGCTCTCAGCGTCTATATTTCGTCGCCGATCATCTGCGGCCGGCGGCGAAGAATGCAGGCGTGCGCATTGAGGACGGCCAGAGGTTCGGGCTGCACAACCTTCGCCGTTCAATCAGCAATTGGATGGTGAACAAGGCGAAAGTCGAACCGAAAACTGTTCAGGGAATCTTGCGTCACGCAAAGATTCAGACGGCGCTCGATCTGTACACATAGGAAGACGGAGATGAAACACTTGCGGCGCAAGGGCAATATTTAACTGCGCTGGGAGTGGCTCAGAAAAGTGTGGGTTGGATTGTGGGTTGGGTCGATTGAGACTTTTGGTGCAACAGGGGAGTGGTGGGGCTGGGCGGAGTCGAACCGCCGACACGCAGTTTAGGAAACTGCTGCTCTATCCATCTGAGCTACAGCCCCACAACCCCAGTTTATCATCACAATTCCGCGCCACGTTACGCTCTACTCCGAGGCCTCTGCCACTATGCAATGTGCTTTCGCTCACCCGCCGGCAATCGTTCGGTGTGGTAGTATCCTCTCGCCACCCACATCCCTTGCCGCATCGGTTACTTCCGGAGGTCTCCATGGGTAAGAAACTTCGCATTCTCCTCATCGTCGTCGTTGTCATCGTGGCGCTGCTCGTTGCAGTGCCTTTCCTGATTCCCGTCAACAAATTCCGCCCCACTATCGAACAGACTGCCTCGGATGCTCTCGGCCGCAAAGTCTCAGTAGGAGACCTAAGTCTCTCGCTCCTGTCTGGCTCGTTAACAGCCAAGGATCTGTCCGTCGGCGATGATCTAAAATTCAGCCCATCGCCTTTTCTCACCGCGAAATCGCTTAGCGTCGGTGTCGAAGTCTTTCCCCTGATCTTCTCGAAAACGCTGAATGTCACGGGCATTACCATCGTTGAACCGCAAGTAACGCTCCTCCGCAATCCCGCCGGTCAGTGGAACTATTCCTCCCTTGGCGCCTCCGCCAAGCCCGCGACGAAGTCTTCATCCACCACGTCGGCTTCCGCCTCCGAAGTTTCCGTCAAGAAACTCGAACTCAAAGACGGCAAAATCATCGTTGGCACCACAACCTCGCAAAAGAGAAACACTTACGACCACGTCACCGTCACCGCCAGCGACGTCTCCATGAATTCGAAGTTTCCGCTCATCGTTTCTGCCGAACTGCCTGGCGGCGGCCAGTTCAAGCTGGATGGCAACGCAGGCCCAGTCGATAAGACAGACACCGAGCTGACGCCGCTCGATGCGAAAATTCACGTTAGTTCCCTTGACCTCGCGCGCACTGGCTTTCTCGATCCCAATCTTGGTCTCGGGGGGCTCGTTGATATGGACAGCACCATCGTTGCTCGAAACGGCAGCGCGGAAACCAAGGGCAATCTGAAGCTTTCCAAAGCGCTGTTCGTGCAAGGCGGTTCTCCGGCGGGAGTTCCTGCCGTCATCGACTACGGCACCAGGTACGATCTCCGCAAAGACTCCGGCGTCATCCTTCCATCGTCGGTGAAAATCGGCTCCGCTGTCGCACATCTCAACGGCACGTATGAATCTCGCGGCGAAGAAACTTCCGTCGACGTCAAACTCATTGGTGACGCAATGCCCGCAAAAGACCTCGAAGCATTCTTGCCCGCAATCGGCGTCAATCTCCCCAAAGGCGCTTCTCTTACGGCGGGAACCCTCACCACCAATTTGGATATAAAGGGTCCAACGAACAAATTGGTGACCGATGGGACCATCGGCCTCAGCGCTGCCAAGCTCGAGGGCTTTGACCTCGGCTCGAAAATGGCCGCCATCAGCGCCCTTACTGGACTCAAGACCGGCAAAGACCTCGAAATTGAGAAGCTCGCCACCAACGTGCACATGGCGCCAAACGGTCTGCGCGCCGAAAATTTCAGCGCCATCCTGCCCGCTCTTGGCACACTCGCCGGTGGCGGAACGCTCGATTCGAAAAACAATCTGGACTTCAAGATGGCCGCAACGCTCACTGGCGGCGCAATCGGTGCCATGGGAAACGCGGGTAACGGGATCGGCTCCCTGCTTGGTGCCGCAACCGGGTCAGGGAAGAGTAGCTCTTGCAAAGGCGGCACCACGATTCCTTTTCTGATTCAAGGTACATCTTCCGACCCCAAATTTGTGCCGGATGTCGGTGGTGTTGCAGCCGGCCTGCTCAAATCGCAGCTGGGTTGCACTGGCGGCTCTCTGCTCGGAGCAGGCGAAAAGGGTGCTAAAACTCCGGAAAACGCGGTCGACGCTATCACGGGCCTCTTCGGCAAAAAGAAAAAGCCGTAGCCGCTCCGGTTCTCGGCTTCCGGGACGCATGAGTTTTCCACAATCCGAACTCGTGCGTTCCGTTCTTCTTTTTTTGTCAATTTTTTTTGCCAATTCTTGACTCTTCTCCGACTTATCAGTAGCCTCATGCGTTCATGTTCACGGTTCTTATGCGGATTCGTCCTGCCGTTTTTTACCCGAGGTGCTTGCCATGAAATGGAACGTTTCTCGCTGCTGTCTGCCCGCACTTGTCATTGCGCTAGCCCTGCTTTCGCAGTGTGCGGGCGCGCCGCTAGCCTCCGCGCAAGGCGGCGAGCCTCAGTACTTCGCGATTCGCGGCGCAAAAGTTGTACCGGTCTCTGGCCCAACGATCGACGACGCGACAGTCGTCCTCGCACGCGGCGTTATCCTCGCGGTCGGTGGGAAGGACATTCCCATTCCCGCCGATTCACTCGTGATCGAAGGCAAAGGCCTTATCGTGTATCCCGGCCTCTTCGACTCCTTCACCGATGTCGGAATTTCCTCGCCTCCCACACCGACAGCAGGCGAAGGCGGCCCTCGCGGCGGCGGAGGTGGTCAACCAGCAGCCCGCGGTCCCGAAGATCGCCCAGGTGCGACTCCGTGGCGCAATGCCGCCGATGAAGCGAATATTTCCGACAAGCGCGTCGAGACCTGGCGCAACGCCGGTTTCACCACGGTCGTCTCCTCGCCCAAGGGCGGTTTCTTCCCAGGTCAGGCTGCCGTCTTCGATCTCGCTGGTGAACGCAACGGAGATCTCGTTGTCAAAGCTCCTGTGGCCATTCCAGTCTCTCTAAATCCAGCCGGCGGTTTCGGCAGCGGTTTTCCCGATTCCAAGATGGGCGCGCTCGCCTATGTTCACCAGGTTTGGCTCGATGTTGACTGGGGCACCAAAGCCGAAGCAGCCTATGAAAAGAATCCGCACGGCACCGCACGCCCGCGTTATGACCGCGTCAACGCGGCGCTCGCCGACGCGCTCGAAGACCACGCGCTCGTCCTCATTCCCGCCAACAGCTCGCTCGAACTTCGCCGTGCACTGGTTCTGGCTGATCGCTGGAAGGTTCCCGGCGTCATCGTTGGCGCGCACATGGCGTATGAAGTCGCGCCCGAACTTGCCGCCAGGAAACTTCCCGTCATCGTAAATCTGAAGTGGCCGGAGCCTGATAAGGACGCCGACCCCGACGACGTGGCGAGCCTTCGCGAACTTCGCATTCGCGATCGCGCGCCATCTTCTCCTGCGGCGCTTGCTAAAGCTGGCGTGAAATTTGCTTTCAGTTCCGACGGCATCACGTCGCCCGCCGATATCGTCAAAGCCGTCAAGAAATCGGTCGACGCCGGCCTACCCGCGGATGCCGCGATTCGCGCACTCACTCTTTCGCCCGCGGAAATCTTTGGCGTAGCAGACCGCACAGGCTCGATCGAAAAAGGCAAGATCGCGAATCTTCTGGTTACCGACGGTGACCTCTTCGCCGAAAAAACGAAGATCAAAATGATCTTCGTCGACGGCAAGAAATTTGAATTTCGTGAACCCGACCGGCCGAAGGATCCGCCTAAAGGCGACCTTACTGGCAAATGGACCCTGAAATACACCACGCCTGAAGGCGATGAAGAAAGCACCGCCGACCTCACGATGTCATCCGACGGCACTCTCTCCGGCACGCTTGCCAGCAAACGCGGTGTCGCCAGCATCATCAGCGGCTACGCCAGCGCGGATAAATTCAACTTCGTGATTAACATGCCAATTCAAGGCAGCCCGGCCGACGTAAGTTTTTCCGGCACGTTTGAAAAAGACACCATGAAAGGCTCCATCGCCGTCCTATCGTTCTCGATTGATTTCACCGGCACGCGCCCCGGTTCTTCCACGCGCTCGGCCACGGTCTCCTTGGGAGGTGCCCAGTGAATCGCTCATCCATCCTCCGTATCGCTTTTGCACTCGCAGTTTTCGTGGCGACAGCTTGGTTCACAACCGCCGCGACTCCGCCCGATGCACAACCGGTTATTCTCATCCAGAACGCCACCGTCCTCACTGTCACGAAAGGCACCATCGAGCACGGTTCCGTTCTGATCAAGGACGGCAAGATCTCTGAAGTCGGCCCCAACGTAAAAGCTCCCAGCGGCGCTCAAGTCATCGACGGCACTGGCATGTTTGTCACGCCCGGCATCATCGATTGCCATTCGCACATCGCGGTGGACGGCAGCGTCAACGAAGGCAGCATCTCCGTATCGTCCATCGCGAACATCGCCGAAGTTCTCGACTCGGACGACGTCTCCATTTACCGCGACCTCGCGGGCGGCGTCACCACTGCGAACGTTCTTCATGGCAGCGCCAACTCCATCGGCGGTCAAACTGTCGTCATCAAACTTCGGTGGGGCCAGCCTGCCGCGAAGCTCCCATTCGAAGGTGCCCTCCCGGGAATCAAATTTGCGCTCGGCGAAAATCCCAAGCGTTCGAATTTCTCGATCCGCGGTGCTGAACGGCGCTATCCCGCTTCCCGCATGGGCGTCGAAGAAACCATTCGCGCCGCCTTCACCGAAGCCCGCGATTACAAAAACGCGTGGGATGCGTACAACAAAAAAGTTGCCGCCGGTGAAAAAACCCTCATTCCTCCGCGCCGCGATCTTCGCCTCGATCCGCTAGTCGAAGTCCTCGAAGGCAAGCGCTACATCCATTCGCACTGCTATCGCGAAGATGAAATTCTCATGCTCCTGCGCGTCGCAAAGGAATTCGGTTTCAAGGTCCGCACTTTCCAGCACATTCTCGAAGGCTACAAAGTTGCCGACGAACTCGCCGCCGCCGGAGTCGGCGCCTCCACGTTCTCCGATTGGTGGGCATACAAAGTGGAAGCCTACGACGCGATTCCGTACAACGCGGCCCTCATGACCAGGCGCGGTGTCGTCGTTTCCATCAATTCCGACGACGCGGAAGAAGCCACTCACCTCAACCAGGAGGCCGCTAAGACCATCAAGTACGGCGGACTCTCGCACGACGAAGCCCTCAAGCTCGTCACCATCAATCCCGCGATTCAGCTTGGCATAGATAAACGCGTCGGCTCCATCGAAGTTGGCAAGGACGCCGACCTCGTCATCTACAATCACGATCCCCTCAGCGCCTACGCCGTCGTTCAGAAAACCTTGATCGACGGCCGTGTTTACTTCGACCGCCAGCAGGACATCGCCGGTCGCCCCGCCCTCGAGAAGGAGAAGAAAGAGCTGCTCGAAAAAGAAAAGAAGGCTGGCAAGAAGCCAGACGAAAAGAAAGGTGAGAAGAAAGACGAAAAGAAACCCGACGACAAGAAGCCGGAAGAGAAGAAAAAGCCCGAAGACATGCCCAAGAAGCCGCAAGCTGAAGGTTTCGGAGGTGCAAGATGAATCGCCTTAAATTCTTCGTTCTGTGCTTGGGGCTGCCTGCAGCCGCCGCGATTTCTTTTGTGGCCCCCGCCATCGCCCAGTCCCCGGCACCTGCGACCTACGCCATTACCCATGCGAAACTCGTCACGCTCGCCGGTTCCCCGATTGAAGACGGCACATTAATCATCAAGGACGGCAAGATCGCGGCTGTCGGCGCCGCCGTCGAAGTTCCCGCTGGTGCACAAGTCATCGACGCCAAAGGTTTGCAAGTCTCGCCGGGCCTCTTCGACGCCATCACCCAAATGGGTCTCAGCGAAATCAGCGCCGTCTCTTCCACGGTTGACTCCGCCGAAACAGGCTCGTTCAATCCGGATGTCGTCGCCGCGACCGCTGTCTTTCCCTCCAGCGAACATATTCCCGTCACGCGTGCTGCGGGTATTACGGAAGTTCTCAGCGTCCCCGGCAGCGGCGGTTTCGATTCCTTCGGCAATCGCGGCACACTCGCCGGCCAGGCTTCGGCTTTTCATATGGATGGCTGGACCATGGAAGACATGCAAATCAAAAGAAGCGCAGCCATGGTGATCAATTGGCCCGCTATCGTTACGGAATCCTTTGATTTCGCCACGTTTTCGCGAAAGCACAAACCGTTTGCCGAAGCGAAATCCGAATACGAAAAACAGGTCACACAACTCACCGATCTGCTCGACAGCGCCCGCCACTATGCCCAGGCCATGGGACACGGCGGTCCCTCCGACTTCGAACGCGACGTGAAGCTTGAAGCGCTCGTGCCCGTCGTTCGCGGCCAACTTCCCGTTCTCGTCTTCGCCGATCATGCTCGCGACATCCGTAACGCCGTCGAGTATTGCGAAAAACAAAAACTCCGCATGATCCTTGCCGGTGGCTCCGAAGCCTACAAAGTCAAAGATCTTCTGCGCTCAAAAGATGTTCCCGTCATTCTCCGCCCCGTTCTCACCGAACCGCGTGATGAAGATGACGCCTACGATCGCTTGCTCACCCAGCCGGCCGAACTCGTCGCCGCCGGGGTGAAAATCGCCTTCGCCAGCTTCGACAATTCCTTCGCGCGCCGCCTCGGCCAGAATGCTGCAAACGCCGTCGCCTACGGCCTTTCGCCCGAAGACGGTCTCAAAGCCGTCACACTTTACCCCGCCCAAATGTTCGGCCTTTCCGATCAACTTGGCACTCTCCAAGTCGGCAAAGTCGCAAACGTCATCGTCACGAGCGGCGACCCGCTCGACGTAACGACCGACGTCAAATACGTCTTCATCCGCGGCCGATTGACCTCACTGGACAACAGGCACAAACGGCTCTACGAGAAATATCTCAATCGGCCCAAGTCGTAGGCCGGCTCGCTTCAGACAATCGAGCGAAGCAAGCAGGTCCCGTTGCGAAGGGCCAGGCCTGCTCGTTTCCCGCTCAACAATTTCGGTGAATTTCTATCCGTCCCTGCAACTTTTGCTTTTCCGCTGCGTTTCTAGTGGTGAGCGCCAATGACAGCCTTTTCCCGCACCCTCATTTTTGTGGCAACCCTCGCCTGCGCTGCTGCTGCCGCGCCTGCCCAGGACGCCAACAAGATTCTCGATGAATTCATCAAAGCTTCCGGTGGTCCGCGTTCCCTCCGCAAACTGCTCGCCGTCTCCTTTGAAGGAACCGTTACTCGCCCGGGCGACGAAAAATCGGGAACTTATACCCTCCACCTCAAATCCCCCAACCGCTACTATTTGGAAATCGCCTTCAACGCCCAGCCCGAAATCTTCGCCTACAACGGCAAGTCCGCCTGGCGCGAAAATTCCGTCGGCGAGCTCGGCACCTTGACCGGCCCCGAAGCCCTCGAACTCGAAGCTGCAGCCCAGCTGTCCAATTCTCATTTCCTCAATCGCAACAAATCGAAAACGGCCGCGCTCTTCGCCGGCACAGAGCCGTTGAATGGCCGCAACGCCCTTCACATCGAGCTAACGTCCCAATCCGGCGTGAAGCATCAACTCTTCTTCGACCCGCAGTCGCATTTGCTTCTCAAGGAATCGTTTCCACTCGCCGGTCAGCCCCAGGAAATCATGTACGACGACTACCGCCCGGAGTCTGGAGTCCAGTTCGCGCACAAACTTCGGCTTCGTCGTGGCGGCGAATCTTTTCTGGTCGAGATTTCCCAGGTCGCCTCGAATCCCGTGATCGGCGAACGCGTTTTTGATTTCCCCAAGAAATCCCAGGTGCAGTTGCCTGACTTGAAGAAGCTGTTCGAGGAAATCGACGCCAATCAGAAAGCCATCGATAAGATCCGCGAAAACTATTCCGGCCGCCGCAGTGAAGAAGAAACCGAAATGGACAAGAACGGAAAAACGGCCAAACACGAAACGCACGACTACACGTTTTTCTATCTGAACGGTGAAGAGGTCTCCACGCTCGTCGCTAAAGACGGCAAAGCCCTCGATCCATCCGAGCAGGAAAAGGAAAACCAGCGCATTCGCAAACGCATCGAGGAAATTCAGAAACAGCAATCCAAAAAAGAGGCAAAGGAGGAAAAACGGAAAGAAGAAGGGAAGGAGAAAAAAGACAGCGACGACCCGGGAATCGAAATATTTCTTCGCGTTTGCCAGTTTGTGAATCCTCGCCACGAACGCTTCCGCGGCGAAGACGTTCTCGTCTTCGATTTCGAACCGAACCCCGAATATAAGTCGCGCTCTCTGGTCGAGAGCATCGTCCAGAAATTAGCCGGAGTCGTTTGGATCGACGAAAAAGCCCATCAGGTTGCGCGTATCGAGGCTTATTTTGTCGGCGACGCCAAAATCGGCGGAGGGTTATTGGCGAATCTTCAAAAAGGGTCCAGCTTCATTGACGAACAAGCCTTCATCAACAACGAAGTGTGGCTCCCCACGTATCAGGAAGCCCACATCGGCGCACGCTTCCTTCTTGTAAAAGGCATTAAAGTCAACGAAGTCACTCGCTACACCGACTACAAACGTTTCAACATCGAAACGCTCAACACAATTTCGAAACCCAAGGAGGCGGACCAGCCGTCGAATCCCCAATAGCCCATTTTGATTTTGGAAAATTACGGCAAGCGGAAATCTATCGGCAAGGCATCAATTCATCGTCTTCATGCACTCATGCCACTGCTCGTCTTCCGCGTGAATATCGCAAAACCACAAATCGCATTGGATACAGTGGACAGTCGCCGCCAGATTGCACGGCAGTTCGTTCGGCGCCTTGCCTTGACACTCCCGGTCGGAATCCTCTTCGTGTTCAGATTGTCCTAACATCCCTGCACCTCGCGTCATTCTAACCCGTTCAGTCCGAAAATTATTTCCGCCGCTCGTTCATCTCTAACGAGCTACGACCCCCGCGTCCAGCACTTCTCTCACTTTTTGAACCAGCGCCCTCGGCGTAAACGGTTTTTGCAGAAACGCCAGACCCTCTTCCAGCACTCCGCCCTGGGCAATGACATTATCTGTATAACCTGACATGTACAGCACCCGCATCTTTGCATTTTGCGCCAGCAATTTCTTCACGAGCTCTCGCCCGCTCATCGATGGCATGATGACGTCCGTTAGCACCAGATCGATCTCCTGCGCGCGCTTCGCTGCGATCTCTTCTGCTTTTTTCGGACTATCCGCCCCGATGACTCGATAGCCTTGCCCGGTCAGAATCACTTCCGCTAGCTGTCGCACCGTGTCGTCGTCCTCGACCAGCAGCACCGTCTCCGATCCGCCCTTCGCCCGCATCTCCGTCTTAACCCGGGAATCGTTTTGCGCCGGCCCATCCACGCGCGGAAAATATACCTTGAATGTCGCACCTTTACTTGGCTCGCTGTACACCCAGATGTATCCGCCGCTCTGCTTCACGATGCCGTACACTGTCGCGAGCCCCAGGCCAGTGCCTTTCGTTCCGCCCTTCGTCGTGAAAAAGGGTTCGAAAATGTGCGCCGCTGTTTCCGCGCTCATTCCCGTCCCCGTATCCGAAACTGCCAGCATCACGTATCGTCCCGGCTTTACCGTCACATGTTCGCTGGCATACGTCCGGTCCAGATCGACGTTGCTGGTCTCCACAATGATTCGACCGCCCGTAGGCATGGCGTCCCGCGCGTTTACGACCAGGTTCATCAATACCTGTTCTACCTGTGCCGGGTCCGCTTTGATCGTGCCTAAACCCGCGGCCACTATGGCCTTCATCTCGATGTCTTCACCGATGAGCCGCTTTAACAATTTCTCGAGGCCCAGCACGCTCGCGTTCAAATCCAGATTCTTCGGCTGCAGCACCTGCTTCCGGCTGAACGCCAGCAGTTGCCGCACCAGTCCCGCCGCTCGTTCAGAAGCGTCCTCGATGTGTTCGATGTCGGCTCGCACCGCGCTCGGCACTTCCTGCCGCTGCGTTGCCAGTTCTGTATAGCCCTTGATAATCGTCAGCAGATTATTGAAGTCGTGTGCAATTCCGCCGGCCAGCCTTCCAACCGCTTCCATTCTCCGCGATTGCTGCAATTGCCCCTCAAGCTGTTTCCGCTCCGTGATGTCGACGATGATCCCTTCCATTAATGGCATTCCGTCCGAACCTCGCAATACCACCGCGCTGTCACTAACCCAAACAATTCTTCCGTCTTTCCGCGCTACTCGATATTCCGCCTGGAACGCTCGTCCTTGCTGGCAGGCGGCTTCCGCTTCCTCGACCGCGGGAAGGTCATCTGGATGAACGTGCTTCACCCAATTCGTGGAATCGGTGAGCCATTCTTCCTGTGAGAATCCCAGAATGCTTTCGATTTGCGGACTCACATACCGCCAACGGCCTTTAACGCCTAATTCCGCGATATAACTGATCGCCGCCACTCTCTCGACGATCATTTGATATTTTGACTCCGCTTCTTCTTGCGCTTTCTGCGCGCGCACGCGTTCTGTCAAGTCGCGGCTAACGCACACCACTCCTCCGTCGCTCATCGCCGTGACTGCCATTTCCACCGGCAATGGGTTGCCCTCCCGATCGTGCAGCATCAGCTCGCCGAACCACTTTCCGCGTTTTGCCAATCCCTCACGGATCGTCTGTTCCGTCCGCCCCGCCTCTGGCCGGATGGACACTTCTCGCCACGCTCTGCCCAACATCTCGTCCGCGCCGCGCAATCCGCACATGCGCGCATATTCCGAGTTCACGTACACGTAAATCCCCTGCGTGTCGACGATCGCCATTCCGTCAACCGATGAATCCATCGCTTGCATCTGCCGCCTTACAAGTTCCGCGTTCCTGGTTCGCTGGTGTTCGTTCAACGCCATCCGCGCCGCATAGCAAACGATGGAGATTCCGAGCACGGTCAGCCGGACCGGTTTCCATCCGGGCCCCAGCTGCGACGAAAGAAACATCACAATCAACGGTCCCAATGCGAACATCGCATTCCGGAATAGCATCCCGCCCGTTGATTTCGCGCGCAGCGCCGCCGCCCCCGCTTCGCCGTCCATGGTTTTCCATGTCGCCGCCCAGTACGCTCCTCCCAGTAGCGGCAACGTCCAGGCTAAATCCAGAAGGGTCCCAGCCGGACTCTCGTGCAGATACTGCAAATATTGTGCGAGCTGTGCCGAAGAAAAATAGACCGCGAGAAATATCGCAAATCGTCGGTATAAGATTTTTGTCTCTAGCGAGCGGGCAATTCCCGCTCGCAGAAACGCCAGTGCAATCAGCGTCCCGTTCTGAAAGAGCATCAGCTCCTGCTCTCGCAGCAACGCGCCTTTGTAGTCCATCGACAGCGATGGCACGAAATACGCGCCGAGATAGATCAGGAAGTAGATGATTCCGATTTGCAGGAAATCCAGAATCGTCGCGAGATCCAGTCTTGTTGAATCCCGCTCATCGTCCAGGAAAAGCGCCATAGCGAAAAACGCGGCTTGAATGTCGAAAAGAAACCGGATGAAGGAAAGTGGCGGTGGCGTAGTTCCGAGCATCAGCTCGTGGAACATCCACCCGACGTTTGCGATGCCCCACGTTGCCCAGCCGAAGCCGACCAGCAACCACAGGGACTTGCTCAGACCGCCCCCACGTCGCGCGGCGGTAATCGCCATCGCTGCGGCGATCCCGCTCGCCGCCACTTCCAACACGTTCCCCAGAAAGGAACCGGTCGAGCTAGGGCCAAGCGTCAGCCGAATCGTGACGTGCAGCACGACGAAGACCGCGGACACCATTATCAGTCTGCGAGCCAAGGGGCGCCTCAATCAGCTGCGGTACTAGAACTATGCGGCCCTTTCAGAATATCGAAGCTGGCGGCTCTTCGCGACTCCCTGCGACCAAAGAGAGAACACGCGGCTTTCTACGGGAAAACTATCTTTCCCACGTCTTCCTCAGGAACTCGTACCGTCCCCGCTGCCCGTCTTTTGCCGCCTTTGACTGCCCGCTCAAATGCATCACTTGCGCATCCCCGCCCGGCTTATACGTAGGCCACTGTGGCAGACCCGCTCCATTCGGATTTCCATTCTTCGCAAAATTTGCCCAATATTTGCGCATCAATTCGCTGAGTGCCTTGTCTTGGCTCTTCCAAAGGGTTGGGATTCTCCATTCGAGCGTTCCGAACACATATTCAATTTCGCCGGAATGGAATGCGCCCATTCCCGGCTGCCGCGACGGATCATCGGGCGGCGCCTCATCAAATCGGTATCGGTAAACCGGACTCTTTCCCGTGGCCGATTCCGCTTCCATCCATTTCCAGGTCCCAAGCGCGATAAATCGGTCGCCCGCGAAGTCCTCCCATGACCGCACCGCCGTCGCATCATCGCTTGCCGGGTACAGCTTGAAGAACTCCGCCGAGTTATCCTTAAACTCCTTCTCGCCCAACTCCTTCACGCTCGCTGCCGTCAACGGCGGCTTCGCGGAAAGAACCGCGCCGCTCCCTTCGTCGCGGTTCCAACCCGCCAGCAGCGGCACATCGTTCTGCGCGCCCGTTGCGAAGATCTCCGGCACTGGCTTCGGCAAGAAATATCCGTCCACCACAACCATGCTCGGACCGCGCCGTTCCGAGCCCGGCTTGCTCACCGTCTCCAGCAGTTTATCCGCCGGAATCGCCCGCAATTCTTTCAGGGAATCCGTTCCGAGCACTTTCTTTGCATACTCGGCGCTCTCTTTCGCCCTCTCTTCCAGTGTGGTCAGCGTTGCCTTCGCCGGAAAGTCCGCGCCGCTCTCGCCAATCGCACGTTGGAACAAACCCTTCGCCAGCGGCGACGCCATCAACTCGCTCACCGAAAATGATCCCGCGCTCTCTCCAAAAATCGTCACATTTCCCGGGTCACCGCCAAACGCCGCAATGTTTTTCTTCACCCACTGCAGCGTCGCCACTTGGTCCAGCAGCCCGTAATTTCCCGCGGCATTGTTTCCCGAATCCGTAATCAACTCGGGCAATTCGAAAAATCCAAAAATTCCCATCCGGTAATTCATCGAAACAACAATTACGTCTTGCTCCGCCAGCGTCGCTCCATCCTGCCGCGGTTCGGACGATGCCCCCGCCACAAATCCTCCGCCGTGAATCCACACCATCACCGGCAATCGTTTCTTCGCAACGTTTGCGGGAGTCCATACGTTCAGCATCAAGCAGTCTTCGCTCGGCCCCTGATCGCGGAAAACCATATCGTCAAAAATATTCCCCTGCATACACCGTGCGCCAAACTTCGTCGCGTCGCGTACTCCCTGCCACGCAACCGGCGGCGCTGGCGCTTTCCATCGCAACTCGCCCACCGGCGGCGCCGCGTACGGAATTCCCAGAAACGCGCGAGAAGATCCGTGCACCTTGCCTTCAACGACTCCAGTCTCCGTCTTCACCTGAAGCGGCGAACTCTGTTGCGCCGCAGCAACCGCGACGCTCGCGCTCAGTAGCAGCGCCAATTTTTCGATTTGAATGCGCATGGGGCTCCTTTACCGCGCAGGAGAATACCACGCCGGCATTCCTGCGGCGACTCGGAACTGTGACGTGGTGGTTGGGAAAAACAGCTACTTCGATTCGAACGGATACCGGTCCTGCGCCTGCACCGCCGCGGCAATATTCCGCCGCATCGCAATCGTATTCACCGTCGCGCGTTTGCCGAACCGCTTCAGCACGGCCATCTGCGTCGTCAGCATGTCACCGTCGTTCACCGCCGCGATCGCGCGCTTCGCTTCGTGTTCCACGCGCTCCATCGCATCCGCAATAAACACCCGCGCCGCATCCTGCATCAATGCCGTCGCTGCTTCGCCGCGAATCCCGGCCGCCTTCTGTGCGCGCAACAGGCACGACTCCATCGCATAAATCTCCATCACCATGTTTGACAGCGCGCCAATCAATTCCTGCTCATCCGCCAGTTTTTCGCGGAACTTCTGCATCGCGCCGCCTGCTGCCTGCAAAAACATCTTCTTTGCATTCGCAACGACGCGCTTCTCTTCGGCCAGCACGCCTTCCGGTGCCTCTTCAAATGATGGGCCCGCCAAAATTTCGTCCGCCAGCTTCATCGCCGCCGGAATCAACGCCAACTGCCCGCCCATCGCGCGCTTCATCAGCATCTGAATGATGAGCATCCGATTGATCTCGTTGGTCCCTTCAAAAATCCGGTTGATTCGCGAATCGCGGTACGCGCGGCACACCGGATACTCCTCATGAAATCCGTACCCACCAAAAATCTGTACCGCTTCGTCCACCACAAAATCCAGCATCTCGCTGCCGTACACTTTCGCAATCGAACTTTCGATCGCGTATTCCTCCAGCACCTTCATCAGATGAGCCGTCTTATCTCCGGCGCCACTCGAAACCATCGCCTCAATATTCCCCGCGCTGCGGTACACCATCGACTCCACCGCAAAAATCTGAATCGCCATCTCCGCCAATTTTTCCTTCATCAACCCGAACTCGCCAATCTGCTTCCCGAACGCTTTCCGCTCCTTCGCGTACTTCGACGAGGTCGTCAGCACATTCTTCGATCCGCCCACGCATGAAGCGCCCAGCGTAAACCGTCCCGCATTCAAAATGTTGAACGCCACAATGTGTCCGCGCCCAATTTCGTGCAGCAAATTTTCCTTCGGCACTTTGCAATTTTCCAAAAACACCGGCGTCGTCGAGCTCCCGTGAATCCCCATCTTGTGTTCTTCGTTGCCGGGCTTGCATCCCGCGAAATTCCGTTCCACGATGAACGCCGTAAACTTTTCCCCGTCAATTTTCGCGAATACGATGTACAAATCGGCGAACCCGCCGTTCGTAATCCACATCTTTTGCCCGTTCAGGACGTAGTGCGTCCCTTCGGCATTCAACTCCGCCCGCGTCAGCGAATTTTGCGCGTCCGACCCCGCCTGCGGCTCGCTCAGGCAATACGCGCCAATCAATTCGCCCGTCGCCAGTTTCGGCAAATATTTCTTCTTCTGCTCTTCCGTTCCGAAATAAACAATCGGCAGCGTCCCGATGCCTGCGTGCGCGCCGTGCGTCACCGCAAATCCACCGTAAATCGAAAGTTTTTCTGTCAGCACCGTCGTCGCAATCTTGTCCAGCCCCGCCCCGCCGTACTCTTCCGGCACGCCGCCGCCCATCAATCCCACTTCGCCGCCCTTGCGTACCAGTTCCGCCATCAAGCCGGCTTTCTTGTTCTCCAAATCCTTCACGAGCGGCAAAACTTCCTTGGTCACAAATTCTTCCGCCGTCTGCCCGATCAATTTCTGATCGTCCGTCAAGTCCGCCGGCGTAAACACGTCCTGCGGAGCAGGCGACTCCAGCAAAAAGCTCCCGCCCTTCGCGGCTGGTTTCGTTACGACACTCGTGGCCATGACGCCTCCGGTCGATTGGATGCCTTACGAAAGAAATTCGCTTGCCGGCAGTGGTTCACTCAACTTAACGCTGTTACGCCCAAATTGTACTCCGCCGCAAAGCCGCCCGCCAATAGGACTGCCGTTTGTGTGCTGGTTCAGTTTGCGTCTCTTGATCCGTGACCCAAAAGGGCTTGAAGTTCAAACTGAACCAGTACTGCGGTTCCGCCAATTCCGTCAGCCTCTCGGCTGGCATTACCCTGTTGACAAATACCCGTTTCTGTCGGAAAGTCCGGCCCACTCGTTCCGCGGAGGGGAAAATGATTCATCCTGCTCGGCCCAAAACGCTCTCGGCGCTCCTCGCGCTTGCTTTCGCAGCGGCAATCTTGTTCGCGCTAAAATCCACCGCGCAGGAAGGGAAGCCGCCCGCGCTTCCGCTACAAGAAATGCAAAAGCTTTCCAAACTCTACGTTGGTTCCTGGACCTTCACGGAAACCTATCCGAAATCGTCCATGGCTCCGAACGGCGGCGAAAACACCGGAATCTACACCAGCGAACTCGGCCCCGGCGGCAATTCCATCTTCAACCATTTCCATTCCAAGGGCCCCGTCGGCGAATTTGACGGCACCGTCGTCATGACCTGGGACCCCAAGGAAAAACTCTACAAGGCTTATATCTTCGGTGATTCCTTCCCATCTGCGGTTGTCGAAACTGGCCAGTGGGAAAACGACGCGCTCGTCTATCGCTTCGAACTTGCTATGGGCCCAACAAAAATCGCGCTTCGCAACGTCACAAAATTTCTGCCCGACGGCAAACTCACCAGCGAAGAATTCTCCAGCGTCAACGGCGCCCCCCGAAACCCTCTTCGTCCACGTCGCCGCCACCAAAAAATAATCTCGTTCTGCTTGGCGCTTGTAGCGGCCATCCTCTAGGGCGGCCGTTTTACAACCTCTCAATAATCCCCGCCGCGCCCATCCCGCCGCCAATACACATCGTCACCATTCCATATTGCGCATTCTTCCGCGCCAAATCCCGCAAAATCGTCGCCGTCAATTTCGCGCCCGTGCACCCCAGCGGATGCCCCAGCGCAATCGCTCCGCCGTTCGGATTCACTTTCGCCGGATCCAGCCCCGCCTGCTGAATCACCGCCAGCGACTGCGCCGCAAACGCTTCATTCAGCTCAATCACCGCAATGTCTTCCAGCTTCAGTCCCGCCAATTTAAGCGCTTTCGGAATCGCGTACACCGGGCCAATCCCAAACTCCTCCGGCGGAACTCCCGCCGTCGCATAAGCCACGAATCGTCCCAGCGGCTTCAGCCCCAGCGCCTTCGCGCGCGCTTGGCTCATCACCACCGCCGCCGCCGCTCCATCGCTCATCGGCGAACTGTTTCCCGCCGTCACCGAACCTTTCACGTGAAACGCCGGCTTCAACCCCGCCAAAATTTCGACAGAAGTATCCGCCCGCGGCAATTCATCCTTGTCAAAAGTAAAAGTCTGCGTCGTCGGCTTTGCTTGTTTTCCTTTTGCAGAAGCTCCGTTCCCATTCATCGACACCGAAACGTTCTTCACCTCCACCGCTACCGTCTCTTCCGCAAACGCTCCGGCCGCAATCGCCGCCACCGCTTTCTTGTGCGAATTCGCCGCAAACGCATCCGCCGCTTCGCGCGTAATTCCGAATTTTCGCGCGATATTTTCCGTTCCCAGCCCCATGTTGATGTATGCGTCCGGATAGTTGTCCACCAGCCACGGATTCGGCGAAATCTTGTTTCCGCCCATCGGCACCATGGACATCGATTCCGTCCCGCCCGCCACAATCACTTCCGCGCCGCCCGAGCGGATCCGCTCCGCTCCCAGCGCAATCGCCTGCAATCCCGAAGAACAAAACCGGTTAATCGTCATCGCCGACGTTTCCACCGGCAACCCCGCGCGCAGCGCCGCAATCCGCGCCACATTCATCCCCTGTTCGCCCTCCGGCATCGCGCAGCCCAGAATCACGTCATCAATGTCTTTCGCATCCAGCCCCGGCACCCGCGCCAGCGCTTCCTTGATCACCAGCGCCGCCAAATCATCCGGCCGCGTCGCCCGCAGCGATCCCTTATACGCCCGTCCCACAGGCGTCCTCACCGCAGAAACAATCACCGCTTCCGTCATGGGCCCCTCCTCACATCCGAAGCCTCAGTGTAGCAGGACGCCAGCAAACGGTGTCACAAGGCGCCGATTGCAATCGCAGGCACTGGTAAAGTTTGACCAGACAAGAAAGGCGCTGCAGCCAGCTCCGGTCCAATGGAGCAAATCCGTTCAATCACGGACTTCGCCAAGACGCGCGACTACCTAACACGCGACCTTGTCCAAGTTCTCGGTCCGATGCCGCCTGCCGGAACTCTGCCGTGGGTCCGATACAACTTCTTCAAAGTGAAACCGGGGAAAGGCGCTGACGACCGTAAAGCGTGGGAGAAGTACAACAAACCGGTGTTCGACAAACTGGTAGCCGACGGCACCGTTCTCGCCTTTGGCCTTTCTGTGGAAGATGTCAGAACGGACGGCGATTTTACTCACTACGTTTGGATCGCCACCAAGGACCTCGCCACACAAGACAAAGTTCGTGCTGCATTCCTCCCCGATCGAGATAGGCGCTCCTCGGAGGAGCAGGAAGCCATCACCATCTTTTCACCGGCTTTACAGATCCCGACGCTTCACGAAGTGAACTGGTGCGCTCGTTGATCTTCCATTTGCCAGCCCCAAAGCAAGAGTATCTCTCGTGAGTGGCCGCCCTTGCGCTTCAGCAAGGGTTGGCCGCCGGCGGGTGACCGGGACGAAATCCTCCTGATCTTTTCGGAGCCGCTTACACCCGCAACGCAACTCGTCTTCTTCAGCTCAGCTCACAAAAACAAGGAGGGTGCCCTTCGGTTTGTGAGGGTGGGTCTTGGGGTTGAAGTTGCTTTATGCGTAGACATATCCGAGGCTGCTCGTGTCCAGCGTATCCTGCACTTTCCACGAGCCCGCCCACGGCGCCGGCTTGCCTGCCTTGTTGAAGACTAACTTCGAAGCCAAATCATAGCCAGGCGTGCCGGACGATGGCAGGTACGGGTCGCTTGTAGGATGTTGCTTCCGCCATTTTTCCCACAGCAGATCGATGTAGCAATGGTGCATAAAGAAAATCGGGTCGTTCGGAGACGTGGCATCTCCCATGTTGCCGCCGATCCAGCGGTGCACAGGGTTGTGCATTCCCCCTTCGCAGGTCCTCTCCCAACTGTTGGTCGCGGGCGAATAAGGTAACTTGGTCAGCCCCGATGCCACTTGTGGCTGCGTCGGTAGATACGCCGTCGGGTCGTTTCCGAATTCTCTCAACAGTCCCGCATTTCCAGAGCTGCTGTCCCACACACGAATCTTGAACTTCTTGGTCGCATACGCAAACGGGCCCGACACCACGCGATGCCCTTGCGCAGCGTCTCCATCTCCGCCCATAAAGTCGTTGGTGAACGGGTTATTCGTTCCGGAGAGTTCCCAGTTCCAGTAGGGAATCGCAATATTCGGATTGCCGGCCGCCGCTTGTAAGGCCAGCTCGAACTGCCGCAGCAGTATGCGGTGCCACGGAAAAAAGAGTGGGCCGCCGTGAGGCATCGGCATCAACATGTCCGGCCCCATCATTGCGTTCTTGTGAACCTGGACAAAGTCGTCGTAGCGCCTCATCTTGCCGGGCTTCAAAACGCTCTTCACCTTGTTCTTCAACGCCAGCACTGCAGCCACATAGGCTGCCTTTTCCGCCGCCGACATGTCGGCGTGGTTCTTTCGCGTGTTCATAGCCATGATCCTTTCGGAAATGTAGGTCTTGTCTTCGTGGTCTGATTCTCGTTCAGGCTGACCTGTTCTCGGGCGGCTTGCTTGAGTAGTGATACGAGCCCGTAAGACGTTTCAATTCGGCCGCACTAATTGGGAAGGTTTTCCAGCAGTCCGGCGTATGATTCAGGCCCGAGGTAATTGCGCATGCTGAAACTATTCCAGCACCGGTTCTTGGTGATAGCTGTTCATTGTGCGGTATCGGCTGCGTGGCTTCTGGCTACGCCGTTCTCCCCGGTTGCGTCCGCCCAGAATGAGCTTGTGCGCGTCATTGCTTTCGGCGCGCACCCGGACGACTGTGACCTCGGCGCAGGAGGCCTGGCCGCCAAGTATGCGGCGCTCGGTTTTAAGGTTAAGTTCGTGTCGCTAACCAACGGTGACGCGGGCCACCAAACGCAAGGGGGAGAAGAACTTGCCAGGCGCCGCCGCGCAGAAGCGCAGGAAGCCGGCCGCCGCATCGGCATAGAATACGAAGTGCTCGACAACCATGACGGCAAGCTTTTGCCTACGTTGGATGTCCGCGAACAAGTCATCCGCGAGATCCGTCAGTGGAAGGCGGACGTCGTGATTGGGCCACGCCCCAACGACTATCATCCGGATCACCGGTACACGGGCGTTTTGGTCCAGGACGCTTCCTACATGGTCATCGTCCCCAACCTCGTCAAAGATACGCCGCCACTTCCGCGGAACCCCGTCTTTCTTTACTATAGCGACCGCTTCACCAAGCCGCAGCCGTTCCGGCCAGACATCGTGGTATCGATTGACGACGTGTTCCAGAAGAAGGTCGATATGTTGGACGCGCATGTTTCACAATTTTATGAATGGCTGCCGTGGACCATCGGAAATCTCGATCGGGTCCCTAAGGATGCCGTTGAGCGGAAGAAATGGCTGGCGGCGCAACCGATGGTGGTGCGAAAGGGTTCCCCTGAATGGCAAGCTACACTCGAAAAACGCTATGGGGCGGAAGCGACTGGCATTCAACACGTCGAGGCCTTTGAAATCACCGAATACGGACGTCAGCCCAGTGAGGAAGAGATTCGTAAGCTGTTTCCATTTTTTCAACGGTAAGCGTGAGCCCCTCCTTCAACTCAATAAGTCCCGTAATTATTGAAATAAGCTACTGTTGTTTATAAAGTAAACTATAGTCTGATACTATGGGCGGCGTTCTGGTCGGCGCCCCCGCCCGGCCTCGCGGCGAACACCCACCCCCTCGCCTTCCCACCCCAATCCCTTAACTCCGTTAGAATGAATACTTACCTAAAAACAGGCGAGGGGGTACCTCCGTCCCCAATCGGGAATCCCTCCACGATTCTCTTGTGTTCCCGCTACGCGCTTTGTCACTCTTTGCAAAGTCGCGCAACTTACCCCACGAGCTTTCAATCACATGCGCACTCTTTGCCAAGAATGCCGGGGTGTCACCCAAGCCGCAGCTCTCCTGCCAGCGACGGGGCACGATATATCGTGCCCTGCGGTCACACATGCGTCGCGACTTAACCGTTCGAGGAAGGGGTCTTGAGGTAAGCAACGAAGAAAAGAACAGCCAACACCGCGTCGCCAAAGGAGATGAACAAGTCGGCAGGGTGAACGCGATGTTGCAAATACAGAATGACTGCCGGAACAAAATATCCGAGCTTCTCCAGAATGCCCACCAGCATCAGCGGCCGGAAGCGCACCGGATTCGATCCAATCACAAGAAACAGAAATTGCCACGCCAGCGCCACTCCCGCAAATCCGTAATAAAACAGCGGATGGGTCACGGGCGGCGGATCCTGCTGGCCGATCTTATCGAAAATAAAAAACAGAGGCGTCAGCACGAGGATTCCCCAAACGCCCGCAAAGCAAAAAAGATATTTCGCGAATTTCATCCCAACTCCTCAAGTCACCATACCGAAAGATTCCGGGCAGCAGAGGGAATATCGTGCCCTTGTTCGGCGCTCCGTGGAAAGTAGTATCAAATTATTCCCCGTAGGTCATATGTTTTCAGAAAGGATTTGGCAACGAGCTAACGCGCGCCGCATCGCCAATTTGCCCGCTGTTGTAGTGGCCGGTCTTCGGATCGGTGTCTTTGACTTACTTCCCCGGCAGCAACGTGCTGTGGCTCGCCACGCACTGCCACAGGCCGTTTCGCTTGATCCACGTATCCGTGTACCGCGACCGCACAACATATGGCTTTCCCTTGTTCGTGCCGGTTTCGCGATAAATTCCCGTGACAACGGCCGCGTTTCCATAAACCTGAACGTTCAAGCCCTCGTCGTAAATGTGGTCGGCCTTCTGGTCCGGATCGACGACCCACTTCAAGTACTCCTTCTTGTGCATGAACGTGCCGTCGTAATCGGTGTAGACGAGAGAATCGGCAACGAGATTGTCCACCGCGCCGATCTCCTGCTTCATTTCGGCTTGATTCCAGGCGCGTTCCAGTTGGCGCACCTGGATTTCGTCGGCGGAGGCGGCTTTGTCCTGTGCGGCGGGCGCAGGGTAGAGCGCAAGCGCGAGAATAGCGGTCAGAGCAAAGAATTTCATAGGCAACCTCAGTCGAGCGCGAAGTTGGCAAAATGTTAGCAGGGAAGCGCAGAGCGCAAGAGGAGAGTTTCGCGTCATGTATACTTAAAGGCAGGGGATTTAGCACAATTCATGGCTGGAAAGGGACAAGTCCGTAAAGCGAGCGCTGGCGTGCGCTGGCGCAAACGTTTGCGCTTCGTGCGGACGCGTACGCGTGAACTGCGCATGATTACGAAGGCGCTCATCTCGACCAAGCATCCCGTACTCGTGCACATCATCCCTATGCGCCGCTGCAATCTCGACTGCGGCTATTGCAACGAGTACGACGACGTCTCGAAGCCAGTGCCGCTCGAGGAAATGAAGCGCCGCCTCGACCTCCTCGCCGATATGGGCACATCCATCATCACCATCAGCGGCGGCGAACCGCTCATGCATCCAGAACTTGAAGAAGTGATCCGCCACATCCGCAAGCGCGGCATGATCGCCGGAATGATCACCAATGGATTTTTGCTGAGCAAAGACCGAATTAGGACTTTGAACGAGGCTGGTCTCGAGCATCTGCAAATTTCCATTGATAACGTCACGCCCGACGAAGTCTCGAAAAAGAGTTTGAAGACGCTCGATTCGCGCCTCGAATGGCTCGCCGAGTATTCCGTCTTTCAAGTGAACATCAATTCCGTGCTCGGCAGCGGCGTAAAAAGTCCGGACGACGCGCTCACGATCGCGCACCGTGCAGTCGCTCTCGGTTTCACGAGCACGGTCGGCATCATTCACGACCACAACGGGCAACTAAAGCCGCTCGACGATAAACAAATCAGAATCTTCGAAGAGATTATGGAGTTGGGAAAGCGCTCCTACTCGCGCTTCAACGATTTTCAGCACAACGTCGCGCGCGCCAAGGAGCACACCTGGCGCTGCCGTTCCGGCTCGCGTTATCTCTACATCTGCGAAGACGGCCTCGTACACTGGTGTTCGCAGCAGCGCGGCTATCCCGGAATTCCGCTCGCGCAATACACGCCGGAAATGCGCCACCACGAATATCTCACCGACAAGTTCTGCGGCCCGCGCTGCACCGTCTCCTGCGTGCAGCAAATCGCCATCCTCGATAACTGGCGCGATCCGCAAACGAAAAAGCCGATGCCTATGCCGCCGCCTCCTGTTTCCGGCGATCTCGTCCAAATCGGCACCGGCCGCAACGCCAATTAGATCGCCGCAGTTTCATCTGGCGCACTATCTAGGCAGCGTTTGATTGACGCTGCGGTCTGCGTCAACAAAAATGAGTGCATGCCGGAACCTGCAATCGAAATAGAAAGCCTGACCAAGGACTACCCCACCGGCTTTCTCCATCTAAAAACAAAGCGATCCCTCGAAAATCTCTCGATGCGAGTCGAAGAGGGCGAATCGTTCGGGTTCCTGGGCCCCAACGGCGCCGGAAAATCCACCACGATAAAACTGCTGATGGGGATCATTTTCCCGACGTCTGGCAGCGCCAAGATTCTTGGCCGGCCCATCACCGAGGTGGAAATGCATAAAGACATCGGCTACCTCCCGGAGCAGCCGTATTTTTACGACTATCTGACCGCGGCGGAGCTGCTGGATTATTTCGCGCGATTTTACGGAATGAGCGCGGCGGAGCGAAAAGAGCGCGTGGCAAAAATGTTGAAGAAAGTTGGATTGGAAACCGCGGGGAAAATCCAGCTGAGAAAATATTCGAAGGGGATGTTGCAGCGCGTGGGACTGGCGCAGGCGATTTTGCACGATCCGAAAGTTGTGATTCTGGATGAACCGATGTCGGGACTCGATCCGATCGGGCGGCACGAAGTGCGCGACATTATTTCGGAATTGAAGCGCGGCGGGAAGACAGTGCTTTTTTCCACGCATATTTTGACCGACGCGGAAATGCTCTGCGACAAGGTGGGCGTGATCGTCGGCGGGAAATTGCAAGGCGTCGGACGTCCGGATGAAATCGTCGGCATGAAAGCACACGAGATCGAAATCGTATTCGACGCGGATGCACGCGATGCGCGCAGCGCGACGCTGCGCGGCAAGGCGAGCAAGTCCGGCAGCCGGTACGCGATGCGCGTGCCGGAAGAAAATGTGTTTGCCGCGATCGAGGAACTGCGCGCGGGAGGCGCGAAGTTGGCCGCGGTCACTCCGATCAAACGAACTCTTGAAGAGTATTTTCTGCACCTCGTGGAGAAAGACCGCGCACAGGCGGCGGCGATCGAGGTGAGCGGAAAATGACGCGAATCGCTGCGGTGTCTTGGAACACGTTCCGGGAAGCGGTGCGCGACCGCGTGTTGTACAACCTGGTGTTTTTCGCGCTGTTGCTGATCGCGACGGCAATTCTCGTGGGCCAGATTTCGATCGGAATCGAAACGATTGTATTGGTGAGCCTCGGGCTGAGCGCGATTTCCGCAATCGGATTGCTGATCGCAGTGTTTACGGGCGTCGGGCTGGTGTCAAAGGAGATCGAAAAGCGCACGCTTTACGCCCTGCTGTCGAAACCGCTGCGCCGTTGGGAATTTCTCGTCGGAAAGTTCGGTGGGCTCGTCCTGACGCTGACGGTAAACACCGGGGCGATGGCCGTAGGGCTGTTGATTGCGCTGCTGTACGTGAAACATTCGCTGGAATCCGGAGACGCCACGGCGTTTGTCGCGGTGTATTTTATTTTGTTGAAGCTGGCGATTGTGGTGGCGCTGGCGCTGCTTTTTTCGTGTTTCACTTCGCAACTGCTTGCGATTTTGTTTACGTCCGGTTTGTATATCGCGGGGCTCTTTGTTTCCGAGATGCGAAATCTGGATGCGAGCCGCGTGGGTCCGGCGGCGCGGCATTTTTTCACGGGGATTTCCTATTTGCTGCCGAATTTTCAAAATTTTGACGTGATGGCCGCCGCGGCTCACGCAAGGCCGCTGCCAGGGATATTGATCTTGCACAACACGCTCTACGCGATGCTGTACTGCACAGTGGTGCTGAGCGCCGCGTCGGTTGTGTTTGCACGCAAAAACCTGAAATGACTTCGAAACGTTCCATCGCGATTTTGTGCCTCCTTGTGCTGCCAGCGGGTTTTGCCGGAGTCTGGCGCTTGCAGCGCTCGATTGACGGCGACCTTTCCGCGCTGCACGAAGAGCGAGACGAAGTGCTGCTGCGCTCCGGCAAGATGGTGAAACTTCTGAGCCTGGAGTATGCGCCGCTGATGGCGGACGTTTACTGGACGCGCGTGGTGCAGTATTACGGAAGCAAGCGCGAACGGCGCGAGCAAAATCTGGACGGACTGTGGCCGCTTCTGGACCTGACGACGACACTCGATCCAAATTTGATGCCTGCGTACCGGTTCGGCTCCACTTTTTTGGCGGAGGCGCGACCCGTGGGAGCAGGGCGGCCGGATTATGCGATTGATCTGATTCAACGGGGAATTCGCGAAAATCCGGAGTACTGGCGGCTGTATCAAGACCTGGGCAACGTCTACTATTTCTCATTGCACGACAACGAGAAGGCGGCCGAAGCGTACAACAAAGGCAGCAGGGTTCCGGGAGCACAGCCGTGGATGAAAATTATGGGCGCGCGAATTGCGGAACGAGGAGATACACGCCAGACTTCACGCTTGCTTTGGAGCGAGATATACCAGTCTGCGCAGGACGAAACCGTGCGCGAGAACGCCAAAATCCACCTGATGCTCCTAAAAACGGACGACGATAAGGAACAGCTCGACCGGCTGCTGGCGGAATACGCTAAGAAAACACGACGGCAGGCGGAAAGCCTCAACGAACTGGTGAATGCCGGGTTGCTACGCGGCGTGCCGGTCGACCCGGAAGGGGTTCCGTACATCGTTGGAATGACGGGCGAAGCGGAGCTGAATTCAAAAAGCCCGCTGTTTAAGCTGGCGCCGCTGTATCGAAGATTTTAGTCGCGCGGCGCACTTCCGGCAGACGAGTGTTCGACGACGCAAAGCAGCGTCATCTGAGGGTCGATCTGCAATTTCCCCGGGTCGGTGGCAGAGGTGAAGTGAAAGGGAGTTTCCTCACCACTTGCGATGACACGGCCCAGATAAGTTCCGTTTGAAGAGTAGATAGGGACCGGCGCAACGAATCCGCGGGGTACACGCGACTGCAGAAGCTTTCCCTTTACGACAAAACCTTTTTCGGCGCGGCGCGTGTTGTACTCGAGGCGATAGTGAGGAACGCCAGTGCCGCGAACCCAGTCTTCGATAAACCATTCCATCGAGCGATTTCCATCGAGGTCCATGGCGGGAGTCATGACGGCGTTCAATTCGTGTTGCAAGTCGGCGGTGGAGAGCGCCCGGAATTGATATTTCGCGTAGAGCTTTTGGAGAAACGAGCGGAAGCGCGCGTCGGGGTCTTTTGTTCCGGGCTGGCGGAGCATCTCGCGAATCATGTGAATGACCCAGGCCCCTCTGGAGTAAATGACGACTTCGAAACCTTCCGGGGCTTTAGAGGAGGTCAAGCGATTTCCGAGAGAGAGAGAGCCGATGTCCGCTGCGATCAGATTGGAATTGGGCAGTTTTTCTTCGAGCCTGTTGCGATAGCGATCGAGCCAAACGCGGATGCGGCGGTCGGGAGTCTTCTGACTGTCAGCGAACAGCAAGGCTGAATAGCTCGCGAGGGCTTCGTCAATCCACTGGTCACGGTAATTTGACCAGCCGACGACGTTGCCCCACCACTGATGAGCGACTTCATGAAACGGAACGAGTTCGCTGAAATGCTCCTGGCTAGATGCGGAGAGTCCGGCTTTCTCCTGCGCGCCACTGGGCAAAAACGAAAACGTGGAAAGGTAGAGCAAGCCGGGCCAGCCCTGGCCGAACGTGCCGGGGATCTGAGAGACGGCGAGCTGATGAAACGGAAACGGTCCGGCAAACCCTTCGTAGAAACGGATCGAAGAATCGATCTCTTTCGCCAAATGTTTTAGCGCGTCGGCGGGGCTTGGTTCGGTGGATGGAACCTGTATGCGGCCGGCAGGGCTGGGGGTGTGAAACGGAGAGAACCGCGAAGCGAGATCATCGCCCATCGGCCGAAGGCGCTGTTGCAATGCCATCTCAAGCTGGCGATTGGCGTAGACGTCAACGGAATAGTTCGCGGCGGCGACGGAAGCGAAGGCGTATTCGCCAAGATTGAATCCGGCTACGGCTGCGGGCGTATCGGTTTTCCAGTGACCGACGCGAAAATCACCGTCTTCTTTTTCATCGAGCTTGGTACCGGTTGCGGCGAGTTTGAGGCGGCGCGGCCACCGCATGGTCATTTCGTAGAGTGAGAAATCGGATGCATCGCCAAGGTGCGGATACCAGCTTTCGCGAGCGGCGACAAAATAAACGCCGTTGCCGGAGTCGCGGATGACGCGTCCTGCATAGTGAAAGGCGAGACGAAATTCCTCACCACGCTTCGGCGCAGAAGGAAGAATCACGAAGGCAACATCGTTGCCTTGCGTTTCGCGCTGCTGCGGCGTCATTCCTTCGTTCTGAAAAAAATCGAGATTCTGCCCAGCGTCGGTGGTGACAGACTTGAGTTGCAGATTCCGCGAGAGCTGAAAGGCGAGAAAGCGTTCCCCGCCGTTTTCGGCGCGCAGTTGAACCGTTGCCGTGCCTTCGAGCGCGGAATCGGTATTAATTTTTGCGTCGATGATATATTTCGAAGCGCGAAAGACAGCGGCGGGCGGCTTGGTGTCGGGCAGGGCATACGAAGCCCAGACGTCATAGTAGGTGACGTTGGCGATCTTGCGCGCCTGGCCGAGGAACATCGGCTCGTCGCGCGACTGATCGAAAACAAAATCGAATGGGCCGGTGGCGAGGCCTTCGA
>Ga0247669_1000159_pt1 | contig 35058 bp, 34 predicted proteins | sample CNK10_metaG_FD_182734 | JGI IMG/M metagenome (GOLD analysis project Ga0247669, IMG submission 182734) | Soil microbial communities from Purdue University Martell Research Forest, Indiana, United States - CNK10 | ecosystem: Environmental > Terrestrial > Soil > Temperate forest > Bulk soil... | reverse complement strand
CAGCGTGCCGCCGCCAGTGCCAATGGTTCCGGCAACAATGTCGCCCTTGATGTCGTGCTTTTCTTCAACAACCTGCCCCTCGGTGATTTTCACGTCCTTGCGCTTGCGACCGTCGCCTTCCTTGGCGGGCTTTTCGATGGCAAGCAGGCTCATCTGGACAGGAATGAGGCGGCTGTCAACTTCGACCGATCGGAAAGCAAGATTCAAGTACGCTTCGCCGCGGAAAATGGAGAAACGGCGAGCCTTGTTGATGGTGGTGATGATGCCATTCACGCGAGTTCCAGCCGGAAGAACGAGTTGATCGCCGATCGCGACAGGTTCGGTGACGATCGCCATGAAGGGATCGCCGTCTTTTGCGGCGCCGGTGCTGATGTCAGTAAGTAATTGCAGATGAATCTGCGTTCCCTGCAAAAGCTGGCGGGTCTGCGCCATGATTGCCGGTGCGGCGAGAGACACGGCGAGAAACGAAACTAACAAAATACGAACAGCTTTCATTGAGAATCCTCCTGCCTGCACCGTGCGTGCAGGGCGGCCCCGTAACGTGGGGTGTTCCGCTGGCGCTAGCGGACCCGGCATTGCCGGGGAGGACGTGGAGGAATATCCGTCCAGAAACAGAGTACTCGATTTTTGAAGAGGGCAGAGAAAATTTTGCGGCAATTTCTACGAACGATGCAGGCGGCGATCTCTCCACTCTTTGGTCGCGCTCGCGGCGCTGTGCTAGACTTTTCTTCTGCAGTTGCGCGGAACGGTTGCACGAAATGGGGCGCGACTGCCGGAGCGTGGAACTTCGGGCTCTGTGCAACGAGGTCCCGCGAACCCCGCCAGGCCCGGAAGGGAGCAACGGTACCGGGAACGCCTCGGGTGCCGCAGATCACCCGAAGTTCCTCGCACCGGAGAAAAGTTTTCAGTCATCAGTCGTCAGTCATCAGTGCGAACGGAATATGCAAATGCGAGTCTTTGACCGACGACTGAGGACTGATTACTGACGACTATCGCCTATGGCCTACCAAGTCATCGCACGTAAGTATCGCCCGCAAACATTTCGGGATCTTGTCGGACAAGAGCATGTAACGGAAACGCTGGGGAACGCGATCAAAAGCAATCGCGTGGCGCATGCGTACATTTTCTCCGGCGCGCGCGGTGTAGGGAAAACTACCGCGGCGCGGATTTTGGCCAAAGCGCTGAATTGCGTGAAGGGGCCGACGCCCGATCCTTGCGGCGAGTGCGATTCGTGCAAAGAGATTGCGGCGGGAAGTTCGCTGGACGTAATTGAAATCGATGCGGCGTCAAATCGCGGGATCGACCAGATTCGCGAGTTGCGCGATATGGTGCGATATGCGCCGGCTGCCGCGCGAAGCAAAGTCGTCATTCTCGACGAAACGCACATGCTTACGGACGAAGCGTCGAACGCGCTGCTGAAAACCCTGGAAGAACCCCCGGACCGCGTGATTTTCGTGATGGCGACGACGCAGCCGGAAGATCTGGTGGATACGATCCGGTCGCGCTCGCAGCATTTTCATTTTCGCGCGCTGACGTTCAATGAAATTGCCGGGCGCATTCGCGATATTGCCGGCAAAGAGGATTTGAAGATCGATGACGGCGCGGTAAGCGTGATTGCGCGGATGGCGGAAGGAAGTTTGCGCGATGCGCTGTCGTTCCTGGAACAAGCGCGAGCATATTGCGGCGACAGGATTGAGGACAAAGCGGCACGCGAACTGTTTGGCGTGGTGCCGGAAGATGCGCTGAACGAATTGATGGAGGCCATCGCAGCAGGCTCGGCGGACCGTGCGTTGGCTCTCGTGCACTCGTTTCAAAAGGAAGGACGCAATCTGCAGCACTTTTGCCGCGAAGCGGTGCGGCACATTCGCAACCTCTTGATTGCGCGAGTAAGCGGAGCGGATTCGGATTTGATTGCGGCGACGCCAGACCAGCGCCCAGCGATCGCGAAGACCGCCACGCTTTTCAGCGAAGAAGATCTGACAAGATTTTTCCAGATTTTATTGCAGACCGACGACGATTTGCGGCGCAAGCCCGATCCGCGCGTTCATCTGGAAATGGGGTTGTTGAAATTGATCAATGCGGGACGACTGGCGCCGCTGGAAGAGTTGCTCGCGGAGTTGGGCGGTGGTCGGGGACGCGGAACTGCTGTACGGTCTGCGGCTTCGGCTGCTCCTGCGTTTCCCGTGAAACGCGAAATGGCCAGCGCGGCTGCGGCCGGCGCATTTTCCGGCCCGGCACAGGAAAGCGCGGCGCCGGTGCGGGAATCCTTTCCTGTGCGCGAAGCCACGCCGCTGCGCGAACCGGGCGCTGCGACCAAGCCGGAGAATCTCGCGGTGAAGAGTGTGGCTCCGTCCCATACGCCACCGCCGCCGCCAGTGCCTGCGGCGCGTGAGACTGCGCCGGAAGCGCCGAAAAAACTTGAGGCCGGAAGCGCTGTGGCGGCGCAAGGACTCAGCGAAGAACAAGTCCTGGAAATTCGCGCGGCGATTCAAGCACAGCAGAAATTTTTGGGCGAACTCGTCGAGCATGCACATCGCTGGGAACTCGACGGAATGGAATTGCGAATTTATTTTGCGACGGAAAAACGTCCGTTTGCCGAAATGATCGAAGGGCGCGAGTCACTGGAGAAGGTGCGTGTCGCTTCGAGCAAAGTACTAGGGAAGTCGGTTCGCGTGTGTGCTAGGATTGAAAACGTTGCGGGAAGTATTGCGCCGCAAGCAGCAAACACGCAGGAACTGCGCGCGCAATTTGAACGCGACCCGATGGTCAAGTCCATGCTGCAACGCTTCGGCGGAAAAATTTCCGAAGTGAAGCGGCCTGTGAATTGAAGACTGCAGGGGTGATCAACCATGGAAGTCGGCGCTCTCCAGCAGATGCTCACGCGATTGCGGCAGGTGCAGGAAGATCTGCAACGCCAGGTGAACCAGGTGGCGGTCGAGGCGTCGGCCGGCGGCGGCATGGTCACCGTAAAAATGAACGGGCAGAAGCAAGTGCTGGAAGTCAAGATCGAGCCGCAGGTTTTTGCCGATAAAGATCAAGAAATGCTGCAGGATCTGGTGCGCGCCGCGGTCAACGAAGCTGCCCGCAAGGTTGACGAGGAACTCGCCAATCAGATGAAGAGTCTCGCCGGAACCATTCCCGGCGTCGGCGGATTGAAAATCCCGGGCCTGTTTTAGTTCCCTTCTCCCAAATTTCTTGCGACTTACAAAAGTATGACAATTCTCCGGTTCCCTCAGGAACCGCTGCAGCCTAGAATCCCGCCATGCTTCCTTCCGAATCCATTATACAGTTCATAGAGAGCGCGAAATCGCGAGGCGCATCCGACGAAACGATTGTCGGTTTGCTGAAGTCGCGTGGCTGGTCAGAAAAAGATGCGTATGCCGCGCTGGGCGCTCACTATCAAAAGCTAACGGGACTTGAAATCCCCGCCCGAAAAGGCTCCAGCACTGCGGCGAAAGACGCCTTCTTCTATCTTCTTGTCTTTTCAACTCTGGCAACCTGGACGTTCGCCCTCGGCTCTCTCGCATTCTCTTTGATAGAGAAATGGATGCCGGACACGGTTTTCCAATATCAGTGGCAAGCAGTGGGCACCGATTCCTGGATGGCGTCCGAATTGGCTGCGCTCCTCGTTAGCTTTCCGATCTACCTGCTAATTTCACGGATCGTAATCCGCGACACAAGGGAACACCCCGACAAACTGATCTCTCCAGTTCGCAAATGGCTGACCTATCTGGCCCTGGTGATCGCGGCGGGAATCTTTATCGGTGATTTGATCACAACTCTCACGTATCTCCTCAAGGGTGAATTGACGTCGCGTTTTATTGCAAAGGCCTTGGTGGTGCTGATTCTTTCCGGCGGCGTTTTCTTTTACTACTACGGCGGAATGAAAAAGTCCGACGAGACGGACCACAAAGAAACCTGGAATCGCGAGCGCTGGATGGCCATTCTCAGCACTGTCGTCGCAACAGCCATGATTGCCATAGGTTTTATGAACATCGGCCCGCCGAAGCGCCAAAGATTCTTAAGGGCAGACGCTCGACGCATGCAGGACGTTTTTCAGCTGAGCGGCGCAGTCAACGCGGCATGGCAAGGGCCGGAACACAAACTTCCTTCGAGCTTGGATGAAGTACGCATGGTGCAAGTAAAGGATCCTGAGACGCAAAAACCTTATGAATATGTGATTCGGGATCCGCAAAGATTTTCGATTTGTACCGATTTTCGATTGGATAGCGGTCAATTCGGTACCGCGGCTCAGGGCACGAAGTGGGCCCATTCTGCCGGCCACCATTGCTTTGAGTTCGAGGCGGGAAAGCCCTCGGAACCTCCTCCTTACTACGGCTATTACTAGCGCCGCAGTGGCGAAATCCAAGACCTCTCGAACATGAGTTACGATTGTCCTTGCGGTAGGTTGATCGCGATACTGTCCAGAATTTTGTCGAGTTTTTGGAGGACGCCCTCGTCGTTCACCTTTTTGACGCCGTCCATGGCGCCGTAGCCGGCGGTAGCGATGCCGTAGCCGATTTCGTAGCAGGACTCTTCGGCGTAACCGTGCAAGAAGGTTCCGGAATATTGGTGCATGCTGGCGGCGGCACTTTCCCTTCGGCCATGAAATTCGATGCCATCGATCTTGCGGTTGAGCCACGGAGTTCCATCGTCTTCCGCGGAAGCGAATTCGGCGCACTGCGCCTCGGTCACGTTGGGAAGAACGCTGACGGTTAAAAACGCGTTTACGAAATCCGTGCCGGGATGGGCGCCGCGAGGGACTTCTATTGTGGCGAGACGAACGCCGCCGGGTGCGGAAAACTCCATGGGAATTTTTCCGAGATAGCCGAGGCCGCGATCCATGTCCGACAGTTCGCCTTCGTGGAGAACGTAATTTTTCGGAAAGTCGAACGAAACTCCATAGACATCGTCGTCGAAATGGCGCGAAGTTTCGTGTTTCTGCTCGCGCTTTTCGATGGTGAGCTTTCTGCCAGACATCGCGGCAGCATGCACCTCCACCGCAGGATGCCCGAGCGCAGCAATTTTCGCCTCCGACCTGGAGGCCGGAAGGCCTGCAGCGGGATCTGCTTTTGCAACCGGGGGGCGTGAACAGCCGGCGGTGGCGATCAGGATGGCGGCGAGGTAGAGCAGCAACATCAGGACGCCATAGCGAAGTTCCTTTTTGTCAATTTCGTGCTTCCAGTCCAGTTTTTGCCGACGCATAAGCGGCTCCTTGCCTTCGAAGGAGGAGAGAGCAAGGACCTAGCCAATTTGTATCTGATTGAAAAGGCGGTATTTGTCTGCGAGACCGCTACCGTTAATGTGTGGACGCAGGCGCACGCTGTGTTTGTTGTATGACAGGTACAAGGGCCGGGCGGAAGTTCGCTTACCGCCCCGCACCTCGGTTGTTTTGCCAAAGAGTGCGGAAGCTATATAAAACAAACGAGTTGGGTTCGCGCGCAACGGCAAGCGAGTGGGGCAAGAGTGAGCAGTTGCTGAAAAGAGGACACTTCACTTTTGCAGTCTGGAAACGAAGGGAGTGTGGGACGTTGGCGAGCTGCGCTTCTACTTGGGAGGAGTATAGCAGATTCGATAGATAACTTCAATGGAAATATACGCCGGGCGTCAGATCGTTGACCCGGTGAGCACTTCGATTGGGGAGCCGCAGGCAATTTGTGCGGAGTCCGGCGGGCGGGAAAGAACGGCGCCGAAATCGGAGCCAAAGAGTCCGGCGGCGTTGCCTTCAAAGTGTGCTTCGGAAGCTTGCCGGACGGTCCAGGGGACATGCGTAACGCGATATTCGACGGTGCGGCCAGACTTTTGGCGCGAATATCCCCAGTAATGCTCGGTGATATATTGCTCGAGGCTGCTTTCGACAGGCATGTTCCCTGCCCCGGGTGCGCGAGCGTGAACGCGCGACCATGCCCGGTTGTACCTCCATGAATATTCGGCGCCAATCGCGGCTTCGCCGTCGGAGATTTTGTGATTCATCGGGAGAGAGACGTAATTTTCGCCGTAAATGAGACGCGCCGTGAGCGCGATGGCCGGCTTCGGGACGATTTCCTTGATGAAGACGACGCCGCGACGGAGTTCGCCACCACTTTCGCGACGAACATAGAAACGGAGATTCACCTCCTCGAATTCGGAGTGGAACGGGACGGCGACCTTGCCCCAGAGTTTCGTTTCACAAAAACGGAAGCCGACGAGGCTCACGTAGGTTTTTCCGCCGAACGAATCGAGGGCCGTTTCTGAAGGCACGAACGGACGCAATAGTTCCGGCTCAACCGCATAGTTGAGAAAAACGAGATTGAGCCACTTTGCGGAGAGAAAGACGGTGGAGGAATTCGCCATGACGTTCGTGGCTCTATCTTAGACCTCGGAGTGCACAACTCCGAACAACGATTGTGCTTTTGAACCGTTCGAAAAACGTGAAACGTTCTTAAATCCCACTGGCTCCTGCGAAGATTTGCGCGGTAGCGCGGCGGTGTGCTACACACAGTACATGCCTGATTTCGCCGCTCCCGTCGAACGACTTATTGATGAACTGAAACATCTTCCCGGAATTGGCCAGAAGACCGCGCAACGGCTGGCTTTTTACATCCTGCGTGCCGCGCCGGAAGATGCGCTGGGACTGGCCGACGCGATTCGCGACGCGAAGGAGAAAATCCGCGAGTGCTCGGTGTGCAGCAATATTACGGACAATGATCCCTGCCTCTACTGCACAGGGGCGAACCGCGACAAGCACCTGATCTGTGTGGTGGAAGAAGCGCACAACATCATGGCGATTGAGAAGACGCGAACGTTCAGCGGGATGTACCACGTGCTGGGCGGGTCACTGTCGCCGCTACAGGGCCGCGGGCCCGACCAATTGCGAATCAAATCGCTGATTGAGCGGCTGAAGGGCGCCGCCGTTGAGGAAATTATCATTGCGACGAATCCGACGGCGGAAGGCGAAGCGACGGCGATGTATCTTTCGAAGCTGTTGAAGCCGCTTGGTGTGCGCGTGACGCGGATTGGCGTGGGAATTCCGGTTGGCGCAGACCTTGAATATGCGGATGAAGTGACGATGCTGAAAGCGCTGGAGGGGCGGCGCGAATTATAGCCGCCGAGTGCGTCCTACTTTTGCAGGCCGTCAGAGAAATCGCCGAAGGCGAAGGTCACCTTCGTAAGAGCTCAGGCAGGAGCGCATGTACTGCCGCCCCCCCCCCTAGAAAAATCGCGCAAATCGGTATAGAGTCCGAGTTCTCGCAAAGACTGTCCCCGCTTGGCAACCCCGCGCCGACGGCGCTCGGGGTAAAGGAGGTGCGCTATCGCCGATTTGGCGCACTACATGAGTCAGTACGATCACGAGCATCACTCTGGCTGGAACAAGCTCCTGCACGGCATTGGCATCCCGATGATTTTCGCAGGAATCGTGTTGCTGGTGCTGCGGTACTGGGGCTGGGGCGCGGGGAGCTTCGTGGGAGGCTGGGTACTATTATTCCTAGGCCATCGCATCGAAGGCAACAAACCCGCGTTTTTCCGAGGTCCGATTTATCTCCTGGTTGGACCCATCTGGGTGGCAAAAGAAGCATGGACGTTCCTATTCCCTGGGGCAGAGCGGGCCGAGGACAAAGAAGAGAAACATCAAGCCTCCTAAGCTGAACAAAACGATAAGGATAGAGCGCACGCGTTCGACCCGCCATGGATGATTTTGGCAACGATATTGCCGCTAATTCCTCTGACATGGTCTCAGAGGGCATGACGAATACCAGTACTGAGCTGCGCAAACGGCGGAGCACGCGCATCGTGCAAGCCGTTCCGCTGGTCGTCACGGGCGTGGACGCGCTTGGCAGACCGTTCGTCGAACGGACCTCCAGCCTGATCATCAACTGCCACGGCGCCCGCTACCAGTCGAAGCATTACGTTCTGAAGAACATGTGGGTGAAGCTGGAGATTCCGCATTCGGAATCGGGGCAAGCGCCGCGGACCGTGCGCGGCCGCGTGGCGTGGATTCAACGTCCGCGGACCGTGCGCCAACTTTTCCAGGTTGCGCTCGAATTGGAGATTCCCGGCAACGTTTGGGGTATCGCATTCCCGCCGGAAGACTGGTTCGGGTTTGACCCGCACGCGGAACGGCAGATCAACGCTGAGGTGCCGGTGGTTTTGCTAGAGCCCGACCAAACCGCGGGACAAATTTCGGAACACGGCATGCCAACGGTGGAGGCCGAACTGCCCCCCCCGGCGGTCGGGGTAGACAATGTGCGTCCATTCCCCATGCCGACGAGCACTACGGATGCTTCGCTGCAACTCGCCAGGCAACTGACGCGACTCGTAGCGGAAGCAAAGCAGCAACTGCATACGACAGCGCATGACATCGTTTCGCAAATGGCGGCAGCGGAGCAACGGGACGCCTTCGAACAGTGGGAGCAAAAGTTCGCGGCGGCACGGGCGGAGATTTCGAATGAAGCGGAACGCGCCCTCTCGCGGATTCAAAAAGAGATTGACGAACGGACGCGCGCGGCACACGCCGCAGCAGCCGAAGGATTGAAGAGCGATTTGCCGGGATGGGTTGCGCCGAAACTGGAGCAGGTCACACACGACTTTACAGACCGAATCGCACAAGCCGGCGCAGAACAGATCGCGCAGCAGGACAAACACCTTGTGGAACTGAGCGAACGGGTTGCGGGTCTGCTTCAGCAGCTGGAAGAGACCGAAGAGCGGCTGAGCCAGCGCGCAAACGAAACGGATGCCAAGCTGGCCGAGCGAGTTGAATCGGCGGCACGGGCGATTGAAGAAGCGGCGAATCAGACGGAGCAGCGGGCCGGAGCGCACCGCGAGAGTTTGCAGGCAGAGGCGGGCGCCGCGCGCGAACAAATTCACGCGTCCGTGACGGACGCAAAGGCTGCGCTCGAGCAACACGTCGAACAGCGGCTCGGCGGGGTGCAAGCGCAACTCCAAGGAACGACGGAGAGCGCGGTAGCGGCGGCGCAGGAGCGGCTGGCGGCTACGCTGCAAGAACATTCCGACCGGCTGATTGCACAGCTCCACGAGAGCGTGAGTGCGGAATCGGCGCGACACAGCGAAGAACTTCGAGAGGCGGCTGCGCGAACGGCGGCCGAAGTGGAGCAGCGGTTGCAGCAGGTGCGCGACGCCGCGCAAAGCGAAACGGGCAATTTGCAGGCGACGCTCGAACGAGCGAATGCGGCGATTCAGGATCTCGACCAGTTTTTGCCGCGCGTGGCGAGCCTGCAGCAGCAAGCGTTTGGCGAGTTTCAGTCACAGTTGAATGACGCCCTGTCGCACCATCACAATGAATTACAGCGGCGAACGGTATCGTTGCACGAAGATCTCAGTGCGCGAATGAATCTGTCGTTTGCGGCGGCGGCACACGATGCGCTGGCGCGCTTCGACGAAGAGATGCGCGCGGCAATCGAGCCACATGTTGCGGCAACGACAGAAGCGATTCACCGGCTGGCGGGAGGGCGTTCGCTGCTGGATGCAGCGCTCACGCTGCAGCAAGACCGCATTCGCAATACAGCGGATGAAGCGTTTGGCGAATCGCTGGCGAGATTCCACGACAATCTCGGGACGGTGGAGCAACTTTTGCACGAATCTGCGCAGAAAATAACTTCGCAGAACTTGACGGAGCTCGAAGGCCGCGCCGTTGACGTTCGCCACCACGCCGTGGAAGAGATGCACAAGTCCGCGGAATGGTACGAGAAGAAAGTACAAACGCAGATTGTGGGCCTGACCGAACGAGCGGTGGAACACGCAGGCAATCAGCTGCGCGAGAAAGCAGGAGAGATTTCGAGCGTTTTCGCGACGGAGCTGGATCATTCGAGCCGCAGCTTTGTGCAACACACGCAAACCCAGATGGAAGAGGTGGTGCGTGACGCGTTTGACCGGGCGCGGGCGCTTTTTGGGGAGGTTGCCGATACGACGTCGGCAGCATTTACGGACGCAATTCAGCGACAGGGCCGCGAAGAACTTACAGGATTTGGCGAAGCGGTGCGCGAAACGGCGGGCGCTTCTTTCGCGCAGCTCCAGGCCAGCCGAGCGGAAATTGCACTGCAGACTACCGCCGAGCAAGAGGAGTTTCTGCGGCGTTTCCGTGGCGGGTTATCTGGCGCTCTCGAAAGCGGGATCGGCGAAGCGCGAGAAAAAGTACAGGAGGGATTCGCACCTCTGCTCGAATCCTGGAAGCAGATGGCCGACGCGCACGAAGCGGAGATGCTGAAACAGCACATGGAACTGAGCAATCACGCCGCGGAACAATACCGCAACCGGCTCGAGAACGTTTCGAACTCGTGGATGGTCGCTACGGTAACGACGCTCGACAAACACGCGCGCGACGTGATGGCAAACATTGGCGAGGAAGCGGAGACGAAAATCCGCGAGACCTGCTCGCAGGTATTCGAATCGCTCGGCGACACACTGAAAGAGCGCTTGCGGCAGCTCGCCGACAATCCAAGCGCGAAAACCAAAGACGCTCACGCCTGATCCAAACGCACTTCCCGCACGGCCAGCACCTGCGAGCGAATCCCGGTATAATCAGCGTTCCATGGCCAATCGAGCTTACCTGCGCGTTTGGACGCGCGATTTTTCTGAAGCAACGATGATTGCGCAGTTTGCGCGTTTCCTGACGACGGCGCCGCTCCCCGAGTCGCGGCCTTATTTTGACGAACTCATCGTTCAACCGATCGATCCAACGGAGCCGCCGGCCGCCGAGTGGGATGTCCACGACGGCACATACGGCGCGCCGGAAATTGCGGCGCTTGCGGCGCAACACCTGAATGCCGACAGTGCATATATTGTCTACGCCAGGTGGGATCTTTGGACGTTTGACGTGGACACGGTGACATGGAAGCGCGGGCCACGGCCGCTGGTTCTCTCCTGCTACGGCACGGAATACGACAATGGCGTGGCGGCAAACGAGGGACAGTTCGTCGCCGATCTCGGGTTTGAGCATTTGTTTACCGGCCATGGAGGAATTCTCGCGCCGGCCGCAGCGACGAATCCATTCGACAATTCGGATCATTCCGTCGAGAAGACATTCCGGAGCTGGATGAGCGTGGAAGCGAACCGCAAGATATATGCCGAAAAGACCCGCGAGAACATCCAACATTTAATGAATTGGGTGGAGTCGGTATCGCGGGCGTTGCAAGTGGAGCGCAGCGAATTGTGGAGCGAAGGAGAGGAAAATTTTGAAGCGCGGCTCGACGCGATTCTGGCTTTGCGGTAGCGCAGCGGCTTATTCACAGTAGGGCGAGCCTGACGCAGTGAGTCCTAGCACGAAGAACGGGCAACCGTTAGAATTGTGGTACTACGCTTTTGACCGGGCGTGGGACGGAAGCATTGGGCGCGTAGTGGAAATTACCCTGGCGGCAAACAGCCTCTGACAATGAAAACAATTCAACGCAAAACAGACGACGGCTACGCATGGAAGAATTTGGCGGCGAAAGGCATGGCCGCGGTAGTCGCCGTTTTGCTACTTAGCTTGGCATCCATATTGGCCGTTGGTTGCGATTCGTCGCAGAGTTCGTCTTCGCAACCCGCAGCGAAACCGGCCGGGCCTGCAATCCCTGATGACGTGCAGTCCGCGGCGGACGCTTTTCTCGGCAAAGAGACGACGGTGCTGGTCTTTGGGGATCTGGCCAAGAACGGGAATCGCCAACTGCTTGCGGCGAACGTGGTTCCCAAGACGCCGAAGAACACGCTGCCGGGCACGATCGCGACGCGCGCGGTGCTGGCCGAGGAGTCGGGTGGCAGCTGGCACGAACTGGTGCGCTGCGACGAACATTTGAAGAACGAAAAGGGCTACCTGGGCGGCTCGCCGATCGATCCGGTCGCGGGCTGGCGCGTGCAATTCGAACAAAATACGATTGAAGGCTTTCATCTCTACCTGACGCCCGTCAAAGGAAATGACGATCCGCACGTGCTGCCACTCGCCGTGCGCTGGAACCCTGCCGTGAAGCGCTACCAGACGCTCGACCGCAACTACGAACATTTTCTGAGCGAAGCCACGTCGATCGGCACCGCGAGGTCGCACCTCTAATGAGCGCAGCCGCCAAACCGGAAAAGTCGAAAAAAGACTTGAGCGGCTTGATGCCGTACTTGAGACGCTACAAGAGCGGCATCGTTATCGGTTTGGTCAGCGTCGTGATTATGTCGATTCTGGGCACCGTGATTCCCCTGGCGACCGGCGTGATCACGGATACGTTGCGCGGCGATCCAGTTCCCTTTCAACATGCGGACAACTCAGTGGAAAGCTCCCATGCAATCACGTCGCCCGGGCTGAGCCCGTTAATTCCGTTCTACGCACCGAGCAGCCGGCGGACGCTGGCGATCTACTGCATCTTCATCGTGATCTGCGTGACGCTGAAGGGATTCCTTTCTTTCGGAGCGCGATGGGTGCTCATCGGCGTTTCGCGGGACATTGAATTTGATATTCGCAACGACTTGCTGAAACGGCTGTTGCTGCTTGAACCGGAATTCTACGTCCGCAATCGAACGGGCGAGCTGATGTCTCGCGCGACGAACGATTTGAACGCGGTGCGCATGGTGCTCGGACCAGGAATCATGTACAGCGCGACGACGATAGCCACAATGATTCTGGCGATCGCGATCATGATCACGCTGTCCCCGACCCTAACAATTTGGGTTTTGCTGCCGGCGCCGGTTGTTGCCGTAGCAGTTTGGTTTTTTGGCAAGACGATTCACGACCTGTATGAAAGGATTCAGGCGGCGCTGGCGACGCTGACGGCGAAAGTGCAGGAGAATTTGTCCGGCGTGCGAATTATTCGGGCCTATGCTCAGGAAGAAGCGGAGATTCGAGGGTTCGACGAGCCGAACCTGGAATACGTTTCGCGCAACATCAAGCTTATTCGTACATGGAGCATGTTCATGCCGTCGTTGACGGCGATGATTGGGACCACCTTCCTGATCGTTTTATGGCAGGGTGGCCACCAACTTTTGCGCGGACAGATTTCGCTCGGTGCGCTGATCGCCTTCAACGGGTTTTTGACGCAGCTTGTGTGGCCGATGATCGCACTCGGTTGGGTGACGAACATTTTCCAGCGCGGCGCGGCATCGATGGGCCGGCTCAACTACATTCTGACTGCGCAGCCAGCCATCGACGACCGCTGCGCGAAAGTTCCGGCAAATGTAATGCCGCAGGGCGAAATTGAATTTCGGAATCTGACGTTCACTTATCCGACGACGGTGACGGGCGGCGCGAACGGCAAAGCGTCCGCGAATGGAACCGGCAAGCATGCGGTCTTGCACGACATCAATTTGAATGTGCCCGCGGGTTCGACGCTGGCGATTGTCGGACCGACCGGCAGCGGCAAGACCACGCTGGCCGCGCTAGTAGCGCGATTGTGGGAGGCGCCGGACGGCGCGGTGCTGCTCGACGGAAAACCGCTGCGCGAATGGCCGCTTTCGACGCTGCGCCGGGCGATCGGTTTTGTGCCGCAAGATACGTATCTTTTCGGCGAAACGGTTGGCGGCAATATCAGCTTCGGCCTCTCGGAAGTGGATGAAGCGCGCATTCGCGAAGCCGCGGAAATTGCGAATTTCGATGGCGACGTGCAGGAGTTCACGGAGAAATACGAAACGATGGTTGGCGAGCGCGGCATTACGCTTTCCGGCGGACAGAAGCAGCGCACTGCGATCGCTCGCGCCGTCGCGCGCGACCCGCGCATTCTGATTCTGGACGATTCCCTCTCCAGCGTGGATACGCAGACCGAGGAACGGATTTTGCAGCGGCTCCGAGGCGTGATGGACGGCCGCACGACGATTTTAATTTCGCACCGGACGTCTACCGTGAAGGATGCGGATCAGATTGTCGTGCTGGTGGATGGCGGAATCTCCGAATGCGGAACGCATGATGAACTGCTTTCGCGCGGCGGATATTACGCCGATTTGTATCAGAAGCAGCTTTTGGAAGAAGAACTCGAGCGGGCATGAGCAATATGCACGAAGAAGAGGCACTCGGCAAAGCTTACGACTCGCACTTGATGCGGCGGCTGCTTGCATACATGAAGCCGTATCGTTGGAGTGTGGTCATTGCGATGGGCATGGTTGCTATCGTCACGCCGCTGGAGTTGGCGCCGCCGTGGTTTTTCCAGCATGCGATCGATTCGTACTTCGTGCCGGCGCTAAACAAAGCAATTCCTGAGGGCGCCGCGTGGCAAGGCATCGGATGGCTCTCCCTCATTTTCCTATTTGTGCTGGCTGCGGATTTCCTCGCTCAATATCTGCAGATTCGCATCATGCAGCGCGTTGGGCAAAAGACGATGTACGACATGCGCAAAGGAATTTTTGCGCACCTGCAACGGCTGCCGATGACCTATTTCGACCGGAATCCGGTGGGGCGGCTCGTTACGCGGGTGACGACGGACGTTGATGCACTGAACGACCTTTTCGCGGCAGGCGTCGTCACGATGATCAACGATTTCTTCCTGCTTGCCGTGCTTGCGGCACTGCTGATCGCCAAGGACTGGCGGCTTGGGCTGGATACCTTGGCAATTTTGCCGGGCATTCTCTTGGTTACGATGATTTTCCGGAAGTATGTGCGCGATGCCAATCGGCGCATTCGGACTGCGATCGCGCGCATCAACGCGTTTTTGCAGGAATACATCGCGGGGATGAGCGTCGTACAGCTGTTCAACCGGGAGCAGAAGGCTCTGTCTGAGTTTGAAAAGCGCAACCGTGACAACATGCTCGCTTGGCGCGATGCGATTCTCGCGTACGCGCTTTTCTACCCGGCGGTTGAATTCCTGAGCTTCGCGACGATCGCTCTGATTTTCTGGGCAGGGGGCGTCCGCATTCTTGGTGGTGGCTTGACGCTTGGTGTTCTGACCGCGTTCACGATGTATGCGCAGCGGTTTTTCCGACCCATTCAGGATCTCAGCGAAAAGTTCAACATTCTGCAGTCGGCGATGGCCGCGAGCGAGCGTATTTTCAAGCTGCTCGACGAGCCAGTGACAATCGAAACGTCGGTTGAAGCGGTTCGCATGGACAATCCGCGCGGGGAAATCGAATTTCGCAATGTCTGGTTCAGTTACAAGGTCAGCGGCGAGCCCTCCGAAGATGACTGGGTGCTGCGCGACGTGTCGTTCCGGATGTCGCCGGGCCAAACGTTTGCCATCGTCGGCCATACTGGCGCCGGGAAAACCACACTCATTTCGCTGCTGCTTCGTTTTTACGACGTGCAGCGTGGTCAAATCCTGCTGGATGGAAAAGATATTCGCACACTCAATCTGCAGGATCTGCGCCGATATTTCGGAATCGTGCTGCAGGATCCGTTTCTCTTTACCGGCACGATCGAGACCAACATTCGTCTGGGAACACCCGGCATTGGCCGTGAAGACGTGGAACACGCGCTGCGCGAAGTCGGCCTCGCCGATTTTATTCACTCGCTTCCGGACGGCGTGAACACTTCCGTTAACGAGCGTGGGTCAACACTTTCTGTCGGTCAGCGGCAGCTCATCAACTTTGCGCGGGCTCTCGCGCACAATCCCCGTTTCCTGATTCTGGATGAAGCGACTTCCAGCGTGGATACGAAAACCGAATTGCTCATTCGCGAAGCGCTCGACCGGCTGCTCACCGGCCGCACCGCGCTCGTGATCGCGCACCGGCTGAGCACGATTCAACATGCGGACAGCATTCTCGTTTTCCATAAGGGCAAGTTGCGCGAACAGGGCGCGCACCAGGAACTTCTCGCTGAACGCGGAATCTACTACCGGCTGTACCAGCTGCAGTACAAAGAGCAGGAAGTCCATATTCCCGGAACTCCTCATACGGCGGGACCGCTTTCTGCTCTTCCTACGCCACAACCGGCGAGCGACTAAATTTCTTTTCTCTTTATGCCGCCAACGCAAATCCTGCTTTCCGCCGGCGAAGCGAGCGGCGATATGTACGCCGCGAGTCTGGCTTGTGAACTCAAGAAGCGAGCGGACGTCGCTATTTTCGGGATGGGCGGTGCACAAATGCGCGCAGCCGGCGTGGAGACGACAACCGATTACTCGGAAGTCGCGGTTCTCGGCATTACCGAGATTCTGAAGCATTTGCCGCAACTGCGCCGTGCCATGCGCAACCTCGTGGGTGAAGCGCGTTCTCGCAAGCCGGCGCTGGCGATCCTTACGGATTTCCCCGGCTTCCATCTCCGGCTGGCCCGTAAGGTGAAACCGTTGGGCATCAAGAACGTCTATTACATCTGCCCGCAGTTCTGGGCATGGCGCCCGTGGCGGGCGAATCTGGTGCGTCGCCGGTTTGCACTGGCGCTCTGTATCTTTCCGTTTGAGGAAAAATTCTTTGGGGACGCAGGCGTGCCGGTCAAATTCATTGGCCACCCGCTCGTCGGCCAGGTACGAGCGTCACTTTCGCGCCGGGAATTCGCGGCCAAGTACGGACTGCATGAATCGTACAAGACCGTCACCCTTTTACCGGGCAGCCGGCCCGGGGAGATCAAGCGCCATTTGCCGACTCTGGTCGAATCGTGCGGCGAACTCGGACGCCAACATCCAGGCCAGTACAATTTCGTGCTGGCGCTGGCGGCGGAAACCAACCTCGGCGACGTTCGAGAGATGATGCGTCCGTCGCCAAGCCTTACCGTCGTGCAAGGGGACACCTACAATGCGCTGGCGGCTGCCGATGCTGCCATCATTTGCAGCGGCACCGCGACGGTGGAAGCGGCTCTGCTCGACGCTCCGATGGTGGTCGTGTACCAAGTTTCGAAACTGACGGCGCTCCTTGCCAAACCGCTGATTCGCACAAAATTTTTCGGTATGGTCAATCTGATCGCAGAAAAAGAGGTCGCGCCGGAATTGATTCAGGAAAAGTTCACGCCAAACAACGTTGCGCGGGAAGTCCGCAATCTCCTAGAGCCGGCGCGCGCCGCGCAAGCTCATACCGACTTGGCGGAAGTTCGCCGTAGGCTGGGCCCGCCGGGGGCGGTCGAACGCGCCGCGGAAGCTATTGTTGGCCTGCTGTCTGGCGCGGTGAAGGCTTCTGGCAACGCTTCCTGAGGCGCTGCTATCCTATATAGGGTATTTGTGTGAGAAATCTCCGGAAAGGCACCTGGTGGCCCAGTTGCGAAACGCCCTCCGTACTGCCGGTCTGCTGATTGTCGCGGCAGCCGTCTTGTTTCTACCGCTTGCCTCGCAAGCGCAGGCTCTGTTGCAAGCAAAGAGTGGCTTCCTCGCGGAGCATTACGATGTGTCCGCGACGCTCGATTCTGGCAGCCAGACCATCACGGCAAGTGCAAAAGTTCGATTCCGAGCGGTAGACGCTTCGGGGATCGTGCGCGTCGAGCTTCATCCCAATCTGAACGTGAGTGACGTGAAATCGGAACAGGGCGCGTCCCTGAAATTCGAACGGGAAGGCACCAACCCGCTCGATCTTCGCGTGCAACTGCCTTCCAGCGTGCCCGCCAATACAAAAGTTACGCTAACGTTTTTTTATACCGGCGTGCTGGCCAATGAAGAAAACAGCCCGCTGCCGGGCGTGCGGCTCGCATCGATCTACAAAGACGGTGCGTATTTGCTGCTGCCGGCCCGATGGTTTCCACTCACGGCGTATCCCACCAATCGCTTCACGGGCACATTTCGATTCAACGTTCCCGACTCCTTTGCAATGGCCGGCACGGGAAAATCGCTCGCTCCGACGCCGCTCGCAGGAAAAACCGCTGCCGAAGGTTCGCGACTTCAGTATGTTTTTGAGTGTACGCGTTCAGCCCCGAACGGAACGTTCGTCGCCGGCAATCTTGAGCTGAATTCAAAGCAAGCCGAAGGTGTGATCGTTTCGGTGTATGCGCCACGCGCTGCTTCGGCCAAGGTCGCCGACTTCGCCGGTGACGTCGCGCGTGGGGTCATCGCGTTCAGCGATATGTTCGGCCCGCTGCCAGATGGCAACATGACGCTTGTTCAAATTCCGGACAACTCGCTGCGCGAATACGCGGGTCCTGGTGTGCTTGTCCTCAGCCTGCGCGCGTGGGATCCGAAAATCAACGAACGAACGATTGCGCGGCTCGTGGCTTCGCAGTGGTGGGCGAATCAGATTTTGCCGGCGTCAACGGGCGATGAATGGATCAGCGATGGCCTCGCGCGTTATTCCGAAGCGCTCTACGCCGAACAGACCACCGGCAAAGAAGCTGGACTGAAGGCCGTGGACGACTTTGCGGTTGGCGCGCTGATGTATGACGACGCCGCGCCGATCTCACAGTCTGCACGGCTGGTGCAGTATTCAAGCGACTACCGATCGGTGGTCATGAACAAAGGCGCGATGATTTTTCACATGTTGCGCGCACAGCTCGGGGACGCGAACTTTAAATCGTTGCTGCACGATTTCTATGTTCGTTTTGCGGAAAAGAACGCCTCGATTGCCGACTTCACCGCGCTTGCCGAGCAGTACGGCAACAAAGCCGCCAAGCCGGGACTAGCGCCGCCGAACCTGCGCGGATTCTTCGCGCAATGGCTCAATTCGACGGGCATCCCGGATTTTAAGATCGAATACGTGATTTACCGAACGCCGAAGGGCTTCCGCATCGTCGGGAAATTGTCGCAGCCGCTCGATACATTCGCGATGCCGGTTGACCTTCGCATTGATACCGAAGGAAACCCGGAAACGAAGACCGTTGAAGTGACTGGGACGGAGACCCCTTTTTCCGTCGAAGCGTTTGGCCGCCCAAAGCCCGGCGGGATTCGCGTTGACCCTGGCAACGTGATTTTGAAGGGCAATAATTCGCTGCGTTCTCGCGCGGCCATCGCACGCGGGGAAGAGCTCGCCGAAACCGGACACTACTACGACGCGATCAAGGAATATCAGCGCGCGCTTTCGATTCAGCCGGGCCGTCCGCTCGCGAACTTCCGGATGGGCGAAGCGTTTTTTTATCAACGCAATTACCAGGCGGCGGCGAACGCTTTCCGCGAATCGCTACAAGCTGTGCCGGAGCCTTCTGAAAAATGGACCGAAGTCTGGGGGCACGTGTATCTGGGAATGATTTTTGATTCGCTCGGCCAGCGTGAACGCGCCGTGAATGAATATAGCCGCGCCAAGCAGACGAACGACAATACCGGCGGCGCGCAGGATGCCGCTGATCGATATCTGAAGAAGGGGTATAGCGACAATCCGCAAAACGCAGACGCGGGCGGGGCGACGGATAAAAAAGGCACAGAGGCAAAACCGGCCGATCCGCCGGCGGACGATCGCCCCAAGCTGAAGAAACCTAACTAAAAATAAAACGCGGCCCCTTTAACGGAGCCGCGCCGTTTTTTTGTCTTCCTTTCGCTTAGCGCATTCCGCCGGCGATGACCAGCGTTTCACCAGTGATCCAGGCTGAGTCTCCCGAAGCAAAGAACACTGCCGCCGGCGCGATATCTTCCGGCTGTCCAATGCGGCCAAGTGGAGTCCGCTTTTCGATGTCCTTCTGGAAATCAGTGCCTTCGAATCCCGCCGTCTTGACGCCTTCCGTGATCACCATTCCGGGGTTAATCGAATTCACGCGAATCTTGCGTGGTCCGAGTTCGGCCGAAAGGGAGCGCGTAATCGCGTCCACCGCACCCTTGGTGCCGCTGTAGGCCGACGCATTCGGAATCGAAGCGTGACTAACCAGCGAGCTGATATTGACGATGCTTCCGCCATCCTTGCCGAAATATTTCGATGCTTCGCGTGAAGCAGAAAGCAAACCAAGAACATTGGTGTCGTAGAGTTTGCGGTAATGTTCGGTGGTCACATTTTCGATCGGAGAGAACTCGTAAACGCCGGCGTTGTTCACCAAGACATCCAATCGCCCGTAGGATTTCTTCGTTTCGGCGAGTACCCTTTCAATATCTGCTTGCTTGGCGACATCTCCCTGGACCGCGACGGCTTTGCCGCCCTTCTTCGTAATTTCTCCGACCACGCGATCCGCGCCTTCTTTGCTGGATGCGTAGTTCACGACCACCGACGCGCCTTCCGCCGCCAGCTGCTTCGCGATCTCGGCACCAATTCCCTTCGACGCGCCTGTTACCAGCGCGACCTTTCCTTCGAGTTTCTTGGCCATGTCAGCCCCCTTTTGTAATCTTGCGTTACTTTTTGTACCAATCGGTACGAAACACCTGGTATGATGCAGGTATATGGGAAAGGTTACAAGGGCAACGAAAAAACCTCTCCCGCCGGGGCGCCCGAAAGCCTTTGATCCGGATAAGGCTCTGGACGCCGCTCTACGGGTGTTCTGGGGGAAGGGCTATGAGGGTACTTCCCTTGCCGATCTGACCGCGGCCATGGGCATCAATAAGCCCAGTCTTTACGCGACGTTTGGCGACAAGGCGACACTCTTCCACAAGGTCGTTGACCACTACATGCGGCAGCAATCTGGTCTTTGGGACGGGGCGTTTCGCCTGCCCACAGCGAAAGGCTCGATCGCGCGCATCCTGACCTCGGTTGCCGACGCGCTAACGAGCGGCAAGAATCCCCATGGCTGCCTGCTTGTGCAGGCGGCACTCTCCTGCGGGGCGGAGGCGGATTGCATAAAGGGAGAGCTTGCGGCTAAACGTGCAGAGGGCGAGAAGCTGATGCGCACGAGGCTCTTGCGTGCGCAGGCTGAAAGCGAAATTCCGCCGAATGTCGACGTGGCGGCGCTTTCTCGATTCTTCAGCACCATTCTGCGCGGAATGAGTGTGGAAGCTTCCGGTGGCGCGACGCGAGCGCAACTGCAAACCGTAATTGATTTAGCGATGAAAGCCTGGCCCGATTCGGCGAGGCAAACAACGGCGTTACCAGCCGAAGTTTGAAAAATCAGTTTTCGTCATGTAGGTCGAATCCACTTTTTCGACGATTTTGCCGTTAGCCTCGGACTTGTCGCGAACTTCCAACCACTCGGGATCGGCCTGGAACGCTTTCCAGCTTGCCGCCGCGGCCTCGCGGCTCGCGTGTGCCAACACGTAAATCAGCGTGTTCGATTTTGCCGGCTCGTCGAGCGGTGTCCAGTAGGCGAGATTCTTCATGCCGTGGCGTTCGAAAAGCTTCGTGGTGTGTTCGCGGAAGCGTTTCAGCAGATCCGGCAGCTTGCCTTCGAGACAATGGTAGACGCGCAGTTCGTAGACTGTCGTTAAAGGAAGGTCGGCGGAAGCATTGGCCCCCGAAGCGGCCCATGCGGTTGCCGGCAGCAAACCCGCCGCCGGGAGCGTTTGAAAAAGTGTTCGTCGGTTCATGGGCCGGATTCTATCAGATTCCAGCGGCAGTTGATTTCGCAAGTGGCGTCGGCGGGAAAATCGGCTTAACGCGCGGTTCAGTGCTGCAACTCTTGACCAAGCCATCCGGCTCCACGAGATTCTCTGGCTCGTAGCCATTGCGCAAGTTCAATTTGTCCAGCACCGTCTGATGCAGTACGGAGTTCTGGGGTATCTCTCGCCTCGCGCCAAACGGAATCCGCCATTTCGGGCCTTTGGTTTGCTCGTCGTAATACTTGTGGGGCAGAATTTCCGCGATCCACCAGGGAGCCGTCAGCGAGTTGTGCAATGGCCCTGCTGGATTGGGAGGCGTACGGCCGGAAGTTGATGGAGTGCCGAGCATCACCTGCGCTTTATTTGAGTCGAACTTGAGTCCACAATTTATCGCCTCGTTCATCATCCATTCGAGCGTTATCTTCGAAAGACCGCTTTCGCTTTCAGAATAAGATCCGCCAACGTCCGAGTGCACTCCCGCAAACCACACCTGTTTTATCGACTGCCCGGGAAACGGATCGCCCCAAACGTTTTTCTGGAAAAAACACCGTCGTTCGTCGATCGAAATCGCGTGACGCCCGTTCCGCATGTCCGGATTTCGTCCGGTATACGGAAGGCGGACCGGATTGTAAATCCAGCCGTAGGAACTCACCGTGTCCCACACTCCCACAAAATGCAAGGGACATTCCCGGCTGATGCTCGACTTGAACGCAGTCGCTACCGCAAAGGTGTGCTGCATTCGTTGCTCGTCGCGCGTCTTCTTTGCATAGATTTTCAGCAGGTATGGGATTAATCCTTCGTTGCCGGCTTGCAGCACGCCAAACATGTGCAGTACGCCGGCCAGGGCGCGCACCGTATACGCTCCCCGGCTAAACCCGAACAGGTACACGTCATCGCCGTCTTCGTATGCGTTACTTAGAAAACGGTACGCGTCCCCCACGTTGTCGAGCAGCCCGCCGCCAAACGCCAAACCCTTGACGATCGACCACGCACTGCTTATTTTGTTGCGCGCCATCGGACTGCCCATCGTTCCGACGCCGGGATGGTAGTAACCGACCTGCGCGTTCGAACTGAAATCCAGCGTGCTGTACAGCTTTATGACGTTCGAATCGCTGTCGGGATTGTTGAAGCTATTTCCCGTTCCATCGCAGCAAATAATGATGTTTTTGGGCATGGGCGCTCCTGGGTTGAGGACTACCTCGAGATGTCTAGAAAGGGGCATGCGAGTAGTGATGGTGCGACGGTTTTCGTTACGGCTTAAGAGAGGCTAAAACGTTAGGGATTTGATTCAGGGTGCGAGCCGGCTGAAAGTCGAAGCGAATATCGCCCGGGAGGGTTCATCAAGCAGCACGAAATAGATCGTTTCGAGCGAAGTCTCTTTGGCCAGATGCTGCATCGCTTCCCGAAGCATAATCTCCGCACACTGATCCATCGGAAATCCGGAAACGCCCGTGCCGACGGCGGGAAAGGCGATCGTCTTCAAGTCCCGTTCCAGGGCCAGCCGCAGCGCATGTGCCGTCGATGTTTGCAGCGTTTTGGCGGTGGTAGGGACGCCGCCAAGGCCCATGCTCGCCGCATGAATCACATAGCGCGCTTTCAGATTTCCCGCACCAGTGATCGCCGCGAATCCAACCGGTATACTGCCCACTTCGTTGCATTCCTTCTGAATGGACTCGCCGCCTTTGCGTAGAATGGCGCCGGCAACGCCGGCTCCCAGCAGCAAATCGTTGTTCGCCGCATTGACGATTGCATCCACGGTCATGTCCGTGATGTCGCCCTGCTGGATTACAATTCGTTCGCGAATCAGTTTTTCCGGTGTCAAGCGCGCAGAGTCTCACAGGACTACCCGACGCGCAAGTGCGCGCCTCACGCGCGTACAAAAATCTTGTAGCGGTAGGTGACAACGCGCTCCTCGCCGGCCTTGAGCGGAATCTCCCATGTCAAGCGCGACAGCGGATTATCCGTCTGGATCGCTTCCCCCAACTTTACAGCGGTTCCGTGGTCTGTCTGCATTTCCACTTCGCCGCGCAGGGTCTTGCCGACGTCCACGCGGACTTCCTTCGACTTGTAATTCTTCAGCTTCACCTTGCCCTCCACTGTGACGAGGTCGAGTTCATATCCGTGCCGCCGTTGGACGTTCTGCTGCCGCGCCACTTCCCGCTCTTCGTGGCTGGAGCGGATGTCCGTCGCAATCGTAATCCTCAAGCTGGAGGTTGCGTTCTTCGGCGTATACGGGAGCGTGTCCTGCGAAACGGGCTTTGTTCCAGAAATCACCATCGTTGGCGCGCTGGTCCAGGGAAATTTTGTATTGTTCTTCAGCCGGATGGAATGCCAGATACTGTTGCGGACCGCCGCATCCGGCGTGTTCGGATAGTTCTGAACCGGATTTCCGTAAGCATCGACGCGCTGTGGGTCCATCACTTCCCATTCATAGATGTGCTCGTAATCGACGGCGCTCGAAAACACGTTATATGTCGCGCGTTCGCCTTTGGATAGGGTGACGCCAGCTCTGGAGTAGAGAAACAAGTCTTCTTCCGGAGCGCCGGATAATTCGGTCACCGTCTGGGCAAAGGATGGCTCACTTTTCGCGTCGAGTTCCTTGAGTTCGTTGGCGACGAGTTGTCCAGAAATCGCGTTCGAGTACATCCGGTAATTCCCGCCATCCCGGCGTTCCGCATCTTTCATGAATGAAAGCAGGTTCTGCTGCAGGCTCATGGGAGACGGCGTTTCCGAGTAGACAAAATTCGGCACACCGACCACAAAGAAAACGTCCGCATTGTTCAAATCTTCAGCGTCATCCATCACCACCGCTTGCATCGTGATTTGCGCGGTTTTGTCGTCAGTCAGCGAAATCATATACGACGGCGTCCATCCAAGCCCGTGCTCAAGGTACCCCATCGTCAGATGAGTCTTGTCGCCGCCACCCTTGATCTTGAATCGCAGCGCGGCACGCTGCTGTTCGTATTTCTCTAGAAAATTTGTATCGTCGGAAAGTATCGCGTTGGCAATCGAACCGATCGGAAGCGCCATGAGCTTCTTGTCCACGCGCAAAAGCAAATATTGCGGCTTCGCGGAATGTGCAGCCGCGTCCGGGGCGCTTTCCGGATTCATTTCGGTTCCCAGCGGCTCTTTCTCCTGCACACCAACGATTTCGCCGGTGTAATCCTTCATGTTCATGCTGTAGGTGACCGTGACGGTTTTTCCGACATTTGATTGCAATACTTCCGCAAGCGATTGCAGTTGCCGTTCGCCCGTGACGTTGTAGCGGTACGCGACCACTTCATCGAGTGCTGCATTCGCTTCGCCAGGCGCAAGCCACAATGTTCCGAGTGTTGCATAGGGAATCGGCGTAATCCGGCCAGTACCGGACTGCAATTGCACTTCGCCTTGTCGCACCACAAACGCCAGTCCGTTTTTGAACGCGGCCACGGCGACTGTTTTGGGTAATGGTTGCGGCAGTGGCTGCCGCTCTCCGCCAGCGACTGCCGACGGTAAAGCAATCGAGACACACAAAATCCACGCCACAGCGCGAGAATGCCACATGAAATGGCCTCCGGAGTTCAGAATTGGCCTGCGGGGATGCGTGCGTCGGCAAATGTCTGCCGAGGGCTCGCTGCCTGGACTTAGAACGTCTCTACCTGCATTTCTTGCAGGAACGAAATGCTACTTCTTGGGAGCAGGAGGCGAAGAATAATCGTAAACGCCTCGCCCGGTTTTTCGTCCGAGGCGGCCTTCCGCGACGAGCTTCGCGATCAGCGGGTTTGGGCGGTACTTTTCCCCCAGCGTCGAGTGGAGATATTCCAAAATGCTTAGCCGCACATCGAGCCCGACCAGATCCACCAATTCGAATGGCCCCATCGGGTGGTTCAATCCCAATTTCAGAGCCTTATCAATATCTTCCGCAGACGCAATGCCCGCTTCGAGCATCGCGAACGCCTCGTTGCCGATCAGCGCATTCACGCGCGTCGTGATAAATCCAGGCGACTCCTTAACCACCACAACTTCCTTGCCCATGCGCCCTCCGAGTTCGCGACACACTGCGATCGTCTCGTCGGACGTTTTCGGCGCCTGCACAATCTCGATCAATCTCATCTTCGGCACGGGATTGAAGAAATGCATCCCAGCGCACAATTCCGGCCGGTACGTCATCTCCGCCATTTCCGCGATCGAAAGGGAAGACGTATTGCTCGCCAGCACCGCCTTCGGCTTCGCGAACTTGTCGAAAAGCGTGAACAGCTCCAACTTGAGCTCCATCTCTTCGGGCACAGCCTCGATCAAGAAATCGGCTTCGCGGCAGACGTTCTCGACCGACGAAGACGTTTCAATCCTTGCCAACGCCGCATCCCTCGCCGCCCCTTCCAGTTTTCCCCGCTGCACTCCCTCGTCGAGCGACTGCTTTATCCACGCCATGCCTTTCGCGAGCGTTTCGGGCATCACGTCTTCCAGAATGGTTCGGTAACCGCCCACCGCGGCGGCGTACGCAATGCCGCGCCCCATGGTTCCCGCGCCGATTATTCCAATTGTCTTCACTTCCATGCAGAGGTCTCCCTTTGCCAGCAACTGATTCAGCTTTTCAATGGATTACTTTACTTCAGAAACTTGCGGTAAGCCGCTTCGTCGAAGCCGAGCAGAAGCTGTCCACCCCGTAACAAAATCGGCCGCTTAATCAGGTTCGGATTCTTCGACATCAGCGCGATCGCGTCGCGGCGCGACGGAGGTTTTTCCGCCATTTTCTTCTCGCGATAGAGTTCGTTCCGCGTATTCAAAAACAATTTGTAGTCCCGATCGCCGATCAGCGCCTCAATCTCTTCCACCGAAAGTGGCGTTTTGTCCAGGTCACGAGATTCGATTTCCGCGCCGAGTTCGAGCAAGAGACCTCTTGCTTTGCGGCAGGTCGTTCAAGTTGGCTTCTGAAAGAACAAAACTTTCGGCTTTGCCATCGAGCTAGCAGTCCCGTCTGCTCCCCTAGATTCTACACAATCGCATTCAGACGAGCGGTTCCGCCCAATTCAGTATCGCGGCACTCTTGGGTCAATTTCCACCGACCACCGCTCAATCCCGCCCGCCAGCGACTGCACCGATTCGACGCCTTGCTTCCGCAACCAGGCCGCCACGTCCAGGCTGCGCATCCCATGGTGGCAATAACAAATTACCGGCACCGCAACGTCGAGCGCCTGCAGATTCGCCGGAATCGTCCGCATCGGAATCAGCTTTGCTCCTTCAATCCGGCAGACGTCCCACTCCCACGGTTCGCGCACGTCAACCAGCAGCAATTGCTCTCCTGCGTCAAGCCGTCTCTTCAGCTCCGCAGTTGTAACCTCAAGTTCGCTCATGCTTGGAATTTTAGTACAAATCAGCGCCCGCGGAACTGCGGGGAGCGCTTTTCGAAAAATGCGTGCACGCCTTCCAGGCAATCTTCGGAAGCGAAGCACTTCATCTGGTGCGCCACTTCCGCTTCCAACGCGCACTCCAAAGCTTCTTTCTGGCTCGCGAAAAGTACCTTCTTCACCGCTCGCACTGCCAGCGGCGGTCCGTTTGCGATTCTCTGTGCCAAAGCCCTCGCCTCAGCTTCCAATTGCGCTGAAGGAACCACGCGATTCAGGAGTCCTAGATTCAACGCTGTCTGCGCGTCAATCATGTCCCCGGTGTAAAACATCTCTGCGGCTTTCGATGGCCCCACCAATTCCGGCAGGAAATACGTTCCGCCGTAATCGGGAAACAATCCGACCTTTGCAAAATTCTGCCCGAACATTGCATCTTCGGCGGCAATTCGAATGTCCGCCGCAAGTGCCACGTTCATCCCCGCTCCCGCCGCCGCGCCATTCACTGCGGCGATCACCGGCTGCGGCATTGTTCGAATCTTCAGCACCGCGCCCATTCCCGCGCGTAAAATCGGTTCAAGCTGTTTGGAATTGTTCGCTTCTCTGCCCTCGCCGATTACCGCCAAATCGCCGCCTGCACAAAACGCGCGGCCCGCCCCAGTCAAGACAACCGCTCGGATCGAATCGTCTTGGGCGATTCTTTCCAGTGACCCGTAAAGGGCTGTCGCCAGCTCGTTATTCAGCGCGTTCATGCGCTCCGGCCGGTTCAAGACCAGCAGAGCAACTCCGCCGTGTACCGATTCGAGTAGCACCGGCGCAGGAGCGGGAGCCCCCTGACTCATCGTCTCACCTCGTTACGCGTGCGCAGCATCTCGTGTCTTTTCCGTTTTTCGTACGAGCTGTGCCAGCTTCCGAAAATGGGTCAACCGTTCTCTCTGTGCGCTGGCGTTCTCGCCGCTGCTGCTTGGCAGCACGTACACCCAAGCGCCATAGAGCAACTCCTTCTGAATGCCGAACTTACATTTCCTCTGGGCAAATTGCTCGTACACACCTTTCCCGTTGAACGCGATCACTCGCGGCGTAAATTCCCCGAGCTTTTGCGAAAGCACGATTCGCCCTTCCGCAAAATCCTCGCGGGTCAATTCTTCAATGCCTCGCGTTGGGCGTTTCACCAAATCGGTCAACCCAATTCCAAACTCAATGATTCGCCGGTCGTCGCCATATTCGAGCGGCTCCGGAATCACACCGCTCTTGTGCAGTACCGGCCAAAAAACATTGTTGCGCCCGGAGTAGTAATGCCCCGTTCGAACCGATGATTCGCTCGGATTACACCCTACGATCACGAGCTTCATTCCTTTGCGTAGATAGTCAGGCAGGGTTTTCATGGCAAGCTTAGGCGCTTTTTAGAATAGCGCAGCTGGGCGCTCAGGATTGGAGTGTGCCCTAAGAGGCAGGTTGCCAAAGAGGTAGCGTTCGCCCCAGCTTGCCTCGCGTGGCCTCGGCGTAGACGCGCATTGCTGTCGCCAGGTCCCAGACAGCGATGCCGTTGGATTTGAATAGCGTTACTTGCTCGGGCCGGGTGCGTCCGGGAGCTTTTCCGGCTACGACCGCCGACAGTTCCGATACGTGATTCCATCGCACCTCGTCTGTCGCGAAGCCCAGTACCAAGTCCCCCGCTTCCTGGCGTGATTGCTCGATCGAGTCCACCGCCACGACGTCCGCCTTCAACACGGCTGCTTCGTCCAGTTCGCGCTTTCGAATATGATTCGCGCCAACGGCGTTAACGTGAGCGCCCGCGGCAATATCTGCTCCAAACAGCACTGGCTGGCTCGACGTCGTCGCTGCGCAAATAATCGCTGCCCCGCGCGCCGCTTCCGCCGAGCTCCGCGCTGCGCGTACCGGAATTTTCAACCGCTCGCCCATCTCCCGCGCAAACTTTTCCCTTCGCGCTTCATCTCTCCCATACACGGCTACGGATTCGAGATTTCGAACGGCAGCAATCGCTTCGAGTTGCGCCTGCGCTTGCCAACCCGTCCCAATGATTGCAGCAGTCTTGGCATCCGAGCGCGCCATATACTTCGTCGCTACGCCCGAAGCCGCTCCGGTCCGCTGCTGGCCCAAACAATCCCCTTCAATTAACGCCAACAGATCGCCCGTTTCCATTGAATAAAGAGACACGACAAATTTCAGCTTCCCATTCACGTAGGTGTACTGCTTGGTAGCCACCCTATTCGCGGAAAGATCGGCTGCGGCCATGTGATGAAAGAATCTTCCGCCAGGGAATTCGAATCGCCTGCGCGGGTGCAGCACCACTTCTCCGCTCGCCTGCTTTCGCGAAATTTGCTCGACGGCCTCAATGGCCATTGGCATCGTCAACACCGCGTGTACGTCGCTCTCGCTGATGTGCAGCGTCATGCGGACCACCTCTTTAATTTCTCGTCTACTTGGATTTCTTCGGCGCCGCCGCGGCCTTCAAGCCCGTCTCAGTCTCGCGCACGCGTCGTACCACTGTCTGGATCAACCGGTACGTGCGTTCTTCGTTGTTCCGGTCCATCAGCTTGAAGCGGAATTCGGGCTCGCCCTTGGCGTTTTTCTCTGTTCGAATCGGTAACGCCCCGCACAAATCGTTCTCGATGAACGCGGTCTCATATCGCGTCTTCTTCCGGTTCCACGTATACACGCGCAGATTCGTAAAATCGCATGGCTGCCCTTCTGGGCCCCGCGTCGCCGCTACCAGATATTGCGACTTCTCTCCCAGATCATCCGTCACGCGGTTCAATTCGAACCAGGCGATCGGCCTTACGTTCGCCGAACCGGCTCCTTCGCGAACTGGATCTGGTTCATCGAACTCCACGAATCGCGCCACCACCCAACCCGCAATTGGCGCTGACCCGTCGCCAGGAACGGTTGCAGTGGATGGAATCGGTGCACCTGTCTTGGCAGTGGTCTCTCCCGGCGGCCGTGTCGCTACCCCTCGCACCAAAAACCAATCCTCTTTTTTTGTATCCTCAGGAGTCGATCCTTCCTTTTCGTCCGACACCTGCGCCCAATCCGCCGTCGCGCGCCCCACTACGTCCACCGGAATTCCGCGCCCAAACTGATACAGCCGGGCTTCGGTTCGCCCCGGTTCCACGCGTAAGTTCGTCGCCACCTTCGTCCGCCCCCGCGCCTGCACCGGCAAATCTTGTGCCTTCTTCAACAGCACAATACTGCGCTGCCAAAGCGGCGGGTCCATCAATTGATGCGCATCCACCCAACCCACAAGTCCCGCGCTGGTCTTCACTTTCACAAATTCATTTCGCTTCGCCATCATCTCGACGTGTTCGCCGTAGTGCAGTTCGCCAATCTCTTGCCGTACTTGTGCGACGCTGCTCATTAGCGCGGTGCTCTTTGTACTCACGTATGCTTCGCCGATGTACTCGTGCTTCGGCCGCACGATCCACGCCGCAATCACGACGATGACCAGCAACGGAATCGCAACCAATAGCTTCCGCTTCATTCGAACTCACCGATGGTTTTGCCAGGAAACAAGAACCAGCGTTCGAACGCGCCGGCTGAACGAAAATTCGCTTCTGACAGGCTCATGCTTCTCCACAGGACATGCAATTTCGAATACTCAATTGTACCCGAATCCCCGCGTCCGACACTCGGGCCAGCCTGGCCATGAGGCGTCGCTCTGTTAAAATGCCGTAGACTTTTAACGCTAGGACTCGAGGCTCGCTAACAATATGAATTTTCTGGATCGTCTGCGACCGTTTGGACTGTTGGTGCTGCGCATCGCCCTCGGCGTCATCTTCCTGACCCACGGCTACCCGAAGCTTGTCCGGCCTAATGTTGAAATGCAGCACATGTTCACGCAGCACGGTTTGCCCGCGCAGTTTGTCCACGTCGCAGGAATTCTGGAGTCCTTCGGAGGCGCGCTGCTTGTTCTGGGACTATTCACACGTCCCGCGGCGTTGCTGCTCGCTATCGAAATGGGGGTTGCCATCTGGAAGGTCCACAGCTCGGGTGGGATCCTGGCCGTACATTTGTACGAATTCCCGTTCGCGCTCGCAGCGGCCTGCGTTGCCTTGGCTACGGTTGGGCCCGGCGCGCTGTCGGTTGATGAAGGGTTACTCGGCTCGGGCGGGCGGAGATCCCGCGCTCCCAAAAAACCAAAAGACTAGGCGCCGATCGTCACGGCGTAGCCGTATTCTGTGTTTGTGTCGCCACCGGGACAAAGAACGGTTCAACCGGAAGCACAATCCACAGCACGACGTACAACAATAATCCCGTCCCGCCGCAGAACACCGCTAGCGCCCACAGCACGCGTACCAGCGTTACATCCAAATCCAAATAGTCGGCCAACCCCGCACAGACGCCGCCCAGCTTCTTGTCGGTGCTCGATCGCATCAATCTCTTCCGGTTATGAGCCGGCACTGCCGGCATCGGCGCGCCATTCGGCTGCCTCGCCCCGCAGTTGTAGCAAAAGTTCGAACCGTCCGCGATGACCTTCTGGCAAGCGGTGCAGATCATGGTTTGCCCCTCGCAAGGCGCGTTAAACCCGCCTTCCAAAGAAGGATACGCCCTAGCTCGCAAAAAAGTTTCCTGTATTTAGAGCGTGGCTAGTACTCGAGCAACCGTTTGACGGTCGCGACCACCCGGTCCGATTGCGGCAAAATCGCGTCTTCCAGCTTCGGCTGGTACGCACAGAACGTATCTGTCGCGGCAATCCTCTTCACGGGCGCGTCGAGCTCATCGAATAGCTCTTCGGCGATCCTCGCCGCGATCTCCGCGCCGTAGCCCCAGCTTTGCATGTCCTCATACGCAACGATTACGCGGTGCGTCTTCCGCACTGTCGTCGCAATCGCCTCCCAGTCGTAGGGCGAAAGCGACCGCAGATCGATAATTTCGGTCGAAATTCCCTCGCGTTCCAGTTGTGCCGCGGCCACTTCTGCGCGGTGCACAAGCGCGCCGAACGTGATGATGCTCACGTCCTCGCCCTCCTTCACCAGCCGCGCTTTGCCAAAGGGAATCGTGAAGTCGGGCCCGGGGTATTCGCTCCGGTTGTAGGGCTGCCGGTACAGATGTTTGTGCTCCAGGAACATAACGGGGTCGTCGCAGCGAATCGCTGTGCGCAAAAGACCGGCCACGTCCAGCGCAGTGGATGGCATCACTACTCGCAATCCCGGGCAGTGCGTAAAGATCGATTCGCCCGATTGGCTGTGATAGACCGCCCCGCCCGTAAGGTACCCGCCGATCGCCACCCGCAACACCGTCGGTGCCTTGAACCCGCCGTTCGAGCGCCAGCGCATCACGCACAGCTCAGCGCGAATCTGCATCATGGCCGGCCAGATGTAATCAAAAAATTGGATCTCAGCCACTGGCTTCAGTCCGCGCGTCGCCATGCCGATCGCACGTCCCACAATCGCGGCCTCGGCCAACGAAGTATTAAAGACGCGTGATGATCCGTACTTCCGCTGTAAGCCGGCGGTGGCCTTAAAAACGCCGCCCTTCCCTTTTACTTCCTTCAAATTTTCTTCGCGGCTGCAGTCCGCCACGTCCTCGCCAAACACCGCGATGCGCTCGTCACGAGACATTTCGTCGTTCAATGTAGCCGATACCATCTCGACCATCGTCTTCTGCGCGCCATGCAACTGAGGTGCTGCTTCGAACGCGCTCGACGTCGGATCGACATCCGGCGAATAGACATTCGCGTAAATCGAATCGACCGACGGCGGCTCCGCTTCCAGCGCTTGATCCGCTGCCTGCCGAATTTCGTGATCTACCTGCGATTCCAGTGCTTCAATCTGTTTCTGATCCAGAACGCCTTCGCGGATCAAAAACAGGGAAAACTTCGAGACTGGGTCGCGATGCGCTTCTTCTTCGCGTTCTTCCGGCACTTTGTAAAGCTTTTCGTCATCCGAAAGCGAGTGAGAGTACGGACGGGTGACGTGCGCGTGTACCAGCGCGGGGCCTTTGCGCTCGCGCGCATATTCCACGGCTTCCTGGCAAACGCGATAGCTCTCGATCGGGTCCGTTCCGTCGCATTCAGAAATATGCAGCCCGGGATAACCTTGCGTCAGCTTCGAAATGCTTCCGCCCGCGGTCTGCACCTCAATCGGCACCGAAATCGCGTAACCGTTGTCTTCCACCAAATAAACCATCGGCAATTTCTTCGCGCACGCAACGTTTAGGGATTCCCAGAACTCGCCCTCGCTCGTCGCGCCGTCGCCCGAAGACACGTACACGATCTCGTCGCTTTCGTGCTTCGCCAGATTGCCCAACGGCGCCTTCTTGGCTTGCGCTAGAGCCTTCGGATGCGCTTCGAAATACTGCGTCGCCTCCGCCGCGCCGATCGCCTGAACAAACTGTGTCCCGGTGCAGGACGATTTGCTCACAATGTTGTATTTCGGATGGCCCCAGTGGCTCGGCATCTGACGCCCGCCAGAGCTCGGATCGTCTTTCGCGCCAACCGCCTGCAAAAGCATCTCCAGCGGCGTCACGCCCATCAACAGGCAAAAAGCGCGGTCGCGGTAATAGGGATACAGCCAATCTATGCCGGGACGAAGAAGCAACCCCATCGCCGCCGTCACCGCTTCATGTCCGGCACTCGAGATTTGGAAGTAGATCTTGTTCTGCCGCTTCAGTTGGATCTCTTTGTCGTCCAACCGTCGCGACATATACATCGCCCGGTAAATTTTAATGAGGGAGTCCCGGCTGAGGCCTGCGTGCCGGTCGTTTTTGGGGGCGTCAACCTTGTTGGGCTTGACGCGGGTTTGTACGGCCATTCGGCGCAACCTCGACGTGAACGTGGATGCGAAATTCCCTGCAGGTACCAATTATACCGAAACGCCCCAGAGACCAATAAGCCTAGTGCCGCTATTCCAACTCCAAGAATAGCGAATCGACCTCGCCAAAACCCGCTTCGCCTTGCCGTATCGTCCTCGGAGAAGCGCTCGCAAACGGCTCCTCGCTCGAAATCCGCTTTAATAACCGCTGTTCCGTGAGCTTCTCGTGGTTCGGCAGCGCCAGTCGCAGGATCAGCTTGATCTCCGCATACGAAGGAGCCAATTTGGCTGGTTCAGCCTCCTCTTTTGCCTTCCCCTTGGCGCCCTTCCCGGCTGTCTTTTTCTCGGATTTCGCTTCGGTCACGGGAGCGCTGGCTGTTGCCGCGCCATCTTCCTTGCGGTCAAACTTTCCCTGCATCTTTTTGTCGAGTTTGAACGCCTGCTTCCACGAGTCGAGCTTGTGCCGCGCCTGCTGTGCCTTCTCTTCGTCTTTTCCAAAATCAAACGTCAAATAAATGTGGGCCATGAATTTAGTCTGCGTCGGGCGCGTCTCCAAGTCAAGAAACGGAACTCATTTTCCGAACGACCTCTGGTCCACTCGCAAAATCCATCGCGTCGCGCTCTGGTCCGGCATTTTCCTGATCGTCTTGCAGCAATCCCGCATCCCCATGGGCAAAACCGCCGTCTCGCGTGGTTTCGCCACTTGGGTTCAGACGCACGCCCGCTAAACCGCTTCGCGGCAAGGGCATGGCTGTCGTATCCTTATTCGAAGGATAAGATTGGCTTGTGAGCTTCAAGCAACCCACTTCCGTTCGTTCCCGCAAACTAACGGCACTGTTGTGTCTGGTCGCCGTCGTGTTGCTTCAGGAACCGTTTGCGCGCGCTGCCTGGCTCTCTAGCAGCATGGCCTGCTGCATGAGCGATCAATGCCCCGTTCCCGGACATCATCACAAGGGTGCGTCATCCGGAAACGGAGTGCCGATGGAATGCGGCCATAACACGAGCCATATGCCCGATTGCAAAATCTCCTGCTGCAAAACGGCGGACGAAACTGCGATCAACGTGGCCCAATTTGTGCTGCCCTCGGCGCACGTCGCGCTGTCACTTGGGCGCGCTGCCCCTATCCTTACGCAGTTCGCGCTTCAAATGCTTTCTCGTGCCGAAAAACCGCAGTCGCCCCCTCCGCGTTTCGCCCTGTCTCAGTCGTAGCTCTTCCAAACTTAAGCAAAAAATTGCTTCTTCCTCGCGCCGTGTGAATGGCGTGAGCCTCATTCCTTCCCGGAGAAAGGCTTTCATGTTTCGCCGTCGTTTTAGATGTTCGTTTGTTTTGTTCGCTGTTTTCAGTTTCTTCGCGGTCTATCGCTCTGCCGAAGTCCGTGCCAGTATTTTTGGCACGGTCCGTGGCATCGTCCATGACACGCAACATCGCCCGATCGAGGGCGCGAAAATTGAACTTCGCGCCAAGCTATCAGATTGGCGGCGTTCCGCCGTCAGCGACGGTGAGGGCAGCTTTCAAATTGACGCTGTTCCCGCCGGCACTTACAGCCTGCTCATTTCGCACGACGGTTTTCGCAGCGCCGAGGTCGGGATCATCGTTGCGGCAGATACCGCGCCTCTTCGCCACTTCCCTCTCGAACTCGCTACGGTAAATCAAAAGATCGAAGTTCAGGCCGACGCCGTCAACATCGATCCGACTTCGTCCACCTCGTCAGCCACCGTCACGCGGGCGGAAATTCTGGAGGCCCCTGGCGCAACTCGCACCAACAGCCTCGCGTTCATCACTGACTACACGCCTGG
>Ga0247669_1000158_pt1 | contig 35226 bp, 29 predicted proteins | sample CNK10_metaG_FD_182734 | JGI IMG/M metagenome (GOLD analysis project Ga0247669, IMG submission 182734) | Soil microbial communities from Purdue University Martell Research Forest, Indiana, United States - CNK10 | ecosystem: Environmental > Terrestrial > Soil > Temperate forest > Bulk soil... | reverse complement strand
GGAATATTGGGCGGCGGACAACTTTGCTGCGCGAAGCAGGCAGAAGCGACGAACAGTCCCGCAATCCCTGCGATGTGGGTTGCCAGTTTTGCGATTGGCACGATGAACGGCTCCGTCGACAGCCTATCGGTTTTCGTCACGGTACCACTGTGTTATGGCTTGGGCAAGATTCGCTTGCGCGAAGTTTTCTCCTCCCTCTACTCGTTTTTCGGAAATTCTGGTGACGCGCACCGGTTTGGACTACGATATTGCACCGCATCCCACCTTCGCAGCCTCTGGGAGATTTTCATGGAAGCGCAACTGAGTCTTGAATTCCTGCGCGTCGTCGAAAACGCCGCCATCGCCGCCGCTCGCACCATGGGCTTCGGCGACCGACACAGAGCAGACGAAGTCGCCGTCGAAGCTATGCGTAAAACGATGGACTCTCTGCAAATGGACGGCACCATCGTCATCGGCGAAGGCGAGCGCGACGAAGCGCCTATGCTCTACATCGGCGAAAAAGTTGGCCTCGCCACCCACGCTCCCAACGCCAATTTCCCCGCGGTTGATATTGCAGTAGACCCACTTGAAGGCACGAACTTGTGCGCGACCGGAGCCGCAAACTCCATCGCCGTCCTCGCCGCCAGCGAACGCGGCGGCCTTCTTCACGCGCCGGATTTGTACATGGAAAAAATCGTCGTCGGCCCGTCTTGTAAAGGTGCCGTAGACCTCGACGCCCCCGTCTCCGACAACTTAAAATCCATCGCCAAACGACTCGATCGCGACGTCGAAGACCTTGTCATCATCGTTCTCGATCGTCCTCGCCACGAAAAACTCATCGAAGACATTCGCAAGGCTGGAGCGCGAATCCGCCTCATCGGCGACGGCGATCTTTCTGCCGGTATCTCCGCCGCCGTCGTTGGCACCGGCGTCCACGCCGTCATGGGAACTGGCGGCGCTCCCGAAGGCGTGCTCACCGCCGCCGCTTTGCGCTGTCTAAATGGGCAGATCCTCGGCCGCCTCGTTGTGGCCAAGCCGCTGGATGCGGAGCGTCTCGAAAAAATGGGCGTCAAAGATCCCAAGCGCATTTACGACACCACCGACCTCGCGCCGGGAAAAAAGATGATCTTTGCCTGTACCGGCGTCACCGACGGCAATCTTCTTCGCGGCGTTCGTTTCTTCGGCGAAGGCGTCCGTCTCCAGTCCATGATTCTCACGCTCGACGATCGCCAAGTCCGCTTCATTGACACCGTCCATCTCGAAAAACGCCCTGACGTAAAAGTCAGATTCAACTGAAGGGAAGAAGCTTGAAGGAGGAAACTTGAGAGTTCGCATCTTTGCAAATATTTTTCTGATTGTGCTCGTCATGATTTGCGCCGGAGGCAAACTCACAGCACAGGAAAAATCCCAAGAAAAACCCGCGGCCGCTTCCGCGCCCGCCCCAACTCCCGCCGCAAATCCCAGAGACGTCGAAAGCATCGACGCCATCATGGGGGCCCTTTATGGCGTGATTTCGGGGCCGGCGGGGGAGCGCGATTGGAACCGGTTCCGGTCGCTATTTCTGCCGGAGGCGCGGATGGGTGCGGTGCGCAAGAAGCCGGACGGGGCGTTTTCGGCGTCGTCGTTTACGCCGGATGGTTACGTGGAACGCGCGGGAAGTTACTTCAAGGAGCATGCCTTCTTTGAGAGTGAAGCGTCGCGCAAGACGGAGCAGTTCGGGCAGGAAGCGCACGTCTTCAGCACGTACGAATCGCGGAACGCGAAAGAGGAAAAGCCGTTTGCGAGGGGTATCAACAGCCTGCAGCTTTTTAATGACGGCAAGCGGTGGTATGTGGTGAGTATTTTTTGGGATGAAGAGCGGGCGGACAATCCGCTGCCGCAAAAATATCTTACGAAATAAAATTCACGCGCAAAATTAGTTTTGCGATTTGGTAATTGCGAGAAAAACGCGATCGTCCACCGCGACGGAGCGCGTAAACAGCGTTGCCGAATGATTGTCGGCGATGCCGACGCCGGAGCCGTTACCGCTGATGGCAGGGCCGGCCGGCTTTCCTCCCACCGTATTCGCATCGCCGGGCTGCGTGGAAATGCGCGTCGTTTTCGGCGTGCAAGAGCCGGGCGCGCCGATGCAGGTATCCCGCACAAAAACCTGGCGCACCCCGGTGTTCATCTGGCCGACATTTACCTGTGCATTTGGTGCTTTGGCGTTCGGCGTTTTGGACGCGGTCACGGACAAGAACGCGACGAAGCGGCCCGATGAACTGACGGACGGCAACAAATTATCGGTGGCGCTGAGCAATCCGTTCGGGTCAACGGAGATTAATTGCGTTTGCGGTTTGCAGGACGCGGCCGCTCCGTGGCAAGTGTCGCGCAGAAAAACTTGTTTTCCGCCGGGCGTATCGGCGACCAGATTCGTGGCCGCGGAACTGAAGGCGATGAAACGGCCATCCGCGCTGATGGAAGGCGTGTGGCTGTCGGCGTTGCCTGCCGTGCCATCCACGGCGGCGGACAAGACGGACGTCTGCGGCTTGCAATCGCCAGCGGCGCCTTCACAGGTGTCACGCAAGAAAATTTGCGCCGTGGCGTTCGGTTGCCCGTTCGGCGCTCCGGCGAAAGCGACGAAGCGGCCGTCCACGCTGACCGCAGGGGTTTCTTCCGCAATGGCCATTGCCGCTTGCGATGCCTGTGCCGCAGCCGGGCAGAAAGTCGCGTTCGTGGAAATTGTGAACACGTCCTGATTGCTAGTGCCGCCGCCGCCATTCCCCGTGGGATGGTTGGGATCGACGGACGGTCCGGTAAATACCGCTACTTTCGCGCAGCCCTCCACAGCCAACAGGGCCGCGGGAACCGTTGCGGTCAATTGCGATGCGGAACCAAAAGTGGTGACGAGGTTTGTCTGTGAAGTTGTCGTGTTCCATACGACGACGGAGCCGTTGAGGGGAGCGCTGCCCGTGGCGGTGTTCTGCACGAAACTCGAGCCAGTGACGGTCAGCGTTACGTCAACGCTTCCGGGCGCGGCGATGGTTGGCGCAATCGAAGTGAGAACCGGAACCGGATTGGCGGGGACGGTGACGACGAAGGCGATGGTGTTGGAGAGCCCGTTGTCCTGTTTGCTGGTGGAAGGATTTACGGTATCAACAAAGTGGCGGCCGGGAGCGGCGGTGAGGGCGGCGGGGACGGTCGCCGTGACTCCGGTGACGTTGTTGTTCACGTCCACGGTCACGTTCGTCGTGAGGTTCTTGCCGTCCCACTGAACAACCGTCTTGGGTACAAAGCCGGAGCCAATGACGGTGAGAGTCATATCCGAACCGCCTGCAGGGATATTGCCGGGAGAAAGGGATTGGAGAAAGGCTCCCGTATTCTGCTGGAAGGTGTTGCCATAATCGTTGCAGCCGGCTGTGACGCACAGCGCCACTAGCGCGACAGCTGCCAAAGCTGTCCCAAACCGCTTCATGAAACGTCCCTCTCTTGAACCGCGCGCGGCGGGGAGCCGAGGCGCCATTCCTGTCCGGTATTTCGATGCAAAGTCCGACGCCACTTCCGATGCCCCACCCGTCGCTAGACTGGGATGCGGGCAAACCGCGCGGCGTTGACCGGGCCGGTTCCGTTTTCCGGGTTCCGAGCGGCAACCCCTGACCGCGCATCTGCTGTAGGCGAACCCGACAATCATTTCATTCCTGAAGGGTAAGGTCAATGCGGCAGAGGCAGGAAAGTCTGCCCGAAAGCCAACCCGGCTCGCCAATTGCACTGGTCGTCTTAGGTTTGGGCCCAAGCTTGGCGCAAACAGGCTTCGAACTGTCTGTAATGGGACAGACAGGCATCCTGGCAGCGTCCAAGATTGATTTGTACAAAACGGAGTTTGCATACAGTGCCTTTCTCGACCGACTTGCCTCTCCCGGACCCGTTGCCATCCAACAAGAACGAACAAGGGTCTGCGAGCTGAGCGGTAGTGCAGCGGGGCCCCACGCTCACGGGGAGCGCACCTGCTGAAGTTCGTCTCGTCAGAGATTCGGACGCTCACCGTTTGCAAAAGCATTTCCGGCCAAGAAGCCAAGAAGGTAAGCGATGAAGCGATATTTCGTACTTGCAGTGTGTCTTGCGCTTTTTGCCGGCGCGATATTCGCAGCAACAAAACAACAAAAGCGCGCGAAAGCGCAAAAACGCCTCGAAAATTGCGGCACTGTCATGCAGGAAATCTTGAATATCCCGGATGATCTACCCCAGCTGGTTTTGGCAAAAGCCGAGTGTGTGGTTGTGTTCCCCTCGGTATTGAAGCTGGCCTTCGGAATGGGCAAAGACTACGGCCGCGGAGCGATGGTTTGCCGAACTGGCAAGAATTTCAATGGACCCTGGGGCGCTCCGGCAATGTACGCTCTTGAAGGCGACAGCCTCGGAATGCAAATTGGCGGCGAATCCACCGATCTGATTCTTCTCGTTATGAACCAGAGAGGCGCGGCTTCCATTCTCAGCAGCAAGATCAAGCTGGGTGGAGACGCATCCGCCGCCGCTGGCCCCAAAGGGCGCGATGCTTCTGCAAACACCGATCTCTGGATGCGCGCAGAAATCCTGAGCTATTCCCGATCCCGAGGACTGTTTGCCGGCATTTCCCTCGAGGGTTCCACTTTGCGCCCAGACAATAAAGCAAACGCGCGGATATACGGCCGCAAAATCAGCGCGAAAGCGATCTTACTGGGCAACAAAGTTGCGATTCCGGCGGCGGGCCGCCATCTTGTTCGCGTACTGCAGGCAAACGCACCGCGGAATGAATCGAACCAGGTTGCTTCGAGGTAGCCGCGGAACTGTACTGAATCAGACAGACGCCGGCGCTGCGCCTTATGATGATGTCGGCCGGATCGATCTGGAACAGATGACGGTCGTCTACTTTGGGATTGACTGTACACAGCAGTCCGGGCGGGACTTTGCAGTTTGGCCGAATGGAAGCTGGCTCGCCGCCCCGGTCCATCGGAATTTTTTTCGGACGTTCGCCGCATCGGGAGAAACTATGTCGTTTGGGATTTACGCAATTGGATTTGGCATTTTGATCTGCGGGTTGGTTTATGGGGCATATCTGCTGCACATTCCTGCGCATTGGATTCTCGCAGGCACGGCTGTGCTCGCGGGGATTGGGATTTTGACGGGCGTTAAGTCCACACGCGAGAAAGACCCTGTGGGATAACAGGTCCTGCCGTAGCAAGAATAACGTCCCGTCTGTACCAGGGGTGCGTCCCCGGCTTCAACACCGGAACACGGGGCAAGCCGCCCATGGCAATCACTTTCGGACTAAATAGGTGCCAACCAAAACCCTGAGAGTGCCGTTGAACTTGACCACGTAACTGACTTTATCTTCCAGCTGACCGCGCTGGCTTGGTTTGGGGGCTTTGTAGCGGACGCAGCCTTCGGTTTTTTGCGCGAGCATGTGCTCGACGGCGGCGGCCAACTCACCGTAGTAGGGAAGCGTGGACATGTCCTGGCCAACCATTGACGGCATGTAGCCATGTGCGAGGACTTTTGTGCCTTGCAAAACGACGACGTAGAAATCGCCGTCCTTCCAAGCTTTGTCACCATGATTGATTTGCTGGAGGACCGCGGGTTGGTCCTTGGCGAGTGCGGAGACGGTCTTCTTGACGAGGGCTTGCACTCTGTCGATATCGACGCCGCTGTCACATCCAACTTCGCCCGGAGCTTGCGCGGCAGACGCAATTGGAAAGACGAAGAAAAGCGCGTTGACCAGGAGGAGATTTCTCATGTGGACTCCTTTGGGGGGATGCTGCAGTTGGTGCGAGCATAGCACGGCTGGACCTTGTCACCGTCGCTTAAAGACCCGCTCGGCCCGGATTCCAACTCCAATCGCAAAGAGTTGGCGCGTCCAAGTGCCCGACAAGCGCATTACCCTACAGGTGTCAAACGACGAGAGCGCCACGCCGGGGCAAATTGCTATACTTGCGCCGAATTTCTGGTGTCGCGGAGGTGCGGAGTGAAGAATTTGCGGGTGGCGCTGGCGATGAGTTTGGTGGCGACGCCGTTCGTTACGGCACTTTTTCTAAGTGCTGGGGCGGCGCGGGGGCAGGAGGCGGCGAAGCCGCTGTTTGCCTGGCGCGAGGTGATGATTCCGGTGCGGGATGGGGTGCGGCTGCAGACGGTGATCATTGCTCCAGCCGAGCAGAAAGGGCCGCTGCCGATCCTGTTTCGGCGGACGCCTTATGGGGTGCCGGAGAAGGCTCCGGAACAGATGCCTGCGAGCTGGAAAGAGCTGATGGCGGACGGGTACATCATGGTGATTCAGAATTTGCGGGGGCGGTTCAAGAGCGAAGGAAACTTCGAACTGACTTCGCAGGTGAACCTAGCCGACCCGAAAAGTACGAACGAGACGACGGACGCTTACGACAGCATTGAATGGCTGGTGAAAAACGTTGCGAACAATAACGGAAAAGTGGGGATGTACGGCGTCAGCTACGACGGGCTGACGACGGCTCTGGCGCTGCTGCAGCCGCATCCAGCATTGAAGGCGATGAGCGAGCAGGCTTCTCCCGTGGACCAATGGATGAACGACGACGATCACCGCTACGGCGCGCTGCGAGAAAGTTACGATTTCGAATACGCCGTGATGGAGCAGGCGGACAAGAACAGCAACACGAATTTTGCCTTCGAAACGTACGACAGCTACGAGTGGTATTTGAATCTGGGGCCGCTGGCGAATATCAACGCGAAATATCTGCACGGGAAAATTCCTTACTGGAATTCCACGATGGAGCATCCGGACTACGACGACTTCTGGAAAAAAGAGGCGTGGGTGCGGCAACTGCACGCTTCGACGGTGCCGAATCTAAATGTGGCGGGATTTTGGGACCAAGAAGATCCCTGGGGACCGTGGCAGATTTTTCGTCACGCGGCGGAGCACGACCCGGAGCATACGAATTTCATGGTGGCCGGGCCGTGGTTCCACGGGCAATGGCAATCGCCGAAAGGGGACAGCATCGGACTGATTCCCTTTGGCGGGCACGAAACGGCGCGGGAATTCCGCGAAACGATTGAAGCGCCGTTTTTCCGCTACTACCTGCATGGCAAAGGAGAAAAACCGGCGTGGCAGGCGAGCACGTTCCAGAGCGGATCGAACAAGTGGCACACGTATGCGGCTTGGCCGCCGAAGGAAGCGGTGGCCACGAATTTGTATTTGCATGCGGATGGGACGCTGTCTTTTACGGCGCCCGGTGCGGCGGAACCCGGTGCGTTTCGGGAATATTTGTCGGACCCGGCAAATCCGGTGCCTTACCGGCAGCGGCCGATTTCGCCGACGTATCCGGCGGGCGACTGGCGGACGTGGGAAGTGGCGGACCAGCGATTCGTGGACGGGCGGCCGGATGTGTTGACGTTCGTGAGCGCGCCGCTGGAGAAAGATTTGGTGGTGACGGGGCCGTTGGCGGCGTCGCTATTTGCGTCGAGCTCGGGGACGGACAGCGATTTTGTGGTGAAACTGATTGACGTGTATCCGCAGGACGCGCAGAAAAATGCGTGGGAAGCGGAAGCGGGGCCGAAGCCCGGGCAATTCGCGCAATCGTTGAACGGCTACGAATTGCCAATTGCGATGGAGGTGCGGCGCGGTCGGTATTTAAAGAGCTACGAACATGCGGAGGCCTTGAAGGCGAATGAGGCGACGGAGTGGGAGATTCCTTTGCGGGATCATGACCACGTTTTTTTGAAGGGGCACCGGATGATGGTGCAGGTGCAGTCCACGTGGTTTCCGCTGATTGACCGAAATCCGCAGAAGTTTGTGAAGAGTATTTACGATGCGACGGCGGCAGATTTTGTGAAGGCGACGCAGAAGATTTACTGCACGCCGAAGATGGCGTCGCGAGTGGTGCTGCCGGTGGTGAAATAGGCGTTTTTGACACGCAGGAAAAAGCCGGGCTGCTTCGCCCGGGATGACAGACTTGTTTTCTTGGCGGGCCACCCGAGAATAGAAAAAACGAAGCTCACGCTCACAAACCGAGGGCATCCTCGAGGTACGGAAAAGACCCGATAACCGTTTGGAACTTGTGATTTGCGGGAAGATATCAAAGGGCGAACGGCGGTATCCTTATAGTTGAAAGTTGACGGAACCAAGGCCCTTGACCTCTCCCGCCCGGGGGCCAAGCGTGGGTTGGCATGACGCGTCCGAAAATTTCCAAAGATCTGCTGATCGGGATAGGAATCTGCGCCGTCTACATCGCCGCAGCCAAGTTGAGCCTGCGCCTCGCCTCGATCCATCCGAGCGCCGCTCCCGTTTGGCCTCCGACCGGCGTAGCAATCGCGGCGCTCCTGGCACTGGGCCCGCGGTTTTGGCCGGCCATTCTTGCCGGAGCGTTCGTCGTGAACGAGACCACGGCGGGCACGGCGCTCACGTCGCTTGGAATCGCCAGCGGCAATACGCTGGAGGCGCTTCTTGCGGCTTATCTTGTGAACCGCTTTGCAAACGGCCGCCGCGCGTTTGAAAAAACATGGGACATTCTCCGCTTTGGACTCTATGCGGGTGTTCTGAGCACGATGGTTGCGGCGACTTTCGGGGTGACGAGCCTGAGCCTGGGCGGGTTCGCCGATTGGAACCAATACTGGCAGATTTGGCGCACCTGGTGGCTAGGCGACGGCGCCGGCGCCCTCGTTTTCACACCTCTTTTGCTCCTTTGGGCAGCAAATCCCCGACCGAAATGGACGGAACGCCAGATGCTCGAGGCGGCGGTCTTGCTCAGCATGCTGCTATTGACCGCCGGCATCGTCTATGGACCGCTCTTTCATGCGCAGATGAGAAACGACCCGTGGACATTCTTGTGCACGCCTTTCTTCGTGTGGGCGGCATTTCGGTTCGGCCAGAGGGAATCGTCGGCGGTAATTTTTATTTTCGCGTGTATCGCCGTGGTCGGAACGAAGATGGGTTACGGACCTTTTGCGCGGCCGTCGCCGAACGATTCGTTGCTTCTCTTGCAAGCTTTTCTGGGCATAAAGGTTGTGATGACGCTGGCCTTCGCAGCCGAGGTCTCCGAGCGGCGGCGCCAGGAAGAGCACACACAACTGCTCTCGGTGACCGACCCGCTCACTGGACTCGCCAATTACCGCCTTCTGCTCGACCGAATCGATTTGGAAGTCAAGCGTTATGGCCGCACGGGACGGCCATTTTGCGTTCTTTTGCTGGATCTCGATGGCCTGAAAAAGATCAACGACGCGTACGGGCATCTGGCTGGTAGCCGGGCGCTGACCAGAGTCGCCGAAGTCCTAAGGTTCAACAGCCGTGAGGTTGACACGGCCGCGCGTTATGGCGGCGATGAGTTCGCGCTGGTTTTGCCCGAAACCCCCTTCGAACAGGCTTGCCAAGTGGCCGAACGTATTTCGCAACGGCTGGCGAACGACCCCGAGACTCCCCGAATCTCGGCGAGCATCGGTGTCGCGGAGTATCCTAACGACGGCCACACCGTCGAGAATATTCTCTGCGCCGCGGACGAGGCTCTCTACAGCCAGAAACACAAACTTTCGTCTTCTCCCGCATTGCGTTAATCCGACGCTTGACCCTTTAGGAAAGAAAGTCGACTGCCAGGGCCTGAGGGCATAACGCCGCCCGTAGTGGTATCCATCCTTCACGGTTGCTGAGATACACTGGCACCGTGAAAGACAGAAAACAGATGCGAGCCGGGGAGAAGGCCACGTGAACAAGTGCGAACAGATTGCGGCGGCGTACCGGGCGGTGACGGTGAAAGGTGCGTGGTACGGGCCGACGATTGGGGAGATGCTGACGGAAATTACGCCGGAGATGGCGGTGAGCAAGCCCGCTGGCGCGACGCATACGATTGCGGAGTTGCTGCAGCACCTTTTGCTTTGGAATGAACGGATCCGGAAAACTTCGGAGTGTTGTCCGATGCCGAAGTGGGAAGCGGAGAAAGAGTGGGCGGAGGCGGCGATTCCGTGGCGCGAACTGTTGGAGCGGTGGAACCGGAGCCGCGATCTGCTGGAAGAGCGCCTGCGGAGTTTTCCGGAAGCGGATCTGGAGAAGCAGACGCCGGGGCGGGCTTATCCTTACGAATACCTGCTGAATGGAATTGTGCAGCACACGATCTGGCACGGCGGACAGATTGCGATGGTGCGGAGCATGGTGAAGGGGAAGGCTTAAAGGCCCAATCGAAGGCACCGATCGCGGAAAGGATCAGCTAGCCGAATGAAGCATGCGACGAGTGATTTCCTCGACCGGAGCGCGATCGTCGGTGAAGATGGTGGTTCCGGCGGGAGGGATGAGTTCGCGAACATCGTCGGCAGCGTGTGCGGCAATTGCGCGGAGAGCAGCGTCGCCATCGGCGCGCGACAATCGCTGGCGGATATCGGACAGCGATACTTGGCCTGGAAAGGCGAGGACGACGTGATTTCCGTCGCTGCGTGAGATTACAAAGACGGAAGGAAAGACGAGCCTGAGCGTTGAGGCAGTGGCCAAGAGCAGCTCGTGAGAGCGGCTGGTATCGTAAACGTTCATCATGAGAAGCCCGCCGCGATTGATGTGGGAGGTGACTTCCTCAAAAAATTCCCGGGTGATGAGATAAAACGGGATGTACGGACCGCCTTGATAGATATCCACCTGAACTAGATCGAAGGTCTGCGAAGAAGAAGCGAGCCACGGGCGCGCATCGGCAATATGGACGGAGAGATTGCCGCCGCCAACCGGCAAACCGAAATATCTGGCGGCGACATCCGCAACCTTGGGATCAATTTCCACGGCGTCTACATGAAGCTGCGGGGCTACGGCAAGGGTTGAAGTGATGGCTCCGCCCGCGCCCAAACCCAGGGCCAGCATCCGGTGGGCGGGGACGAGAGTGGGGCCGAGAGCGAAGTCATCCGAATAGGAGCCGGCCCAAATTGCGCCGACCTTGCGGGTGGTTTGAGAATACGCGGGGTGATTGAGAACCAGCCAGCGAAGATCGTCGTGATGCATGACAGCGACCCAGTTATAGGCAGACTCGGTGGTCCAAAGAACGGCAGGCGAATAAGTGAGCTTCGGAAGAAGGAGGGCGCCGATGGCCGCCAGGAAAATTGCGGCGGCAGCGGCGGTTCTCTTAACGAGGCCGAATGCGCCGACAAGCAGAGTAGACGCGCATAAAATTTGGAGAGTCATTCGCGTACCCAGCCGGGGAACCAGGTAAAAAGCCGTGAGGAGGATTCCGACGATGCTGCCGGCGGTGGAGAGTGCGTACACTTTGCCGGCGGTGATTCCGATGTGTTCGGCACGGGCGAGGAGGCGAATGACGAAGGGCGCAGTTACGGCGAGCGCCGTCATGGTCGGCACGAAAATAATCAGGCTGGCGATGGTGGTGCCGAAGAATTCGCCTGATTGCCAGAGCCAACGGAGAATGGGACGCTCGACAAACAGGGCGGCCAGTTGATAGATCCCGCTACTGACGATGACAACGTAGAGAATCGTGCCTGAGCGGCTGCGGTCGGCGAGCCAACCACCCAAAGCGTAACCCAACGCGAGAGCGGCCATGACGACGGAAATCATGGTGCCCCAAACGTAGATCGAGTAGCCGAAATAGGGGGCGTACAGGCGAAATGCGGCAAGCTCGAGCGACATGACAATGCCGCCGGTAAGGGCGGCGGTCACCAGCCAGAGGAACGGCCGCGAACGGACCTCGCCCGGCGCGAGACCCTTTGCAAAACCCCACGTTGCAGTCACAAGAAGACTTTTGTAACACAAGAATGGCTCGAACGGCATCGAACTGCGCTCTCAATGTGTGCACGTAAGCATCTAGGTATGGGGCGCGGAAAAAAGACGAAACGCGGCGGGTTTGCTATTCTCGCGGGGCGATGAATGAGGGCGGGAACGGGCAATCGGACAAGGCGAATGGGCAGCTGGAGCGCGGGCTTGGGCTGAAAGAGGCCGTCGCGCTGAATATGATTGAGATCGTGGGGATTGGCCCGTTCGTGGTGAGCTCGCTGGTGATCAAGGCGATGGGCGGGCCGCAGGCGATGATCGCGTGGCTGGCAGGCGCGGTGATTGCAACACTGGACGCGTTCGTCTGGAGCGAACTGGGCGCGGCGATGCCGAAAGCGGGTGGGACGTACGTTTTTTTGCGTGAAGCGTACGGGCCGAACAAATGGGGACGGCTAATGTCGTTCCTTTTTGTGTGGCAGACATTTATTCAGGCGCCGCTTTCGGTGGCTTCGGCTTCGATTGGATTTGCGCGCTATGCGACCTATCTGCATCCGTTGAACAAATGGGAAGCGAAGGCGATTTCCGGAGGGCTGGTGTTGCTGTTGATTGTTCTGCTCTACCGGCGCATTACGGCGATTGGGAAAATTTCCGTGCTCTTGTGGGCCGGCGTGATTGGAACAATGCTGTGGTTGATCTGGGGCGGCATGACCCATTTTGACAAGAAACTCGCGTTCGATTTTCCGGCGGGCGCTTTTTCGTTTTCGTCTTTGTGGTTTGCGGGACTGGGTTCGGCGATGGTGAGCACGGTTTACAGCTACTGGGGCTACTACAACATTTGCCATTTGGGCGGCGAGATCAAGCAGCCGGAGAAGAATATTCCGCGCGGGATTTTTCTTTCGGTGCTGGGAATTGCGGCGCTGTATTTGCTGATGCAGTCGAGCATTTTGGGCGTGGTGCCGTGGCGCGAGGCGCAGGATTCTAAATTTCTGGCGAGTTTGTTTGTGGAGCGATTGTACGGGCACGGCGCGGCGCAAGTGGTGACTTGCATGGTGCTTTGGATTGCGCTGGCGAGCGTATTTTCCGTACTGCTGGGATATTCGCGGGTTCCGTATTCGGCGGCCCTGGACGGAAATTTCTTGTCGGTCTTTGCGAAAGTGCATCCGACGAAACATTTTCCTCATGTTTCGCTGCTGGTGCTGGGAGCGCTGGCGCTGATTTTGAGCGTGACGCTCGATTTGCAGACGAGCATCGCGGGAATTCTGGCGGTGCGACTGATTGTGCAGTTTATCGGCCAGGCGGTGGGATTGATGATGTTGCGACGGCGATGGGGGCCGGAAAAGTTTCCGTTCAAGATGTGGCTGTACCCGGCGCCGGCGGTTCTGACGATGTTTGGCTGGGCGTGGCTTTTTTGGCAGACGGGACCGGCGCGGAAGTGGGGATTGCTGGAGATTGCGCTGGGCGTGGTGGCTTATTTGATTTGGGCGAAGGAGAAGAAGCAGTGGCCGTTTGAGAACGGCGGTCAACAGTCATCAGTCGCCAGTCATCAGTAGAAGAAAGTTGGGGACGCGGATGCTTAGAAAGTAACGCAGAACCGGAGAAACGCGTCAGATGAAGGTGCGCGGAATTAGGCGCTGAAGCGCGGGAGAGTTATGCGAAAGATCGCGGTGATGGCGGCGTTGGCGTTGAGTTTTTCTAGTTGGCGGAGCTATGCGCAGTTTCCCGCAGCGCCGGGAACCGGGCCCGGGCTTGCGGAAACGATTGAGGCGATTGACAGCGCGCGCGTGACCACGCGGATTTTGTATGTGACAGCGCATCCGGATGATGAGAGCGCGGCGGTGCTGACGTATTTGGCGCGAGGGCTGCATGCGGACGTGGCGCTACTTTCGCTGACGCGCGGTGAAGGCGGACAAAATGCACTGGGGCCGGAGCAGGCGCCACAACTGGGATTGATTCGGACAGAGGAGTTGCTGGCGGCGACGCGCGGCTATGGCGTAAAGCTTTATTTCACCCGCGCGAAAGATTTTGGGTATTGCAAGACGCCGGAAGAAGCGGAAAAAGTTTGGGGCGATGAAGTACTGAGCGACATGGTTGGCGTCCTTCGGGAATTTCGGCCAAACATTGTCATCAACGGTTGGGGTGGAGTTCATCAAGGGCATGGCCATCATCAAGCTGCGGGGCTGCTCGTACCAGAAGCTGTCAAGCGAGCTGCAGATCCGGAGAACACTTACTGCGCCAGCTGCCCAGATTTGCTGTCAAGTGAGCTACGCAATGTGGTGATTCTCGATCTGGAGCGGGGATCGGACAACCCCAAGGGATTTCGATTGCCGATCGAAGAGATTTCTCCTCTATGGGGAAAATCGTGGAGAGACATCGGGCTTGATGCGTTCGTGAGTCACAGAACGCAGGGGATTTCCGCGTTTGTGAATTCGCCTTTTCTGCGAAGACCGGTCGCTGTGAAGCGAGAGGATGGTTCTGAATTCGACGGGAAGGCGCTTGCGGAGCCGCTGTCGAGTCTCGTGAATAGATTTTCGGAGGCAGGGTGTGCCGCTCCAGGAGAACTGACTGAAAAACTGAAGGCCGTCGATCAGATGCTCAATCAAGCGCGCACTCAGGCTCTAGATTTGCACTGGAAGGAAGCAACTGCACTGACGGCAAAGGCGGCCCAAACTTTCTTTTCAATTAGCACGAGCTTTAACTTAACTCGATCCTCTGAGTGCAAGAATGAAGTTGTGATTTGGGACCTTCTCGCGACCGAACAAGCCAGACTCTCCCGCGCAGTCGAATTGGCCGCGGGCATTCAAATGGAGGCAACGGCGGATCCGAGCGACTTGGCAGTGGGCGACGAACTCAAAGTACGGGTTCGCGTTCAGTGCCGACCTGGCGTCGATTGCGCAGTTGGATTGCCGGTTCTTGAGTTATCAGAGGGAATGAAAGAACTCGAGCGAACAAGAGACAGCAGCGGAGCTGAAGTAATTTCAGTGGGCGTTGAGTCAGCTCCGCCGCCTGAACGATGGCGTAGTTTCGATGCGGAATCGCGATCCCTTGCCGTGTTAAGTGTGCGGATGAACGTGGGTGATTATGGCTTTGACGCGAGAGAGTCTCTGACCCACGTCGCAGCCAGCTCAACAAGCGTCAATAAGGTACCGGTGAGGATCGTTCCGGCGTATACGTTGGCGGTGGAGCCGAAGCAGGAGATTGAGGAGCTGGCGGCGAAGCATGCGCCGTTTGATGTTTTTTTGCGGGTGCATTCGTATTCGCAGAAGGCGGCGACGGTGAGCGCCGGATTGGAAGTGCCGGCGGGATGGAAGAGCAGCGGCGCGGTGGATGTGAGTTTTGCAGGGGAAGGCGACCGGTACGCGAAACTCAGGGTGACGCCGCCGGCAAAATTGGCTGCGGGAAATTACACGATTAAAGCGTATGCAAAGCGCGGCGAGGAAAAGTTTACGACTTCGGTCGAGCCGCTGGTTTCGATGCCGACGCTGGTATGGGAGGAGCCGGCGCAGACCGTGGTGCATGCGTTTGACATTAAGGTGCCGGAGAATTTGCGCGTGGGATATATCAGCGCGGAGAGCGAGCCGGTGCCGGATGCGCTGAAGATGCTGGACATCCGCGTGGAGATGCTGGATAGGAATGCGCTGAATTTTGGCGATCTTTCCAAATATGACGCGATTGTCGTCGGAGTGCGTGCGTATGAGTTGCGCAGCGAATTGCCGGGAGCGAATCAGCGGCTGCTCGATTATGCGCAGAATGGCGGAACGCTTGTGGTGCAATACCAGCGCGATTTTGCCTGGGACGGAAGAAACTACGCGCCATATCCGGCGAAGATTGCGAACAAGCAAGGCGATCCGCTGCCACGAATTACAGACGAAAATTCTCCGGTGAAATTCCTGAAGCCGGATGCTTTGCTGCTGAATACGCCGAACAAGATAACGCAGGACGATTTCAAGGGCTGGGTACAGGAACGCGGGCTTTATTTCTGGAGCGAATACGATTCGCGCTACACGCCGCTGCTGGCGCTGAACGATCCGGGTGAAAAGGATCTGGACGGCGCACTGCTTTATACAAAGCTCGGCAAGGGAACTTACATCTACACGGGCATCGCGTTCTTCCGCCAACTGCCCGAAGGCGTGCCGGGTGCGTATCGCCTGTTTGTAAACCTGCTGAGCGCGTCGCGCTCGCGCTGACGTACACTGCTTGCGTAGGAGTTTTTTTCCGGCTCGCTTTGACATCGCGGGCGACAATCGGTTTACCGTACGCAATTGCATTGGTAGCTAGTGCGTTTTGTTGAGGTCCTTCGGCGAACTTCGTAGTTCGCCTCGGGATGATAACCATCACGTAGCTGAACGTGAGAGGGAGAAATTTATGGCTGGGTTCGGCGCGGCGAGATTAAAGACTGAATGCAAGGCTTTGCGGCGGATGACGGCGCTGGTTGCGATGCTGGCTATCGCATTTTCGCTGGCGGCCGCACCGGGCGCTTCGGCGCAGAACGACAAGAAGAAGAAAAAGAACGAGCCGCCGAAGGTGAACAACGACAATGCTAATCCGGTGGTGCCGCTCTCGGACGAGCAACAGATCGACTACATGCTGAGCGAATACCTGGGCGCGTGGCAACTGGGCGACACAGAGCGTATGCACAAATTTTACTCGGAAGACGTTTCTGTGGTGAACGGAGGATGGGCTGCGCCGGTGGTCGGATGGACGAATTTCAAGGCGCTTTACGAACAGCAAAAATCGCACATGCAGAGAGTGCGGCTCGACCGGATGGGCACCTACATTAAAGTGAATGGAACGACGGCATGGGCGTGCTATCAATGGGAGTTCGAAGCGCTCGTTGACGATGCGCTGACGACGGCGCGAGGCCAGACGACCCTGATACTGGTGAAACGTGATACGCGCTGGATGATCGTGCACGACCACACGTCAGTCGTTCAAACCGTGAAGCAGGGTCAGCCCGCAGGCACGCCAGCCGCGCCGGCAGGAACGGCGAGCAAACCTCCGTCCCAGTGAGGGCTGGTCGAGGGACTTATCGAGGGCACTAAAACTGCTTCAGGCCGTGATAGACCCAGATTCCGGCAGCGGACAGGAGCAGCACGCCCGCCAAAATTCCAGTCATCATAATCGGCCGGGTTAGAGTGTTGATTTTGGCGACGAGCAACTGCTGCTCACGAGCCAGGTGCTGCTCAGTTGTGCCGAGAAAGATCTGATCGTCCTCGTGGCTTTCGAGCAGGCTCTTCCAGATGAGCAAGCCCAGAAATGCGGCAGTGACAGCTCCACAGGCGATCAGTAGATACAAGACGGGCCCCTGAATGGATTCCATATTGACCTCCCACTGGAACCGATCCGCGGTGCCAACTGTCGGAGAGGCTGAGGACAGCGGGCAAGGGGTGATACGGTATTCTCAGGCGGAGTATAGCACCGAGAATAAGAAAAGCTAGTGTTCTGCATCACGGGAACGAATAGTTGACGGGCGGGCTGGAGGAGCGGTGAAGGAAGGAAAAACAGCCAAAATTGCTGTGATTACCGGGGCGGCGCAGGGGATTGGCCGGCGGACGGCAGAGGTGTTTGCGGAAGCGGGGTATTGGCTGGGGCTGGCGGACCTGCAAGAGCCGGTTGAGGCACGTAAGGCCGTCGAGGGCGCTGGTACGGAGGCGATTGCACTGGTTGGAGATATTTCGGACGAGGCGACAGTCGATAAGTTTGCGCGAACGGTACAGGAAAGATGGGGCCGCGTGGACGTGCTGGTGAACAACGCGGGGATCAGTTTTATTGAAAATGCGGAAAAGATTGGCGCGGCGGATTTTCGGCGTGTGCTGGAAGTGAATCTTGTGGCGCCGTTTTTGCTGTCGAGGGTGTTTGGCGCGGCAATGCTGGCGCAGAAGTCGGGAAGCATTGTGAATGTGGCGTCGATTGCGGGACTGGTGGGCGTTGCGGATCGCGCGGCGTACAACGCTTCGAAACATGGATTGATCGGATTGACGCGGACGCTGGCGGCGGAATGGGGCGGGCGCGGAGTGCGGGTGAACGCTGTGTGTCCCGGTTGGGTAAAGACGGAAATGGATCAGGCGGACCAGGCGAGCGGAAGTTATACCGACGCGGACATCACGGGGCGAGTGCCGATGGGAAGGTTTGCTTCGCCGGATGATATTGCGCGGGCGATTCTTTTTCTTGCCGACGAAAACCAGAGCGGGTTCGTGAATGGACATGCGTTGGTGGTGGATGGCGGCTGGACGGCGGACGGGAGTTGGGAGACACTGCGATTGCGGCACCGATAGTCGCGGCGACGGAGTCTCAAAAGCTGTGCATGCAGCCCACTTAAGAAGTCCCCTTTCACTGCGCCAGATTGGAAAGGATTCGGAGACATGGACATGTTTGAGGCGCAGATCGTAGCCCGATCAGTGGAAAACGTCGTAGCGGTGGAAGAGCCGGTTAAATGGACACCAGCGCTGACAAAGGTGCCGCGTTGACAAAGGCGGCGAGGGGCGGAGAAAATAGACAAGCCTCGTTGTACAGCCTCAAAGCTTTCGCGAGCGAACAGCAGTGCGGATGTGGCGGAACTGGCAGACGCGCAGGTCTCAGAAGCCTGTGGGGTAACACCCGTGGAGGTTCGAGTCCTCTCATCCGCACCAAATATGCAGTTTTCGGTTCTCAGTATTCAGTCATCAGGAAAAACCAATAGTTGATATGGTCCGCTTCCAAGTGTGCGAGGCCAATGTGTCGCTCTCCGCGAATTGAGAAGTGGACGCAGCCATGAGCGGGCTACGCTTGCCAAAGCCCCCGACCCAAAGGCCCGAGCTACAGCGTAGTGTAAAAACCGAAACGAAGCGGATATGCTCTTGCCGAATGCGAGGAGATGCGATGCGTTTCTTGCGAAGGATGGCGCTGAGTTTGTTTTGTGCGAGCCTGGCGGCGGGGCAGCAGCAGTGGCCGGTGACTTCGACGGTGAATGAGCCGACTATCGCGGGGCGGCCGGTGCAGCTCGATGCACAGGGGAAATTGCTGCCCTGGCCGATGGCGGGCGATACGGGATTCTCGTACTCGTCGCACTTCCTGACGCAGTGGACGATTCTTTGGGACCAGTACAACCGGCAACGGCTGGACTATTTTTATTGCTGCTTCGACTTTGACCGAACGACCTACGAAATGTTTCCGGAATTGCATTGGGTGAATTCGACAGCGTATCCGCGCGCGATGATGCAGGGATTCGTTGAACGGCTCTATGCGTATACGGGCGATGCGCGGACTTTGGAGATGCTCGAAAACTTCATGAACTATGAATTGGAAAATGGGCTGACGCCCGAAAGCTATTCGTGGGCGGGCGTGCCGTATCCCTCGGCGAATCCGGGCGCGAAGCGCTACACGGGATGGAGCCAGCACGGCGAGGACTTTGTTGAACCGCACCTGATCGGCGCCGATGGTTACGCGTATTTGCGGCTTTATGAGATGACCGGCAACACAAAATATCTGCGCGAAGCGATTCGCTGCGCGGAAATGCTGGCGAAGCATTTCAAGCCGGGCGATGAAAAGAATTCGCCGTGGCCGTTCCGTTGTTTCGCTCGGGACGGATCGATCGAGGGCGGCCGCGGGATGAGCCCGTATACGGCGAACGTCGTCGAACCGATCATGCTGTTTGATGAGCTGATGCGCATCGGGCAAGGCGACGTGGAAAATTACAAGCGCGTGCGCGAAAACGCTTGGGCCTGGCTGATGAAGTATCCCGTGACGAACAATGTTTGGGTCGGCTATTTCGAGGACGTCGGGCCCGGCATGGAAAACATGAACCAGGTGATTCCGCTCGAGCTGGCGCGGTATGTGCTGCTACACCCGGAAAAAGATCCGGAGTGGCGCGAGCATTCGCGGAAATTGATTGACTGGGTGAAGACGACGCCGAAGTGGCCGAAGTACATCGTGCACGGCGCGACGGTGACGACGGAGCAGGGCAACGGCAAAGAGTTCTGCTGCAATTTGCCGAATCAATGCTGCGAGAGCCACACAGCGCGGCTCGCGGCGGTGGAAGCGTTTTACTACGCGAAGACGGGCGACGTTGCGTACAAGGACGCGGCGTTTCGTTCGTACAACTGGGTGACGTACTTTCAGGGACTGCCCGGCGCGGCGCATGCGCCGTACACGGATCAATGGTGGTTCACGGACGAATTTACGGACGGGCCGCGACGGTTGATGGATGCGTTCTGGGCAGTGCCGGAGTGGGCGCCGGAAGAGGAATCGCATTTGCTCGGCGGAGTTTCGCCGGTTACGAAAATTTCCTACGGAACCGATTCCGTGGTGTATTCGACTTTCGACGCGGATGCGAGCGAAGTGCTGCGGCTGGATTTCACGCCGGAATTTGTGACGGCGAATGGAAAGACACTGCCAAAGCGCGCGGACCTCACGCAGCCGGGCTACACGTTCGATGAGAAGACGCATGTGATGCGCGTGCGGCATGAGGGTGCGCGCGACGTTGCAATACAAGGAGCCGGCGGCAGTACGCCGGTGCGAGTGGTGACGTTCGACGATCCGCACCTCGCCGCAGGCACTGTGCTGGATGGTTTTTATCCGAGCGCACCGATTGGGTGGAGCGATTCGCAATGGCAAATTGCAGTGCCGGGCGGAAAGTTCGGCACGTTTCATGTCGCGTTGAAGGATCAGAACTCGGACAATGCAAATATCTGGTTTTCGGCGCCGCAGATCTTTGCAGGCATCGACGTTTACAACGGTGGCTCAAGCGAAGCCATGGTGAACGTCAGTTCGCCGGAGACCCGCGCAGTTTCGGTGACGCTGAAACCGGGCGAGCTGCGGCGCGTGCGTACCGGATGGCGAGACCCGAGTTCGGTTGTAAATTTTCGATTTCTGCACGGCGAAGCGCTGCATTTCGACAATCTGGCGTGGATTCATCCATAGCGAAAGCTGGCGCCTGAAGGCCGCCGCTCCTGGTCAAACAAAGATGACCGAAGCTACTTTTTCGTCGCTTCGGTCAAAACAGTCGTCGCGACCTGCGTGAGGAGCGGCGTCATCACATCTTCGCCGTCTGCCTTGGCTTTCGCTTGCAGGGTGTTTTGTGTTTTAGGAGCGGATTGGCCAGGCGCAACGAGTTGATATTGAACAGTGACGTCGTCTTTGGATTTGATTTGGCCGGTAAACTGGCTGAGCTGGTTCGAGGCCGCTTGTTGCGCTGCAACGGAAGCCGCCTGCGAGGCCATGGAACTCGCCATCGCGCCGCCCATTCCGCCGCCCAACATAGGAGCCATGCTGGCGACCGGTGCGGCCATCTTCATGAAATTGCCGAAGCCGCTCTTGGCAGGTTTCTTCACGACGACGCTTGAGAAAAGAATGTAGTCGCACTCCTTCTGTTGCGCTTCGGCCTGAATTTGAATTGGAATGTGGGCATCGATCGCGGCGATTTCAACTGCGGGGCCGCTCATCAATTGGATCATCGCGTTGCGGATTGGAGTGCCATAGTCCTGGCCGGCGTTGGTGCCTTGGCCAACCTGCGCATCGGGTGTGACAACGCCGATGCGAATGTGGCCGGGCTGTTTCGGGCCAAGCGCTTGCGGCGCGGCGACGCGTTGGCTAGCGGCCTGATTGCCGGGCATTCCCTGCATATTCGGCATCATCATTTGGCCGCCCTGGCCATTGTTCAGCATCTGCATCTGCGCCATCGCTTGCTGCTGGAGGGCGAGATTGGCCGCGGGAGCGGCAGCAGGATTCAACATTTGCGCAATGGAAGACCGCTGAATGGTTTGTGGTTGTTGCTGCGGCGGCATCTGCTGCTGAGGCTGAACGGTTTGCGCGTAGTTCGCGCCGTTCGGCATGTTTTGCGGCACGCCGCGGAGTTCAGCGATCGAAGACACCTGGCGATAGTCCATCGGCGCTTCAAACAGTGCCGCGTCGAGAGGGCCCTTTTGGATGCCAGTGACCTCGGACGAAATTGTGTAGGGAGGATTTTTGTCTATCGTGATGGTCATCGTTTCCTGAACCGGGTAACCGACCTTCACGGAACCTTCCTGCTTATAGAGAATTTTGTCCAGGCAGCCGCCGGGATCGCCGGAAGAAGAGGCAGGGGTGAACGCGCGACAGGTGGCGGCGCCAGGGACCGTCTTTAGATCGATGTACCAGCCGTCGATGTCGTACGTGGATTTAGAAGAGTTGCACGCAGTGGCGCTCGGCTCGGCCACGATTGTCGATTTCAAGTGGCGGGCGCTATAGCCGAGAATCTGCTTGCGCTCGCCAGTGTCTATCGCGGTGGAGTGGTAGGTGATGACTCCGCCGGAGCTCGCCGGACTAGCGGCAGGGGCAGCGTCCTTCTTGTCTTTCGATTCCACGGACTCGTCCACGTCCGGGCGAACGAGAAAGCTTTTTGTGCTGTCCTGAATCGTGAGCGAGCGATGCAAGTCGCACTGGCGGATCGACGTGTTCACCGCCATGCCGTTCATCTGCATGGTGGAGCGCTCACGCGAACCTTTGATCAAGGACTGCGAAGAGAATTCGGCGCCGTTCACCGTCATTTTCTTGGTCACGGTGAGGTCATCGCCGGGAGAGGCCGAAAGCTGGGGCGCAATGGAGCCAAACGCGAGAAACGAAACCAGGGTAACGAGGATTTTTTTCATGATGTCACCTCCACAGTGACCTGACCGCGAGACAAGGTACTGGAACCTCGCTGGCGGCATGCTGCCGACCGGGGTTTGCCGAAGGGCAAAACGAGAGCGCCGTTTTGCATGGAGCAAAGCAAAATCGGCGGACAGGCTTCCCGGTCAGTCGAAATCCTGTCTTGGTTTATTGCGTAATTGGCCGGAAAACTGGCTCAGCACATCGAAAGATTAAGGATTAGCGATAGAAGTCAGGACTTGGCCGCAGACACTTGCTTGCGGGTGGAGGCTCGGACAACGAGGCGGGGTTCCAGGTAGATGGGCTTGGGCACCACTGGCTGGTCGGCTGCAATCAACTGAAGGGCGAGCTTGGCGGCACGCTGGCCGATCACGGCGCTTTGCTGGTCCACGCTCGTTACAGGGACACGTATGAACTTGTTATAAAGAAGGTTGCCGCAGCCGATGACGCTCACGTCGTCTGGAACGCCTAGGCCTGCATCCAGAACGGCGGCGATGGCGCCGTACGCCGCCACGTCGTTGTAGCAGAAGATTCCGTCGGGGCGAGGGTTCTGGCCAAGAAGGATTTGCGTGGCGTTGTAGGCGACCGCGTCACCCATCTCTTCGGCACGATCGGCACTCATCACCAGATCGGGGTCGACGGCAATTCCGTTCTTTGTCAGCGCGCGTTTGTAGCCCTCAAGACGGCCAAGCAAAGGGCTCAACGCGGGTCCGCCGATGTGCGCAACGCGTTTGCAACCAGTATCGATCAAATGTTGCGTGGCCAGCGCGCCGACTTCTTCGTCATTGACGCCCACGAAATGCGCAGCAAGTCCAACAAAACTGCGGTCAATCAAAATGTAGGGGATGCCCGCTTCCTCGATGCGGCGGAACATCTCGACGGTCCAGTGAGTCGACGCGATCAGCAGCATGTCGACACGGCGCGTGATGAACTGTTCGACGGCCTGGCGTTCGAGCTTCGGATCCTGCTCGGACGAAGTCACAACGAGCGTGTATCCGGTATTTCTAAGGGCAGCAGCCACGCCGCGGACGACTTCGGAGAAAAAGCTGTTCAGCAGATCGGGGATGACAAATCCGACCATGTTGGTACGGCCTGTAACGAGCGCTCGAGCGGCTAGATTGGGACGATAGTTGAGCTCCTGAACGCGCTTGAGCACGCGCGCCTTGGTTTGCTCACTTATGTCGGAGTGATTGCGGAGGGCTTTGGAGACCGTGATGACGCTGACGCCGAGGTCTCGAGCGATGTCTTTTAGAGTGACACCCATAGTGGATTATAACACGCACTCTATTAGATGGATGACGAAGGAGGAACGTTCCACGAGAAACGAAAAGGGAGGCGAGCCAGGTCTTCTCGCCTCCCCATTCTTCCCCTTGCGGGGAATCCGATAAGCCTGACGGAGGGTGGCTTATCGGTCGTGTGTTGGCCTGCCCTATTTAACCAAGAAATGGGAAATTTGTTGCGAGAGAGTGCAAGAAAAAGCCACAATCCTTACGAAATTTTTATAACTTTCGATTAGCGTGAAAGGTTATGTCGCGAAGCACATCGCTCAGTCCCGATAACATATTGCGTTTTCTGCAAGTTAGGCAGGATAGCGTTTCGGCTATGGAGATTTCGCAAGGTCTCCACCTGGCGAAAAACGAGCGAAAAGCCCTGTTCAAAACGCTGTCGAAACTGAAGAAACGCAATTTGATTGTCGAAGTCGCAGTCGGAAAATACCGGTTAAAGGCGAAAAAGGCGGAGTCGGATCAGAGGAAGGGGGACGACAAGGAAAGCCAAGTTTCTCGTGGCGGGCAGGGAGGCAAAGCCATCAGCGGGCGGCTGGTGTTGCATCAGGATGGCTACGGATTTGTGGTCCCAGAAGAGCCGATCCCGAACATCGAAGGCGATATTTTTATCCCGAGGCACGCGGTCGAAGACGCGATGCACGGGGATCGTGTCGCGGTCGAGGTACGGCGAACGGGTTTTTCGGCAAAAGGGCAGCGCATCGAAGGGCGAATCGTTCGCGTACTCAACCGGGCCCACCCAAGTGTTGTCGGATTATTCCGGTATGGGCCGCACGGCAACGTGGTGCTGCCGTATGACACGCGCATTCATCATCAAGTGGAAATTCCGCCCGGGCAAGAATTGACGGCGGCGCTGAAAAAAAAACTCGGATTCGCCACGGCGGAAGAAGCGACGGCACGCGGGCGGCGGCTTCCGCGGCTTCCCGAGCTGGATGGAACCGTCGTAAATGTGGAACTGGTGCGCTATCCGCGTGGAGGCCTGTCGCCAGTCGGAAGGGTGATAGAAATTTTAGGGAATCCCGGCGATCTGGGGGTCGACACGGAGATCGTCATCCGCAAGCACCACCTGCCGCATGAATTTTCGCCGGAAGCATTACGGGATGCCGAACAGAGCGCGCGACCTGTGAGCGATGCGGACCGCGCCGGACGCGAGGACTTCCGGTCGTTGCCAATCGTCACGATCGATGGTGAGACAGCACGAGACTTCGACGACGCCGTTTATGTAGAGAAGCGTGCCGATGGTGGCTGGCGCCTGCAGGTGCATATTGCGGACGTGGCGAACTACGTTCGGACGCTAACGACATTGGATACCGAAGCGCGGCTGCGCGGCACGTCCGTTTACTTTTTGCATCGCGCCGTGCCGATGTTGCCCGAGGAACTCTCGAATGGGATCTGCTCGCTCAATCCGCGCGAAGACCGGCTGGTGATGAGTGCGTTGATGGAGTTTGACGCTGCGGGGCGAATGACGGGTTCAGGAATGGTCTCGGGCGTCATTCGCTCGGCCGAGCGGATGACGTACACCAACGTAAATAAGGTGCTCGAAGGCGACAAGGAGATGACCGCGCGCTATAGGGCGTTGGTCCCGCACTTCACGAACATGAAGGTGTTGGCGCTGCTGCTGAACGCGCGGCGAAATGAAAAAGGCTCGATTGACTTTGATTTGCCGGAGCCGGTGATTGAGTTCGACGAAGAACAGAAGATGACCAACATCACGCGCAGCGAGCGCAACATCGCTCACCGCTTGATCGAAGAGTTCATGCTCGCGACAAACCGCGCCGTGGCAGGTTATTTACTCAAGCGGGGAATTGCCGTTCTTCATCGCGTTCATGAAAAGCCAGACGCAAAGAAAGTTCTGGAGTTCGAAGAGTTGGCGCTGGCGTTCGGTTATTCCCTGGGCGTGGAGAATCTTCACCAACGCGAGATTGCGGTGCGCCATGGACGCGTGCCTGCGCCGGCGAAACGCGGCAAACCGGATTCGCAGGGTCACGGCCGTGAAAGAGGGATGCGGATATCTTTGCCAGGCGCCGGCGAATTAAGCATTACGCCGCAGCACTATCAAAGACTGTTGAAGAAACTGGTGGGAAAACCGGAAGAGCGGATCGTGTCCTATCTAATGTTGCGTTCGCTGAAACAAGCCCGCTATGCGCCGGATTCGCTCGGCCATTTCGCGCTGGGCTTCGATGAGTACGCACACTTTACTTCGCCCATCCGGCGGTATCCCGATCTGGTTGTTCACCGCGCGTTGAAGTGGGCGCTCGCAAACCCGGACGGAAGCCCTCCGCTTGATCCTCACGCGGCAAAGGGAACTCCAGCCGCTCTCTATTCGCACCGCGTCCTCGAAGAGTTGGCTGCCGAGACTTCGGACGCGGAACGCCGCGCGGCGACCGCCGAGCGTGAATTGCGCGATTGGAAGACTTCACAATTCATGGAGCAGCATCTGGGCGACGAATATGAAGGCCTGATCATTTCCGTCCAGAAGTACGGATGCTTCGTGGAGCTGATGGAGGTTTTCGTTGAAGGTCTTTTACCGATTGCGGCGATAGAAGATGCGGCCGGAACGAGCTGCATCTACCGGGAGCACGAACATGCCATCGTCGCCAACACGGGCCATGATCAACGACGCGGGCGCGGGACAACGCCAAAATCCAAACAGCGATCGTGGAGGCTCGGCGACCGTGTTCGCGTCCGCGCTGAGCGCATCGATCCGATGCGCCATCGTGTGGAGTTCGCACTGATAGAAAAATAAGTTGCTGGTATTTTGATTTTCCGCGGGGAGTTGGCGCTTGCAGCGCCACGCTAAGCGGCGCGACTCGCTTGCCACATGCGTCGAAGCGGTTGCGTGACCACCGCAGCGAGCCGCACGAACGGGTACCAATACGCACTCTTCCGGGAAAACTGCGAAATCAAGATTCCCAACGCCAAATGCCGCGGCTCGTCCAAATCGATCTGGCGGTTGCCGCGATAGATCTTTATGACGCGGCCCAGAATTTGCTCCCCGTGAATCATTCCGTCGTCGCCGTGGTGCGCGTCGCCCTTGGCGAGAAATTTCGTCGCTCCCAAGGAGCCATGCTTTTTCACGAGCCTGTGAACGATTAATCTTTTGTCGCGAAGAATCAAGACAACGTCGCCGCAGCGGACATGCGCGACGTCCGTCCTTCGTATGACGACGATGTCTCCCGGGCGCACCCAAGGGAGCATGCTCGAGCCGCGCACACGCAGAGAGATGCGGCCCTGCCCCGCTAGCGCACCCGCAATGACTTCAATGTCATCCTGGCGGCGTTCGCCAGAGACTTCTGCGGGCATGGCGGGTAGCGCCGTGTTGCGTAGAGTTTGTTCGCTCAAGTCTTCCTTCATTCTGCAAATTGAAATTTCTGCGTTCCAACCGGCTGCCCATCAAGCGAAACCTGAATCGCCCATTGGCCCGTCTGTGAACGCTGCGTAATAAATGTCCCGACAACCGGAATCACATCATTGATCGCCGGCGAACCCGGTTTTCCTTCGGCCACTCCAAAGGAATGCGAAACCGTCTGGTAGACGACGCCGTTCGGCTGCACCAAGGCGATTTCCTGTGTGTGAGTTCCGCCGGGCATGTTCTTCCAGTCGACAGCGACGCCCAGGTCGCGGAAGGTCCTGAGGCTGAAACTCGTTCCCGTGCTACAGCCTTGCTCGCTGTTGTCGCAGAGCGTCACGGTCATTAGGACTGGCTGCGCGCCGGGTGACGGCGAAGGCTGATCCGTGCCTTGTGCGCATCCGACCAGCGCGGCCACGCTGCCCAGTGCCAACAAGAAGAGGAGATTTCTATTTTTTTTGCGCGTACTCGTGCTCATTCGCTTGCCCTCTAAAACGGAAATCTAAACGCATACACTCGCCCGTCGGTGGCGGATGCAATTACATACGACAAACTCGTGTCAATGCTGACGTCTCCGACCGTAACGCCGGCGCTGCTATTCAACACCCGCTGCTTTCCGTCAACGCCTGTCGCGAGATCGAGTTCGTGAATTTTCCCGTCACCGCCACCCACATAGGCTTTTGTAAGCGGAAAATAAGTGAGCGGCGCGGACGGCGTGGTAATCACCGTTCCGCCCCACAGCAACGTGAATGTTCCGCTCCCGCCCGGCAGACATATGTTCGGAGTCGGCACGCAAGCAAACTTGTACGCCCATACTTTTGTGCTGGTCGAGAAAACGACGGTGTAGGGCAAAACTGTGGTGGCTACCGCGGCCGAACTCTTCAGGCCGCCATCGCCGGGATTGACCGAGGCCAGCGTTGCGCCGCTCGAAGGGTCGATGGCCACGAGCGAACCGCCGCTCACGGACACAAACAAAATGTCCGACGAAGGCGCCAGTGTCGGGCTGTAATCGATCGGCCCGAGACTGGCAGAAAGGAGGAGCGTTCCGGCGGTCGGATCCAGCTTCCACAAACTCGGCTGCGCCGTGCCGCCGTTGCTGCGGCTCGTGAACCAAATTGCATTGTGCGTGTAATCGATGGTCGGCGCAGCGTTTACGATATCCAGCGCAGGCACTAGCCCGGTGTTGCCCGTGACGGTCCACACCGTGGCGCCGGTGTTTGCATTCAGCGCGACGAATTTATTTCCGCTCGTCGTGGCTCCGTTGTGCGTGCCGGCGACAACAAGATCCTGGCCCAAAGTGTACGTGACACCGCTAAGGAGCTTTGCCTGAAGCCCGGCGCTGGCGACGAACGGAGCGCTCGCGGGATTCACGAGCCAGTCCAGCACTCCCGTGTCGGTATTTACCGCATAAACAAAATTGTCTTGCCCGGGAACGTAGGCGACGTTTTGCGCGATCGAGTCGTCGGCAGTGTCGATTAACGTCGGCCGGCTGGAGATGGCCCCACCGAGACTCACGGGCGGCACGATCTGCGATCCCGTTTGCGGATTAATATCGAACAGCAGAGTGTTGCTGCCGGTTACGGCGCTTGTTCCCGGATTGATCCCCGCGGAAGAGGACGCTGTAGCCAGTGTGTTGAAAACCCACACTGCTTGCGCCGACGCGGTCGCACTCGGAATTGCTACGACCTCCGGCACGATGGAAGATCCATTCGCCGAACATGCACCAGAGCCGCTCGTCACCGTGCTGCACTCGGTCGAATAATTGTGCGCGGTGTCAACGGCGAACACCTTGTACGAATAGGTGTGATCGTTGGTCAAGCCGCCGCAAAGGCCGCTGTCCGTAAAGGTTGTGGCGCTCGTGTTGTCGACAAAAACGACCGTGTCGCTGTTGGTGCCGATCGTGCCGCACGCGGTATACGTAGTGCCGTCCGCGGGCACGGAAGTTGCGGCAACCGGTTTGTCTACCTGGCGGAGGATCAGCACGCCGGCATAGCCCTCGAGCGAAGTAGCGCCGGTCATGGTCGTTGGATTTGTCCACGTCAACGTCACAGTGGCGTTGCCCGCCGTTGCGGTTAGGTTTGATACTTGCTGCAAATACGTGAGCGCAAGAGTGGGCGTGCTCGACGCGGCTTCCCGCGAATTGAACAGGATTCCGTTTACGTCGTTGCCGACACTTGGATTTTCCAGAATCACATGGCCGAAATTCTGCGTGCCGCCATACCAGTTCTGGACGTCCGCTGTGATTCCCCAGGTGTACGTGGTCGGCACCGCGCTACTGCCGTTTATCGTCACCGCTGCGCTGGAAGTCGCATTGAAATCTCCGCCCAACGTGGTCCACGCTGTGCCGGTCACGCGGTTCGTCCAGGTCGCTGCCGACTCCCGCCAGAGGTTCGTTGCACGATGTAGTTCGTAGGATCCCGTCTTATTGCCAACCGACGTAACCGTAAGTCCCATGTCGGCTTGCTTCACGCCGATATTGGGAAAAGAACTAAAGTCAAACTGGATAGTGGCACGAGTTGCCTGGCCGGTGCTGCCTTTCGCCGCGACGTTCAAGCTGGTGGCCGATCCAAAATTCGTCGTCGATGCACTGGCATCGAGTTGAGCATCTCCGCCGCGCTTCTGCGAAGCGGCCGAGACCAAGGACTTTTTTTCCCGCGCGCCGGCAAGCGATGGCAATGTCCCAAATAAGCAGCAAGCAATCACCAGGAACCGGGTGAATCCGGACAGACGGACGATGTAAGTACGCGACTCTTGCATGAAAATCCTTTAATGTAGCCAGTTCCGAACCGGGAAAAACCGCGCGGCGTGTTCGGAAATGGAACTAAAGCAGCTGATTGCCTAGGATGGTTGTTCCGCCTTGGGTTCGTCAATGAAACCAAAGTTTGGCGATGTTCAATATTGTAGGTCCAAGAGCAGGTACGTAACGGAGCTGCAACCGACAACGCGGTTCGCCTGATATTCGCCAATACGTCAGGAACGCCGCGGCGCGGCGTTGCACACGCCGCCCTGGCCCGGCAACTTCCCACACGCCAGCGCCAGCGTTTCGTAGATCGGCTCAGACTGCACACTAGGCTTCGCGTACGGCTTCTTGCCGCCATTTGCGCCCGGTCCAGCCAGGTTATCTTTTCTTTCGTCCGCCATGCCAACTCTCTTTCTCAATTCACCGTCGGCTCTTGCTTGCATACTGCCATGGTTTCTCCGCGTGGGACGCCGGAATCCGCGGAGAATCCTTTCCGCCAAGCGCTGACCGCGTCGGCGACTCCAGCGAGTCGCGCCTTCTGCTCGGCAAGCGTGCAAGCCCGCTCGTAGGCTCCAAGCAGGTCGCCCCCCTCCATCCAGGCAAGGCCCGGGCATCGCTCGCAATAGGAACGAATTTCGCAACGCGAACAAACTGGCAGCTGGCTTTCGCGGACGTTTCGAATTCGCTCAAGGGTCGGGGCATCCGCCCAAATCGCCCGAAAGCTTTGTTCGCGCAGGTTTCCCGCGGGCATCGGCAACTGCACACACGCGTACACGTCGCCATAGGGCGAGACGTAACAACTGTTGTGGCCCGCGCTGCAAGGCAAGTCTTCGTACGCAGAACTTTCGATGCCGCTCGAAACGCCGCTTCCCAGAATCGCCGGAGCCATCCCATCTTCGGGCACGATTTTCGTGCCACAAGATTGCAAACTGGAATCCTGTAGAACGGGCAACAAGGCGTCCACCGACACTCGATGTTCGAGCGGGGTGTGCGCTCCGTCCATCATGGGAGTAATCGTCAGGTCGAGCACGTAGGGAACGCCGAGCCGCTCCGCGAGCGCCATGACGCCGCGATACGCCAGCAAATTCTGCTTCATCAACGGACACGCAAGCTTTACCAGAATCCCGCGCTCTTTTAGAAGGGGAATCGCCAAAAGGCTGCGCTGCAGCGAACCCGGAACTTTCGTTATGGCGTCATGAACGCCGGCTTCAGCGCTGTACACACTGATTTGCACGCGCCGCACTCCGTGGCGCTGCAGCATTCCCGCACGGTCACGCGTGACCAGCAGCGCATTCGTCTTCAGGCTTACGTCAAATTGCAAACGCCGCGCTGCTGCGAGCAGTTCTTCCAAATCCTTGCGCAGAAAAATTTCGCCGCCACTGAACGTCAGAAAGAGCGTGCCGGCACTCGCAAGTTGCTCCAGCACCTCAATACATTCCTTGGTCGTGAGCTCGCCGTGATCTTCGTGATCGAGATAGCAGTGCACACAGCGCTCGTTGCAGCGGTACGTCAAATCGAAATGAACGCTCAGCGGCAGCCGATTGCGCACGGTACGCGCAATCAGCCGGTCCATCAGCGGCGTAGCCACGGATTGCATGGTGCTGCTCAACGCGATTCGCTCCCTGGCGCGGCTTCACCCGGCACCAGCAACTTGCGGCTGGACAATTCATCGAGGAGCGCGAGCGTGTCCGTCAGCGCCACTTCCATCGTCACGTCGTACTCCTCAACCAGCAACGCGGCGAGTTCTTCCGTGTTACGTCGGCCGTCAATGCTGCGCCATATCAGGCTGCCTGTATCGTTTAATTCGTGCATCACGCTCTCTCCGGGCGAAATGATGACGGTCTCGTTCTCTATTTCGCGCCAAGCGAGCGCCGCATTCTTCCGCCAGATTCCGCCGGCCGTTGCGTTCATGAGGGAATTACCTCCCAAAAGGATCGATTCTTCTGGAACTGCAGGTTGTAGCCTGGGACTTCGCGACTCGTGGTAGCCAGAATTTCCAGCAGCCGTTGATGATCACCTACTCGTGAAGAAAAAAATAAAACGCAGGGAAGCAGTGCCTTCACCAGTTCTGCGGGCCGCAAAGGCTCAACGCGATTCTCCGGAGATTGCAACAGCCTGAAAATTCCCGCAAGCGGCGCGCTGCAATTCGTGCCGTCTGCACGAAACTCTCCCCAAAACGGCGTTCCAAAGGCGCGCCATTTGCCGTCGACTCGTTTGAGCAGCGAAATTTCGTCCGTAAAAACGCTGCCTGATGGACTGAGCGAAGCAACCGTACTTTTGCCCGCTCCGGACCGGCCGGAGAACACGTACGCCTGGCCGTTGCGAATCACAGTCGCCGCGTGCAGCAGGAACCCCGTTTCGGGAAGCAGCTTCCAGCTCAATAGCATCCGTAGCAGCGAATCGAGGGCGTATTCGTGTCGCACACCTGTAAAACGCGCGGAGTCGGCGTCGGCCACGACGTTGGCGCCTTCGAACTCGCAGGCGAAGCTGCCTTCGCTTTTTTTCGAAGAAGCCAATGTCTCAATCTCGATAGAAAACCGTTTTTGCTCGGTTCCACTGAAACCGTCGTATCGCCGCATGGCTGCGGACAAAAGTGTCGCGTCTTGCGAAGAAAGACGCATCGGCAGACCTCCAACCAGGAGGTCAAGGTGTGATGGGTCGGCGCTCCCAACAATTGCGTGCGCTTGCATCAGCTAGAGCCTCAAACAAAGTTCCGATTCGGCGCTCGTGCGGGGGCGCAGCGCTCGGCAAAGCGAAAAAGCGATATGGATAAAGACTAAGGCAAGTCTCCCATTTCGGGGGCAAGGAAGTAAGGGAAATGTTGCCAACCCGCCATCATGGTAACCCTCGCAGCTTATTGATTATGTGGACGTTACGTGGCGTTTGTCGAAACAGACCCTAGATCGCAAGGTTGTATCAATTCTAATGCCATGGCCTGCCCAGCTGGCTTCGCCCGGGAGCTTTTGCGAGGTTTGCATTGAACTGTCCAGTTCCAGCTAGCGGCCGCGTCAACCCGGACAACGTCTGCCGTGTCAGGCGCCGGTCCACACCTTGCCACCCGCCATCACTTCCTGCGTCGCGTCATCGAACGTCACTCGCTCGCCCGTCTGAATCGCCGCAATCGTCATGCACAAGGCGATCGAATGGCTGTAACCGGCTTCTATATCCGCGTTAGGGGTCTTGCCGCTTCGCACGCACTGCATCCAATTCAACATGTTCGCGCTCGTCGCTTCATCGACACCCGCGCGGCTATCAGTTTCGACGGCAGACGCCCCTTCGATCAAATCCCGTGTCTGCAAGCGATTCCCTTTCATCCCCATCGCCCTGGCAACGCCTTCGTCGAGTCCGCCTTCGCCGCTGATCACATTCTTGTCCAGATCGAGTGTGCCGGAGTTCGACCGATAAAGTTCTTTCACGTCGCCCGCCGAATTGGTCTGGCGGGAGGAGTAAATTACCTCGAATCCCTTTGTCGGATCGTCGAGTGGACCGTAGTCAAACACGGCCGTAAGCGTGTCCCAATTCTGCCTTCCGTCTTTCCACATGTAGATACCGCCGTTTGCCACAACGCTGCGCGGACGCGGCAGGTCCGCGAACCAATGCACGGTATCGATCTGATGCACCATCCACTGATCCGGAATTCCGCTCGAGTACGGCCAGAACAGGCGAAATTCCAGATACTTCCTTGCATCGAACGGAACAGCGGGCCGGTTGATCAGAAACCGTTTCCAATCCGTGTCCTCTTCTTTAAGTTGATTCACAAGCTGCGGCCGCCGCCAGCGCCCGGGCTGGTTGACGTTCCACGTCATTTCGACACCAACAATGTTTCCAAACTGTCCGGACTGAATAAACTGTTTCGCGCGCTGATAATTGCGCGCGCTCCGCCGCTGCGTTCCGATTTGCACTTTGCGGCCGGCTTGCCGCACCGCTTTGCGAAATTCGCGCGCATCCTCCATCGTGTGCGCCATTGGTTTTTCCACGTAGGCGTCCAAATTATTGTGGACGGCTTCGATTCCATGTTGCGCATGTTGAAAATCCGCCGTGGCGATAATCACCGCATCGATGTCTTTGCGGCCGTACAACTCATCGTTGTTGCGGCAGAGCGCGACGTGGTGCCCTGTGCTCTCCGTTATCAGCGCCACGCCTTCGTCGCGGCGTCGCTTCCAAATGTCCGAGAGCGCCGCAATTTCAAATTGCTGACTTCCGGCGTGTTTTAGAAATGCGGGAAAGAGCGCCTCGCGAAAGCGATCGGAATAGCCAATCACCCCCGTGCGGACGATGCTGTTGGCTCCTACAATCCGCGCATAACTGCTCGCGGGAAAGCTGAGCGCCCCCACGGCCGTCGCACTCCGCTTCAGGAATTCTCTACGCGAATTTTTTTCGGGCATGGGACGGTACCTCGACGCGTTATTTCAATGCACCTGCTTTGCGCAGCAATTCCTTTGTTCCAGCCATGGAAATCCGTGAGGACTCCTCCGGCGTGCCGCCGCCGTTCCAGTGCGTTTCGAGGCTCATCGTACCGCGATAGCCGTCGCGCATCATCGCGTGAAACTGCTCGACGTATTCAATGATCCCTTTGCCCATCGCCGCCCAGCCGAATGTCCCGTCCGCTTTTTTCTCAACGTCCTTGAGGTGCATGTGGCCGATGCGATCCTTGGGCACTTTCGCGTAGCCGTCGGGAAATGCTTTTTCGCCCAGCGCCGCCGCGTTCCCCGGATCCCAGTTGATCATGAAATTCTTTGCCGGAACTGCAGCCAGCGTGCGCGCCGCTTCCGCCCCGGTTCCGGAGTTGCATTCGTATTCGTTTTCGAGGATCAGTACGATGTTGTTCTTCGCGGCCTTGTCGGCAAATTCGCGGATCTTCGCATCCATGGCATCGCGATAAGGTTTATCGCTTTCGAGCCGCCAGAAATCAAACATCCGCACTTTGTTCGTGCCAAAGGCTCTCGCCATCCTGGTAGCGCGTTCGAGCACTTCATCCTGCTGCTCGAAGCTGAAGCTCGCGTTGTATGCCGACCCCGTGGGGCTGTACTTCGATTTTGGTGCGCCCGGCCAATCCACCTTAAATAAAGGACTCGCGATGTCCGTGACCTTCAAATCATATTTCCCGAGCAGCCGCTTCGCTTCCGCCACTTCCTTCTCGTCGAGATTGACGATGTTTTTCTTCCACAAGCCGCGAATCTCCACAAGGCCGACGCCAAATTCATTCGCGGCCACGCTCAGCGCGTGCTCAAAGTCCTGCGAAATCTCATCCGTAATCACCGACAACTGAAAAACACAATCCAGCTTCGGCGTTCTCCCCGCACTCGCCCATTTTGGTATGGCCATCGCGCCCGCCGCCAATCCCGCTTTATGAAGCAATTCCCGTCGTTTCATGTCCCATTTTCTCCGACCGCATTCTACATCCACTTTTGCGCCGTCGGTCCAACTCTCTTCACTCCCGTGCGCCATGTTATTCTTATTGCTTGCAGGCGCGTTCGTGGCCGCACTGTTCCCCCGCCTCACCGGCCTGTACTCAATAAAAGGGCGGCTCGCCCTTCTGGAGAAAATAATCGTGTCTTCGCTGGTGACTGCCCCCGCTACAAAACGTGTCTTCAATTTTAACGCCGGCCCTGCCGCG
>Ga0247669_1000151_pt1 | contig 36160 bp, 30 predicted proteins | sample CNK10_metaG_FD_182734 | JGI IMG/M metagenome (GOLD analysis project Ga0247669, IMG submission 182734) | Soil microbial communities from Purdue University Martell Research Forest, Indiana, United States - CNK10 | ecosystem: Environmental > Terrestrial > Soil > Temperate forest > Bulk soil... | reverse complement strand
GCTTCTCACACCCCGCAAACTCTCTCGAATCAACAATTTTTCTTCCCTCACTCTCTCCCGTCAGAACTTCCTCAGACATTCCCCATCCTCTCGCCATGACGCGCCGCCCCCGCCTGCGTCCAAATTGCCGACATGTCGCTCACTCGCCCAATTCGTCGTCTTCTCTTGTTGCTTCTCCTGCCCGCTCCACTCCTGAAAGTCTCCGCTCAGCTTCCCTCCGCCGTCCCCAGAACCGTTTCCGCCGCCCGCGCCGATCATCCGCCTCGCCTCGACGGCTCTCTCGACGACCCTCTCTGGGCCGACGCTCCCTTCGTCTCCGATTTCCGGCAACGCGAACCGCTCGAAACCCAAGCCGCTACGGAAAAGTCTGAAGTCAGAATCCTCTATGACGCCCGCCACCTCTACATCGGCATTCATTGCTACGACTCCGCTCCCAGCGCCATCGTCGCCACGCAACTCCGCCGCGACGTCTCGCAGGACCTCGACGACAATTTCGCCGTCGCCATCGATTCCACCTTCAGCCATCGCAACGCCTACGTCTTCCAGGTCAATCCGCTCGGCACGCAGCGCGACGGCCGCATCGTGGAAGAGCTGTCTCCCTTGGGCGGAGACTCCATCATCGATCCCAGTTGGGACGGCCTTTGGACCTCCGCCGCCAAAATCACCTCCGACGGCTGGACCGCCACCATCGACATTCCTTTTAGCACTCTGAATTTCCGCGGCGCATCTGTCGCCGCTTGGGGTCTCAATTTTCGCCGCTTCATCCGCCGCAAAAACGAAGAAGACGAGTGGTCCGGCTTCCGTAGAATCTTTCCGTTCTGGCGGATTTCGCAGGCAGGCCAATTAAAGGGTCTCGATGGCATCGAAAGCGGCGGCCTTCTCGTCGTCAAACCGTACGGCCTTGTCGGCGCGCAAAGCGTTTCCGGCCAGCCTTGGAGCGCGCTGCACTCCGGCGGTGTCGATATAAAGTACGGCCTCGCGCGCAATCTCGTCGCGCTCGCAACCGTCAACACCGACTTCTCCGACGCCGACGTCGATCAGCAACAATTCAATCTCACTCCGTTTCCCATCGCTATTCCGGAAAAGCGCCGCTTCTTCCTCGAGAATTCCGACGTCTTCGATTTTCTTCTTTGGAATCAGGACCTTCTCTTCTTCTCTCGCCAGATCGGCATTGACCCCAATACCGGTCAGGAAGTCCCCATCGACGCCGGCGGAAAAATCGCCGGTCATGTCGCCGGTCTCGATCTCGGCGTCATGGACGTCCGCACACGCGCCGTTGGCCCCAATCCCGACGCAAACTATTCCATCGTCCGCGTCAAACGTCCCCTCACTCCCGGCTCCTACATCGGCTTCATCGCCACCGACAAGGAATCCGGCAATCCCCTCGATCCTTACAACCGCTCCGGCGGCCTGGATGCAAAATTCATCCTCTTCAAGAATCTCAATCTCCGCGGTTATTACGCCGAAACCTGGAGCCCTGGCCTCCATTCGGACAACGCCGCTTTCGGTGGCCGCCTCACCTACGCCAACAATTGGGTCAACCTCTACGCCGGCCGCGGCATCACCGAAAAAAACTTCAACGCCGAAGTCGGTTTCCTCTCCCGCACCGGCGTCGAGTCCACCATCGTTCAGGCCACCCTCACGCCTCGTCCGCATTTCTGGCATCTGCGCGAAGTCGATATCGGCGGCCTCCTCGACAGCAATCCCGGCACTTCCGGCACCTTGAACTTTCAGGAAGTTGCTCCAATCATCCAATTCCAATTCAACAACGGCGCCGAAATCGACACCTCTTTGCAGGACATGATCGCCCAGACTCTGCCCGCGCCTTTGCATTTATACAAGGACATCTCCATCCCAGCCGGCAGCTATCGTTTTGCCTCTCACAAACTTTCGTTCGCATCCGCCGGCGGAGCGCGCTTCACTTATTCAGGTTCTTTCCTCTGGGGCGACTACTACACAGGAACGCTCAAAACCGCCACCGCCACCGCGCAATACCGCCCCAACGCCAATCTCGCCCTGGCTCTCAACAACACGCTCAACGTCTTTCGTCTGCCGCTGGGAAATTTCAATATCGTGCTTTCCGGCCTCCAGGTTAGTTACGCCTTCACTCGCTTCCTTAATCTCACGACGTTCTTGCAATCCGACACCGCCCAGGCCAAAGCCGCCAGCGCCAACATCCGCCTGCGCTACACCTTCCGCCCGGACAGCGATCTCTACGTCATCTACAATCTCGGCACCCGTTTTCAAACGCTCGCTGCCGGCAACCCTCTCCCCATCCGCGAAGCGAAGTTCGTCGTCAAGCTCACCTACTCCTGGTCCCGCTGATGAACACGCGCTCAACTCGCGCGAGTATAATGTCGCAGCAGCCTTTAGAGGGTCGTTTGAATTTTTTGGACCGTGACCCGATAGGTCAAAAATCCAAACGGCCGTCTACTCTGGAGATTCTTCCCGTGCAGGGCGATTTCATAATCGGCGAGTGGCTCGTCAGCCCGTCCGTCAACCTCATTTCGAAAAACGGCGACGGCATGCGCGTCGAACCGAAAGCCATGCAGGTGCTCCTCTATCTCTCCGAGCACCAGGGCGTCGTCACAAAAGAACAACTCATTTCCGCCGTCTGGCCCGATGTTTTTGTCACGGACGATGTTCTCCCTGGCTGCGTTTCCGCTCTTCGCAAAGCATTCCAGGACAACGCTCGGCGGCCTCGCATCATTGAAACCATTCACAAAAGTGGCTATCGCCTTCTCTTGCCCGTCGAACCCGTCAGCGCCAACCGCCATGAGCATTCCGCTGCCGCCGTCCCGCCCAATTCACTCTGGCAGCGCATCCGTGCCCGCCGTGTTAGCTTGTCCGTCGCTGCGATTCTTCTCGTCGCCCTCACTCTCGTCGGCGTTTCTCGCCTCTCCTCCCGCACCACCTACGATTCACTCGCCGTTCTTCCTTTCTCCACTCCGGAAAACGATTCCGCGTCTCAATATTTAAGCGACGGCATCGCCGAGCAGGTCGTCAACGATCTTTCCCATCTCCGCACGCTCAATGTCATGGCTTGGACCACCGTCTCTCGCTATCGAGAGCCGCAACTTGACGCTCGCAGCGTTGGCAGCGATCTCAAGGTCAAAGCCATCCTCACCAGCCGCCTGCTTCACGAAGGCGATCGCATCATCGTTCAAACAGAACTCGTTGACGTCGCCACCGGCTCCGAACTCTGGGGTCAGCGCTACGAACGCACCATGGCCGATATCTCCGGCTTGCAGCGGCAGCTCTCCCAGGATATCGCCGCCAATCTCCGGGTCCGCCTCACCGGAACCGAACAACTCAAAATCCAGCGCCCACCGAGTACTTCTCCCGAAGCGTACGAGCTTTACTTGAAAGGTAGATTTTTCTGGGGCAAACGCACCAAGCCGGGCCTGCGACAAGGAATTTCCTATTTCGAACAGTCCATCCATTCCGACCCAAACTTCGCCCTCGCCTACGCCGGCCTCGCCGATTCCTACACTCTCCTCGACGATTGGGGCAAAACCCCTCCGCGCGACTCCTTCCCCAAAGCCAGAGCCGCCGCCGAAAAAGCCCTCGCTCTCGACGATTCGCTCGCCGAAGCGCACGTTTCGCTCGCAATGGTTCGCGCTTGCTATGACTGGGACTGGAATGGCGCCGAGCAGGAATTCCGCCGCGCCATCGAACTAAACCCCAATTACGCCACCGCGCATCAGTGGTACGGTTTATTGCTCGCTTCCCTGATGCGTTTTCCGGAAGCCGAACGCGAAGTTCGCCGCGCTCAGCAACTCGAACCCCTATCCCCCATCATCAACGTCGGTGTCGCGGAAGTTCTCACTTGGGAGCGCCGCTACGACGAAGCCATCGTCGAATACAAAAAGGTCCTCGAACTCGACCCCTCCTTCCTCGGCACTTACGGAAATTTGGCGGAGGTTTACACCGAGAAGCACATGTACGCCGATGCCCTCGCCATTCTGAAGAAAAAATGCGCGATGGATGGCGAATCTGATTTCGCGCGCACGCTCGATGACTCCTATGCGCGCTACGGCTACCAGGGCATCCTGCGCGCCGAACTAGATTTCGATCTCGCCGCTCGCGCCACAGGCGACTACGGAAATCCCGCCAGCATCGCCGAATTCTACGCCGCGCTCGGCGATACTCCCCGCGCTCTCGAGTGGCTTCAAAAAGCTTACGAGGAGCATTCGAGCGGCATGCAATTCCTTGCCGTCGACGCCCACTTCGATTCCCTCCGCTCCAATCCCCAGTTTCAATATTGGCTGGGTGTCGTCGGCCTTCCCTCCACTGCCACCGCAACTCCCCAATCCCCCTCCCACCCCGCCACACCTCACTCCTCCAAAATGTAGCGGCACGCTCCCTTTCCTTTTCACCAATCACATACGCGGAGTGTTAATTCTGCGGAGAGAAAACGACTTGCCACTTCCCTGCTCGGCAACACCGACATGTATATAACTTCATTTGACTCTCCCATTTCCGCGTGCTAGAAAACCGCAATCATGCAAACTCTGCAGGGCTATTCCTGCTGAGAAAGGTGTCCTCCATGAAATCGAATCTCGCGTTCCCGTCAATTTTGACGGCCGCAGCACTACTCTGCGCTTTCCCGGTCCAATCCACATCTGCGCAAACCGCTCCGCCCGCGCCTCGCAAGTTGCAACTTACGGCCGCCGATACGGCGGCCTCTGATGGCGCAACGATCGTCTTTCAGCACGTTCATCCCGCAAGGACCACCGCCGGCGATGCGTTGAAGCGCAGTTCACTCGCAACGCCCGGCGAGCGCGCGAACGCCGTTTCGAACCGCGCTTCCGTGTCGTCATCCTTTACTGGCTCGGGCGGAACCGACCAAAACCGCTTCCCCGCAGACCTTGCCTACCTCGGTGGCGCTGTCGTCCCCTTCGCCCAATCTCATCCTATTTTTCTTTTGCCGAACGGCTCTTGCCCTGTCGCCACTTGCTGGGGCGATCCCGCATCGTTCCTTGGCGATTTCGGCGCTAGCGGCCTCGCGGGCATCACGGATCAATATGTTGGCAGCCACGCAAACGATCGCTACGTCCTCGGCGATGAATTTGCTCTCGGCTACACTCCTCTTGCCGTCCCGCTGACTGACCACGACATTCGCGCAATCGTCCATGCCGCCGCCCTGCTCGGCGGCGAGACCGGTTACGGGCACATTTTTCACGTCTTTCTGCCACCGGGCCAAGACGAGTGCTTCACCTCCGCCGCTACCACTTGCTATTCGCCCGACAAACCGAACAGTTTTGCGTTCTGCGCCTACCACAACAGCGTGACCTTCACTGACATCGGTCACGTCCTCTACACCGTCGAGCCATTCCAAAACGTGGACGGCTGCCAAGTCCGGCCGGGCACTCCAAACGGTCAGCTCATCGACTCCACCAACAGCACTCTGTCCCATGAACTTACCGAGACGATTACCGACCCCGATGGCGACGCTTGGTTCAATTTCTCAGCCGTCATCCTGGCCGGCGAGGAGATTGGCGACGAATGTGATTTTTTCACCATCCAACAAACCTCTCCGACGACCTTTGCCGTCTTCGGTGATCCCACCGTTTTCCGCGTCGGCAAGCACATCTATGCCACGCAACCCGAATACAACAACCAGGACCACGCTTGCGGCATCGCGCCATAACGCGCGACTCAAACATTCGATCGCCAGCGCTCGCATTGATCCTGACGCCGTTCACGCAAAGCTCACCCGGATTTCAGGGTCTATGCACTCCCGGTCGGCCACGATCAATCGCACTTACAAAAGAACGGGGGGGAGGGGTACCCACCCTTCGCGACATTTTCACGTTCCGTCGCCGCCTCTCCCTGCGCGATTCTGTCTTCATCTGGAATAATGGGAACGCCATGTCCCAACTTCACGACTACAACCAAAAGCGTTCGCTCACCCTGCTGCCCAAAAGCGGCAAGGGCTGGATGGGATTCGCCATTCGCGTTTCCATTCTTTTCGCGGTGCCCGCTGTTTTCGTCGCGTACATGATCGCCATGCCCGGGAAATCCTACTCCGGTCCAGCGGCAGAACCGACGCTCGACGAACTTCAAACAGCCGTCACCCTGCGAAAACACGTCACCCGTCTCGCCACAACCATCGGTGAACGCAATCTCGACCGGTACAAAAACTTGCAGGCTGCAGCGGACTACATCGAAGGCTCATTCAAGTCTCTCGGATATGTTCCGCAGCGACAGGAGTTCAAAGCCGAAGGACTCTCGGCAAGAAATATTTTCGTGGAAATTCCCGGAACGCAGAATCCTTCCGAAATCGTGGTCATCGGTGCTCACTACGATAGCGTTTACGGCTGCCCCGGAGCGGATGACAATGGATCCGGCACCGCCGCGCTCTTGGAGATTGCGCGGCTGCTCAAAGAAGCCGCGCCGTCGCGGACCATTCGTCTGATCGCTTTCGTAAATGAAGAACCGCCAAACTTTCAAACGGCGACCATGGGCAGTTGGGTCGCCGCAAAGAAATCGCATGAGTTGAAAGAAAACATCGCAGCTGCAATTTCGCTGGAAACGGTAGGCATGTACACCAACGCGGAAGACAGCCAGCACTATCCAGCCGGTTTTTCTCTCTTCTTCCCGTCGAAGGGGAATTTTGTCGGCTTTGTTGGTAATCTGTCTTCACGCTCGCTGGTGCGCGATTCCATCGGATATTTTCGCGAAACAACGCAATTCCCTTCCGAAGGCGTCGCAGCTCCGGGCGGCATGACGGGCATTGGCTGGTCCGATCATTGGTCGTTTTGGCAGGAAGGCTACCCCGCCATCATGATTTCGGACACGGCGATTTTTCGGAATCCGAATTATCACAAGCTCTCGGACACTCCCGAAAAACTGAACTATGAACCCATGGCTCGCGTGGTCCTGGGAATAACCAAGCTCGTGAAACATCTCGGCGGTTAAAGTTTCTAGATGTAGGGGCGGGGCTCTAGCCCGGCCTCGATGTGACGGCAACAAACCATGACTCGGCACAACGGATAACGAAGAGGCGAGAGTGACAGGCAAAGGCAAAACTTGGACCGGCAACGAAATTCGCGAGACCTTTCTCAAATTCTTTGAGAGCAAAGGCCATCGCCGCGTCCGCAGCTCCTCGCTCGTTCCTCACGGCGATTCGACGCTCCTTTTCACCAACGCAGGGATGAACCAGTTCAAGGACGTTTTCCTCGGCCTCGAAAAACGCGACTACGCCCGCGCCACCACCGCACAGAAATGCGTGCGCGCCGGCGGCAAACACAACGACCTCGAAAACGTCGGCTTCACCAAACGCCATCACACCTTTTTCGAGATGATGGGCAATTTTTCCTTCGGCGATTATTTCAAGAAGGACGCCATCGCCTTCGCCTGGGAACTCATCACGTCCCCCGACGGGTACCGCATCCCAAAAGAAAAACTCTACGTCACCGTTTTCGGCGGCGCGGAATTGGCCAGCGCAGGCACCTCGGCCTCAACCACCAAGCTCGGCGTCGACGAAGAAGCCAAAACCCTTTGGCTCGCGCAAAGCGTTCCTGCCGATCGCGTCTTTGAAATTCCCGGCCTCAAAGACAATTTCTGGGCCATGGGCGACACCGGCCCTTGCGGTCCCTGCAGCGAAATTTTCTACGACATGGGCCCTCGAGCCTCCGAGGCAGGCCACGCCGACTGCCAATTCCCCTGCGATTGCGGCCGTTACGTCGAAATCTGGAATCTCGTCTTCATGCAATTCAACCGCGACGCCAGCGGCACACTCACTCCCCTTCCCAAGCCCTGCGTCGACACTGGCATGGGCCTCGAACGCGTCGCCGCCGTCCTCCAAGGCGTCATCTCCAATTACGACACCGACTTATTTGTGCCCCTCACCAAACGCGCCGCCGAACTCTGTGATGTCGATTTCAATCGTGAAGAAAAACTGGAAGAAGGCAAAGGCGGCGCCGCTTCCCTTCGCGTCATCGCCGACCACGCCCGCGCCACAACATTTCTAATCACGGACGGCGTGCAGCCCTCGAACGAAGGCCGCGGCTACGTCCTCCGCAAAATCATTCGCCGCGCGATCCGCCACGGGCGTCTGCTCGGCGCGCAAAAGCCGTTCCTTGCGGAAATGGTACAAACGGTTCAAGACTTAATGAAAGACGCCTATCCCGAGTTGCGCGAGGCACCCGCCGATCGTGTTCCCGAAATTGTCCATTCCGAAGAAGCGCGTTTCCTGCGCACGCTAGAAGTCGGACTAAAGAAACTTGAAGATTTGATCTCGGACTTCGCTTCTGCGCGCGACGCCCAAGGAAAACCCGTCGGACACCTGCCGGGAGATAGAGCGTTCATGCTCTATGACACCTATGGGATTCCGAAGGACTTCATTGACGACGCGGCTCGCGATGCCGGACTAATTTTCCTAGAGGACGCTTTTGACGTAGCGATGAATCAGCAAAGAACGAAAGCGAGAGCATCGTGGAAGGGCGGAGCAAAAGAGACCGCGAATCCCGCGTACGCCAAGATTGCGGAGACATTCAAAACCGAGAAAGACTTTTACCGCGACTCCTCATCAAAGGACGCACGAATCGAAGCCATCATTTCGAAAGGCGGTTCCGTCAATGAATTGAAAGCCGGCGAATCCGGCGAAGTTGTACTCGACCGCACCGTCATCTACGCCGAATCGGGCGGACAAGTCAGCGACACCGGCGCTTTCTACGACAATTCCGGCTCGCAGCTTCTCGCCGAAGTCACCGGTGCTTTTTATCCCGTAGCAGGCTTGATCGCACACAAAGTCATGGCGAAAGAAACATTGCGCGTTGGCGATCGCGTCGGCGTCATCGCCGACGTCGACCGCCACACGCGCATCATCAGAAATCACACCGGCACGCACCTTGTTCACGCCGCTTTGCGAAATATTCTCGGCACGCACGTCAAGCAAGCGGGCTCTTTAAACGCCGCCGACCGCCTGCGTTTCGACTTTTCCCATTTCGCCCATGTCGACGCCGAAGAGCTTCGCGACATCGAGCAGCAAGTGAACGACGAGATCCGGCACAATACGCAAGTCGAGACCGACATCACGAATATCGACGACGCGCTCGCGTCCGGCGCACTCGCTTTCTTCGGTGACAAATATCCCGACGCCAACGTCCGCGTCGTGACGATTCAGGACGAACGCGCCCCGCGCGGCTTTTACTCCAAGGAGCTCTGCGGCGGCACGCACGTCCACAAAATCGGCGACATCGGCATTTTAAAGATCGTCAGCGAAGAATCGGTGGCCGCCGGGGTACGCCGCATCGAAGCCGTCACCGGCGTCGGCGCCCTCGAACATTTCCAGAAACAAGCCGAAATCTTGTCCAGGCTGCAGCAGCAACTAAACGTAGGCGAAGACGCCCTCCTCTCCCAAGTCGAAAAGCTCGCACAAACCGTCAAGCAACTGGAAAAGCAGCTCGGCGAGCAGAAGCGGAAAGGCGCCCTCTCCCAGCTCGACGATCTAGCCAATTCCGCCCAATCGGTTAAGGGTGTCAAAACGGTTATCAGTCAGGTCGAAAACATCGACCGCGAAAGCCTGCGCCAACTGGTCGACAGCCTGCGCCAGAAGCTCGGCTCGGGGGTCGTCGTCCTGGGCATGCCGGACGGCGAAAAGGCCGCCCTCATCGCCGGCGTCACCAAGGACCTCACCGCTAAAGTCAATGCTGGCAAGCTGTTACAGGCGATGGTCAAACCGGTCGGCGGCAAGGGCGGCGGAAGACCCGATCTGGCCGAAGGTGGCGTCGAAAGCACAGCTGCCCTAAATACCGTCTTGCGGGCAGTTCCCTCCCTCCTCGAGTCTTTGCTATAGTTTTGCTCGAGCGCCAGAAGCGTGGCCGTGTGTCTGCTTCATTAAACCCACGGGCGGGCTTCGCAAAACTTGATTTGCCCGCAGCAAATCAATCAAGGCTTACTCGAACTCGTTGTCGCCTTCCCCAAGGCGCCGGTAGCAAGGGTTTACGACCCCTGCCACCGGACAACAAAAAAGGTGATGGGTAAACGTTCGGCCATTCCGGCAGCAATCGTCCTGGGCACTCTGGGATTCGCAGCGAGCCCCGCTCGCGCGCAAATCTCTTTGATGCAGAATTTCGATGGCCGCCAGATGTTCGTGAATACGGAGCCGCAGGCAAAAACCAAGCTCTCGACTTCGCGCGCACCGAAATCCATCTACCTCCCCGCGGAGCAAACTTTTCTCGGGCAGAAGCACGCAGCGATGAGTCTCGATCGCGACGGTGCGGAAGCCCTGGTAAAAGAAGCCGCGGAGCGTCACCGCATCAATCCGGATTTGATCCGCGCGGTGATTCAGACGGAGTCAGGCTGGAATGCAGGCGCGGTTTCCCGTAAGGGAGCCGTCGGCCTCATGCAGCTCGTTCCGTCCACGGCACAACGGTTCGGTGTAAAGGACATGTTCAGCCCGAAACAAAATGTCGACGCAGGGGTTCGATATCTGAAGACGTTGCTCGAACGATACAACGGCAACCTCGAACTGGCTCTTGCGGCGTACAATGCTGGAGAGGGTGCCGTGGATCGTGCTCGCGGCGTTCCGGCGTTTCGGGAAACACGAAACTATGTCCAACGAGTACAGTATTTGTTTAACGCTGGCTCGGGTCGTTTTGATGGCGCGTACATCAGTTCACGATCCATCCGCAAGGAAACCGACCCCGCTGGCCGCACGATTTTTACCAACGATTAGTGCCAGAATAGCAGTCGAGTGAGTTTGGGGATCCGGTGGGATGAAGTTTTTTGACCAAAATTCCTCGTTTTTTTTGCGCGCGGTCTTCGCCCGCGTTTCGCCCGTTTTTGCACGCCTGGTGACCCTGTCGACGCTGGCGCTCGTCCTCTTGCCTCTTTCCCTTTCCGCCTCCGAATCCAGCGCCGAGCCTTCCGCCACCGTAAAACGCCAAACCGCCGAAGCGCAATTCACCCGGGCCGAGGAGCAGCGCGCCGCGCTCACTGCCAAACCCGCGGAAAGACGCACGCTTGCGGAATATCGCAATGTCGTCGCGAGTTACAAGAAAGTTTATTTGATTACGCCGCATGCTGCGGACGTGCAGGATTCGTTGCTCGCCGTTGGCGAACTGTACACGGAAATGGGAGACCGTTTCGGCCGCGTGTATTACCAGTCGGCGGTGGAGTCTTATCAATTTTTGCTGCGCGAATACCCGAAGAGCAAATTTGCGCAAGATGTTTTGCTGCGCACGGCCAAGCTGCAGCAGAACAATCTGGGCGACACGAATGCCGCGATCAAAACGTACCAGGATTTTCTGAAGCGTTTTCCGCGCTCGGAACACAAGCGCGAAGCGCAGGAATCGCTGGCAGAACTTTCGCTTCTGCAGAACAGCAATACACCGGAAACGCAGTCGGCCGCGAATACGAAATCTGCGCCGCAGGAAAAACCGGAATCCCTGCGCGCCGCAAAAAAAGAAGCCGACGGGGATGACGATTCAGACGACCAGCCCGGGCCTAGAACAAGTGGAATTCCGGCAGTAAAAACGATTAGCGCGGTTTCTGCAACGGATTCGACACGCATCACGATCGCACTCGAACAAGCAGTGCAATACATTTCCGGGCGCATCACAAATCCCGATCGCATCTATTTTGATTTGCACGCCGCGAAGCTTTCGCCGCAGTTGAAGCGCAACGGCGTGAAAGTCAGCGGAAGTCTCGTCAACAATGTGCGCGTCGCGCAAAATCCTTCCGGCGTCGTACGCATTGTGCTCGACGTGAACGGCGTGAAAGATTACACCGCTTCCCTGCTCAGCAAGCCTTCGCGGCTCGTGGTTGATTTGTACGCGACGCCGCAGGCATTAAAAGCGGCCAATCCGGCGAATCCACCGGCGCCAGCTGAAAGCGCCAAAAGAACCGACGATATTCCGGCCGTGACGATCGCCCTAAAGAATTCCGACGAACTGGAAGCTCCGGTCGAAACAAAGCCGCTGCCATCGCCGCGAAGAGAACTGCCTACGGCGACAACTGCCGTGGCAAAAGGCAAAGATGCACACGGAAAATCGGCGAAAAACGCTTCGAGCAAACCGGATTTGATCAAGGCGCCCAGCGTGCCGACGCCAACGCGCGATGGGCAAGCAACTCTCACCCGCGCACTCGGCTTGAAAATCGGGCGCATCGTGATTGACGCAGGTCACGGCGGGCACGATACGGGAACGATTGGCCCGACGGGCTTGATGGAAAAGGATTTGTGCCTGGACGTGGCGCTGCGCCTCGGAAAGATTATTCAGCAGAAGCTGCCCGGCGCGGACGTCGTTTACACGCGGCCGGACGACACATTTATTCCGCTCGAAGAGCGCACGCGCATCGCGAACGAAGCCAAGGCGGACCTCTTTATTTCGATTCATGCGAATTCAAGCCATGACGCGCAGGCGCGCGGCATCGAGACCTACTATTTGAATTTGAAAGGCTCGGCGGAAGCGATGGAAGTGGCGGCTCGGGAAAACTCCTCGAGTTCCGACGGGATTCACGACCTCGAAGATATCGTGAAGCGGATTGCACGAACGGAAAAGATCGACGAGTCGAAGGAATTTGCCCGCGATGTGCAGGAATCGCTTGCGCGGAACGTGCAGAAGAGCAACCGCCAGATCAAGGACCGCGGCGTGCGCAAAGCGCCGTTTGTGGTGCTGATCGGCGCGGATATGCCGTCCATCCTTACCGAGATTTCGTTCCTCAGCAATCCCAGCGACGAACAGATGCTCAAGAAGCCCGAACAGCGCCAGCGCGTCGCCGAAGGCATCTACCAGGGCGTGGCCGGTTATCTGCAGAACCTCAACAGCATGACCATGAACCTCCTGCCAGGTACGGGCCCCCGCCGTCCGCCGGTCATTTCCACAGTGGAAGAATCTCGCAACCAGAAGTAGCCTAGTGGTGTCTAATATCGGGTAGAACGCTCGGTCCAGGGATATGCGAAAACTTCTTTTAGTAACATTGCTTTTGACTGTCGCGACGGATGGCCGTTCGCAAACATCCAAGCCATCGCCCTCGATACTTCCGGAGAAGTTCGGGTCGTGGTCAAAGCTGAGCTGTGGCGACTTTCCCGGTGGGCCGGATTTGCATACGGAGTCAGGCTTGGTCAGCCAGACCGCCTGCCGGTATTCCGCACCGAACCAAACGATAGTGGTCGGCGTTCAGAAATTTCGCGATCCAACTGGCGCTTACGAATTTTATACAGCAGGTTTACGTCCGGGCATGATGGCGTCGCTTGTTGGCAACAATGCGGCCGTACAAGACGACCGCTTGTGGATGTTGACGGGCGCTCTGGTATTGCAAGTCGATTCGCAAAAGCTGGCTTCGGAAGAAGATTTGCGGGCCCTTGTGAAGTCGCTCGACGGGCATGTGGACAAAACTCCGTTGCCCGACGTTCGGGGCTATTTGCCGTCGGTCGGATTAGTTCAAGGGACGCAGCGATACTCGCTGGGACCGGAAGGGTACGCCGCGGCGGCGAAAGCGCTGGACCGGGGAGCGTATTCTGAACTCGCCGAAGACTTGAGCCTTGGTCCGCAGTCCGCCGGAGACGGCGAAGTAATGCTCGCCGCCTACAACAACGGCAGGGGCGGCCGTGAAGTTCTGGTTCTTGCGCATTATCCGACGCCGCAGGTAGCGGAGCAGCAATTGCATCATTTGCAGCCGCTGCTGGCGTCAAAGCCGGAGTTTGCGGGGACGACGGTCGAGCGGGACGCTTCCCTTTTGAGTCTGGTGCTTTCGCCGAGTTCGCCGGAGATGGCGGCGCGGCTGAGGAAAGCGATCAAGTACGACACGGCGGTTACGTGGAATGAGCCGTCGACGACGCTGACCGATCCGCCGTGGGTGCTGGTGTTGAAGACGATCTTTTTTGCGGCATTCGGATTTTGCGTGCTTGCGGGAGTTATTGGCGTGTTGTTTGGTGTGTTCCGTTTGCTGATGAAGCGGCTTTTTCCCGGCAAGATATTTGACCGGACGAAGAGCATTGAGTTGCTGCAACTGGGGTTGAACAGCAAGCCGGTGAATCCGGACGATTTTTACTAAGGTTCAGACTCGGCGCTTTGTCGCCAAGCGGGCCGCTTCAGAAAGCGGCCCCCACCACAACCGAGCGAAACAGGCGCACCGCAGTGATGCCTTACATCTCAAAAGCGTTCGCCGGGGCTCTCGCGGATCTGGCGGCTACTTCCTGTAACAAAAAGAGTTAGGTCACGTCTAACCTTCTTCGGCAAAGATTCATCCATTTAGAATACGCGACGGGTGTCGTAAACTAGGTGGCTCGACGGAAGGTGTAAACCAATGCAGTCGTACGGTAAAGCAGGGTCAATTAACAGGCTAGCGGCCGGCTTCGGCTTGCTTGCGGCGTTTTTGGCAGGTTGCGGGGACAAGAGCGCGCCGAGCACCGCGGCGGCGGCCGGCGGGGCTATGCCCGTGCAGTTTCAGGTGGCGGAGACAAAGCAGATCCCGGACACGAGCGAATTTTTGTCCGTGCTGAAGTCGCGGCATTCTTCCGCGATCAATCCGCAAGTGGAAGGGCAAATCACGAAGATTTTTGTGAAGTCTGGCGACCGCGTGAAATTGGGCGAGCCGCTGCTGCAGATTGACCCGCTGAAGCAGGAAGCGACGGTGAGCGGGCAGGAAGCGGCGCGCGCGGCGCAGGAAGCCAACAAGAAATACGCGCAGATTTCGCTGGAGCGTGCGAAGAAACTTTTTGATGCGGGCGTCATCAGCAAACAAGAGCTGGATAATGCGCAAACGGGCTACGACGCGGCAGAAGCGCAACTGCATGCAATGGAAGAACAAGTGCGCACGCAGAGAGTGGAATTGAAATATTACCAAGTGAGCGCGCCGATGGACGGAATTGTCGGCGATATTCCGGTGCGCGTAGGGGACCGGGTAAGCGTAGCGACGCTTTTGACGACGGTGGACGAGCCGGGCGCGCTGGAAGCGTACATTTATGCCCCGGTGGACCGGTCAAAAGATTTGAAGTTGGGGCTGCCCGTGCGTCTGGTGGACGAAAATCAAAAGCCGATCGCGGAAACGAACATAACTTTCGTATCGTCTCAGGTGGATACGGATACGCAGACCGTGCTCGCGAAAGCGCTCATACCGAACACGTCGGCGAAATTGCGTATCGCGCAGCAAGTGCGCGCGCAGATTACGTGGAGCGTGCACAAAGGGCCGGTGGTGCCGATCCTCTCGGTGGTGAGAATCAACGGACAGTTTTTCGCGTTTGTGGCGTCGAAAGAATCGAGCGGAACCTTTGCGCGTCAGAAGGTTCTGAAAGTGGGCGAGCCGCTGGGGAACGACTACCCGGTGCTGAGCGGGCTTGAAGGCGGAGAGCACATCATCACGTCCGGCACGCAATTCTTGCAGGACGGAATGCCGGTGGTGGAACAAGCCGGGAATCCCGCCGCAGCGCCTACAGACGGCAAAGCCGGTGCGTCGCACTGATTTCCGGAAATCGTAAGAACAAAATCCCAGGTCCGAGGCCAAGCTAACCGTGTTCGTTGACTTTTTCATCGAGAGGCCGGTGTTCGCGACGGTGTGCGCGCTGCTGATTATTCTTGGCGGCGCGATCGCGATCCCATCTTTGCCCATTGCACAATTCCCCGAGCTCGCACCACCGCAAGTCGTGGTGAGCAGCGGGTACATAGGCGCGAACGCGCAGACCGTGGAATCCGCGGTGACGATTCCGCTCGAGCAGGCGATCAACGGCGTGCCCGGAATGAAGTACATGACGTCTGCCAGCGGCAACGACGGTTCGAGCCAGATTACGGTCGTGTTCGATGTGACGCGGGACGTGGATCTGGCGAGCGTGGACGTGCAGAACCGCGTGAACCAGGCGCTCGGGCGGTTGCCCAACGAAGTCAAAAATACCGGCATCATCATCACCAAGCAGGCAAGCGGCTTCGTATTGGGAGCGGGCGCCTATACCGAAGGCACGCAGTACGACAGCATTTTCCTGAGCAACTATCTCGACGTGTACGTGAAGGACGCGATCAAGCGCGTGAAAGGCGTCGGCGACGTTTTCGTTTTTGGAGAACGCAAGTACGCGATGCGGCTGTGGCTTGACCCATCCAAACTGGCGGAGCGAGGACTGACGGCGAGCAACGTGCTTGCCGCCTTGCAAGAACAGAACGTGCAGGTCGCGGCCGGGCAAGTGGGCGTGCCACCTCTTCCCGCCGGACAAGCGTATCAAGTGAGCGTGCGCGCGATCGGAAGGCTCACGGAAGCCGCCCAGTTCGACAACGTCATTTTGAAAACGGGCGCCGACGGAACGATTGTGCGCATCAAGGATGTGGGACGTTCGGAGCTGGGCGCGGAAAACTACGGTTCCGTGTTGCGATACAACAAGCACGAGGCAGTGGGAATCGGAGTGACACAACTGCCGGGAGCAAACGCACTCGACGTGGACAGAGCGGTCAAAGCCGAATTGCTGCGCCTTTCGAAGAGCTTTCCGCCGGGACTGCACGCCGCAGTGGCGTTCGATACGACGACAGTGATCGGCGAATCCATTCAGGACGTGCTCATCACGCTGCTGCAAGCGATCGCGCTGGTGATTATCGTTATTTATTTGTTCCTGCAGGATTGGCGAAGCACGTTCATTCCGGCGATTACGATTCCGGTTTCACTGGTCGGGACGTTTATTTTCGTGAAGCTGTTTGGATTTTCGATTAACACGCTGACGCTGTTTGGCATCACGCTGGCGACGGGGTTGGTCGTAGACGACGCGATTGTTGTGATCGAAAACGTCGAGCGGCACATCGTGGAAGGAATTACGGAGCCGCACAACGCGGCGTCGGTGGCGATGAAGGAAGTGGCGGGAGCGGTCATCGCGACGTCGCTTGTGCTCGTGGCGGTCTTTGTGCCGGTGGCCCTGTTCCCGGGAACAACGGGCATTTTGTTCCGGCAGTTTGCGCTGACGATTGCGTTTTCGGTTGCCATTTCGGCGTTCAACGCGCTGACACTGACACCCGCGCTTTCCGCGATTTTTTTGGGGCGCCATCGCGAGCGGGCGCAAGGCGCGTTTTTCCGGGCGTTCAATAAAGTAGTGGCGGCGGGAACGGCGGCTTATCAGCGGACGGTACGAGGCGTTCTGCATTGGAAAGCGATTTCCGCGCTGGCCTTCGTGGCGACGCTGGGCGTCACCTATTGGGTCTATCAGAAGGTGCCGCGCTCGTTTATTCCCGACGAAGATCAGGGCTGGTTCATGGTGATCGTGCAAGCGCCGCAAGGAGCTTCGCTCGAATATACGCGCGAGGTTTGCGGGCGGGCGGAAGATTTTTTGACGAAGATCCCGGAAGCGGAAGGCACGTTTTCCGTGGCGGGATTCAGCTTCGCCGGAAATGCACCGAACCGCGCGATGATTTTTATTGCGCTGAAGCCCTTTGCCGAAAGAAAAGGCGATGAACACAGCGCGGCCATGGTGATCAACCGGCTGCGTGGTCCTCTGGCAGGAGTGCAGGGAGCGCTGCTGATTCCCTTCAATCCTCCGACTGTTTCCGGAACGTCGAGTATCGGTGGATTTCAGTTTGAAGTTCAGGATCCCAGCGGCAATTCTTTGCAGGCGCTGGCAGACGCGACGAACCGCCTCTCCGCCGAAGGAAACCAGAGCGGACGGCTGGCGGGATTGTTTACAAGCTTTACGGCGAACGATCCGCAGTATTTGGTGAACATTGACCGAGAGAAGGCGAAGAGCCTGCGTGTTCCGCTCAATCAAATTACCGACGCACTGCAAGTTTATATGGGTTCGGTGTACGTGAACGACTTCGACTTCAACAACCGCGCTTATCGCGTCTACGTGCAAGCGGAAGGAAGATTCAGGAACAAGGCGAAAGACATCGGCGGATATTACGTACGGTCCGATACCGGGAAAATGATTTCGCTGGACAATTTGGTGACGCTGGAGCAGACGGCCACGCCGCAAGTCATCAGTCACTTCAACTTGTTCCGGTCGGCGGAGATCAGCGGGTCGGCTGCGCCAGGACGGAGCTCCGGGCAGGCAATTGCGGACATGGAAGGCATGGCGAAAAAGCTGTTGCCGCAAGGGATGAGGTACGAGTGGAGCGGACTGACGCTGGAAGAATTGGAATCGGGATCGAAAGCGTTGATTTTGTTCGGGCTGGGGCTTGTGTTCGTCTATCTGACGTTGGCGGCGCAATATGAGAGTTTCGTGCTGCCGTTTATTGTGTTGCTCGCGGTGCCGGTGGCGCTATTGGGCGCGATTGGCGCGCAATACTTGCGTGGATTGCAGAACGACGTGTATTGCCAGATCGGGCTGGTGATGCTGATTGGATTGTCGAGCAAGAACGCGATTTTGATTGTGGAATTCGCGGAGCAGCTTCGCGCGCAGGGAAAATCCATTGCGGAAGCGGCGGTAGAAGCGGCGAGAATTCGCTTGCGCCCGATTTTGATGACTTCGTTCGCGTTTATTCTGGGCGTTGTGCCGCTGGTTGTGGCTACCGGCGCGGGGAAAGCAGGACGCATTTCCGTGGGGACGACGGTGTTCGGCGGAATGATTGCGGCGACGAGTTTAAACCTTTTGTTCATTCCTCTGCTGTATGTGATTGTGCGAACGATTGTGCCGGGCGGCGTGCGGCATCACGAACTAGAGGACGGCGCGAAAACTCGTTCGTAGTTCCCTGCCGGCAGACAATTTAGCCGGGAAAATATTTTAGAAGCCGGTGCGTGCCTTCGGCAAAGTCTTTTTCAGGCGCGATCAAACTTAAAACCAAATAACCATCCTGCGGGAAATCGTAGAAATGGCCCGGGTGGACGAGGACGCCATGTTGCGCAAGGAGCGCCAGTGCGAGTTCTTCATCGGAGCCGGCAACTGGAACGCGGACGATGACGTTCCAACCGGCGTCGAAGACGAGGCGGGAGCAATGCGATTGCCCAGCGAGCTGCTCGTCTAGCGCGGTAAGATTGGTGCGAACGCGGGCGAGTAATTGAGATTGGAATTTTAAGCGTGTAGCGAGAAGCGAGGGGAGCGCGTGCTGAACGGGAGCGTTCATGGAGAGATAGGAGTCGGCGATAACGTCGAGCCGTGCGCGCGCGCCATCTCTCAGCGTGTTGGGCCCCGAGATGGCGAGCCATGCGGATTTCATTTGCGGCAGGCCGCAGAGCTTGGAGATGCCGCTGAGCGTGAAAGTGAGCGCGGCATTTTGTGCGGCGAAGGTTGGCGCAGCAATTCCTTGCACCGCAAAATCGAGGAAAACCTCGTCGGCGATGATAGCGAGATTGTTTTTGGCGCACATGGCGGAGAGCTGCGATTGTTCGTCAGGCTTTGTGTAGTGGCCCGTGGGATTGTTGGGATGGACGACGAGGGCGGCGCGGGTGCGCGAAGTTATGGCACGTTCGAGGGAAGAGAGGTCAAGTTGCCAACCGTGATCGTAAAGAAGCGGATAGCGGGCGAGGCGCACGTCGTTGATGTCGGCAAGAAAATCGAAAAGAGGATAGCTCGGACTCGGAACTAAAATTTCGTCGCCGGGATTGCAAAGAAGGCGGAAGAGATAGGAGTAGGCTTCGCTGGTGCCGGTGGTGAGAAGGAGATCCGACGGAGAGACGGCCGTATTTTTTTCGCGATAGTAGGCGGCGACAGTTTCGCGCGCGGAAAGAAGGCCTTGCGCGGCGGGTTCGTAGCGCAGCGAAGCCGGAGAGTGGAGCGCTTTGCGGATTGCGGATTCGTCGTAGGTGAAGCCGCATTGGGTTGGATTGGAGAGGGTGAGATCGAAAAGTGGGCGCCCGCCACGGCGATGTTCGGCGAGAGCGAGCGTCAAGCGATTCTCGGCGAGATTCCAATTGGTACGAGTGGCAAACATGGCGGAGTTATTGTGCAGGAAAAGCGGCAGGAATTGGAGGCCGTGAATCAGCCGATCATTTGGAACGAAGTTTGGTGGGCGCGCGTCCCACTATGAGATAAAGTTGAGGTCTGCGGTTGACGGGGAGCTCTTATGCGCCGAATTTCCATAGTGGTTTCTTCGTTTCTGGTTCTGGCATTTTGTTGCTCGGCGGGGAACGAAAAGAAAAAGCCGGTGCTGCCGGTGCCCGTGCTGAATGCGCGCACGGTAGCCGTGATTATTGACCCGGAGGCGGGCATTTCGCCTTCCGCCCCAATGGCGAACAAGAACGCGCAGGAAGATGTGGAAAAGACATTCGAAAAGTGGGGACGGCTTCGTCCGGTTTTGGCGTCGATGGGCCCTGATTTAGTCATCGTGGTTCGCAAAGGCAACGGAAAAATGGTGCAGCCGGAAATTGGAGGTGGAGGAACTTCGCCGAACAACCGGCCGGTCATCATCCAGCCAAATGACAACGGAATCCGCATCGGCGGGCAGAAAGGACGGTCTCCGGACGGAACGCAGACGGACCCACAAAGCGGTAGCCCGCAGCCACAGGTGGGAATAGGTGCTTCAGAAGATTCGTTCGTGGTTTACGACGGAACTGCAAGCGATCCGACGAGTCGCGCGCCGATCTGGCGTTACGTTGCGAAAAACGGGCTAAAGCCGCCGGATATGCCAGCTGTGGAAGAGTTCAAGAAGATTTTTAATGAAACAGAAAAGCAGCAGCAACAACAGCAGAAGAAACCGTAGCCAGACTCGGGCAGTCGCGTATATTTCCCGCTTGACCGGCGCGGTTCGCGATGGTTAAGTAGCTGGTCAGTAGACAGGATTCCGTCCGATTCTCTCCCAGAAAAGTCCGCGAGGAATTTCGTCATGAAAAAATTGATTTGTGTGGCTGCAGCCATGCTGCTGGTGTTTATGCCCGCAACGGTGCAAGCGTGGGGCCCGGAAGGACATGAAGTTGTCGGAACGCTGGCGCAGGCGATGTTGAGCGACAAGGCGAAGGCGGGGGTGCAGGCGATTCTGGGGACTGCGACGCTTGCTTCGGTTTCGAACTGGGCGGACCAAATCCGGCAAGCAAGGCAGGAGACGTATAACTGGCATTTCGTGGACATTCCGCGGAGCGCGGCGGGGTTTGACGATGGGCGCGATTGTTTTTTGCCAACCGATTCGCACCCAGGCGCGGCGACGGATCACATGAATTGTGTGGTGGATCGGATCACATACTTCAAGCAGGTGCTGGCGGACACGACCAAGACTCCGACGGAGCGGCAAGAAGCGCTGCAATTCATCGTGCATTTCGTGGGCGATGTGCACCAGCCGTTTCATGCGGTGGGCGATGCACGCGGCGGGAACGACAACCTGATTACGGAATTTGGATCGACACATTGCGGGAGCCGTCCGTGCAATCTCCACTCGGCTTGGGACAGCGGGATGATCACGCACACGGGCAGAGACGTGAACGCGTACACACAACACTTGCAACAGCTGATCACGGCGAATCACATGACGGCGAGCGGGAACCCGGCGGACTGGGCAAATGAATCGCACGCAGCGGGGCAGACAGCCTGGATCGACAACGGCGGTGTACTTGACGAAGCGTATTACAACACGCAGATTCAAGTCGTTGACACGAGGCTTGCGCTGGCGGGTTTGCGGTTAGCGGCGTTGCTGGAAGATGCATTCGCTGGACAGCCGAATCCGACACAAACCGGGTCATTGACACGAAAGCTGAAGCTTCGGCCGGACGCATCGAGCGCTCATAAGGCAATCGAAACGATACAAAAAGGCGCCACGGTGACCCTGCTGGAAACCAACAAGACGAACAACTATTACCACGTGACAGCTGCAGACGGAAAAGCAGGCTGGGTTCTGGCAAAGTACGTGAAACTTCAGTAGCGCGGAGAAAATGCGGCGGGAAAAGTGGAGCCGAGGGCGAGAGTTGAACTCGCGACCTGCCGATTACGAACAGGCATGTCATTTGCCATAATGCCCTGTATTTCTAATCGCTTACCAGGCGCTGTGTTCAACGTCCATTCGGAAATCGTTGCAAACCCACCGCGACACTTACTGACTAAAGACTTCGGCCAAGCCCGACCTTCTGTCTCTCCCGGTCGGACAATTTCAGCCGCGCCTTTTCAGCGCCCTTTTTGGTTTTGAAGGGCTTCGACAAGATGATTAGTTCGCTGCCCCGATATTCGTAGAGCACCCAACGTTTCGACGTTTTCATTGTATTGACGTTCTGAACGTACTCCCAAGAGATTAACAAAGCGAGCTAATCTTTCAGGTTAGGTGACTAAATCGAGTAGACTGGCCCAAATGGACATCAAGGATTGTGAAGCACAAGCTGCTGTGTTAACAATATGTAATAGGTATCAAGGTTGCCGATACCCGGCGGAGATACTGTCTTGTTTAAAAAAGACCTCCGATAACGATTGACGATACCCTACGAGCTATGTCCACCAACCAGTCTGTCGGCACTATTCTGGATAGGAATTCGAATTCAACTATCGAACTTTGGATTTCTGGCGTGGAGCGGAATGAGGAACTCACGGCCCTCTCAATGAATCCTCAAGAACGTTCACGTCATCTCCGGCCACTCCTGTCCGAACTGGTATGCCGTCTGCGGCTCGGTCACGATGCCAAAGCCACGGCCTCCGACGCTGCACGCGAGCACGGAGTTCGGCGATGCGCTCAAGGCTATACTGTTCCAATGATTGTGGAAGAGTCGAGAATCTTGCAAGTGAGCATCTTCACGACGTTACACAACAATCTCGCCAGCACAGATTGCCACAACATCATGCTCGACGTGGCAACGATAGCAGATGAGGTGGATTCTCAACTCAAGCAGGCGATGATTGGTTTCGCCGAACCCTTAACTGCAAAAACGGCAGATTGATAGAGTTCACCGGACATGGTCCGAATTGCCAAGTCCGACAAGACTATGCTGCTTCGGAAGTATTCCCTCTAACAATCCTGTTCCACTTGCCTGACGCATCACCTGCAATTAATTCCAAATAAAACGATACAAAAAGGCGCCACGGTGACCCTGCTGGAAACCAATAAGACGAACAACTATTACCACGTGACAGCTGCAGACGGAAAAGCAGGCTGGGTCCTGGCAAGGTACGTGAAACTTCAGTAGCGCGGAGAAAATGCGGCGGTGAAAAGTGGAGCCGAGGGCGAGAGTTGAACTCGCGACCTGCCGATTACGAATCGGCTGCTCTACCACTGAGCTACCTCGGCCCGACTAAGCGATCATAGCATCCGGAGAAAAAACATGTCGAGCCCACAAGTAGCAGAGACGCACGTTACGAAAAATCACGCAATTGGCCCGCGGGTTGAGCGCCAGAGGGTTTGATCGGCTTATTGTGAAGGCGGCTGTTGGTTCCCCGCCGGGTTCTTTTGGAAGTCTTTCTTTTGTTCTTGAAGCCCCTGCAGTTCCTTCTTCGTATCGGCAAGAATTTGCTTGTGCTGTTCAATCAGCTTCTGGATATGTTCCTGCTGTTCGGGAGGCGCTTGCTCGAGTTCGCCTTGCATTCTGACGAGGTACTCTTCCTGGCCCTGGATGTCCTTTTTTTCCCACTCAATCTTAAAGTCGGCGTCTCCTGCTGATTTGGCGTGAGCGAGCGGTGGCGTCTTGACCGGCTGTTGCGAATTCGCACCCGGCTTTTCCGCAGCAGTCTGAGTCGACGCGGAGGCAATGGCGGCCGTCGTGGACGTGGACTGCCGGTCTTTGGCTTCAACGTAATTGTCGGCCGGCGTGCGAACGGTGGACAGGTTGTCTTCCGTCCAAACCTTGTGCGGTTTGGAAGCCGGTTTCTGGCTCCGCGAAGCGGCCGCGTTCTTCTTTTGCGGTTCGCTCTGGGCGTAAGCCGTGGCAGAAAAACCAATCAGAATGGTGGATGCAACCACTGCCCTCAGAAGTGAACGATTCTTCATACGAAGCTCCATTTATAAAGTCCTTACTGGTTAATTTCGCGGAAAGACAAAACCTGGTAGGTCGGCGGTTGCTGAACTTTGTTGATCCAGCAGCTGTTGTAGTAAATTCCGTTGCCGCCGCCACCGGAAATGTCAAAGTTCGTAGTGCCGTAGTTGGCCAGTTGATTTCCCGAGGCGTCTCTGGTGGTTGCCACGAAGACGGCGCCGTCAAACTCGCCGTTGCCGCCGCCCTGGCCGTCGAAGGTGGTGGTGCCGTCTCCGACAACCAAGATAATTCCATTCCAGCCGGAGTTACCGTGGTAGTGGAAGTTGCCGGTGACGACGAGAATGCCGTATCCGGTGTTTGGACCGAGGTCGAAGCTGCCGTCTACGTAAACGACTTTCGGATTGGTTGCGGACATGTCGGCCGGCCAGCCTGTACCGCCATAGTTATACGTGGTGCCGCTGTTGTTGTAGCCCGGAGGGTTGGGAGGATTGGGAAGGACGGCGTCCGCATTCTGTTGAACTGTCTGCAGCATTTGGTTGAGACTGTCTGTCGATGTAAGCGCGCCGGTTTGCGTGACCGGGGCAACGCTGGGCGTGCCGCCCGAGCCGGTGTAGTGGTCAGGGCGCGGGAGGCTGGCGATGACGTAATCCTGGTTCGTCTGCGTGACAACGGCGCCAGACAATCCGGCACTGACACCAATTGCGGGCACAGTGGGCGCAGTATTGCTGCACCCGGAGACCGTTGGAGCTGAACCCGAACCGTCCTGGCCGTTCACGTGGTAGGGATTCGAGTTCGCTCCCGAGAAATTTCCGATGGGGCCGGTCATGGTCAGCGCAGCTTGGAAGTTAAGGTTGTACTGCGCAGGTGCAACCACGTATTGCAGGATTTTCTGGCTGCCATTGGGATTAACGGCAAGGGCGGTGACTTCATACGCCTGCTTTTGCGTTGACGTAGGCGCGGGAACCGCGCCCACAACCGGCGGAACAACCAAAGCTGCCGGGAGCAGGGACGAATCGAAGTAGAGCGGGACAGACGCATTCGACGCAGCCAATCCAGTGTTGTCGACGTTCACCTGAAGCGAACTTTTGGTCGCCGCGTTGATGCGTACCCACTTGTAAAGCGGACCGTTGTTATTGGCCGCCCAGACCGAGTTGATAAAAGTCTTCGTCGGCGTGACAGACGGGAATTCGTTGGCAAATTGGTTGTCCGGATAGGTGGTCATGACGTTTCCGGTCGTTTCGCCGATGCCGGGATTGACGATGTAAACGACTTGATTGGTGGGTAGATAGGCGCCGTTAAGAGGGGACGAAGTGGCGATGGTGTTCGGGTTGGTGGGCAATAGCCGGCCTCGCGCCTCCTCGATGCCAGCAACGGCAGCGTAATAGCCGTTCGTGGTCGAGCGATAGTTAGCGGCGAGCGAAGTTTCCGTTCCAGCGGAAAGGACGAGAGCCATCGCAATGGCGGCGATCAGGAGCATGGTGAAGAGAGCGATCAACAAGGCCACTCCCGATTGCGAGTTCTTTTTACGAAGTTTGCGCGAAGATTTCATATGGGTGTCCTTTGCTCCGTTACTTAGTGGGATTCAAGCGATGACCGCGACCGTTAAGCTCGACCAGGCGCAGAACATTGTTTTGCATGTCACGCTGAGGCGTCTGAACGATCAAGGTGACCTGCACATCTCGAACGTTGCAGGGTGAGCTGACTGCGCCTGTGCAACCGGATCCAACCACCGCGTTGTCCAGCGTGTAGTTGAAAATGGGAACCGGATTGGCGCCCGGAAACATATTGGGATAGGTAGCCTGAATCTGGGCTATTTGCGCGGCCGATGCATTGTTCATGACATTCTGAACATACGGATACATCACACCGGCGGCCGATGTAGCGGTGGCGGGATCGACACCAACTACTTTGTTGGTGACACCGCGCCAGAGAGTTGTTCCCTGTAGCTGATACCGAACCCACTTCACCGTGCCTGAGCCGTCGTAATCTTCTTCAAAGATGATGTCGTAACCGGTCGGAGTTGTGCAGGTGCTACCGATTGCGCAGGGAGTCAAAGGGTAGGTCGGGCTCCAGGCCACAGGCGACTGGGCAAAACTCGTAACGACGGGCAAAACCGAAAAATGGTTCGCCGGGGGGTAGCCTGCGTCATTAATGTCGCGCACGATTTGATCTAGCCCCAGGCGCGCTTCCTGAAAAGTGTCGCGAACCTGCGAGTCGGTCTGACTCTTCTTTTGAGTCATGGTGAGAAGCTGAAACATCGTTCCCGAAATCAAGACGAAGACGAGGACTGACACGAGCATTTCCAGAAGGGTGAACCCCGACTGTTTTTTGTCGATCTGCGCGAAATTCATTTTTGCACCATGGTGTCGAGATTCACTGGATAAAACGGCACATTGCCGCCAAGCTTGCGGGCGCCGACGATGAACCGCTTTCCGGAGCCGTTTGAGAACGAATAGACCGCCCAGCGCAAGTCGTAGCGCGCACCGGATGGATCGTTCGGGTCGGCCCAAGTGAAGCTGTAGCCGGCTACGGTCCCTTGCGAAAAGTCAATGACCTGGCGATTGTCGTTGGACGTGGCGATCGGGCTGCCGACAAAGGATCCCGTCGTTCCCGAGTTTCCGAGGGTGCAGACGTTCCCGAGGGTGTCGGTATAAGTAAAGGAAGAAAGCTGTTGTCCAACGAACTGATTGAGTTCGTTTTGAGCGAGGACCATTGCGGTGGAATCATCGCGATTCGCTGAATTCAGGAACACCGACGTTGCCACCAGCTGCGCGACAGCAAGAAGTCCGACGAACATGATCAGCGTTGCAACGGCCGTCTCGATAAGAGTGAATCCGTGTTGACTGCGGCGTGATTTTTTTAGGTTCAATCGCTTCATAATATTCCCCACCTTCATTATTCGAGCAGACGCCAAGTGCCGGAAGTGTCGCCAGTCCAGATCTGCATCGAGCCGGACGGCAGAAGCACTACCGCGCGATAGCCGAGAGCAGGCATCGCCGAGTTAGTGACATACGAGACGTATACTGATGCCGGGGTTACAGCGCCCCGCGCGTCGAAGGTGTAAGTCCCCGCAGTCGTCGAAACCGGGACGAGCGTTACGTTGGTGCCGATTGCCGTCGCAAGGGTCGTGGTTCCGGGCACGGAACCCGACGCCACGAGGTTTACGCTGCCAGAAAGGACGGTTTGCGATTCCGCCGAATCCGCCAAACTATTACCGTTCGTATCGGCCCAGATCGTTGTGGAAGTCGATGAACCCGCAATCCGGCAGGTGACCGAAGTATTCCGGCGGATGGCCTGAAATCGTGTGAGCTTCAGGATGTCGGCCACTTTCGTGGCGCCGTTCGTGAGCTGACTGGTGCGGAGCATTTTGATGAAATTGGGCAAAGCGATAACCGACGTGACGACAATGAGGAACATCACGACGAGCAACTCGACAAGGCTGAACCCGCGGGCCGATGCACGCCGTTTTGTGTTCGACTTCTTCTTAAAGGTTTTCAGCATACTTCTCCCAATCCGGGGGCCATGCACAACGAATGTCGCATGGCAGAATCTCAACTAGACGGTTAAGAGAGGGCAACTGGCACGCCAGACTCGTCCCCTTCGTATAATATTGATTCGAATGCGGTTATCTGTGAGACGCGTCGGCCCCCGCGTCGTCAGGGAGGGCGGGTTGGGTGAAAAGGTTACAAATCAGGGGTTTGGAGCCTTACCGCGAAAAGGGATACATGGCCCAACCGATGGCTATGCCGACGAGCATGAACAGCAAGAAGGACCATGCGGCGTAGCGGATGCGGTCCGCGGGGCGACGGCGTCCAAGCGTGCCAAAGGCGAGTGAAATAATCAGCGCGAAGAGCAGCATCGACTGAAGGTGAGTGAATGGAACATGCACCACGGGCGGGGGCGCCTGCACGTCAGGCCTTCCGCCCGCGCGCGGCTTCGTAGGCGTGCAGCGCTGCGAGGAGGTTCAGCACGCCGGCGGTGGCAATAAAGCGCGTGCCGTAATCGCCCGTTGAGTGCGAAACATCAGGCCCGGCCGATTCCGCGGCGCGCGCCAGGAAATAGAAGCTTCCCGAGCCGAGATCGGCGAAATAGCCGAGAGTGGCGAAAGCGTCTTCGCCGCGCGACGTGAAAACATTTCCGCGCATGCCCGCTCCGAGGATAACAAGCGCGCCGACGGCAAAAAACACGGCGAGCGCGCGACCCCACATTTTTTGCGCCGCGTGGCCAAGGCCAGGTATGGCCCAGCCAGCGACACAAATTGCCAATGCGAGTAACTCGCGGCCCTCTTCGCTCGGTGTGGCAACGGGAGAAGGCAGGGGCTCGGGTTGCGACGCGTCTTTGACGGGTTCATCCATAAAGGTCGGCAGGATCAGGCGAGCAGCGCCAGAACCTCTTTCTGAATCGCGCCCGTGACGCGCGCTTCTTTTTCGCCGACATAGACATTCACTTCGCTGCGAATGCCGAATTCCGGAAGGTAGATGCCCGGTTCGATGGAGGTACAGGTTCCTGGAATCAGGTGGCGAACGTCGTGCGTTTCAATTCCATCCATGTTAGCGCCGTTGCCGTGAACCGAAGTGCCGATGTTGTGCCCGGTGCGATGGAAGAAATATTTGCCGTAGCCGGCCTTTTCGATGACGCTGCGCGCGGCTTTGTCCACTTGCCAGCCTTGTAACGGCTTCCCTTTTGCGATGGTGGTGAGAATCAAATCAACGGCTTTATCGCGAGCGTCACGCACGGCGCGAAATACTTTCGTGATTTTCTCCGGGGGCTTGGCGCCCAAATAGCCAACCCACGTGATGTCGTAGTAGACGCTGCCGGAAATATTTTGTTTGGCCCACACGTCGAGCAACAAGAGGTCACCCTCTTTGATAGGCGTTGGGCGATCGGCGGAAGGACCGTAATGTGGATCGCTAGCGTGAGCGTTGACGGCGATGTCGGGGCCTTCTTCGGTCGCGAGCCCGGCAGCGGCGAATTGCTGCAAAATCCACTCCTTCAGGCCGTGCTCCGTCTGCGGCTTGCCTTCGCGAACGCCGCCTGCAGCGAGTTGGAACGCTTCGGCGACGATGCGGTCGACGTGTTTGGCAGCGTAAAGGTGCGATTCGAGCTGCTCGGGCGACCAGACGGCATCATATTTCTGAACGAGATCGGCCGAGCTGACGACTTTGGCGCCCGTGGAACGAACAAGTTCGATCGTGCCGGCATCCACCATTGCCACGTAGGGAATCTCGTTCTTAGGCGAGTATTGCATCGCGATCTTTTTCGCGCGCCCGATAAGTTTCTTCAAATTGCCGCGTAACTCTTCTTGCGCGGAATAGTAAAGAGTTTCGCCGGGGACGGCCGCGAGAGACTCCGTTTCAATCTTGTGGACCAGCTTTTTCGGCGTGCCTTTGGCGGGAACGAAATAAAACCAGCGACGTGTCCGCATGCCCGGCGGAAGTTGGAGCACGCGTTGTGCGATAGGGTCGCGGCCGCGAAAATCGTAAAAAAGCCAGCCGTCGAGTCCGGCGGCGCGCAAATCGCTCTGCATTTCCGACAGATTGAAAGACATAATCCTCAGTTCCCTGGCGTCAGGCTTCGAAGTGCAGCAGCGCTTCGACTTGCTCGCGCCTGACGCCCTCGATAACAACACGCTTTGTTCTACTGTGATCGCCGCTGAGGATTCTAACAGCCGACTTGGGCCTTTTCAAAAGGGCCGCAAGAAATTCGCAAAGTGCTTCATTCGCGCGATTTTCGACTGCGGGCGCGGTAAGCCGGATTCTCAGGGCGCCTTCGACTACGCCGGTGATTTCGTCGCGACTGGCGCGGGGTTGAACGCGGACACAAAAGGCGACCGTGCGGGCCGCAGAGTTTTCCGATATCTCGATGTTCGACGAAGGATTCATCAAGCGCCTAGTTATTGCGGCACATCGCGCGCTCCGAAAAGCGCAGTACCAACGCGGACTTCGGTCGCGCCTTCGGCGATGGCCGACGCAAAGTCATGCGACATGCCCATCGAGAGCACCGGCAGGTCGTGATGTAATTGCGCTTGCAGCTTGTCGCGCAGTTCGCGCAATTTACTGAAATACGGCCGCACCTTTTCGAGGTTTTCGAAATAGGGCGGGATACACATCAATCCGGCAAAGTGCAGATTGCGCAGTTGCAGCATGCGCTCCGCCAGTGCGGGGAGATCTGAAATCGCAGCCCCGCTTTTCGACTCTTCCCCGGCGATGTGCACTTCGATCAACACACGCAGCTTTTCCGTTGGCATGGACTCTCCACGAGCGCGATTTAACCTTTCGGCTAAGGCGATGCTATCCACGGAATCAATGCTGTGAAACAAGCCGGCGGCGCGGGCGGCCTTGTTGGACTGCAGATGACCGATAAGATGCCAGCGGCCGGACAGGCCTGCAATTTCGCCGCGTTTCGCTTCCCACTCTTGCACGCGATTTTCGCCGAAATGAATTACGCCTGCGTTGAACGCCTCGCCAATGTCGGCGGCAGGGCGGGTCTTCGAAACGCCGATCAGCGTAATCTCGTCTTCGCGCCGACCGACTGCCTCCGCCGCGCGCGCAATGCGTTCTCGAACGCGCCGCACGCTTTCTTGAATGACGTTGATACTCATCATGAATTTTTTATCGTAGCACGCCAACGCAATGAGCCAGCATGCGGGCCTGATTGCGGCGGCGAACCGGTGCGGTTAGACTGTCGAACGGACGATTCGACACTGTATGACACTTCGCGGGAAACTGATCGCAATTGAAGGCATCGACGGCAGCGGGAAGAACACGCAAATGCGTCTGCTCGAGCAAGAACTGACGTCGCGCGGGTTCGCTGTCTATTCCACCGGGTTTCCGCAATATGAGTCGTGGTTCGGCCGGATGGTCGGGCAATTTCTGAACGGGGATTTAGGGCCACTCGACAAAGTGGATCCGCATTTTTCCGCTTTGCTCTATGCCGGGGACCGGTTCGAGGCGAAGTCTAAAATCGTGACTTCGCTGAACCGGGGAGTAATCGTGCTCGCAGATCGGTATGTTGCGTCGAACCTTGCACACCAGACGGCTCGAGTGCCAGCGGAGAAACGCGCGGATTTTCTGACCTGGATTGAACACTTGGAATACGGAATTTACGATTTGCCACGGGAAGACCTGGTCTTGTACTTGCGCGTGCCACCGCATGAAGCGCAGGTGCTGGTGCAGAAAAAACCGTCGCGATCCTACACCGAGTCCACGCACGACATTCTGGAAGCGAGCATGAAACACCTCGAAGAAGCGGCGGGTATGTACGATTCCCTTTCCCGTCAGACACCGTGGGCGACGATCCAATGCTACGACGCAATGCGAAAAGCGATGCGGCAACCCGAAGATATTTCCGCGGACATTTTGACGGCGGTTCAGCCTTTGCTTGCCGACGGAGGGCGGCGGTAACATGCCCTTTTCCGAATTTCTCGGCAATGAACGAATCGTAGCCGCACTTCAGGGCGCTCTGAGAACGGGCCGCGTACCGCACGCGCTACTTTTTTCCGGGCCGCAGGGAGTGGGCAAATTTACGCTGGCGCGACTTTTTGCGCAGGCCGCGAATTGCGAGCGGCTCACCGACGATTCGTGCGGCGAGTGCGGAACGTGCAAGCGCATCGCGTTACTTGCAGAGCCACAGCGGCTCATTGAACAAGGTCTGGCGGAACGCGGCGAGAGTGCCGACGCAGCTACCGTTGAGCGCGTTCCCTTGATTTTGCAAAGCCACCCGGACGTTTGGGCGCTCGTCCCCGATCCGGTGCGTCTAAAAAATCCAGTAGCGCGGCCAATGCTGCGAATCGGCCAGATTCGGGCGGCGCAGCGGGCAGCGTACTTTCAGCCAATGGCGCGGCGGCGCGTCTTTATTTTCGATGGCGCGGAGACAATGCGTTGGGACGTGCAAAATGTCCTGCTAAAAGTTCTGGAAGAGCCTCCCGGATCCGCAACTTTGATACTGACAGCGCCTTCACCTTATTCCCTGCTGCCGACAATTCTTTCGCGCTGCATGCAGTTTCACTTTGCTCCACTGGCCGCGACGGATGTCGAAGCCATCTTGAAGGAAAAGACGGATAAATCGCCTGCCCAGATCCGACAGGCGGCACAACTGTCCGAAGGAAGCCCTGGTCTCGCGCTGGAGATGGACGCGGACGCAGCACTGAAACGGCGGCAGTCGGCGCTACGCATTTTGGAACGCGCTGCGCGCGGTCAGGGGTTCGCTCAACTTTTTGCGGAAACCTCCGCGCTCGCGAAAGATCGCGAGGATTCGTTCGAAGCGCAACTCGCTGTTTTTTACGGATTGCTGACGGATTTGCTGGAACTTACAAGCGGAACGAAGCAACCGCTGTTGCGCAATCCCGTGCTTGCCAAAGACTTGGAGATTTTAAGTAGAACGGTGGACTCGCGGTGGGTGATGCGCGCGATTCAAGGCCTTGACGATGTGTCGTTTGGTGCGCGACGAAACTTAAACCGGCAGCTTGGACTCGATGCGCTGGCGATTTCGCTTGCGCCGAATATCTAATCTGTCCGTTTTCTTTGCGCTACTTTAGCGGTACAGTGCAAAGCAGGCATGCCGAACTTTTTTTGGACCCGACTGTAACCGGATGGACGCGGGGTGCATCTCAGGACTTAGACACCCAAGACCACCCCCCATTCGGGTACTGAGGAGCCAAAATGGTGAATCGCAGAATGTTTCGTCCTGGATTCCAGGACGCGAAGGAGCAGAATTCTCCTCGCATGAGTTCAAACGGACCTGGACCTGCGCCCAGCAAAAAACCTGCTCCTCCGGAAACAACTCACGCCGAGAATTTTTACTGGGTCAAACAGATGCAGACCCACACGCCGATGACGGTAGTGCTCGAGTCCGGCGAAGAGCTGCACGGAACCATCGAATGGTATGACCGCGATTGCATTAAGCTGACTCGCCAGGGCAGCCCGAATCTTCTCATCTTCAAGCGCGTGATCAAGTACGTACACAAGGACGGCGAGGAAGCGTCGCAAGGCGGAGCGGAGTAGATCTACTTCTCCGCGACGTCGGCGGTGCGATCAATCGAATGACCGCCCGCAGCGCCGAACGTTAACAAAGCCTTTGCTGCCAAGCCACCTCTCGCGTTGAATACTTCACATTCCGTAACTACGAAATTTCTGCCTGCTCGGAGCACTTTCCCTTCGGCTTTGATTTTTCCTCCCGGCACCGCCGACAAATAATTTATCTTCAGTTCAATTGTGGCGAGCTCCGCTCCTTGCGGAACCACCGTATATGCCGCGATGGCGGCCGCCGTGTCCGCCAATGCCGCCAGCACACCGCCGTGAACGACGTCGTGAATTTGTTTGTGCAGCTCTTTCACTTGCATAGTGAGAGTCGCGCGTCCCGGCGCAAGCGACTCCACGTGAAAACCGAGCAACGCCGACAAGCGGCTGTGCTTCATGCGCTTGCGTGTCGCTACTAGGATTGCCTTTGTGATCCTGGGAATCGGGCGCGTCATTTTGTTGTCCTTGGCCATTACCAGGCGGTGAGGCCCCCGTCAACGGGGATGGCCGCACCCGTCAACCAGGAAGACTCGTCTGAAGCGAGGAAAACAGCCAGATCAGCTATGTCGGCAGGCTTGCCGAAGCGGCCCAGCGGAATTGTGGCGAGGCGATCCTGCTTCACTTTTGCTCCATCCGGCGTATTGAAGAGTTCGCTGACCAGCTCCGTTTCCACAATTGAGGGGCAAATGCAGTTGGCGCGAATATTTTCGTGACCGTGATCGACGGCGATGGCTTTCGTCAACAGCGTTACGCCGCCCTTTGACGCACAATAGGCCGCCCGTTTCTTCATTGCGACGAGCCCGAGCACCGAACCGATGTTGACAATCGTGCCCCCTCCAGCTTTGCGAAATTCCGGGAGCGCGGCGCGACACATCAAGAACGGGCCTTTTAGATTCGCATCAATCAGGCGGTCCCACTCGTCTTCGGAGATTTCTTCGATGGTTGAAACGCTCAGGACGCCAGCATTGTTTACCAGCACATTTAGCTTTCCGTACGTCAGAGCAACTTCGCTGACGGCGTTCAGCGCGTCCGTGGCGCGACTTACATCACAAACTACAGCGATGGCTTCCCCGCCCGCGCCCTTAATTTCTGAAACCGTGCCTTGTAACTTCTCCAGCCGCCGGCCTGCGATTGCCACTTTGGCTCCCTCTCTCGCGAAGGCCAAAGCGGTGCTGCGGCCAATTCCGGTGCCGCCGCCCGTAATTAACGCAACTTTCCCTGCCAGACGTGTCACGAAACGCCACCCTCCCGCGTCTAAAGAACCAGCTTTCGCGCGCGCTGAATTGTAGCGCGAGTCGCTCGTTCAGCAGAACTTGCGGTATCGTATCGAGACGCTCTCCAGGAGACCGCACCAGGCCCATGCGCATCGGCATCACCTGCTATCCGACTTATGGCGGTTCCGGCGTCGTGGCGACGGAACTCGGCCAGGAACTAGCCGCACGCGGTCACGATATTCACTTCATCAGTTATGCGCCGCCGATCCGCATGAATCTTGGCGATCCGCGCATTCATTTTCACGAAGTGGAAGTGGCGTCCTACCCCTTGTTCGATCACCCGCCCTATACTCTGGCCCTTGCGACAAAGATGCTGGAGGTCTTCGAGTCCGAGTCGCTTGATTTGCTGCACGTGCACTATGCGATTCCGCACTCCGTGAGCGCGATGCTGGCGCGTTCGATGGCGGCGCCGCGGAGGCTGCCATTTATTACGACGCTGCATGGAACCGACATTACACTCGTCGGCAGCAACCGCAGCTATCTGCCGATTACGAAATTTTCTATCGAGCAAAGCGACGGCGTTACCTCGATTTCGCGCTATCTGCTGAACCAGACGGTTAAAGACTTCGACATCAAGCGCCCGATCGAAGTCATCCCCAATTTCGTGAATTGCGATCTATATACGCGCAAGCCGGATCAAGCGCTGCGCGCGAGATGGGCGCCCGGCGGCGAGCCGATTGTCATGCACCTTTCGAATTTCCGGCCCGTCAAACGGATTACTGACACAGTGGAAACGTTCGCGCTGGTTCGCGCAAAGATGCCGGCGAAGCTGGTGCTCATCGGCGATGGCCCGGACCGCGGTGCCGCGGAATATTTAGTGCGTAAAAAGAAATTACAAAAGGACGTGCATTTCCTCGGCAAGCAGGACCAGGTTTATCGGCTGCTGAGCGAGGCCGACCTATTTTTGCTGCCGTCGCAACTGGAATCGTTTGGACTTGCCGCCCTGGAGGCGATGGCCTGCGAAGTCCCTGTCATCGCGACGAACGTCGGCGGCGTGCCGGAAGTCGTCGAACACGGCGTGGATGGCTTTCTGGTCGAACCGCAAGACGTCGCCGCTGCAGCGCGCTATGCGATTGACGTGCTCTCCCGCGCCGACCGTGGCCGCGAAATGGGCAAACTAGCCCGCGCTAGCGCCAAGAAGAAATTCTGCGCGAATGACGTCATTCCCGCCTACGAACGCTACTATCAGCGCATCCTGTCCGAGTCCCGCGCCGCCACCGCTTGATTTTTTGCGTCCGCCTCGGACAACTGCTTCACATGCTCGAAGACGCGGCGGTGAATCGTGTGAACGACGCTGTCGGTGTAGAGACGCCAGTATTGGCCGGGCCACATTTTATTCTGATAGGTGGTCGTGCCTTCGAGGCGCGTGCCGCCGTTTGGCAGCGGCGTCAAGACAAAGTCAGCGCGCTCTGGCCGGAAGTCGCGGTCTTCCAGATGGCGTACGCGAATTGGGCCGTAAGGCGACGTCTCGATCATAAGGAGCGGTTCATCCGCAACGCCAAAGGCAAAGTGCTTGTTGGTCTCCCACGCGAGAATCGGCTCCTTAAAGATGCCGGTAGAGAACCGGCATTCGCGATCGGCGGTTAGCCCTTCGCCCTGGATATGCGCTTCGATCGGATACGCAATGCCCGCATAGCGAAAGAGCATTTCGTTTGGCTTTTCAAGCGGAGGGAACGCGATGATTCGCTTCCAGACGACTTCGGGTGGCGCTGCAATCTCGATACTGGTGTGAACCTGGAATCGAGGAACTTCCGGGGGAGCCAAGTGTTCCAGCCCCATCAACAGCGGCAGAGCGAGCAAGACGGCTCCGAAGGTGGACGTTTGCCCACGACTCAACCCGGGTTCAGTGTGAATCACATAGGCTAGCGATCCGCCTAGCAAAGCCAAGAGCCACGCAATCGGAGCCGCCATCGCAATGCAAATAGCTCCTTCGATCGCGATGGCGAGGATGCCCGCCCCTGCAAGAAACACACTTAGAGAAACGACGGCCAGCACGTCCGCGTAAGACCGAGGGTGGGCACGTGTGTGCGCCCAAACGGAAACGTAGCCCATCACGAACGGCAGCGCCAGAAAGAGGCTAAGGCCGTAAGAACCGAGGCCGGAGATGGCGGCCCAAGCACCGAGAACTCCAATAATTGT